>Ga0172379_10001251_pt1 | contig 52675 bp, 67 predicted proteins | sample GrowelOW334metaG_FD_119756 | JGI IMG/M metagenome (GOLD analysis project Ga0172379, IMG submission 119756) | Groundwater microbial communities from an aquifer near a municipal landfill in Southern Ontario, Canada - Groundwater well OW334 metaG | ecosystem: Environmental > Aquatic > Deep... | reverse complement strand
TTTCTAAAAGTTCTTCTTTTGCTTCGCGAGCGCCCGCGACATCGGCAAATGTGACGCGCTGCGTGGCATCTGCTGGGTCAATAATTCGCGCTTTTGATTGTCCAAAACTGAAGGCCTGCATTCCGGCACCTTTTACTTGCCTCGTAAGAAACCAAAAAAGAAATGCAATAAAAAGAAGAGGAAGAAGGACTGGCGCGAGCGTGAGAAACCAAAATTGAAAACCCGACTGACCTTTCATAGTAATTGAGACCTTCGCAAGTTCTGCAGGTGTAACACCATAAGTAGCAAGCGTTTCAGGAAGACCGGATGAAGGATCTTTGCGCGAAACCTTTACTGTTTTGTCAGTGTAGACAAGGTCAAGTGAATCGCCATTCACTGTAATTGCTTCTACCTTCCCTGCTACAACATCAGCCGCAACGGCTGAAAGAGGAATATCGTTTGACGGTTTAATAAAATCCATAATGAGCGAATACGCGCTCATCAGGAGAAAGAAAATAAGAATTGTTGTAATTAAATTGCCGAAAAAGGACGGACCGCCCTTGCCGGACAAGCCAAAAAAAGCACGCCAACCGCGGTGCCCTTTAGTTGGCGCCGCGGTTTTCTTGTTATTCTTTGGCTTTTTTGCTGGCGTGATTGCCATAAAAGGTACTATACTCTCTAATATGACTCTAGTCGAATATAAAAAGGCCTTGTTAAAATATTCCCCGCTTGAGAGCTTCTCTGCGGGTCTTGAACTTATCGGCCAAGAAGTGAAGGCGTTACGAAATAAACTCGGTTCTCTTGATGGAGCGCGTGTAGTAGTTCGTGGTGGCGAAGCATTCATTATTGGTATGACCATTCCGCCATATCAGGTCGCGAATATGCCGAAGAACTATGACCCTGAAAGAGCGCGCCGTCTTCTGCTCGCAAAAAAAGAAATAGCGCGCCTTGCAGAAGCCGAATCAAAGAAGGGCTTGACAATTATACCTCTTGAGGTGTATACTTCTAAGAGATTTGTGAAGGCACGAATCGCTATCGTTCGTGGCAAAGGGAAAGCTGACCATCGCGAGGATTTGAAAAAACGCGATGCGCTTCGCGAGTCCTCACGAGTGTTGAAGAGATGAATAGCGAATCTCACGGTCAATCGCAGAAAGCACACAATAGTATATTATGTATTTTCTGGGGGTGACCGGCTTTGACGGTCTGTTCTTTGAAAGTCGTGCGACGCAGTGCATTCTCGTCCAACACTCAAAACTGACGAGAAAACAAACTTGCCAAGAACACTCTTGCAAGCGTGAAGTCACCGTACTTCGGTATGAATGACTTCGCGTTCGTTTACGCGTAATCCTTACGGATTTTCGCCTAAGCGACGCTTATCCTCTCGGGTTCTTACAGCCGGAGGCATAGGTGGAATTATCTGTTAGATCGACCCTTCGTTCTCCCGAACTCAGGGTTTAAATAAGGGATCGAGCAGGAATGGTTTCGTCTGCGTTCCTAGCATTCTGCTTTAAATTTAACGCTGACTATGCGTCGTAGATTCACTTTCATAAACGGAATCGGACCGGGGTCCAATTCCCCGCACCTCCACTACTTCTTTAGTTCTATACTACCTTCGTGATTTTGCGCGGTCGTTTTGAGTCAAGAATTGTTTGCGCATACGAACGCTCTTCGGTGTAATTTCAAGATATTCATCGTCCGCCATTATTTCCATTCCTCGTTCAATCGTAAGGTCAAATGTTGGGACAAGAACAATCGCCTCATCCATACCAGAAGAACGCACATTTGATTGGTTCTTTCCTTTTGTCGGATTCGCCATCATTTCTTCGCCCTTTGAAGTATTACCGATAACCATACCTTCATACACCTCAGTCGCCGGTTTAATATAGAGTTGCCCGCGTTCTTGAAGAGACCAAAGCGAGTAACCGAGCGCTTTCCCAGCCGCCATAGATACCATTGACCCTACAATGCGTTTTCGTATCTCACCGGCATATGGTTTGAAACCGATTACACGCGAAGATAGGATTCCTTCGCCACGAGTATCAACAACAAACATATTTTTATATCCGAGCAATCCGCGCGTTGGGCCGAGCAGTGTAAGGCGCACACTGTTTCCGTGTTGAGTCATACTCTGCAATACAAAAGCGCGCTGACCGAGCTTCTCAATCACGATGCCTTGAAACTCTGATGGTGTATCAATAATCACTTCTTCAAATGGTTCCATCTTCACTCCATTTTCTTCGCGAATAATCGCGTGCGGCTGTGAGACCTGCAATTCGTATCCCTCTCGGCGCATATTTTCAAGAAGAATGGCTATGTGGAGTTCTCCACGGCCTGAAACATGAAAAGAATCGGTGCCCGAAAAATCCACTTTTAGACCAACATTTACTTCAAGTTCTTTTTCAAGTCGGTCACGAATTTGTCGGCTGGTTACGAACTTCCCTTCTCTTCCGGCAAATGGGGAGTTGTTGATGAGGAAATTGAGCGCAATAGTCGGTTCGTCTACTGCAATTGCTGGGAGAGGAGAGACCGTCTCGTCAGTCGTTATTGTTTCGCCAATATAGATATCAGGAAGACCTGCGATGAGGACAATGTCTCCTGCCGATGCCTCTTCTGTTTCAACTCTTTCAAGTCCTTTGAAAGTGAAGACCTTGGATATACGACCAGAACGGGTCTCGTCATTTGATTTTTTGACAAATACATTTTGATTCGGACTAACAGTTCCTGAATAAATTCGCCCGACGGCAAGCCGTCCCATAAAGTTATCGTATGCCAAATTAAAAGGTTGGAGCATAAGAGGAGCATTCGCATCAGCGTTTGAGTTTGCCGCTTGAACTTTTTCAAGAATAAGATCAAGCAGTGGCGATAGGTCACCGTCCGTTAGAGTAAATAAATCATCTGGATTCATAGCCGCGCGACCATCGCGTCCTATTGCATACACTACAGGAAAATTGGACTGTTCATTCGTCGCTCCGAGTTCAAGAAAAAGTTCAAGTACCTGTTCTTCTGCGAGTTCAGGATTCGCCGCTGGTTTGTCAATTTTATTTAACACGACAATCGGCTTCAAACCAAGTTCCAATGATTTCTTCAATACAAAACGCGTTTGCGGCATCGGTCCTTCAGCCGCATCAACTACGAGAAGAACAGAGTCAATTGAACGAAGCACGCGCTCAACCTCGCTACCAAAATCCGCGTGGCCGGGCGTGTCTACGATATTTATTTTCGTTCCCTTGTATTCAACAGAAGCATTTTTGGAATAAATAGTGATTCCGCGTTCTCGCTCAAGCGCATTGCTGTCCATAGATACTCCATCCGCAACCGCTCCCGTTTGTTTAAGGATAGCGTCAGTGAGCGCGGTTTTCCCGTGGTCCACATGTGCGATGATTGCGATGTTTCTAATTTCCATAAAAATAAAACCGCCAGTCGGCGGAAGCCGTGTAAGCTATGTGTTTAGTATACCATAAAATACGATATACTATAAATGATGAGTGTAAAGAAACCGAATGAAAATGGGAACAATATATTGCACGATGTCGCTATCATAGTTCTTAGTGTGCTGGTAGCCGTGCTCTTAGTAAGAACTGGAGTTCTTGAGAACTTACTCGCTTCGGCTGGGCAAATGAAAATATTTGGAGCTTTCATAGCCGGTATGTTTTTTACTTCAATTTTTACGACGGCACCCGCTATAGCAGCTTTAGGAGAGGTATCTCTTTCCCAAGGTATTTTATATACTGCATTTTTCGGTGCGATAGGCAGCGTGTTGGGAGATCTTATAATTTTCCGATTCATTCGCGATCGTTTCTCTCTACATGTATCGGAAATTTTGTCACACCAAAGTATCTGGAGGCGCTTTCATTTGCTGTTTAAGCGCCGTTTTTTCAGATGGATAACATTTTTTGTTGGCGGATTCATACTTGCTTCTCCATTGCCGGACGAGTTAGGAATCGCCGTTCTTGGGGTTTCAAAAATGCGTGTGAAATATTTCACTTTGCTCTCGTTCATCTTTAATTTCCTAGGCATTCTGCTGATCGGTTTTGCTGCGCGATTCCTCGCATCATAATACTTACTCCACCGCCTACTTACGGCTCAGACCGTCTGAGCCGTTCAAATATCGTGTTGCGGGGGCCGGAATCGAACCGGCGTCTGGAGGTTATGGGCCTCCCGAGGTACCTCTCCTCTACCCCGCGATATGTACAGCGGAATTTTATATTTTCTCTATTCCGCTATGCAAATACTATACTAGTTCAAAAAAGTTGCGCAACCTAAATCACTTTAAACTCGCGGAAGATGGACTCGTAGTGTGCGATGGTACGGCGCGTAAGTTCCTCGGAAAGATTAAACGCTGAACCCTCGTGCGCGATTTGATTGCGCACTTTATGTGCCTCCCACGCATCCTGAAGTGAATGAACTTCACTCGGTTCTATACTCTTCAATTTTTCGCCAACGCCATCGCCAATATATCCCTGTTGAGCAAGGACATCATCAAGCATAATGTCTGCCTCAATAATTGCTTCGCGCCACTCACTCGCTGTCGCTCCATCTGCAAGTGATTCAATATGTTTCCATCGTGGGCTTACATTGCCAGTTGCATCTGACGCTGGAATGACCGTATCGTAATATTCCTTTTCGCGCTTGCGTAATTCAAAAAGACGCATTGTCACATAAACTATAAAAAGAAGCCCTATTACCGAAAGTGCGTAGCCAACGGCAATAACCCAGAGCCAAAGATGCGAAATAAACGCAATAAATTCATTTACACCGATAGCGCCATAACAAGCACCGTGAAGACAATTGTAGAGAAGGCGAAACCAATATTCTACATTTGATTGTATTGCGAACATACAGTTCTAGTATACCGCGAAGAGAGTGTCTTCTGATTGATGCGGTGCAGTAAAATGAATGCCGACAGGAAGCCCATTTACATTCATTGGAATAGAAATCGCCGGCTGACCAGTAAGATTCGCTGTCACTGTAAAGATGTCTTCAAGATACATTGAGAGAGGGTCATTTTTCTCGCCAATTTTAAATGCCGGAGTTGGCATTGTTGGTGTTGCAATAATGTCAACTTCTTGAAATGCCTTGTTGAATTCGCGCGTTAATTGTGTGCGCGCAGCATTCGCCTTTCGATAATATGCATCAATATAGCCAGATGATAGAACAAATGTGCCTAGCAGAATGCGACGACGCGTCTCTTCTCCAAACCCTTCGGTTCGCGAATTCTTATAATCATCAAGCAAGGTTTCGCCTTGCTTCGCGAGCCCTGCATGCGCAGACAGTCCATAGCGCATACCGTCAAAACGCGCGAGATTTGTTGAGACCTCGGCAAAGTTGATGATGTAATACGCGGCTAGTGCAGAATCCGCAGGCGATAATTCAATGTCAACAATTGTGTGCCCAGATGATTTCATTGTTTCAAGCGCTTCGTTGAAAGTTTTTTTCACTTCGGCATCAATGCCTTCATTTTCTAACAACGAGCGCGGAATACCTATGCGCAACTTACCAGTATGTATCTTCTGCGAATACAAATTTTCAGGAATTGTTGTTGAGTCAAGAGTATCTATGCCGCGAATAGTATTAAAAATTATTCGTGCGTCTTCAACTGTTTTTGTAATAGGACCAACTTGATCAAAGGACGAGACAGCAGCAATAATGCCGGAACGAGATACGGCGCCATATGTCGGTTTGAGGCCTACAACGCCACAATAACTCGCAGGATTCCTGATTGAACCGCCTGTGTCAGTGCCAAGAGCAGCAATCGCCATATTTGCAGCAACAGCGGCGGCCGAGCCGCCAGAAGTACCGCCCGCAACTCGTGTTATGTCGTGCGGATTCTTCGTTACTCCAAAAGCAGAGTTTTCGGTGGATCCGCCGAGTGCAAATTCATCCATATTTGTGCGCCCGAGAAAAAGTGCGCCAGCCGATTTTAATTTTTTAATAACAGTAGCGTCATAGGTCGCGCGATAATTCTCCAACATTTTTGATGCCGCGCTTGCAATCTTCCCTTCTATTAAAATGTTGTCTTTTGTCGCAAGAGGAATACCGCAAAGAAGTGACTCGTCTCCACTATCAATTCTTTTTTGTGCAGAAACAATTGCTTCGTCATCAGCATCAAAAATCTCAAGAAAAGCGTGTAATTCTGGGTTCTTCGCCTTGGCAGTTTTGAAACAGGCGCCCCAAAGTTCTCGGACTGAGCATTCCCGCGCCCGCAGGGCGCGGGCGGCTTCTACAATCGTCATTTCATTTAGTGCTTTCATATGAACGAGCTCATAAGTAGAAAAGCATGTTGAATTGGCCTAGCGGCCTGAGCGCTTGCTTTTCTGCTTATGAGCGAAGTGATTAAAATCATATTACAAAATTTGCTTCACAGAAAGTGCATTGCCCTCGTGCGCTGGAAATTGCTCAACAATTTTTTCGGTGTACAGACCTGCTGTGTGCGGTTCACCATCTGCGCGCATTACATTGCGCAATGACGGTTTTTCTTCCGTAAAATTATTCGGAATTTCAATCTTCTCAAGTTGTCCGACATACGCGAGTATCGCATCAAATTCGCGCGTGAATTTCTCAAATTCAGCGTCTTCAACCTTAATCCGCGCAAGCGTCGCGAGCTTCTTTACCTCTTCTATAGTCGCCATTATTAGAACTTTATCACAGTAACAAGATCTTGTTCATCAATGGACAAGTCAGACTTGTCCAAAATCAAGGTCCTTAAATTGTTCTAGATTGTATTGCATACATTCCCTTGAAAAATTCTTGAAATCATCAGGATGTTTAAACAATTCACCAAAAATATCTTTGTCTAAAATTGGAGATACTATTTCTCTAGCATAATCTGATAAACTGCAAAATTGATACTTCACTGCCCATGCATATGCTTCGTCAAAATGTTCAATCGCTCTAATAAGACCTCCAGGATATAATTCAAATGGATTTTTTACCATTACATACACAGCAAGATAACGAAGATATTCATTTCCATGAAAATCTACAGTCCGCCCTCGATATGATCCTTGGAATAAACTGCCGTGTTCTCCATATTTAGCATTAAAGTGTGTAGTCATACTTCCAAAAACCTTTTGCGTAAACCTTGCAATACCACTTTCATAAATCTCTTTAAGTACTAAGTGTAAATGGTTTGACATCAGAGTCCATGCAAGAATTTTTACCAATGGTTTACGCTCTGGCCAATGTGCTGGGCGCACAAATGGTTCTCGTTCACAAATTGAACGCTCCCAATATTCATCGCGATAACTATCATTTAAGTGGTAGAGTAGACGCGGGAAACGCTTTTGGTCATGAATATCACGCACGATAGGTAAACCTCTCGCCCCGCGCTTAATAACATGGACGATTGAGTCAATTGTGTGTGGTTCGACTCGCATATTCTTATATTTATATCATCTTATGTCTTGGACAAGTCAGACTTGTCCACTTTTCTACCAGTATGAGTATAGCAAACAAAAAAACCCGCACTTGTCATTTTCAGACAAATGCGGGGGAAGGACAAAGTCCAAAGGATCAGAAAGACCCAAGGGACTAAAGTCAGAGTATTAACTTGCGGGGAGAACGAAGGCGAACGCACCGTTGACATTCCACTGACGGTCGGGATTGTCCATATCACTGCCGAGCAATCGCCTGTCATCGTCACTGATGTCAGATAACAACACCTCCGGGTGGCCGACGGCATCCGTGATCGGATCATGGAGGGCGGCAATAAACCAGAACTCCATTTTCTTCATCTGCTCGTCGGAGATTGTCTCGCGAATACGAGGAACGATGCTGGCAAGTGGCTTGCCGTAGCCGAGTTTCTTGGCCTCCACACACAGATTGCTCGTTGTGCGATAGCAGCTATTGACGATTTGCTTACCCGGAAAAAGGACGATTTTGTATGTCTGTCCTGCAACGAGCCGATGTTTTGCATTGTATCCATCGGGATTCGTGCTTGTGAACATCTGTCTTGCGCGGTCGCTTATGCGATATTTCTTCTTTTCAAGACACGCGATTTCCTGCGCGCCTGTGAGGTCGAGACCGATGACGGTCACTATGATGTGACCGTGTTCGTTGCGTTCGAATTCGAACGGATTTTTGAGCAACTCCTTAAAACGGGAGTGCCATTCATTGCCGTTTGGATTGTCCGCTGCCATCGCACTTGCGATTTTTGCGAGCACATCCATACGATCTTGCGGGACGCTAATCGCCGCACGAATCATTGAACCCAACATGTCTTTTGACATTATCTTTCTCCTTATTCGGAGCATGCTGTACAGCAAAGCGGACATTTTCCGTTCGCCACAGCAGAGAAAGGCCTAAATAATAAGCCACTTTCTGCTATGGAGAACGCATCTATTCAATGAACTGTATTCTGATGTCTATGATACACTAACCAATTAGTTTGTCAAGAAATTCCCTTTCATTTACGATTAGAACACCAAGTTGTTTCGCTTTATCAAACTTGCTGCCCGGATTTTCACCAGCTACAAGAAATGATGTTTTTGCAGAAACAGATGAACTTGCCTTTCCTCCTGCTTTTCGCACACGCGCCTCTGCCTCTTCTCGCGAGAGAGTAGGTAATGTACCAGTTATAACTATCGTTTGACCTTTAAGTGGAGCTTCCTTCGCAACTAAAGCAACCTTTGTTATATGAATATGTTTCTCTAGTCGAGCAAGAAGTTCCTGATTCTCTTTTTGTGCAAACCAAGTATGCACAGATTGCCCGATAATTGGACCGACACCGACTATTCTTGAAAGTGATTCTTCACTCGCTTTGCGAATAGCAGATAGTGTTCCGAAGTGCGTTGCTAGAAGAAACGCTGTCTCGTCGCCAACATGAAAGATTCCGAGTCCAATAAGAAATCGGTCAAATGATACTTTCCGTGCGCTAGCGATGCCGTCTAAAAGATTTTGTGCTTTAAGTTCTTCAAATCCTTCAAGAGTAAGTAATTCATCTTTTGTGAGTTCAAATATATCGTCAAAATCAGAAACCAAATTATATTCCACAAGAGTCCTTACCGTTTCGCGTCCCATACCGTCTATATCAAGTGCGCTCTTTCCAGCTAAATGAATTAGACGACGCGTTTGTTGTTCAAAGGAGCCGGCAGTAACACACCTATGCGCCGCTTCGCCATTAACTCGTTCAATAGCGCCATCACCTCCACAGAGTGGAGAATGTGTCGGAAACTTCCACAGTTTTGCGTTCTTCGGTCGCAAATCCTTTATAACCGAAACGATTTCAGGAATGACATCTCCGGCTTTTTGCAAAATAACCGTATCGCCAATGCGAATATCTTTTTCTTTTATAAAATCCTCATTATGAAGTGTTGCGCGCGCAACAACCGAACCAGCGACGAGGACTGGTCGCAAATGTGCAACTGGTGTCAACTTACCGGTGCGACCTACTTGCAAAGAAATATCTTCAAGAATTGTCTCAACTTGATCTGGTGGAAACTTATACGCTATAGCGAAACGCGGCGCCTTACCTGTGTAGCCGAGTGACTGTTGCATCTCGCGCGATTCAACTTTAAGCACAATGCCATCAATCTGATAATCAACATTATTGCGCGCACTCCCCTGCCATTTCTTCCAATAATCAAAAACATCTTCAAGTGATTCAGCGTGGCGGCGTTCTTGATTAACTGACAATCCAAGTCCGGCAAGATATTCAAGTTCTTCACTTTGTGAATCAGGCAATTTTTCAGATGTTTCAGAAACATCATAAAGAAACGCCCCAAGTGGTCGTTCCGCAGCAATCTTCGGGTCCAATTGCCGAATTGAACCAGCCGCGGCATTGCGCGGATTTGCGAATAACGGTTTCCCATTTTTTTCTTGCAGAGCATTTAATTCTGCGAAGCCGGAACGAGTGAGATATACTTCTCCCTCAGCGATTAAATCAATAGGACGCGTAAGCCGTTCTGGTACTTCGCGTATTGTGCGAACATTGTGCGTAACATCCTCGCCGACTATTCCATCGCCTCGTGTAGCGGCTCTTACGAGGACTCCCTTTTCATATGAAAAGACAATTTTGAGGCCATCTATTTTAAGTTCTAAATCATATGTAGGCGCTACTCCGCTTACTTTGCGCACGCGCTCATCAAATGCACGAATTTCTTCTTCAGAAAATGCATCATTAAATGACCATTGCGGAACAGTGTGCCGAACCTTTTTAAGAAACGGCAACGCCTCGCCAACCACACGGAGAGTTACCGAATCAGCACTCAGAAGTTCTGGAAACTGCTCTTCAAGACCGACGAGTTCGCGATGAAGAGCATCGTAAGCACTATCTGAAATCTTCGGAGCATCAAGTGAATAATACTGATGAGCATGATGCGCGAGCAATTCACGGAGCTTTTTTGCGCGCATTTTTACCTCATTTCCTGCCTTTTTTTGAGCCATATTACTAACTATATCAGTTTGGTATTTTAGTAGTGAGATATCATTCCTCGCGACACAAAACGAACACTGTTCGGGCTTGCTACGGTAGTACAGGACACATCGTAGCCCTGCGAGAAAATATATGTGCCATATGAACTATCATTGTATTTATAAATTGTAATATCGGCGCATCGCGTATTTGAATCAAGTGAAAGGCGTTCGGTAACAGTAAGTCGGTCTGAATTATATGTGTAACTCAGTTGTGTGGCCGATGAATTATTACAGACGATTGTTTGAGGTGGATTATCTTCGTCATGTGCAGAGTAACTAAAGAGATTTTGCTGTTGGTCGGCATAAAGAGCACATTCTAGTCCTGCATCAGCGGCATAAAATGCGTACTGCGATTCAATAGCTGTTGAAGCGAGAATTTGCTGTTTGTAACCGAGAGAACTTAGTGCGAGACCAAGTGTAAGCATCACAGACATAAAGATTACCGCAATAATAAGCGCGAACCCATTTTTTTTATTTTTTATTGCCATGGAGTGAGATGATCAGTAATAGTCACAGAATACGGGATATTGTGAAAATTCCATCGAACCGTTGAGACAATTTTTTCATCTTTGTCAGTTATAGGAATTATTTGAATCGTACGAGTGAATTGCGTCGGTGTTCCTGTTGTCTGTTTTTGTGTATATATATTTGCAGACGAGAGCCAAAGAACACCGCACCCAGAGCCGGAGCAAGCATTGAGCGAATTATCTACTGGGTCAAATTGACATGAAGTATCGCAGGTAGGAGTAACTTGATTCAGAAAATTTGACCATGCAACTGTAGTGTCGTGATTATTATATGCTGCTAGATATTCGTTATCGCGCACCATTCGTACATATTCAACACTTTCTTGCGCGAGATATGAAGCAATAAGTTGGTCGTGTGCAATATTTGCGGCAACCATTGCACTATTCGCAGCAAAAAATGCTCCTGAAATTGCGAGTGTAAGAATTGTAATTGCAATCATTGTCTCAACAAGAGTAAAACCATTTTTTTGAAAATTGAAAATTGAAAATTGAAAATTATTTCTCATAGGTCTGGTGTTCGCATCGTCGCACCGGTCTCAACGGTAAATGACTCGGTCTTCCCTCCTCCGCCAGAAGAAACCGTGCCCGATACAACAATCGTGATATGCGGCTGATAATTATCGCCTGCTGTCGTACCAGAAACAAAGAACTTGAGTGATGAGATAGTTACTGATGGATCAGTAAGAGGAACAGAATCTTGCATAATTACTCCGTTGGAAAGCGAATAATTCATTCCAATTCCTTTTGAATTCACGAAGAAAAAACTGTCTAGCCCATTTTGGCAATCTCCACTGCCGCCACAATTATAGTTAGTTCCAGTCCTTATGTTTCGCGTCATTGTCTCAAGCGCGAAAGATAGATTGTTTATGCCAGTAGCAGAACCCTGTGCTCTTTCGGTTAAACCAATCATAACGATATAGGCACCAGAGACAAGAGTCATAACGAGCGCAAAAAGTCCAATTGCAATAATTAGTTCAATTAATGTATATCCCCGTCTTTTTTGAAAATTGAAAATTGAAAATTGAAAATTTTTCATAGTCATGGGCATGAGGCGGCATTCGCGGTTATTTGCCCCGATGCCGCAACTGAAATATATCGTAAGCCGCCTTGTGGAGAGGAAATTATTAGGCAAGCAGAAGTGTAGCTAAGACCATTGGCTCGTATAAATGTGTCCGGATTTGGTCGTGCAGAAACAATATCAAGAGAAGATAATCCACCTCCCAGCGCAACTGCACACGACCAACTTCCCTTAAACGCACAAAAATCGCTTATTGTTATGCCATTCCCTAAAGTATAATCAGTTACTTTTTGATCTTGACCTATCGTATAGATGCAGTCGCCGGGCTGTGCATTAGGCGACGAGGCATCATCAGTTGGATGACAAGAAAACGGTGAAGGAGCTGGGTATATATCTGCAAAAAGAGTAAGCGATGCAGTTGGTGCATTTTGGAAATGAACGCCATATCCGGTATTTATAGTTGTATTAGACGCTCGACTTCCAAGACCATATGTTTGAGCATTGTGAAGCGTAAGTGCAATGTCGTATGCCGTATTTTTCAAAATGAGCGTCTTATTAAATGTACTCTGACTTGTCAGTACAATTGACATAACAACACCTATGATCGCCAACACGACCATAAGTTCTATAAGAGAAAAACCCTTCGATGTTCTCAGGACAAGACAGCGATGAATATGAATGGATTCCATTGAGTGAAATAAGCGAGGAGGAAGCCGGCAGCTAGAAACGGTGCGAACGGTACCTCAACTCTCATTCTATGACCTTTAGGCCTCTTCGCCAATATGAATATTCCAACTATTGCACCAATCCAAAACGAAAAAACGAAACCAGGGAGTGCGGCTGGACCAACAAGAAGTGCAAGACCGAAGACAAGTGGAACATCAGCAAAACCAATAGCACGACCGCGAGAGAGAAAATGAATAAGTGCAAGAAAAAGTGCAAATAGAAGTGCAACGATAATAGAGTTAGAAAATGCAACTAAAGATGGATTCAAAAGAAAGCTAGTTATAGCGCTTGTAATTACGAACAGTATTAAAAGTGCAGCGGGAAGTATCTGATGCTCTAGGTCATACAAAACAAGTGATAAAAGGACTGAAAGTGAAAGAAGTAGAAATAATAAAGCGCTTTCTAGACCAAGCATAAAATACGAAAGCGCAAATAAACTGCCTAGGAGAAGTTCTGTGAGAGGCGCATATGGCGACAGGAAAGCCCCGCAGCACCGTGCCCTACCTGCCACGATAATGTAAGAGAAAATTGGTACAAGTGCGAAAAAAGAAAGCGGTGAATTGCACGCATCACAATGGGAACGGCCAGAAAGAAAACTTTGACCGGTATTGAGGCGTGCAACAATTACACCGACAAAACTCGCAATAATCGCGCCAAGCGCGAAGAAAATTATTGCCATATAACCAGTCGTTATAGTGTCGTTGAACAATTGCACGCAGTATTGCTCAAAGAACTTACACCGCAATGTACACCGGTGCTATCGATACACCAGTAGGTGGAGTTGGTGGTGTCTGGTCGTTTTACTGCTACCGCGTAGTCAGTGTCCGCAGATACACATCTTGTGTCGCCACCGGAAGAATCAACAAGTGCAGAGGCAATTGCTCTTTCTATAGTTGGATTGTGGAAGACGGAAGTACCAGTAACACCATCAACAGGACAAGTTCCCGGAATACCAGCTGTACCATTATCAAACACTCCGTAACCATTATTGTCTGAATAATAGAGAGCCGCTTGAGTGCCTACGGTGTTGAGATTCGCCTTCACACCAGCGTCATTGCCCTTGCTTCGAGCTGTATTAAGCGATGCGAGAACAACTGCCGATAGAACACCGATGATTGCGATGACGACGAGCAACTCAATGAGGGTAAAACCTCGTTTGAAATTCGTGTGCATAACTAGTTACGACTATGTACCTGGGCAGACCGTGCCAGTGCCAAGCGCAGTTACTCTTTTACCTGCGAAACCAGTTGAATCAACACACCAGTATTCCGAGGTATTAGAAGAGAGAGGAGACGAAATTGCGTACGCGGTCGTTGTATTATTGCAGACCATAGTGCCTGTACCATTTGCAACTTCTGCACCAGCAATCGCTTTGATAATTGTTGAGTCGGAAAATACTGCTGTAGAACAACTGGATCCGGCGGTGCCATAAGAATTGGCTCCAGTACCACCGTAGTAAATTTCTGCCTGTGTTTGAATGGTAGAAAGATCTGACTGAATAGCAGCATCGTTACCTTTGCTTCGAGCTGTATTAAGCGATGCGAGAACAACTGCCGATAGAACACCGATGATGGCGATAACAACGAGCAACTCAATGAGGGTAAAACCCTTGGAACGATTGTTGTACATAATATATTTTGTGCGGTTAATACTAGAATTGTACGCCCATATTGTACCTTTAGAAATGGGGGGTGTGGATAGTGAAACTACTACCAAGCGAGCGAACCAAAAGATATTCTTAATATCTTTTGTGAGCGAGCGCAGGGAGGAAGGATGTCTTCATCCTTACATTGATCCTGCGAGATTGTAAATTGGCAGCAAAACCGCGGCGAGAAGCGTGCCGACACCAAGTCCAAGAAGGACAATCATAATCGGTTCAATAAGTCCTACTAGAGTATCCACTGCGTTAGTTACTTCGCGATTATAGAATTTTGCGAGTGTAGTTAGAATCTTACCGAGTTCTCCTGTCTCTTCACCGACCTTCGTCATTGCAACCATAATGCTTGGAATCTCCGAGTGTTTCCCGAAAGCATCAGATATTGAAGAACCGCCCTTCACATCAACTGCAACTTCTGTAAGCACGCTTGCGTACACAGAATTACCAACTACAGATCCAGTAATCTCTAACGCTTCAATAACAGAAACGCCAGAAAGTAGCATTGTGGAAAAATTGTCCGAAATGCGTGCGAGATATAGTTTTTTATACAAATCTCCAACATAAGGCACTGAGAGTTTTAATCCGTCTAAAATTAGACGACCCCGTTCCGTTTTTCTCAATTGCCACAAATAAAAACCACCTATGACGAGAGCAATAATCAAGAAAACGCCATAATCAACTAGAATATTTGAAAAACCGATGACAATTTTAGTGTAAATTGGTATCTCCTGACCGGAATCAAGTAGAACAGCACTGATTTTTGGAATAACGAGCGTGAGCATAAGAGCCATCACTCCGAAAAAGACCGCAATGACAAAGATTGGATAAATTAGAGCATTTTCTGCTTTGCTAACGATATCGTAAGAACGGTCCAAATAATCAGCAAGATATATAAATGTTTCCGATAATTTGCCCGACTCCTCCCCTGCACGAACCATATTCACATAAAATGTTGAAAAAACCTTCGGATGATTTGAAAGTGCTTTACTGATTGGACTACCGCTCTGAATATCATCCGCGACTGATGAAAGAACTGCCGATAGTTGTTTATTGTCAACCTCGGAGGCAAGGAGACGGAAAACACGAAGAGCAGATACTTGTGCTTCAAATAAAGTTGCTACTTGTCGCGAGAGGATAACGACATCTTTGTTGGATATTCTGCTAAAGAATGGGATGCCCGAACTAAAATTAAAAAAAGAGTGTTTCTCTGCTGATTCAATTGCCGAAATAATCAAATTGCGGCGCTGGAGTGAAGAAACAGCAACTTCTTTTGATGGTGCCTCAATAGTTCCATCTCTCTCGTGTCCATCTTGATCAATCGCGTGGTATTTGAAGAGCATATTGAATGTTTAAATATTTAAATATTTCAGAGATATCGTTCAAAGGTCTTTGAGTCCAAAGCGTGCTCGTAGGCATGTTCAACCGTCACTTCCCCCTTCTTTACCAACTCGGCTAGCGAACGGTCCATATCAATCATACCCTCTTGTGATGAGGTCTGAATGACCGTGTCAATCTCGTGAGTTAGCGAATCGCGAATGAGCGTGCTGACCGCATTATTGTTGATAAGAAGTTCATAGGCAGGAATAAGTCCTCCCGAAATTCGCGGAATAAGCCGTTGAGAAAATATACCCACCAATGAGCCAGCGAGCTGTGTGCGCACTTGTGATTGTTGCTCTGCGGGGAACATATCAATAATGCGGTCAATTGTTTGCGAAGCATTATTAGTGTGAAGCGTAGACAAAATAAGATGTCCGGTCTCAGCGGCAGTTACAGCTGAAGAAATTGTTTCGTAATCTCGCATTTCTCCGACCATAATGACATCAACATCTTCACGAAATGCGCTCTGCAACGCAGTATGAAAGTCGGGCGTATCAATATGAATTTCTCGTTGATGAATAAGCGACTTCTTTGGCGTAAATACATATTCAATTGGGTCCTCAATTGTAAGAATGTGCTCTGTACGCGATTCGTTAATACGGTCAATCATAGCGGCAAGAGTGGTTGATTTCCCCTGCCCGACCGGTCCCACAACAAGAAAAAAACCCTGCTCGCGCTGCGAGAAAACTTCAAGTATAGACGGTAGATTTAGTTCAGAGAATGTCTGAACCGCGCGCGGTATCAGCCGCATAGCGAGAGCGATTGCTCCCTGCACGAAATAACCATTAACACGAAAACGAACATCTTTTTTATGAGAGTACGAAACATCAATGGATTGATTTTCTAAAAACGAACTCCAACGATTTTCTAGCACAATACTTTTAAGCATCGCCTCGGTCTCTTCGCCGGTGAATGCTGGGTATTTAGTAATGGGAACAAGCGCGCCTGAAACGCGAATCATAGGCGGCCCGCCAGCATAGATATGCAAATCCGAGCCGCCTTCTGCAACGACGAGATCAAGAAGCTCCTCGAGGCGTTGGTCTGCGGCCATATTGTTAATGGTTCTCTACAGTCGCTCCCCCACTATTGCCTGTCGGACGACCGGCTTCAATCGTTCGTATGGTTTCAGCAAGCACTTCAGAAGGAATCGCGGAGGCCTTTATAATATAACCGTCGGCAGAGAGCTGTTTCGCTCTTTCAATATCAGAGTCCTTTCCTTGATTTGAAAGAATGATAACCTTTGCATTTTTAACTAGGTGTTCTTTTTGTATTGTCTCAAGAGCTCCAAAACCACCAATGCCAGGCATAACAAGATCAAGAAGAATAGCATCTGGCGCGATGGCATCCATCTTTCTAAGGTCAGCAAGCAGGTCTTCTCCACTACCGAACGCATTTACTTCATGACCTGCGTTTTTAAACTTGACCGAATATAGGTCAAGAAGAAATCTGTCATCATCAACTAAGTAAATACGGTAAGCCATTGTAAATAAGTATACTACATTCCTTGTCAACTCTTTTCATCCTCGGGGAAAAGTTCCCCGCCAAGCGTGTTTATCTCTTCAAATGGAATTTCACCAGCAAGTGCCTTTACAATTGCATCCTCACGCATAGTGAGCATACCACTCGCACGAGCGGCGGCATAAATCTTTTCTTCCACCGGCTCGGTAAGTAATATTTGCTCAAGTTTTTTGTTCATTTGTAATATCTCAAAAACGGCAGTACGACCTCTGGTGCCGTTCGGACATTGTGCCGTCGCGCTTGCATGATAAAAGTCCTTAAATGGAGGTAGCGCATTCTGGTACTCCTTTGGTAAATCAGCAAATTCTCTACTAAGGAAGGCCTTGATACTGTCCGTAACAGTGAATGGCTTACCTGCGCCCTCACAGAGTTTACGAACTAGTCGTTGTCCGATGACAGCAATAAGAGTTGGTGCAATAAGGAAAGGGTCAACACCCATATCAACAAGTCGTGGAATTGCACCGGCGGCAGTATTAGTATGAATAGTTGAAAAAACGAGATGACCAGTAAGTGCCGCCTGTACCGCAAGCGCCGCGGTCTCTTTATCACGAATTTCGCCAACCATAATTACATCAGGATCTTGACGCAGAACGGAACGAAGGCCGTTCGCAAATGTATAACCGATTTCTGGTCTTACTTGGCTTTGCGAAACATTCGGAATTTCATACTCTACAGGGTCTTCAAGTGAGACCACATTTAATTTCTCTCTATTGGTTTCGGAAAGCATAGCAAAAAGAGTTGTTGATTTTCCTGAACCGGTAGGGCCGGCAATAAGAATGATGCCGTAAGGGGCTTTCATCATATTGCGTACAGTAACTAGATTGGCACTCGTAAGCCCGACCGAATCAAGAGTTGTCGTGTTAGCTGATTGATCAAGAATACGCATCACGACTTTCTCTCCGTACTCTGTTGGGAATGTGGAAACGCGAAAATCAATGCGATGTTTCTCAACAGTCGCCGAGAAGCGCCCGTCTTGCGGTTTCCTTTTTTCGTCCAGTCGCAATCTAGCAAGTATCTTTATGCGAGCAACAACCGCTTCATGAACTTTTGCCGGCAATTCCAAAGATGTGTGTAAATCGCCATCCATTCGAAAACGAACCCGTGTTTTGCTAGGTGATGGCTCAATATGTATATCAGACGAATGCCCTTCTATGGCATAGCGTAATATTGTTGAGACAATTTTTGTTACCGGGGCGTCTTCTTTCAGCGCTTCACGCGGACCAGACAGAACAAGAGATTCTTCTCCAAGTACCGACATATCTTCAATAGAAGATGATGGACCTTCTTTTGTATGCTCTTCGGCAATAGATGATTTGGCCGTTGTCTCATATTCCGAAAGAGCACTGCCTATCTCACCAGAAAGATTTTGATAATCATCAAGCACACGATTAAAATCCTGATTCGTGATAAGGAAAATTTTATACGGAATGCCTATTTTACCTGAAATAAATTGCAATGCGTCTAGTGCCTCAATGTTGTCTGGGTCTACAATTCCAACCTCAAGAGCGCCGTCCACTTTATCAAGAGGAACAAATCCATAATGACGGGCTGAATCAATCGGCACATACCCAAACACTGACTCATCTGCAGGAGGATCACCAAGTAAACGAGAAGGTAGTCCGTAGGCCTTCCCTACCTCTGCAAGTGCATCCGATAAAGAAATGCCGCGTTCTGCAAGGATATCAGCAAGCGGTCTTTTCTTCGCGAGTTCTGCTTCAACTATCGCGCGATCGCTTTTGGAAAGAAATCCTTTGTCAACGAATAGTCCAAGTAAATTCATTACTTAATTTCCGCTTATACTAGTAACCACAGCAAATGGATCAAGACGGCCTGATGGTTCTGGGGCAACTGTTGTTGATATATCAACAAGTGAATTAAATCTTTCGTCTGAAAAGATGCTGGTATTGAACGAGATTGGAGTCAATTTACCGACCAACACCTGAAATTGGGTTTGCGCCTGACTTTCTGTTCCATTAGGCAATAGAGGAGGTTGTTCTTTATTCTTAAAGAAAAACCAATAAATACCCGCTATGACTATAAGAGTGATTATGACGATTGATATTGTATTTGAGTTGGATTTCATAATTCAAAATTATTTACTGCAACCAATAGATGCGAAGTGTCATTTGATAGATATAAACTCCTGTATCAGATCCTTTCACACTTATATTCCGAACATCAAGAAGGCGTCCGCTTTTTTCTATTCCAACAAGAAATGTTTGGAGCGCCGCGTAAGTTCCAACTGCAGAAAGAGATATATCTACTGAACTTACAGGATTAGCATTAATTTCGGCTGATGGAGTGTTTTGTGTATTCGCCGTGCTTGCAATGACATCAACATTGGAGAGCGAGAGACCAGATCGCGCGGCAAGCGCATTCAAGTTAAGTATGAGTTCAACATTATCAACAGAGTCAGGTAAGAATGAAGTAAGTCGTTTAAGATTCTCTTGGTCTATTGCATTGCGTGCGGAAGCAAGTTCATTTTGTTGTGCTGTATACTCGCGCGCGGCAACAAGAGCAAGGTCATCATTTGCGATAGCCGACTTCGTTGCGGATATTGAACCAGACCAGGTCGGACTTACATAGCCAAAGAATATGCCTATGGCAACTAAGAATGCGAGGATTGGTAGGACATTACTATTCATGGCGAAAAGGCAACGAGTTTCGGATCAAGCGTTGCAGAAAGCACGAACGATACAGAACTGTCTCTTGGACTAACAACTATATTAGAAAATATAGCATTTTTAATGCGTCCATCTTGTGCAAATGCCGCCGAAGCGGCAGCAAGAGCATTAAAACTTTTGGCGGTACCTGCGCCCTCAAACTTTATTGTCCCCTTATCGTCAAGCGAGAGGTGTAGTGAATTAAAACGAACAGTGGAAGGAAGAAGAGTTCCGAATGCAGTAAAAAATTTGGAAAATGCAGTATGACCTGACAGAAGTGTACTTCCTGAAGTAAGACGATTGCGGAGTCGTACGAAACTCTCAACAGTTGTTGGATCTATCGCCGCTTCTGCTTGCGCTAGAGCGGCATCTTTAGAAATCTGACTTGAAGAAAGTATTCTGCCATAAAAAAAGATACTGATTGCAAGTGCAAAAACAACACCGAGAACAATATATGCTAATAAACCTAGTGAACTGGCAAAGTCGACGCCGTATCTGCGTGGAGCAGAAGTTGTTGAATGAGGAACAAAAGAAGTTGGTATCGTTGGAGGGAGCATTTGTTTTAGTATACGATATTTATGCAAGTATCGCGTATCACATCTGTGCAAAACATTTATCGAATCTCCGTTTAATTAAACCTCGTCAAGTTTGCGAAGAGCATGCTCGTCGTATCAAAGACATCCCTGCGGGGATTATACCAAAAAGGACTCTCCTACGCTCTGTAAATTTCTTTACAAAGTTTCAGAGAGTCCAAATGACAAAAAGATCGAGAGTCGAAGAATCAGCGTGAGACAAACACGAGGGTGGAAGGCCACTTGTCCAAGTCCACGATCGGGTCAGCACTGACACCCCAGCCGACCCGGCCGGAGCTCCAGCGTGCACCCACAGCCACGAGCGTTCCATTTTCATCGCAGATGTATGCGACTATCCCAGCAAAATCTTCCGTTTTCTGCTTATGAGTCAGCAGTTGAAAGAAGTGGGCGAGTTTTATCTCGTGCTTACCGGCGAGTTCTGGGATGATCCCGGGTTCGTCGTCTTTCGGCAGATCCCTTGCTTCCATGATTAGTTTGTGAATCTTCAGCTCGGTGGCTTCTACATCTTCCTCGGTCTTCCCGAGGAAATTATTTTTGAAGTTGCCGCCGAGCCAGGCGATTGAAACACCGTCAGTGGTATTTCCTTCGCGGAACTCATTCTTGGCGACGAACTTCTTCACCGCTACAACAGTGAAGCTGGAGAGAAACCGCAGGAGTTTTTGTTGTTCGCTCATGACTTTCTCCCTTTAGTAGAGAAAGAGCGTTTTTACAGAGCTGTTCAAGCTAGTCCGATTTGGGTTCGCCACAGCAGAGAAAGGCCTAATCCGCCAGCTGGCGGAAAGCCACTTTCTGCTATGGCAAACGCTCACATATTCAATGAACTTTGTAATCTGATATTTATGATACACTAGCCCACTATTTTGTCAATGAGTTTGTCCTTATTAAACCTCATCAAGTTTGCGAAGAGCAAGACCGACAGCGACTGCGAACTCAGGACCAATTTCTTCAAGGATTGAACGCATAAATGCAGGCGCCTCGGTTTTTGCAAATGGGTCTGCAACTTGTACATTTATTGAAAATACTTCTTTAGCGTATGTACCGAGTTCTTTGGTAACCCCTCCGCCGCCAGTCAGTACGATAGAGGTGACTGATTTCTTGTGTTCCGTCTCATATTGCATCAGCACACGGCGCGCTTCTGAAAAAATGCGAGAGAAAACAAGTTCAGGAGAACCGAGAGTGCTGCTGCCTCTTATTCCTTCTTCTTTTTTTAGTGTTTCTGCCTGAGCAATAGAGACATTACCGGAGATTGAGATGGCACGAGTGATGTCCTGACTTCCGACATTTATAGCGTGTGAGAGTGCCACGACGCCGCGTTCAACAACATAGACCTTCGTTGATGCGGCACCGACATCAAGAACCATAACCGGCTTTACCGGTTCATCAACTACTGCGCGAATCGTGCTGAATATTTCAATTTCATAAAAACTTGCAGAAAGCCCAGCACCCGATATAACGCCTTGGAGCAATGTGAGTTCGTCGTTATGTACCGCAACAATTAACACCTCAACTTTTCTTCTTACCGCGGCGCTCTGCGATGGTTCTGTTTCAGGAACAATAAACCAATCTAACTGTATTTCACTTGCTGGTATAGGAATATATTTGCGCGCCTCAAGCTCAATAATTGTTTTTTGTTCTTTTGGATTCTCACGATACGGCAAATCAACGAGCGTTAGCAGAGAACGAGAATATGGTATTGAGACGCCACAACTTTTAGTTGTTACTTTCGCTTCTCTCAAGAGGTCTTTCAGCGTTTCGGTAATTTGTTCGGCAGAAAGATTTGTTGCCTGTCCGACATCTCCTCCGCCATATGGACCAAGTGCGAGCTCTCCGTATGTCTCAAGTATCGCTTTACCATGGTCCTTGCGTAATTGTACGACCTTTAATGATGAAGAGCCGATATCAATACCTAGGACGCTCTTTTCTTTTTTCACAAAGAATTTGCCGAAGAACGACATATGAGAGAATAATACCATGATGATGCATTGGCTTGATTTCCTGTTCCCTCCGCGTGTGGATGAAATAGCGGTGCGCGATATTTCTAATGATGATTTTCTTGCTCTTGTTAATCCACAACTCGTACCTTATACACGACCAAGCACAGTTATACTTCTTCCCTTCTCTGATGCGAGAGTTCGCACAGCTATTCATGAGGCGAAATATCGCGGAAACAAACGCGCCTTTGAACTTCTCGCACTCGCGCTTGTCGAATATCTTCGTGATGCCGATGATGTTGAAAGACCTCGGAGGTCTTTCATCGTGCCTGTGCCTCTAGGAAAAGCGCGAATGAAAGAGCGCGGATATAATCAAGCGGAAGAAATAGCAAAATTCGTTGCGAAGGAATTAGGAATTGAAATAAAAACTGACCTACTTATTCGCACGCGCGAAACAAAGTCACAGGTCTCATTACAACGCGAAGAACGAGAAAAAAATATGTGTGGTGCATTTAAAACAACGCAGAGTGCCAACCCAGCACACACCTATATTGTGATAGACGATGTTATTACAACCGGAGCTACGCTCCAAGCCGCCGTTGATGTATTAAAAGAAGTGGGTGCCGAGCACATCATTCCACTCGCTCTAGCTCACTAAATTTGATATTCTGCTCTTCATAGGATGGGTGGCTGAGTGGTCGAAAGCACCTCGCTGCTAATGAGGCAGGCCCGAAAGGGTCTCGTGGGTTCAAATCCCACCCCATCCGCCTTCGCCTCGCAGTAGCTCGGCTTCGGCGTGACGCAGTCCGCAGAAGACGAGCGAAGGCGGGAAATATAAATTATGTATTATGTATATAGTTTAAAATGTAAAAATGGATACTATATTGGTTGCACAGACAATATAGAAGAAAGAGTAAAAAGACATCAAATGGGACATGTACTAGCAACAGCTAATCGTCTGCCTATAGAATTAGAATTCTATTTTGCCGTTCAAGATAAGTACAAATCATTTAAATTTGAAAAATATCTAAAATCAGGTTCCGGGCGGGCCTTTATAAATAAACATCTAATCTGAACTCGCAAGGGATTCTAACACAATATGAAATTATTACTTACATCAGGTGGTTTAACTAATGACTCAATTGCGAACGCACTTTTTGAACTAGTTGGCAAAAAACCAGAAAACACCAAGGTTGTTTTTATTCCTACCGCTTCAAATGTTGAGGTTGGTGATAAAAATTGGTTCATTAATGATCTTGTGGATCTGCAAAAACGGGGTTTTGAAGAAATAGATATTACAGATATCTCAGCCGTCGAAGAAAATGTCTGGAGACCAAAACTTGAAAGGGCGGATGTATTATTTTTTGAAGGTGGAAATACTTATCATTTAATGGAGTGGATTAATAAATCTGGATTGGTAAATATTCTGCAGGAACTTTTAAAGACAAAAGTTTATGTGGGGGTCAGTGCTGGCAGTATGGTAACAAACAAGAACTTGTCTTTGAAAATATCTCAAATTGTATATGGTGAAGATTTAGATAAGAAAGAAGAAATGAAAGGTTTACATTTTGTGGATTTCTATTTTTTGCCGCATCTTAATTCAGAATATTTTAAGAATCTTCGAAGAGATTTTATTGAAAAAGCAACTGAAGGAATACCTGACACTATTTATGTTATGGACAATCAGTCGGCTCTTAGGGTTGTAGATGGAAAAGTTAGTGTGATTAGTGAAGGAGATTGGTTTGTAATTAATGATTGATTTATCCGTTGGGTCATACCATAAAAGAAAACCGCCGGCGCAGCGCCGGCGGTTTTTCTATTTTGTAAGCAATTCTTAATTGCTTGAACAACACTTTCTGCTAAAAATAAGCAGAAGAGCTGAGAGACCTACAAGCAGATAAACAATCGTCTCAACTGATGGCCACGAGCCGAGGATGAGATTTACGACATTCCAGTTATTGCTCGTATAAGTACCGAGCGCGACAAGACCCCAGTTGAGTCCGCCGATAACCAAGAGGACGAACGCGATTTTATGTAGTGCTTTCATGAAAGTGAATGACTAATAAAGCGGTAGTGGCCTGCCCGGCCAGGGTTAGTCCGCTCTGTATAGTATGACTCTTTACAGAACAATCTGGAGACCCATATGTGCAGAATGTGGATAAAATATTAAAGACGAGTATCAGAGATTATTTTCCCATCATCAAGCTTTACAATCCTCTGTGCAAATTTGGCATATTCATCTTCATGCGTCACCATAATAATCGTTTGTCCTCCATTATGTAATTCTTTAAAGAAATCCATCACAATTACAGAGGACTCTTTATCAAGGTTTGCGGTTGGTTCATCTGCAAATAGAATATCTGGTGTATGCGCTATAGCACGAGAGATTGAAACGCGCTGTTGTTCACCGCCAGAAAGCTGGCTTGGGAGATTACTAAGCCGGTTTCCTAATCCAACACGATTGAGCGCGGAAGATGCTTTCTCTTTTGCGAAAGAAAGCGGAAGTCCTTGCATCAATAGCGGCAATGCAACATTCTCAAGCGCAGTAAGTTCCTGCAAAAGTGCATAGTCCTGAAATACATAGCCGAATTCGGCAAGGCGGAAAAGCATTTTCTCGTGTTCGCTCATTAAATGTGCCTCTTTGCCATTGATATGAATTTCGCCTGATGTTGGTTCATCAAGAAGCGATATCTGGTACAAAAGTGTACTCTTCCCTGCTCCAGAACGACCCATAACGGCTATGAACTCGCCATTTGCGACAGAAAAATTAACGCCTTTTAATACCCGTGTTTCAACCGGTCCGTCTTTAAATGTCTTTACGAGATTTTTTACTTCAATCATAAATATCAATTACGCCCAAGAATGGAATCCAAGGTATTTTTGCGCACAATCATTCGTGACGGAAGATACCCAGCAATAACTGTCGTTAGTACGAGTAGCAAAATGCGCACCGCAGTACTGCCGGCTGGCGCTACTAGTATTCCATCGCTAAATGGAAAATCAATCGGATGTGCTGCAAGTCCTGGCACAAGAATTCCATATAGAACAAGTACACCTATAGCAGAGCCAATAATCGCATAGAAGAGCGATTGAAATATGTAAGAAATCTCTATCGCCTCTCCTGAAATGCCTATACCCTTCAAGATGCCGATGAATTTCCGCCGTGTGATTGCGTTGATGAAAATGACGATAAAAATCGTAATCGCAGCAACGACTAATCCAATTGAACTAAATCCATCGCCAAGCATTGTAAAGGTCTTCTTAATATCGGCAACACCATTTGGGATAGAGTCATTAAATGTCTGCACCTTTGCCTTCTCTCCGATACCGCTCCCCAAAAGAAGATTCTTGAATTCAATCGGATCGCTTCCGGGCTTTAGACGAATCGCTATTTGCGCGACATTTTGGTCAGTACGACCCATAAGAGTTCTAAGTTCTGAAGCGGGGATAAAAATACTCATCGCAAGTGCGTCAATTTTTGTTTTAACAAAACCCTTAACGATGACTTCTCGTGTAGAGCCGTTTATCGTAAGACGCACTTTTGTGCCCGGATAAACATTTTTGAGAGGAGAAAGACCAGGCAATTCTCCGAATGCATATTGCGCTAGCAAATAATTGCCGACAAGAATTTGGTCAAAATCACCTTCGGACAAATAATTACCTTCAATTATATGTTTAGAAAGTCCTGTAAATGCGTCCTCGTCCACTGGATCAATACCAATGACTTGTGCACTGGTTGCGTTCGGTTTCTCTGTCTGACTCGTGCGTGTAAGATAATTCGCTTCTATTGTACCACCAGTTTGATACCGTTCCGTCATAATTGATACTTGCGGAAGTGTTTTAATGAATGCAACGACACTTGGAGTGTCCTCAATATAATCCTTTGTTGAGAGCGCAGTAAGAATGACATCTCCAGTGTATTGAGTACGATAACTCTCGTTAATGCCCTCAATGAGACCAACGAGAACACCAGTTACCACGACAAGGTTTAGAAATGTAAGAAGCATCACAAAAACGATGAGTCCTGTGGTCCATAAACTCGCGCGGCGGAGCTGTCGTATCGCGAGAAAGAATCCGACGCGAAGATTAAGTAATGAAAACATAGAGAAACAGTGTTTTACAATTCAGGCGAAAGCAAAATTACATCGCCAGAAGAAAGCCCTGAAAGAATTTCGATTTGTCCGAGCGCTGGAGACGGACCTGTAACAACGGTGCGATTAATTACGGTGCCGTGATCAATAACTGATACAAATTGCGTTCCATTTTTCGTGCCAACAGCACCTACAGGAATAACAATTGCGTTATGTAGAATCCCAGTTTCAATAACAACATTCGCAGTCATACCGCTTCTGATTCGCGAATCGGCAGAAAGAAATACGAGTGTTGTCTTGTATGCTGGGATGCCATCTTTAATTGTTTCTGCAGGGTCAACTGTAACAACTACTGATGGGAAAACGGCTGAAGATCCGTATGCATCAAGAGTTGTAGTTGCCGGATTCCCAATAGAAACCCGTGCTATGGCAATCTCTGGTACAAAGGTCTCAATTTCAAAAATGCCGTCGCTCTGCATTGAGATAAGCGAAGTGGACGGTGATACAATTTCGCCGACTTTAGCGTCCATTCGTGTTACCGTGCCTGAAAACGGCGCGGCTACGCGCGTTTTTACGAGTGCTGCCTGCGCATTTTCCACATCTGCTTGTGCGGCTGCAACAATTGCTTGTTGTGCAATAATATCTTCACTTGTTGACCCTGCTTGCTTGAGTGATAAATTCTTTTGTGCTGAATCAAGTGTGGCTATAGCTGTTGTAAGTGTTGTCACGGCAGTTCGTACGCTCGTACGGGCTGTCGCAATCGTCGTTCCGTATGAAGAAAGCGTTGTAATAGTAGTAGTCATATCAGGCAATCCCTGATTAATTGCAAGATTCACATCGGCAAGAAATTCTGTGACCTGTGCAAGATTCGCTTGCGCCTGTTGTGCTGATTCGACAACAGAACCATTTGTAGAATTTGAGACCAACAGTCCCCACTTCGTAAGCATTGGCTCAATATCCGTACGATCTTGTTCAACAGTCATTCTCAAGACGGAGTTTGATGTTGTAAATGAAAGTTTTGGATTGATACGGGGATTTGTGAAAAAAGAGTCGGCTTTATTATGAACGACATCATCGGAGACGGTATAGGCATTCTGTATTGCATCAGCTAATGCCGCTTCAGCATTTGATACCGAGGCGGAAGCAACGGCAATTTCTTCAGAACGAGTACCTGCCATAAGTGACGCCAAATCTGCATTCGCTTCTGTAAGCGCAAACCGTTTCTGTGCAAGCGTCGCAATAAGATCGCCATTTTCAGTTTGTGCCAAAATTGTTCCAGCAGAGACCCGTTGCCCCACTTTCGCATTCGTACTGGAAATTCGCCCACTTGCAGCAAAACCCAAATCAACATTTTGTGCAGCAATGACAGTGCCGGAGACACTTACTTGTTCTCTGAAATACCCAGGGGTAATAGTCAGGGTTGTGCCAAAATCCATACCGCGACTAAAAAAGAAATACCCTGCGGCTATAATAATCAGTATAATCAACGAATATCGCCATTTATTGGCAGTGAATTTCTTCATATATACATGCATTACCGCAAGTGTATCATATCGAGTATACTGAAGAAATGGCGTTCTATATACTTTTTTTCTTCGTTGCTCTCGTTATTATTAGTATCGTATTCCTTATGCAGCCGAGGCGATTCTATTTTGTTCGCCACGGCGAAACAATTTTGAATGCCCAGCACATCCGCCAAGGAGAAGATGGTGGACTTTCTGAAAAAGGACGACAACAGGCAGAGCAAGTAGGTCGTGCGCTTGAGCATCTTTCTATTTCGAGGATTATCTCAAGTTCTTATCCTAGAGCAAAAGAGACCTCAATAATTATCAATACACATCTGAAAGTTCCTATTCACTATTCATCACTTCTGGCCGAACGCAGAAATCCGAAAGAAATAATCGGAAAAAATCGTGATGAATCAGAAGTCGCCCACATCATAGACCAAATGGATCTTTCTTATCATGACGATGATTACCGTTTTTCAGATGAGGAGAATTTTATGGACCTCAAAAAGCGCGCAAAGAAATGTCTCACTCTTCTCTCTCGCCAAGGCGCACAAGAAATCTGCGTTGTAACGCATCATGTATTCCTCAAGGCATTACTCTCGTATATGCTCCATCGCGAGAAACTCCACGCATCTGACTTCGCGAAACTTTCATTCTTCAATATGTCAGATAATGCAGGCATTTCTGTCTGTGAATTCAATCCTTGGAGAATATTCTCGTCTACGCGCGGATGGGAGGTTATTTCTTTCAATCAAACACCTTTCTAATATCCCATTCCGTCCATACCACCTCCGTTTGATGATTCTTTTTTCGGTTCTGGAATATCGGCAATTGCGGCTTCGGTCGTTAGGAGTATCGCCGCGGCAGAAATTGCGTTTTCAAGTGCCATTCGCGGCATTTTTGCTGGATCAACGATACCTGAAGCAAGCATATCCTCAACAATTTCATCAGTAACCGCATCATAGCCGGCATTCGCCTTACCCGACTGTACTTTAGAGACGATAACCATCGCGTCGTCTTTGCCGGCATTTATCGCGATTTGTGCGAGTGGTGTTTCAAGTGCGTGCATAACAATGTCAAAACCGGTCTGTTCATCAGCGCTCATTTTGCTTATGTGCGCAGTGAGTTTCTTCGCAACTTTTGCGAGTGCAGTGCCGCCGCCAGGGACAATTCCCTCTTCTATTGAGGCCTTCGTTGCCTTAACTGCGTCATCAATTTTGTCTTTCAAATATTTCATCTCTGTCTCGGTTGCCGCGCCAACTGAAATGACCGCTACCCCACCAGAAAGTTTTGCGACTCGTTCCTCCAATTTTTCTTTATCGAATTTTGAATCCGTATTTTCCGCTTGTGCCTTCAACTGCGCGATGCGCACCGCAATATCCGCCTTCTTTCCTTTCCCTCCGACAATAGTTGTTGAGTCCTTTGTTGCAACTACACGATTCGCCTTGCCTAGCATAGAGAGCGTTACATTCTCGAATTTAATACCAACTTCATCAGAGATAACTTGCCCTCCAACGACGACTGCAATATCGGCAAGCATTTCTTTCTTTCTGTCGCCATAACCCGGCGCTTTGACCGCGAGAACGCTAAATGTGCCACGGAGTTTATTAACCACAAATGTCGCAAGAGCATCCCTCAATATCATCTGCGATAATCACAAGTTCTTTTTTGCCCGACTGCGCGATTTTTTCCAGCACCGGCAAAATTTCCTGCACATTGCCGATTTTCTTGTCTGTAATAAGAACGAGAGCGTCCTTCATTTCTGCCTCCATTCGATCCGGATTCGTAATCATATAAGCCGAGACATAACCCTTATCCAACTGAAGACCTTCAACAATCTCATACGAAAGTTCCATTCCCTGTGACTCTTCAACCGTAACCACACCCGAACTGCCGACTTTTTCTACCGCTTCAGCAATAATAGAACCAAGAACTTCCGATTCTGCGGAGATGGAAGCAACTTGCTTTACTTCTGCCTTACCGCTGACCGGCTTTGACATCTTCTTTAGTTCTGCAAGCGCCGCAATCTTCGCCTTCTCCATACCACTTCGTATACTCATCGCATTTGCTCCTCTCATCACACGAGAAAGTCCTTCTTCAACCAACGCTTCAAAGAGCACGACAGAAGTTGTGGTGCCATCGCCGACAGTATCGTTCGTCTTATTCGCCACCTCTTTCACGATTTCCGCGCCCATATTTTCAAATCTGTCCTTAAAAGAGATTTCCTTTGCGATAGAAACGCCATCATTCGTGATGCGCGGACCTCCGTACGACTTCTCAATAACGACATTGCGACCTTTGGGACCTAAAGTTACTTTTACCGCGTGCGCTGCCTGCGCGATTCCCCTCATAATCGCCTTGCGCGCGTCTTCAGAAAAAAGAATTTGTTTTGCCATAGAAATAAATTTAAGAAATGACTGCTAAAATGCTGGATTCTGAAAGAATGTAATACTCCTGTCCGTCAATTTTCACTTCGTCATATCCGTATTTGCTGAAAAGTACGGTATCGCCCACTTTCACTTGCATCGGTACGCGCTTACCGTCTTCATACTTGCCGAGGCCGATAGCAACTACACTACCCTTTGCCGGCTTCTCCTTGTCTACCGTCTCGGGAATGATGATTCCAGAAGCAAGGCGTTTTTCGCCCTCTTTTTCAGACGGAATGACTACAATACGATCCCCAAGCGGCTTCAGTGAAAGCTTTTTTGCCATATCGTTTTATATAAATGAATAATCTCATCTGTGTGAGGAGTATAGAGAAATCCACACTTTTTAGCAACTGCTTGCACCGACTTCCCCGATTGTGATAGTATTGTGTGTACAGATGAAGGCATTCGTATCGGCACTGCCATACGCAGAAATCATCCTCTCAGTTCTCCTCATTATCGGTATCGTGCTACAACAGCGCGGAACGACATTAGGAGGGGCCTTCGGGGGAGATAATTTCGCGTCAACATTCTATAAGCGCAGAGGCGCCGAGAAATTTCTATTTAATGCGACAGTCGTTATCGCGATACTTCTTGTACTCGCGGGTATAGCGAACTTTCTTCTGGTAGGGTCATGACCTCCTTGGACGGTCTTCGCGAGCGACTTCGCCAGTGGCGCGTACATTTGATGCGTTCTTGGAATATATCTTTATTTGAACGGCTCCAAGATCGTTTGCACTCTTTCTCTTCAGGAGATCGTTTCCTATTTTTCTTTTTTGTAATTCTTGTTGGTGTTGCTTCATTAATTAATCTCTATGCACTTGAACAATCACTTCTTGAGCGAGTACCTGCATATGGAGGAACATTAGTTGAGGGAGAAGTTGGAAGTCCACGATTCATAAATCCCCTTCTCGCGATTAGTGACGCAGATCGTGATCTTTCAAGGATTACTTATGCAGGACTTATGGGCCTCTCCGGCTCCGGTACTCTTGTGCCAATACTTGCAGAGAGTTATGCCATATCCTCTGACAGCAAGACCTATACATTTACTATGCGTAACGGAATAAAATTTTCAGACGGCACACCGATTACTTCTTCCGATGTCGTATTTACAGTAAGGAAAGCACAGGACTCAGCACTTAAAAGTCCTGAATATGCTTCGTGGTCTGGAATAAGCGTTGAGGCAGTTGATTCACGAACTGTACGATTTGTATTACCGAAGCCATATATGCCTTTCCTAGGACTTACAACACTAGGTATTCTTCCGGCACATCTTTGGGAAAAAATTTCAAATGAACAATTTCCTTTTTCTAATCTTCAGACAAATCCTGTTGGCGCAGGACCATTTAAAGTTGCGAGTGTCTCGCGCAATGCTTCTGGACTTATAGAAAGTGTTGACCTTGTAGAAAATCCGTACTACGCGCTCGGCAGACCATACCTTGATAGCATCCGCTTCAACTTCTACTCTCGCACTGAAGACCTAGCGAAAGCACTTGCAAACAATGATATTGGAAGTGCATATGATGTCTCAACAGTAAGAGCATTGTCTGCTCCATATGCTCGTGTCTTTGGTATATTCTGGAATTCAAGTCAGCAACAGGTATATGCTCGTACAGAAGTACGAAAAGCGCTTTCTCTTGCAATAAATAGACAAGAAATTGTTGACACCGTGCTTGGTGGATATGCGACAGAAATTATTGGACCAGTACCGCCAGGAGGAACAGTGAACCAAACACCAGTTCCTCAACTAAAAAATCCCACTGAAACAGCAGCAAAAGTACTTACTGCATCTGGATGGGTTTACGATGGCGCACAACGCATTTGGAAAAACGCAGGTATAAAACAAACACTTGATGCTATAACTATTCGTACATCAAATGTTCCTGAACTAAAGAATGTTGCTAGTGCCGTGAAAACGAATTGGGAACAACTCGGAATACCAGTTAACATAGAACTTTATGAGCCGGGCGATTTATCGCAAAATGTTATCCGCCCACGAAAGTATGAGGCGCTACTTTATGGAATGGTCATAGGCCGCGACCAAGATTTGTATGCTTTCTGGGATTCACAAGAGCGCAACGATCCAGGACTTAATATTGCCCTGTATGCGAATAAGACAGTTGATGCCCTTCTTGAAGATGCGCGTAGTTCTACAAACCAAAAGACGCGTACGGATGACCTTCAAAGGATTGAAGATATTATTGCCTCGGAATATCCGGCTGCGTTTATTTATGCGCCTGACTTTATATACACGGTTCCGGACGATCTAAAAGGTGTTCAGTTACCACAAATAATCACACCAGCCGATAGGTTTGCAACAATTGCTTCTTGGTATCGCTCAACTGACGCGGTTTGGCCATTTTTAGCGCATAAAAAATAATTAAATCATATATGAACTCACCAGCTCCAGCTCCAGCGCCGAATCAAACTCCCCCGCATATTGAACGCGGAACACGCCCAGCCACACGCAGTGGTCCTAGGCGTTTTGATCGTTCTAGTCGTCCATCAAATCGCGGAGCAATGCGCCCCGGCGGCGTCTCACGCCGCATTCAACGCATACTTCGGAGACCAGCAGCTAATCCTACCCGACAAATAAAAAACACCGACTATTATCCGGAGCCGGCAGGGCCGACTACTGTCCGAATTATTCCTCTAGGAGGTGTTGAAGAAGTCGGACGCAATATGATTGCCGTTGAAGTTGGAGCGACTGGAGACATCATAATCTTTGATGCCGGCTTCCAATTCGTTTCTGAAGATATATCTCCCGGAGTTGATTATATTCTCCCGAATACTAAATACCTTGAGAAAAATGCCGACCGAGTGAAAGGAGTCATCATAACTCACGGACATCTTGACCATATTGGCGGTATTCCTTTCATTCTGCCGCGCTTCGGTACTCCGCCTATCTATACTCAAAATCTTACTTCAATAATGATTCAGAAACGCCAGGAAGAATATCCTGATGTTCCAAAGTCAGAAATGATTATCGTTGAAGTTGGACAGTCAATAACTATCGGCTCAACGAGAGTGAAGTTCTTCCCTGTTACGCATTCAATTCCCGACTCAATGGGTGTTTCGATAGAGACACCGCAAGGCAATGTGGTTATTACAGGCGATTTGAAGTTGGAACACGAAGATGACATTCCATCTGAACGCGAAATAAAAACATGGGGCGCAATTAGCAAAGATAACAACATCTTTTTCATAGCTGACTCAACAAATGCAGAAAAAGATGGTTTCTCTATTCCCGAAAAACGCGTTATTCAAACACTTGAGGATATCATCAAAACGGTTTCTGGACGCCTTATAATCGGAACTTTCGCATCTCAATTTGAGCGAATGATTCACATTATGGAGGCCGCAGAAAAATATAATAAGAAAATCGTCCTTGAAGGCCGTTCAATAAAAACGAATCTTGAAATTGCAGAAAAAGTCGGTCTTCTCAAGATTGATAAAAACACTTTTATTCCTGCACAAGATATCGGAAATTATCCGCCAGATAAAATAGTCATTCTCTCTACCGGCGCACAAGGTGAGGAATTTGCCGCTTTAATGCGTATTGCAACAAAACAACATAAAAACATCACTCTTACTGATCGCGATACTATTGTACTTTCCTCTTCAGTTATTCCGGGAAATGAAATCGCAGTTCAAAAATTGAAAGACAATCTGTACCGCCACGGAGTTACGCTCATCAACTATCGCTCTTCAGATGTCCACTCTACCGGCCACGGTAATACTGGCGAACTCGTATGGGTCAATAAGCAGGTACATCCGAAATTCTTTATGCCCTGCTATGGATACCACTCAATGCTCCGCTGTCATGCTAAAGCCGTTGAACAATCTGGCTTCCCGAAAGAAAATATTGTCGTACCTGATAACGGTTTTGTTATTGATATTGAAGACGGCGAGCGAATGAATATCCATAAACAGAAAGTACCTTCTGCTCCTATGGTTGTGGACGGATTCAGCATTGGCGACATACAAGAAGTGGTTATTCGTGACCGACAATCGCTCGCGAAGGATGGTATGTTCGTGATTATCGCGAGCGTGAATTTGAAGACCGGCAAATTGCGCAAGTCGCCTGACATCATCAGTCGCGGCTTTATTTATCTGCGCGAATCGCAAAATCTCCTGAATGAAGCGCGAATTCTCATCAAAAAGACCGTTGAGGACTCAACTCACAATATGAATCCTATTGACCTTGATTTCGTGAAAAATAATCTCACTGATGTGATGGCTGGCTACCTATTCCAGCGCACCAATAAAGCCCCGATGGTAATTCCTGTGCTAATTGGGATGTGATTATTTTGATTTAGGCCAGCAAAGTGCCGCTGGTGGCCAGATTTTTGTTAAAGGGTGTTTAGTGCAATTATGCGGGCGCGCTGGGCAGACATAACGACCATACAGAACCAAACCATTGTTGACGAATTTCCAGTCCTTTTTTTGAATTATTGCCTCTAAGTCCTTTGAAATTTTCTTTAGATCGGTGTTTGAGGTTAAATCAAAACGCTTTGCGAATCGTTTCACATGAGTGTCGGTAGCAATGCCCTCCCATATATCAAATAGTTCTCCTAGTATGACATGTGCGGTTTTGTAGCCAATGCCCGGTAGTTCAATGAGTTCTTTTTCACTATGCGGTATGCCTCCGGCATACCGTGTTTGTATTTCTTTTGCCGCACCAATAATCGCTTTCGCTTTATTTCTAAAAAATGGAATTGAAGAAATTTCTTTCGCAAACCGTTCAGGTTTTGCCCGAGAGAAGTCGAGGGCTGTCTTGTATTTCTTAAATAGAACTTCAGTACATTCATTTACTTTCTTGTCAGTACACTGCGCTGACAAAATAACCGCAACGACAAATTGAAATTGCGTTTTATATTTTAGTTCGCTCTTCGGCTTTGGATATGTTTTCTTGAGATACGCGACTATCTTCTTCGCGCGTTCCCTCCTCTCTGTCTGGCTCATACAAGCTCGATTGTTTGGTCTTCGCGCGGAAAAGCAAAATTAAAAAATACAATTAGAAGTGCACCGGCAGAAAATGCTGTGAGAAGAAGCATTATTACAAGACCAACAAATGGCACCAGTGCAATAAGTGAAAATATCAACATTCCGATCACACCGTCATGCCATAACACTATCGTTCTACGCATATATCGACGCGCTAATATACTTCCGATAAGAATGCCCGCATACAAGAGCGAAAGAAATACGATAAGAGCATAAGCAATAAATATAAGTAGCGCGACTCCAATACCGACAAAAGTCAGAACGAGCAGAGAAAGCAAAATAGGTGTCGCAACAAGAACCGCAAAGCCGAGCAGTGTTGTAAGAAGAATGGAACGCGCGCGCACCGTGTATATTCGTTCAGTTATCACTTCTGCAAGCCGCGGGAAAAGGCCTGCAAGAAGACCTGCGAGAATTAGAGCACCAAGAATACGCACAAATAGGAAGAACCCGACACTCATAAATGCGAGCGCGCGCGATGTACCAGCATCCGGCAAATAAGAGATATTTTTATATTCAACACCTCCTAATATAGACGCAGATGCTGGAATAATGGCTGTTTCCGGTGCTTCATAAGAAAGAGTTCCGTGAATCTTGGTGTTAGGGGCAAGCGCCAAACGGCCAGCGGCGACAATTGTTACATCACCACCAAAATCGCCGGCTAGCGAAATATTATTACCATATATAGTAACCGGACCAGAAGCACCGTTGGCTAAAACCGTATTCAAAGCGGCAATAAAAACACTTCCACGCGCGCGACCAGAATCGTATACAGAAAGACCAAGAGCAACTAGGTCTCCACCAATCGACTTTTCAATAGAGATACTTCCGCCTGCGGCTCGTAGGTCACCGTCAATCGGTGCACGAGAACTTAAAGAGCCAGCAAGAAGAAGTACATCTCCATCCACTGGTGCAGCAGTTGTGATGCTACCGCCAGCTGCTGAAAAATCGCCAAATATAGGCGCAGTTACCACAACCGAAAATCCGGCAGCATATGAATTACCCGGCGAAGGACTCTCTGTAAGAATTGAACGAGCTGCAGAAAAAGATGCTGTTGATGTGTCTGCGGCAAAAACATTGGATGGTAGAGATGTGCTGACTAGGATAATTAGAAGAGAAATGAAAGAAATGCGATTCATACGCTTGGCATCTTCTTCTTTTTTATTGGTTCAATGAGACACGCGGAAATGAAGATAAAAAGCGTAATAAATGCAGAAGCAATACAGTAAATACAAAATGCACTAATAACGAAAACTTCTAGAAAAGAGAAATAAAGAGAAGCAATGATACCGATTAAAGAAATGATCTGGAGAATGCGCCGTAGAAGTCGATTAAAAAGAACTAGTTCAAGAGCTGCGAGAATAAATATCAAGCCAAAGAATGCGACACCAAATTCAGCGACAGGAATTCCGAAAATGCGAGAATATTGGCTTGTGGCAACAATATTGCAATCAGAAAGATTTTCCACATTACAGATTAGCGGGGTATTCCCTATTTCGCTTTGTGCAAGGTATGCAGAATCAGCAATCCCTAGGAAAGCGAGAACTATTATAAATACAATACTGGCGCGCTTCATTGTGTCTAGGATACGCGTTTTATCGGTTCTCTGCAATAAGAAATTTGTTACACTTGGATAGTCCATATGTCTCCTTTTATTTTTATTTCCTCTCTTATTGATGGAGCTGTCGGCAGTATGATTGTTTTGCCGCTTATGATTATCATAGGTTCTTTATTTTCTGAAGATGCAACATCAATCGTCATCGGTATACTCGCGGCTGATGGTGCTCTTTCTATTCCTATTGCGCTCTCTTCACTTTTCATCGGAATTATAATTGGCGATAGTGGAATATATTTTCTTGGGCGACTCGCAAGTTCTTACCCACTACTCGGGCGATTCGTGGACCATGATTTTCTCGTGCCATTTCGAGATTGGATAAAGAGACGGTTTGTACTTACGGTCTTTTCTGCCTGCTTTATTCCTGGGACACGATTTTTGACCTACATTTCCTGTGGTTTCTTCCATACACGATTTTCAGTATTCTTGCTGACAGCCGTTGTTTCTACGACAATTTGGACAACGATTATTTTCTCGGCATCATATTTGTTTGGAAGTGTTTCTTCTGGGTGGCTTTCTCACATTCGTTGGGGTATAGCAATTGTCTTTTTGCTTTCGCTCTTTTTCGTTGGGCGACATAATATTCGCGCATATCGTGCGAGAAAGACAGAATTGGACATATGAGAACAAAAATAATTCGCGCGATAATTGCACTCGTTCTTGCTCTTGCGGCTGGCGGTGTTGGTTATGGAATTGGTTCTGGAAATGCAACGGCACAAACAGCGAGCGTAAACATTCCTGTGCAAACCGTTTCGGCTCCGCCATCTAGTTCAATACGAGTTGTTTATAGTTTAGATGAAAAACAAAACGATAAAGAAATTATCGCACTTATTGATGCGGCAAAAAGTCATATTTATTTTGCAATATACACCTTTACCCTTCCAAGCATCGCTGACGCACTCGTTGCAGCAAAGAAGCGCGGTGTTGTTGTGAAAGGAATTGTGGATTCAGAACAAAGTAGCAATAGTTATGGCGCTCCTATCACAAAGAAATTGCTGGATGCTGGAATATCTGTCGTAACAGAAAAACACGCAACAGGTAACGGTATTATGCATATCAAAGCGATTGTAACTGATTCAGCGTATGCAATCGGCAGTTATAACTGGACCAAATCGGCAACAACTATAAATGATGAAATTATTGAAATTGGAACTGACGAGACACTTCGTAAGGTATATGAAAATATTTTAAAGAAATTATTGGACGCATACAAAGGCAACAGCGCGGCCGCGGGAGCGGCCGCGAGTGTTTCAATCGGAACAATTGATTATACAGAAGCCCCCGCGCACATCGGCGATTACGCCTCTGTGCGCGGTACACTAGTTGATGCATACACTTCCGCAAGCGGCACGGTCTTCCTTGATTTCTGTAAGTCATACAAGACCTGTCCATTTTCTGGCGTCATCTTCGCTGATGATGCCGAAAAATTTGGTGACCTCTCGCATTACAATGGCACTACAGTTACCATAACCGGCAAAATATCCTCATATCAAGACAAGGCAGAAATAGTTCTATCCGATCCGAGTCAATTCTCAAATTAGAACGAGTTGCGTACTATCCCCTTTTCGTGCTATTGTTCTATTACTTCCAGTGGCTACAGACCGACTTCGCATTAATAATGAAATTCGCGCACAAGAATTGCGCGTTATCGGCGTGACAGGAGAAAACCTAGGAGTTCTCTCTCTTGAAGCGGCGCTTGAGGCAGCCAAGACCGCCGGCTCCGATCTTATAGAGATTTCGCCCTCGGCCGTCCCGCCCGTTGCGAAGATTATGGATTATGGTAAATTTGAATATGAGCGAAGCAAAAAGGAGAAAGTAGCTAAATCCAAGGTCAAAATATCAGAGACCAAGGAGGTCCAGATTAAGGTCGGGACTGGAGAGAACGATATGCTCCTCAAAGCGAAGAAGGCCGCAGAATGGCTTGCCGAAGGGCACCGAGTACGCGCCGAGCTCTTCCTCAAAGGCCGCTATAAGGGTATGGGGGAAGAATTTCTCAAGGATCGCCTAGAGAAATTTCTCGTATGTATTCCTTATGCGTACAAGCTCGCAGAACCGATTGCGCGAAGCCCGAAGGGATTCGCCGGAGTCATTGAACGCGACCTTGCAGCACAGGCAAAACGCGAAAAAGATCTCTCGAATAACTCGAGACAGGAAACCAAAACCACACAATGAAGACAAATAAATCATACTCAAAAAGAATACGCGTGACGCGCACGGGCAAACTTATGGTGCGCAAACCGGGACAAGACCATTTCAATGCGAAGCAAAGTGGTTCAGAACGAAGTGCCAAGCGCCGTTCTGTTTCTCTCGTACTATCTGCACGAACGCGCCGTCGTTTTCTTCCGGGCTCGGGCGCAAAATAATTATTTTAGTAATATTTTCGTATGACAAGAATCAAAGGAGGAGTAATGGCGCAAAAACGCCGCAAGAACATTTTGGAGCGAGCCAAGGGATATCGCGGCATCCGTTCTAAGAAAGAACGCTTCGCGCACGAAGCGCTTATGCGCGCGGGCCGCTATTCTTTCGCTCATCGCCGTGACAAAAAGACCGATTTCCGCAAACTTTGGATTGTTCGGCTCAATGCCGCTGTCCGAGAGAACGGCCACAAATCCTACAGCACTTTTATTGCGAAATTAAAGAAAACCGGCTTCGCCCTTGACCGCAAAGTTCTAGCCGAATTCGCTTCCGAGCATCCTGCCCTCTTCGCCCGCATCGCCAAGCAAGTCGCGTAAAAACCGCCCCACAAGGGGCGGTTTTTTGTTGGTATACTTATTTGTAATGAATAAAAAGAAACTAATCCTTTGGTGTTTGTATGATTTCGCGAATTCGTTCATTTTTATAAACTTTCTTCTATACTTTTCTCAATGGCTCGTTATTGATGGAGGACTTTCCGATTTTTGGTATAACGCAACCTTTGCGATAGCAACAATACTTCTTCTTTGTTCCGCGCCACTGTTGGCTGCTTTTACGGACAAATATGGTGGCAGAAAATATTTCCTTAATCTTTCAACCCTTGGAACTGCTTTGTTTTATGGGGCCGCGGTTGTCACTGCTTATTTCGGAACGACTTATATTATTCTTGCGACGATTTTCTTTTTATTAGGGCAATATTTCTACCAACTTTGTTTTGTTTTCTATAATCCTCTCATTGAAGAAGTGGCGGATGAAAAACATAGAGCAAGAGCTTCTGGACTTGGAGAATTCTCAAATGGACTCGGACAAGTACTTGGTATTATAGCCACAATAGGACTTTCCGGTTCAAGATTGACTCCGCTTGTTGTAGCGATAGTTCTTTTTATTCTGTTTGCTTCTCCTATGATGATTTGGTTTAAGGACTCAAAAGTGAGAACAGCACGAATAACTATTTCTAGAATTACCACTGAGGGAAAACTTTTTATTAAAAAAATGATTCTGTTCTTTTCCGTATCGTTAGCAACCCCAATTTTGCTTGCTTTCTTTTTCTTTAATGACGGGCTTATCACTATTTCAAATAATTATTCAATATACATGCAGAGGGTTTTTGATGTCTCAGATACAACGAAATCAATTATTCTTGCCCTCGTACTCAGTATGTCAGCTGTTGGTGCACTGATCTTTGGATGGATAGGAGATAAAATTGGAAATCTTAAAACGCTTAAGATCATTCTGCTTGGATGGATAGTGCTGTTGCCTTTACTAGCCATTTCGCAAAATTTCATACAATTTGCAATATACAGTGCTATCGTCGGAATGTTGGTTGGCTCAGTTTGGACTGTGACAAGAGCCCATTTAAGTAATGTCCTCGATAAAGATAATTTGGGATATGGTTTTTCTTTCTATTCTCTTATGGAAAGATTTGCAACTTTTGTCGGCCCATTGTCTTGGGGAGGAATAATACTTATTTTAGGAACTGGACCAAATTCATATCGGATAGCAGTTGCTTTTATGACTATCTTTATGGTTATCGGTTTGATTGTTTTAGTAAATTGGAAGCGAGAACATAAAATAGTATTGTGATGTTAGATTTTTATTGAGGAAATATTATCAACAACAATCCACGCTGACATTGCACCAAAACCTGTTTTATCAATATTGAACGGTTTCACTTTCGTCGGATTTTTTAAAAAAATAAGCAGGCAATATTTCTTGTTTTTGAATCTTTTAAAAAATTCAGGGATTTTTTCTTTTTCTATTCCGTCGTTCTTTCCATATTTATTCAATATTCTTTTTATTTTCACTGGGATTAAATTATTAAATTGAATAACTTTTCTGACTTTTGCTTTTATTTTCACTGGTTCTCCTGAATTTTTAAAATAAACCGTCTCTCCCGTTTTAATTCCATCCCAAGGCCTGCATTTCATTGAATACCAACGCGATTCGATCTTCTTTCGACCATCCAAAATTTTATCAGTCAGACCCCATGATTTTTTCATTATCGCGATATGTTCCATATATCAAATTTAAATATTTACTTATCCGCTATGTATAACGGTCGTATATAATAGAGGATATCAGTATAAGCCAAAATGTTCGCGCAGGCGCTTATCATTTTCAATTTCTTCAACAACCATATAAAGCACTGCTGAACCAATTTTTAATTCAGCTTTCATGAGCGCGACAAATTCCTCGCAATCGTACGGAAAGACCCACACACTATCTTGTAAACGAACAAAACCAAGTTCTTGCATAAGAATTCGTAATCGATCACGCACCTTTCGGCGGTGTTCAGGCACATCAAAAATAATCACACGCCATCGTCCATTCCAGTGTCGTTTTTTAGAAAGATCCAATTTGTTCTTCTCTAATTCAAATGCGAGCTTTTTGCGTCCTGCATCCGTAATTCGTGCATATGATTTGCCATCTCTCTTTTCAGAGATAACGAACCCTTGTGCGACAAGTCGCCCGAGCGCTGTTCGATATCGCGCACGCAGTTGGGCGCGTTTTATACTTGGCAACTTCGCAAGTGCTGCAGGAGCACCTGGGGCTAGTGCCGCTATAAGTGCAACGCCAGAAAGTGCAACGGCCGCGAGAATTGCTTGCTGTATATATCCTTTGTGTCGCTTTTTTCGCGCTTCAGTTTCCACAGTTGCCATATTCTCAATATACCACGGTCGTATATTATCGCGGATAAAATAAATTGTTTACCTTATACACACTTTGTTATTTAGACCTTTTTATTTTTAATTGAATTTTTTGTGATTTCCCATGTCTGGCCGAATTCGGGGACGATGGCGCGAGCGCTCAAATAGTCGTGAATGCGTTGAGCGAGGAATCGTTCGGCGACTGGCTCGCCCATAGCAACGAAGATGGCTTTCGGACGCGAAAGCGATGCCTGTGCAAATTTCAGTAATTCGTCGCGGTCTGCGTGCGCAGACCACCCTTCAAGTATCTCTACTTTCGCCCGAATCTTCACTTCGCTGTCATTAATACGCACACTCGGCATTCCCTCTGACATTCGCCTCCCAGGGCTTCCTGGTGCCTGATAACCGGCAATTATGAGGGTTGTTGATGGGTCGGGCAGATATCGCGTCTCCCACCTGCCTATCCTACCGCCGTGGCTCATTCCTGCACCAGCTATGATAATCTTCGGATTTGGCGTTTTCTCTATTGCCATTGATTCATCTCGCGAAAGTGTTTTTTTAAGGAATGGGAATTCAAAAATACTCCCTTCTCGTTTCATTTCATCTTCGGTCTCGGGTTTAAAATATGTCATTCCCCACTTCTCGTACACTTCTGTTATTTTTATCGCGAGTGGCGAATCAAGAAATACTGGAATTTTCTGAAGTTCTTTCGCATCAAAAAAATTAGAGAGTTCGTATAGCATAAGTTGTGTACGCTCTAATGAAAAAGCAGGAATTAGAATTGCACCACCACGCATAATTGATTGCTTCAGCGTGTCTCGTAAAAGCTCAACACGGTGTTTCTGTTCAGGATGTACACGATTGCCGTACACACTTTCCATAACTAACGCATCTGCGTCTGTTATTGGTTCCCAATTAGGTAGTAGGGGTGACGGTGAGTTCCCAATGTCGCCCGTTAGAGCAATAGTGGTGCCGTCATCATCTGTAATCCGTACACTTGCAGAGCCAAGAATGTGGCCTGTGTTACGAAGATAACAAGAAAGCCCAGACGCAACTTCTTTTTCTTTGTGATAATCAAGCGTTTCAATATGCGAGAGTGTTGTTTCTACATCTTTTTCTTCATAGAGCGGCAGCACGCCTCTCCGTGCGGCTTCTTCTTCAATGATATTAACCGAGTCACGCAAGATGAGTTCTGTGAGGTCGCGCGTTGGCGGCGTCATATATATCTTCCCGATGAAGCCGTCCTTTACAAGTTTCGGTATACGGCCAATATGGTCAAGATGTGCGTGAGTAATAACAAGAGCATCAATTGTCTTTACATCATAATGAAACGGCTCAGACGGGTCTGAGCCGTTGAAATCAGCGCCTTGTTCAATACCACAATCAACTAGGATTTTACTCCTGTCATTTTGAATCAAAAAATTAGAACCGGTTACCTTCCCTGCCCCACCGTAAAATGAAATTCTCATTCCCCTATAGTACACTCTCTATTCTCCGTGGCGTTTATAACTATGCAGTTTCTTACTCCCGAACCAATGTTCAATTTCGTGTTCGGCTTCTTCAGGTGTTTCAGAAGCGTGCAAAATATTTGCAACAGCTCGCTTTTCAGCATTCGCTTGCACAGGAGAATCATTTGAGAAATCCCCACGAACGGTACCCATATCTGCTTGATACGGAAGTGTTGGACCACAAATTTTACGAACCATATCCACTGCGTGAGTTCCTTCCACCACCATTTTCACTAACGGAGCTGAAAGCATATAGTCAATAAGCCATTTGCGAATTTCTGGACCGATTTCTGCCGGATCATTAGTGCCGAAGTCCTCCATCGGATTAAACTGATATTTTTCATAAGTTGAAAGTGTTTTCCCTCCAAGACGAGTTATCCATACGAGATCTTTCGGATAATGATTGTCCATTTCTTCAAAAGTTGGCTGGAACATTTCAAGTGCAACAATCTTTAAGTCGCGCTGTTCAAAGCGTTTGATAATTTCGCCAATGAGACCTTTTTTAACGCCATCCGGCTTTACCATCACATAAGTTCTCTCTTTTTTTGGGTTTTTGTTTGCCATAATTTTAAAAATTAATCCGCCAGCTGGCGGACCGCCAAAGTTGATTATGCAGTTATAATACGCGCTCTGTCCTTTTCAATCAAGATGGTGTGTTCAAAATGCGCGGAACGAGAACTGTCTTTCGTGCGATAGGTGTAACCATCTGGAGCGATAGTAACCGCACCCTTTCCTGCGGCAGATATCGGCTCAAGAGCTAGCACCATACCTTCTTCTATCAATGGTCCTGAGCCCGCACGGCCAAAATTTGAAATAAATGGTTCTTCGTGTACGGAATCGCCAACTCCGTGCCCTCCTAACTCTTTCACGACACTAAAACCAGCGTCTTCAATCTCTTTTTGGATAGCATTTGAAATATCGCCAATATGATTACCTACAATTGCTTTTGATATTCCAGCTGTAAGGGCTTTCTCAGTGGCGTGCATTAATTTTTTTGCTTCCTCATCCACACAACCGACCGGCACAGTAATTGCCGCGTCAACAACAATCCCATTATGGATGAGACCGAAATCAAGTCCGACAATATCACCTTCTTTTAGAACTTTTTGTGATTCATTTGGAATACCGTGAACTACTTCATCATTTATTGAGACGCACAATGAGGCCGGATATGACCGACGAGAGCCCTCAGGCGTATAGCCAAGGAATGCGGGCGAATCACCTCCTTCACGAATAATTTGTTCTGTAATGTCATCAAGTTCTTCTGCAGTTACACCTGACGCAACTTTACCGCGCAATATCTCCATCACGCGCGCTAGACGCTTCCCTGCCTCTATAAGATTCTCTCGTTCTTTTTCGTTAGTGATAATCATTAAAGATTGAGCGCTTTGCGGATATTCTCCGCAATCGCCTCGCGTGTTCCTTCTCCATTTATTTCTATCAACAAACCTTCCTTACGAAACATCTCAATTACCGGTTCAGTAAATGTATGGAATTCTTTTAATCGTTCTTCAAGAACGCTATCGTCTGCGCGACCTTCAATCCCCTTACGAAGAGAAATGCGGTGTTTTATTTCTTCGTCAGACACATCCAAATGTATGACAGAAAAAGGCCGTCCAATCCAAGAAAGTGAATCAATAACAAGTTGTGCTTCTGGAATCTTACGAGCAAACCCATCAAATATGACGCCTTTATTTTCTGAAAGAGAGAAAAGTGTTTTTAAAAAAAGATACGCAGCGAACCAGTGCGGAGCAAGAAGTCCTGCCTCATTTTCTGATTTTATTTTATGTCCTGCTGGCGTATCTTCTTGTGCTATTTCACGAAAAATACTCCCGGAAGAAAATGCAGGCCAACCGGTCTTCTCTGAAAGAAGTCGTGCCTGGTCACCCTTCCCGCACCCCGGCTTCCCGATAAAAAATATAGTGTGTGTTTCCATCTTTCTACTTTAACACTCGTTTAATATTCCTGAAGTGAGACCTGTGCGTCAATTTTGTGGGCAAGGTCAAGAGTAACTTGTACAGCAATCAGGAGTGCGGTACCACCAAGAACTATTGTCGTGACCCCAGTAAGTCCTTGAATGATTGAAGGAGCAACCGCAATAAGACCAAGGAAACAAGCGCCTGGGAATGTTATCCGATTCACAATGTTACCAATATATTCTTCTGTTTCTCTGCCTGGGCGCACACCAGGGACAAATGCTCCTGTCTTTTGTAGGTTCTCCGCAACGCGATGCGGCTCAAATGTGACCGATGTATAGAAGTAAGTGAACAAAACAACGAGAATGAAGTATACAGAGCCATATTGCCACGGATTGGAGAGGAGCGCTGTGTACCAAAATGCCGCGCTTGAAGCAAATGAGATATGCAAAGCTCCGAGCGAGGAAAATACCATTTGAGGCAAGAGTAGGAGCGAAAGCGCGAAGATAATCGGGATAACACCCGCCTGCAATAGGCGAATTGGGAGATAAGTTGCCGCACCTTGCGACATCGCAGCACCGCGCACTGCTCTTGCATAGGCGATTGGTATGGATCGTTCAGCGTCAGATACGACAACGACCGCATAAATCATAAGCAGAGCGAGAGCAATGAATGCTAGATATGTCGGAATGTCTGCCGCTGTTGCTGCAAAGAGTGTTTGTGAAATGCCTGAAGGAACGCTTGCGAGAATACCTGCAAGAATGATGAGCGAGACGCCATTGCCAATTCCGAATTCAGTTACTAATTCGCCTAGCCACATAAGAAGCATTGACCCCGCGGCAACAAGCACAATATTTGTAATAAATGCAACTGCGCTCAAATTGACAATTACATTTTGACTCTCAAGAAGGAATAAGAAAGCAACACCTTGAGCAACAGCAATCGGAATAGTAAGCAGACGACTCCATGCGATAAACTTGGCGCGGCCTGCTTCGCCTTCTTCAAAGTATATCTGTTTTACTTGCGGGAAGATAATGGTACCGAGCTGCATAATGATTGACGCAGTGATGTATGGTCCCACACCGAGCATCACAATTGAAAGCGATGAAAGTCCGCCTCCTGAAAAAATATTTAAAAGTCCGAAAAATTGGTTATTTGAAAAGAAAGCTGCAAGAGCGGCGCGATCAACTCCAGGAATCGGCACTGCAGCAAGAAGACGAAAGAGAACGATGGCGCCAGCGACAAACAAAATACGAAAACGAATTTGAGGGTCGCTTAAGGCAAGTTTTATCTTACGAATAAATGATTTAAGCATTGTATGTTCCGCCTGCGGCAAGAAGTGCCTTTCGCGCGACAGCAGAAATCGCGCATCCATTGATACTAATTGCCTTCGTAATCATAGTACCAAGAATCTTCACAAAAGGAGCTCGTCCTTTTGCTCTACGAATGAGTCCTTTTGCTAGAAGAGATGCTGGGGATACGCTCTCCCCTTTTTTGTACACCGCCTCAATTTCAGAAAGATTTATTACTGAAACAGCGATGCGGTTCGTTTTGACGCTTCGCGCACGATTCTTACCGTGGCCGCGAAGTTTCGGAATCTTTTTAATCATATCGCGCGACTCCGGACGAATTTTATGCCCGGCTCTAGATGATTGTCCTTTGTGTCCGTGACCACTTGTCTTTCCGCGCTTGCCTCCGCGACCGACTGGTTCGGGCTTCTTATTTTTTGTTCTAGGTGCGAATGAATTAAGTTGCATATGTAAAAAATTATTTTGCACGAAGTTTTTTCAAAGCGGCTACAGTCGCACGAGCGATAGTGAGTTTATTTTTTGAACGCGTATGGATTTTTGTTACTACATCAGTCACGCCAGCAAGATCAAGAACGGTTCGTACTGCCGAGCCGGCTACGAGACCACGGCCTTCTGACGGAATAATTTCTATTGTAGAAGAAGCGTACTTCGCCATAACTTTGTGTGGAATTGAACCAGAATGTGTTCTGGAAACAGTTATAAGATGCTTCTTAGCATCACGAGTTGCCTTATCTACAGCAAGAGCGGTATCAACACCTTTCCCAAGTCCGACACCAACACGACCTTTTCTATCACCAATAATAATGACGAGTGAGAAATTGAAACGACGACCTCCTGCCATAACGCGAGCCACGCGCCGCGCGTCAATTGTTACTTGTTCAAATTCTCCGCGCTCACGCGGCGCGCGAGAACGACCACCGGCACGAGGGGCTCTGCCACGAATAGACCCACCGCGACCGCCGTCGCGTGAATGTTGGCGTTCAACTGGTGCAGAATCAACTGCTGGCACAACATCTATAATTTCAGCAGATACTACAGCATTAGCATCTTGTATTACTTCTGATTCAATCGGTGTAGACATAATTAATTAAAAGATAAGACCGCCTTCACGCGCCGCGTCAGCGAGCGTTTTCACTTGACCACCGTATCGGTAGCCAGCGCGGTCAAAAACAATTGAGGTAATACCGTATGTTTTAGCCGCCTTCGCAATTGCTTCGCCAACTGCCTTCGCCTGAAGTGATTGTGGGCCCTTAAATTCGCGTCCGTGTGCCGCGGCGAGCGTCTTTCCTGTCGTATCATCAATAATCTGTGCCGAGACGAAACGGTTACTACGATATACAGCGAGGCGAGGGCGTTCTGTCGTTCCTTTTACCAATGCACGAACGCGCGCGTGTCTGCGTTTTCGAAGTTCATTGTTTGTGGTTGATTTGTGATTCATATGCGTTTAAACGGCCTTTTTGCCCTGTTTGCGTCGGACGATCTCACCATCATAACGGATACCTTTGCCTAGATACGGTTCAGGCGGCTTTACTCTCCGAATATTTGCCGCGAATTGTCCGACTGATTCTTTATTAATACTTTCAAGTATGATTGCATTCTTTTCTACCTTAACCGAAACATCTTCAGGTATTGAAAGCGGAACGGTATGGGAGAAACCAACAGTAAGAACAACATCTTTTCCTTTAACTTCAACGCGATAGCCGACGCCCTCAAGAATAAGTTTTATCAAATAAGGCGTTTCTACACCCTGCACCATATTTTTCACATGCGAGGCAAATGTGCCAGTAAGCGCTTTTGCGAGGCGTGAGCGATCTTTCGGAGTAACCATAACGCCCTGCTCATCAACCGCAATTCCAATAGAAGGATGCACGCGTTTCGTCAGAGTACCCTTCGTACCTTTCACGGTCAGTGTACCACCGGCAACCGAAACGGCTGTCTTTCCTACTGCTATCGGCTTTTTTGCAAGGCGTGACATAAAATTATTTATTACCAAATCTCAAAAAGCTCTTCGCCGCCAATGCGATTTTTTCGTGCTTCTGCATCCGAGATAATGCCGGACGAAGATGACAAAATGCGGGCGCCAGTTCCACCTCTTACTTTATGCGCGGCAATAAATGGAGCGTAGAGTCGTCGTCCTGGTTTGCTGATGCGCTTAACACCGCGCAATTTTGCATGTCCCTTTTCATCGTATGAAAGTGTAACAACAAGTGTCTTGTGTACTTTATTATCATCTTTAATTTCTGCTTTTACTTGTGTGAGGAAACCAAGTTCTTTAAGTTTTTTAGCAATTGCAAAAAGATTTGCAGAATATGCTATAGAAACTTCATTCTTGCCGATAAGCGCGGCATTTTGAAGACGGATTATGAAATCGCCGATGCGGTCAGTTACCATGATGCTTTCTTAACGCCAGGGATTTTCCCTTCCCGTGCGAGTTCCCTGAACTCAATGCGTGATAGACCAAATGCACGCATATAGCCGCGCGAACGACCAGTAATCGCACAGCGATTCTTCAACCGTACAGGTGAAGAGTTTCTTGGGAGCTTCTGTAGACCTTCTGAATCGCCAGCTAATTTCAAAGCCGCACGCTTGACCGCGTACTTCTTTACGAGTTTGGCCTTTTTGGCGTATCTCGCTAGCTGGGACTTTTTTGCCATAAAAAATAAAGCTCCGAGGAGCAATCTTCAGAATATCAGCGTTTTACTCCCGAGTCAACGATGAGCGGCATGCCTAGATGACGGAGGAATGCTTCTGCCTCTGCTTTCGTTTTTGCAGTAGTAACGATGGTAACGGCAAAGCCGAAAACATCTTTCAGGTCTTCATCTGATGTCTCTGGGAAAATTGTGTGCTCTTTTATACCTATAGTGAAATTACCCATATCGTCAATTGCTTTTGCAGAGAGACCGCGGAAATCGCGAGTTCTTGGAAGCGCAATATGAATGAGTTTGTCCACAAAGTCGTACGAGCGCGCGCCACGAAGAGTTATTTGTAGACCGACAGTATCACCTTCGCGCACTTTAAAAGCGGCTATAGATGTTTTAGCGGCGCGCGCTGACGGCTTCTGACCTGTAATCTTCGCAAGGCGATCTTCAATAAATTCAATTTGTTTCTTGTCGCGTTTCTTGCCGACACCCGAAGAAACTATGACTTTGGTTATGCGCGGACCTTGCATCGGACTCGTGTATCCGAATTTTTCCGCGAGCGCGAGGTATGCCGTTTGCTGTCTTTGTTTAGTGATGGAAGTAAGAGTAGACATATTATTTTACGCTAATGAGTGATTCTTTCTTTTTTTTCTCAGCGGATTCAACTCGTTTTACATTTGAAACATCAATTGGTCGTGAGCGTTCAATGATACGGCCAACTTTCCCTGCGCTACCTTTCATATGGCGCTTATAAATTGCGACACCTTCAACTATGACCGAATTCTCTTTCGGTAGAGCACGAAGAACAACTCCAGACTTCCCCTTGTCCTTACCTGAGAGCACTTTTACTTTATCTCCTTTTTTTATTTTCATACAAAAAAATTAAACGACTTCAGGCGCTAAGGACACAATAGAATGCCAGCCCCTCTCAGATAGTTCGCGCGGTACTGGACCGAAAATACGGTTCCCTTTCGGACCCATTTCTTTACCTTGTTTTTCAATAAGGACAACTGCATTTTCATCAAAGCGAATACTAGAGCCGTCTTTTCGTCCGAATGGTTTTGTTTGGCGCACGACAACCGCGCGATAAATATCTTTTTTCTTTACTGCTTTGCGCGGCTCGGCTGTTTGTACAGAAACAACAACAATATCTCCGATACGAGCATACCGACGATGAGAACCGCCAAGCACTTTGAAAATCCTCGCGACTTTGCCGCCTGAATTATCTGCTATTAAGACGATGGATTGTGGCTGTAACATATTATTTTTTATCTGCCTGCGCTGACAGGATCGCAAATCGTTTCAATTTAGAAATCGGACGAGTTGATACTATTGTCACAGTTTCTCCAACCTTCACTGTATTCCCTGGGTCATGCGCCAGATGCTTTTTTGAACGCACAAAATACTTTTTATATTTTGCATTCTTTACGAATCGGTCAACACGGACAGTGGCAGTATCCTTCATCGCCGTCTTAACGACGACACCTACAAACGATTGTGAGTGATTGATATTTTTTTCCATATATTATTTACGAAGTGTTCGAGCGTGTTGTTCGGTCAATATGCGCGCAATAGTCGTACGAAATTTTCTCGGAGAATTTGAATCCTTCGGTCGCGCTCCGGCTGCAGCAAATCGCTCAGTACGCAGAAGAGCGCGCGTATCAGCAAGCGTCTTCGCTAGCTCCTGGTCGGTTATGGTCGTCATTGTGTTCTTTTTTGTCATATAAATCAGAAGAAAGCAAATTAATGGCTCGTGACGATTGAAACCTTGACCGGTAATTTCATACCTGCCTGTCGTAAATGCTTGCGCGCGATATCTTCGGGTACACCATCATATTCAAAGAGGATTCGACCCGGGCGCACCTCAAAAACATAATGTTTTGGATCGCCCTTACCTTTACCCATTCCTACTTCAGCCGGCTTGGCAGTTACCGGACGGTCGGGGAAAATGCGAATCCAAAGTTTTCCAGTTTTTGCAGTTGCACGAGTAAGTACCTTGCGAGCCGCTTCAATTTGATTACTCGTCATTCGTGCGCTTGAAAGCGCTTTGAGTGCAATTGAACCGAACACAACATTCGTGCCTCGCGTATCAGGTCGCGCAAGTCGGCGCGCACTTTTGCGCTGTGTCTGCCACTTGCGATGTTTTACTTTTTTGGGAAATAACATAGTGAAAAATTTAAATGTTTAAATATTTAAATATTTTGGACAGGCGTTTTCTTGTCCTGATACACATTCCCTCGGAAAATCCACACCTTAATTCCGATAACTCCATAAGGAAGATGCGCCTCTTCTTGTGCGAAATCAATGTTTGCACGGAATGTTTGAAGAGGTATACGACCCTTTTTTACTTCCTCTTTACGGCTCATTTCCGCACCGCCAAGACGGCCGGAAATCGTAATACGAACTCCTTCAACTTCTCTAGCTGCAATAACCTTGTCAACCGTTTGCTTCAATACGCGACGGAACGGCATTCTTTTCTCAAGACCTTCAGCGACCATATATGCAACGACAGATGCGTCTGTTTCCGGCTGACGCAACTCTACTATGTCAAATTTGAGAGTGCGATTATCTTTAGGCGCTGCAGTATGTATTGCTTCAGAAAGTTCTTTGCGCAATTTCGCTGCATTCTCGCCGGAACGACCTATCACTAGTCCCGGTCGTGCGGTCGCTAGAATAACGCGCAATACGCTTGCCGACCGCTCTATTTCTATACCACTTGTATATGTACCGCGAAGCCGTTTGGTAAGGAAACGACGAATTGTTTCATCAACTTTGATGTTCTCGCGATAACTTTTTTTATCACCTGCAAACCAACGGCTCTTCCAATCTCGGATAATGCCGAGACGATGTGCATACGGATGTACGGTGTGAGTCATATTATGCAAGTGTTACTATCACACGACTCTTACGGTGTCGAATAGGTGCTGCGCGACCGAAGGCACGCGGCATAAATCGCTTTGTCATTCCGGCGCTCTCTACGATAATGTTTTTCACAATAAGTTCATCTTGATTCTTCCCCTGCTCTTTTGCACTAGCGACCGCACTCTTGATAAGTTTTGCAATTGGTTCTGCGGCACGCTTTGGAAGAAATTGAAGTGCGGCAAGAGCAACAGAAATTTTCTTTCCTTTTACAAGTTCAGTGACAAGGCGAACCTTGCGAGGTGTCTGATTATGGCTCTTGAGTGTTGCTTCTGAC
>Ga0172379_10001250_pt1 | contig 52701 bp, 58 predicted proteins | sample GrowelOW334metaG_FD_119756 | JGI IMG/M metagenome (GOLD analysis project Ga0172379, IMG submission 119756) | Groundwater microbial communities from an aquifer near a municipal landfill in Southern Ontario, Canada - Groundwater well OW334 metaG | ecosystem: Environmental > Aquatic > Deep... | reverse complement strand
CCTTCTTCAGTTAAAATCGCTGATTTCATTTTTTCATCAACGTTATAATCCACATTCGGCGTCAGCGACGGAACAATTTGCGAAAATCTTTTGTAATATTCAGTGGATTCTTCGTCGGGAGCCGAAATAATCAACGGAGTGCGGGCTTCGTCAATCAAAATTGAGTCGACTTCATCAACAATGGCGTAATTTAACTCCCGCTGAACCAAGCCCTCAGCCCCTCCCGCCATATTGTCCCTAAGATAATCGAAGCCAAATTCATTATTAGTGCCGTAAGTAATATCGGCACTATAAGCTTCGCGCCGTTCTTCAGGAGTCTTGCCATGCAGGATTACTCCGACCGATAAACCTAAGAATCTATAAATTTGTCCCATCCACTCCGAGTCGCGTTTGGCTAGATAATCGTTGACGGTCACGACGTGCACCCCTTTGCCGGTTAGAGCGTTTAAATAAACCGGCAAAGTAGCGGCCAAGGTTTTACCTTCTCCCGTTCTCATCTCGGCAATCTTGCCTTGATGGAGAGCAAGCCCTCCCATCAGCTGCACATCGTAAGGCCGCTCGCCCAAGACCCGCTTAGCAGCTTCTCTGGCTACCGCGAAAGCTTCCGGCAAAATATCGTCCACTGTTTGACCGCTTTGCAGCCGTTCTTGAAATTCAACGGTTTTAGCCGTTAATTCCGCATCGCCCAAAGCTTCTATTTTAGGCGCCCAGAGATTAATCTCGGCAACCGTTTTTTCTAGTTGCCGCAAAGCCCCCCGATTTGGGTCGCCAAAAACTTTTTCTAGAAATTTCATTTTTTAATTTCCTTGAAACCTACATGCGGTTGTAACACTTTCGGGATTTTAATACTGCCATCGGGTTGTTGATGATTTTCTAGAATGGCTACTAATATCCGGCCAATAGCTACTCCGGTACCGTTTAAGGTATGGACAAATTCAGTTTCACCAGCCGCAGTGCGGTAACGGATATTAGCTCTGATTGCCTGCCAATCCGTGCAATTACTGCAGGAATGAGTTTCTCGGTAGCGGCCTTGCGATGGCATCCAGCTCTCCAAATCAATTTTTTTAGCCGCCGGCATCCCCAAATCTCCCACCGCAATTAAAACTTTCTGGTAAGGGATCTCTAATTTTTTCAGGATGAATTCTTGAATCGCTACTAGATTTTTAAACTCTTTGGCTGAGTCTTTCGGTGCCACAAATGAGAATAATTCAACTTTATCAAATTGATGTGTGCGAATAATCCCTTTGACGTCCTGGCCATACGAACCGGCTTCTTTGCGGAAACAAGTCGAGAAAGCCGCATAACGTTTGGGTGCGTCGATAATTTCATTCAGGTGATAACCCAAGGTGCTTTGTTCGGAAGTGCCAATTAAATAATGCGTGGCATTTTCCGGATCGTCTAGCTTGTAAACTTCGGCGGCGTGATTGTAGCTCTTAGAAACATAGCCCGCCGCTACCATCACTTCTTCATTTACGATTTGCGGCGTCACTAACAACTCGAAACCTTTCTTTTTAAGTGTTTTAAATAACCAGCGGATCAGCGCGAATTCCAATTCAGCCGCTTCATTTTTCAAGAAGTAAAAACGTGAACCGGAAGTTTTGACACCGCGCTCAATATCAATAATATTCAGAGCCTCTCCTAATTCGATATGGTCTTTGGGGTTATTTAGGTTAGCTGGTTGCAACTTAGACTTTCCCACCACCTCACCATCATTTTCACCTCCTTCAGGTACATCTTTGTCTGGAGGATTAGGAATAGCAGCCCACAGCGGGGTAAGTTCTTCGTGTAGTTGTTTATAGGCAGCTAATTTATCCTTCTCCCGCATTGAAGCTGCCTTACCAGCTTCAATATCCTGGATTTTAGCGGCTTGATTAACTTCCGCTCTGGCCTGATCCAGTTCTATCTGCGCATTCTTTACCTTACTGGCCAGCTCGGCAATATAATTCAAATCGCCCTGCCAACCCTTGCGCGCTAAACCAGCCGCCATTTTTTTGCGGCCTTTATCATCTAACTTAACAAATTCTTTTAATTCCATTTACTTATTTAATTATTTGCTTAACTACGTAGATCTCTACGTAACTCCCTATGTAATTATTTATCTTTGACGAATGGGAATAACACGGCTTCGCGGATAGAATCGGCATTAGTGAGTAAAGCCACTAGTCGATCAATCCCCATGCCAAAGCCAGCGGTGGGCGGCATACCGTATTCCAAGGCTTTGACAAAATCGTCGTCAGCGGAATGGGCCTCCCTATCGCCTTCTTGTTTATGTTTAGCCTGCTCATCAAACCTGGTTTTTTGATCTAAAGGATCATTGAGTTCACTAAAAGCATTTAGCATCTCCATACCGCAAACCACTAATTGGAAACGCTGCACTTTGTCTGGCTCTTTGTCTTTACGTTTAGCCAAGGGCGATAAATCCAAGGGATGATCAATTAAAAATACCGGATTAATTAATTTGGGCCGTACCGTTTCTTTGTATAGCTCGTCAATCAATTTACCACGATTGGTCTTGCCGGAAAAAGTTAGGTGAATATTGGCATTGGTAATGGCTTGTTGCAGCATATCTACTGTGGGATGAGCATCAATATCAATGCCCGTCTCTTTTTGGATTAATTCCCGAAAACTGTACCGGGGCCAGGGCACCGTGAAATCCAGCACTTTGTCGCCCACGGTAATTTGAGTTGATCCAAATAATTTTTTGATCACTGTGGTCAACATTTTTTCGGTGAATTTCATCAGTTCTTCGTAATCACTGTAGGCGGCATAAAACTCCAGCATCGTAAAATCTTGTAAATGCTGGGTGGAAACACCTTCATTGCGGAATACTCGAGCGAATTCAAATACTTTTTCGAATCCACCCACAATTAATCTTTTCAAATAAAGTTCCGGGGCGATGCGGAGATACACATCCGTGTCTAAGGCGTCGTAATGGGTAATAAAGGGAGTGGCGATGGCTCCTCCCGGCACTGGTTGCAATGCCGGAGTGTCTACTTCGATGAATCCAGCTTTAACTAAGAAATTCCGGAGTTCCTGGACTAATTGATGTCGCAAGACAAAACGTTGTTTAACTTCTGGATTCATCAATAAATCGAGATAGCGTTGCCGAAAACGCGTTTCGGTATCCACTAGCCCATGCCACTTCTCTGGCAGCGGACGCAGAGATTTAGCCAGAATAATAAACTTTTCAACCAATAAAGTTTTTTCTTGTTTTTGAGTCAAGAACAGCGTGCCTTTTGCTTCAATAAAATCTCCGATATCAATTAATTCATTTAATAAATCCCAGTTCTTAGCAGGCAGCACATCTTGTTTAAATAAAATCTGAAAATCGCCGCTGAAATCTCTGAGCTCGCCGAACACCAACCCGCCATGTTCTCTTTTCGACATCAGGCGTCCAGCTAAAGTAATCTTTTTTTGTTTAGAAGACCAGCTGTCAAATCTATTAACAGCCTCTTGATTAGTAATTGCTTTATGGGCTTTGGCTGGGTAAGGATCGATTTTTTTGCCCACTAAAGTTCGCAGTTTTGCCAACCGAACTTCTCTCAATTCATCAAACTCGCTCATATTCGTCATCCTCAACCGACAATGTTTTCCTTGCATCGTCGTCCTGGCCTTGCCCAGGATCTTTTATATGCTATACAAATCAAATTATACCAGTTTTTCACTGGCCTCTGAAGCATACTCATATCTCTATCAGTAAATTAGAAATTAGCTGATTTCGATGATTTCGCACTTCTTGACACCGTCGGGAGTAGCAATCTCTACCACATCGCCCTTTTTGTGTCCCATCAAAGCTTGGCCAATGGGCGATTCATTAGAAATTTTTCCCAAAATAGGACTCGCTTCATTAGAGCCAGTGATGTTATATTCCCTCAGGTCGCCGGCAACTTTGACTTTAACGTGAGAACCCAACGATACGCGTCCATTGGCTTTATTGTTTTCGTCAATTACTTTGGCTACCTTCAAAATAGTTTCGATTTCAGCAATCCGGCCCTCGACAAAGGATTGTTTATTTTTAGCCTCAGTATACTCGGCATTTTCAGAGAGATCACCTAATTCACGCGCTTCTTTAATCCGCTCAGTAATATCTTTGCGTTCTCCCAGTAACTTCTCTAATTCAACTTTCAGTTCTTCTAAACCAGCACGCGACACATAGAGTTCTTGGTGTGACATAGGTAATAATTAACCAATATGAAATAAAACCCCTCCAAAGATACATATACATTTAATATAAGGTTGGAAGGTTGTCAATAGGTATCCAGATATCCGCTCTCAATCCCTAATATTCGGCCGCTGTAACTACGTTGTCTAAAAGCGCGCTTACCGTTAAGGGCCCTACCCCGCCCGGGACCGGCGTCAGGTATTTAGCTTTTTTGGATACAGAGGCAAATTGGACATCCCCGACCCACTTGTCGCCCTTTTTGGTAACACCGACATCAATGACTGTGGCTCCGGCTTTGATCATCTCTCCTTTGATCAAACCGGGTCGGCCTACTGCCGAAACAACAATATCCGCTCCCTGTAATAATTTAGTCAGATCCTTGGTTTTGTCTTGAGCAATCGTGACGGTAGCTTTAGCCCGAGCCAACAATAAACTGAGGGGCAACCCCGCCACATAACCAAATCCAACCACCACCGCTTTTTTGCCGACTACGGGAATTTTATATTTCTGCAATAGATCAATCACGCCCTTGGGCGTCGCCGGCACAAAAAGTTCTTTGCCAAAGGGCAACAAGCCCATGTTCATCGGGTGCAGTCCATCCACATCTTTTTGGGGATCAATTGCTGAAATCAATGCGAGTGGGTCTAGTTTGGCCGGCAAAGGCAATTGAATAATAATGCCGTGAACTTTTTTATTCTTATTCAATTCAGAAATCTTTTTTTTGATTTGTTCTGCTGGAGTTGACTGACTCAATTCTGTTAAATAAAAATTGATTCCTGAATCATGGCATAATCTTTGTTTATTGCGGACATAGACTGCCGAAGCGGGATCCTGGCCGACTAAAATCACCGCCAAACCAGGAATGATGCCTTTTTGCCGCAAAACTTTGATCCGTTGCTGCAATTTCTTGTTTTGGGCCAGCGCTAATTTTTTGCCATCTAATAAAATCATTTAAATCAGTTTGAGAATATCTTTATAGGTGACTACCGCAATCAACGCTATCAGCAAGAAAAATCCCACCATATTCACTACGTTCTCGATATGACCCGGTACGCGTTTGCCTCGACGCAACCATTCGGCGGCTACAAACACCACTCGGCCACCATCCAGCCCCGGGAAAGGTACTAGATTGATTACTCCCAGGTTAATAGAGAGAAAGATTAGAAATTGAACTACTCGGAGCCACCCTAGCCGAACCATATCGGCAGTAATCTTAGCGATCCCCACTGGCCCCGATAATTCGGCCGGCAAACTAGCAGTAGCAAATATTCTATAGACTAGATTAGCAATACTAATAACTACCAGTCCTGTCACTTTGGCAGTTTCTTGCAGGGCGATCCACGGCACCTGCCACCAAATATAATGAACTTTATCTATACTCTGGTCTAATAATACTCCGATCTCTGTAACACCGTCTTTATTTTTTACCGGAGTTATGGTTAAGGCCACGGTTTGCTGCCCTCGTTTAACTGATAATAAGGTGGCTTTTCCGGCTCGCTGTTGAATAAAATTTTTAAATGTTACCGGATCGGCAAAGTTCTGTTCATCAGCCGATAAAATATAATCTCCTGCCAATAAACCGGCTTTAGTAGCTGCCGAATCTTTAACCGTGTCTACTACTAATATGCGGGCTTCGATTTGGTTGGCATCTTTAGTATAATTTGCCACCGCGCTGACTAGCGGCGGCATGCCCAGCCAAAAACCAATCATCATCACCACTAGACCTAAGACGAAATTCATCAATACGCCACCGATCACAATACCAAATTTTTGGCCCGGAGTTTTGCTGATAAATGATTTTTTGTCCTTGGTAAATTCTTCGCTCTCGCCATACAGCCGAATAAATCCGCCGAAAGGAATCAAATTGAGAGAATAGATGGTTCCGCCTTTTTTACGCCCCCAGATTCTCGGCGGCAGGCCAAACCCAAATTCCTCCACCCGCACACCGGCTTTAATCGCAAAATAATAATGTCCTAGTTCATGGACTAGAACCACAATACTAAAGACCAGCAAAAAAACTAAAACAGCAATTATCATTTAAAAAGATCTCTCAATAATAAAGTCTATCCACTCTTTAAAGTACCCCTTAGTGGGGTGATCCGGCAAGCTATTCAGGGCAATCTGGGCTTGCTCAATATAATCAGCGGCTAATTTTTGAGCATAATCAACCCCACCTAGTCGGATCAATAAATCTTTTACTTGACTGATTTCGCTGTCGCTGGCCTGGCGATTTCCTAGAACCCGACTAATCAACTCTTTTTCTTCTAAGCTAGCCCGTGCATAAGCATGTGCCACAATAATAGTTCTCTTGCCTTCTCTAATATCAGAACCTACCGGCTTGCCTAATTCCTGCTCATTTCCGAGTAGGCCTAAAATATCATCATGCAATTGGAAGGCTAATCCGGCTTGCCGGCAAATGGTTTCTACAATAGAAATAAAGGGATGCTGCAATTCTAATTTGCCCAACCCAACCAAAATACCGGTCCGGCCACACCAAGCCAAAGTAGAAGCAGTTTTTTTATTCAACATATCTATAATCTGGGCTTCCGAGATTTGTTCCAGCGGCGATACAGCAAACTCCATATCCAACATTTCTCCCTGCAATACTTCAGTCACCCAATTAGTAGTCAGATCTTGCACCAGCCATTCTTTAAGCGCCACATCAACAGACAGAGCCTCTAGCATACTAGTGGCGGTGGCTTGTTGGATATCTCCGACTAACATCGCCAGATTGCGCGACCAAGATTCCAAATTGCCTTCTTCAACGCGAGAACGCCAAGCTTCTCTAAAATAAGCATGCATACTAGGGCCCCCGCGGCGGAGATCATCATTATCAATAATATCGTCATGCACTAATGTCCAGGTATGCGACAATTCGATCGCCGCGGCGGCGGGCAGGGCTAGCTCTGCTTTTCCTCCCGCCAACTCGCAGGCCCACATTAAAAGAGCCGGGCGCAACCTCTTACCGCCTTTGGCGACATAAAACATCACACCCTCACGCAAATAATCCGGAGATATTTTTACTATAGCCGGGTAATTTAAAATGTAGTCAGTAACTAACTGGCCTTTATTCTTTAATTCAGTTAAAAATTCTGTGGACATTATTTGCCGAAATTCCGTTGGCGCCGGGAATATTCTTGTAAAGCTTGGTCAAGCGATTTAGCATTAAAATCCGGCCACAAAGTAGGAGTAAAATAGAGTTCACTGTAAGTCCCTTGCCAGGGCAAAAAATTACTCAGCCGCATCTGATTACCAGTGCGAATAATCATGTCGGGATCCGGCAATTCGCGAGTATCCAAGAGGGCAGAAAAACCTTTTTCAGTCAGCTTGCCTGATTGCTTCTTGGCTTTCTCTATTGCCCGCAAAATCTCATCGCGCCCACCATAACTCAAAGCAATTGTAAGCATCCCTTTTTGATGATTCTTTAATTGATTGATGGATTTATCGAACAAACTTTGAGTGGATTTCGGAAAATCTTTTAGTCGGCCTATCACCTGCAATCGCCAACCTTCCCTGTCTAACATGACGGTATATTTTTTGACAGCGGCAGCAATGATCTTTATCAACCAGCTGACTTCTGATTTAGTCCGCCCCCAGTTCTCAGTCGAAAAACCATACACCGTTAAATAAGGGATGTCGCGTTCATTGCAGGCCCGGACAATATTTTCCAAAGCTTGGACCCCTGCTTGATGGCCCTTATAAGTAGGATAGCCTTTCTTCTTCGCCCAGCGGCGATTGCCGTCCATTACAATGGCCAAATGTTTGACCTTAGTTTGCATAAGTTTTTATACTGCTCGTAATTCTGCGGCCTTAGCGATCGCCAATTTATCAATTTCAGCAATGGCGTTGTCGATCAATGTCTGACATTCCCTTCTCCAGCGTTCGAGTTCGTCTTCGCTGACTCCGCCGTCATTGGAACGTTTATCCAGCGCTTCAAAAGCTTCTCGGCGTAAATTGCGCACGCCCACCTTGGCTTCTTCGGTTATACGCTGAGTGAGTTTAACCAGCTCTTCCCGGCGCTCGTTACTCAGTAACGGGATGCTGACCCGGATTTTATCTCCTTCATTAACTATGCCTAATCCTAAATCTGCCGCTACAATGGCTTTTTCTACCGCCCCCACATTAGCTTTATCCCAAGGTTGGACCAATAATTGGCGGGGCTCAGGTACTGCTACCGTAGCTAAATTATTGATTGGCATCTTCTGGCCGTAAACGTCGACCTGGATTTTATCTAACAAAGCCGCATTCGCCCGGCCGCTTCTGACGCCGGCAAATTCGGCAATGAGATGCTGTTGAGCACCCGCTATTTTTTGGATCAGCTCGTTTTTGACACTATCCATAATTATGATCGATCCCCTACTTCAAATCGCACAAACCGCGCTACTTTGATATTCTCCTTTAGAATGCCGACTGTTTCAGCCATAATATTTTCTACCGTTAATTCCGGATTCAATACAAACGGCTGCTTGATCAAACAAACCGAGGCGTAAAAATCTGCCAACTTGCCTTGGATCGCTTTTTCGGCGGTAGCTTTTGCTTTATCCTGGACCTGAGCGGCGTAAACTTCCTGTTCTTTTTCAATTACTGCTGCTGGTACATCTTCTGGAGCAATATAAATTGGATGCATCCCCGCTACTTGCAGTACTAAATTATGGGCTAGTTTGCGGAAATCTTCATTGCGAGCGACAAAATCAGTTTCGCAATTTAGTTCCAGCAATACTCCGATGCGATCGCCCGGATGAATGTAAGACACGATGATGCCTTGCAAAGCACTGCGGTCAGCTTTACTCTCAGCTAATTGCGCCCCTTTTTCCATTAACAATTTTGTAGCTTTTTCAAAATCACCTTCTGAATTTTCTAAAGCCGCTTTAGCGTCCATCATGCCGGCACTAGTCAGTTCTCTTAACTTTTTAATATCATCTAATTTTATTGTCGCCATAATTTTATTGTTTAATACTAGTTTTCTTGGTTTTCGAGGGAGATTCTTTCTCGGCTTCTTCTTGTTTTTCCGCTACTTCCACAACTTCTTTTTGCGCCAAGACCTCTTCTAATTCTGCTTCGGATACTGCCTCGGTTTCTTCTTCAGCTTTTTTGGCAGCTGCGACCTGAGCTTTAGTTCTCCGTTCAGCTATAAAAGCATTGACGATAGCTTGGGTGATCAATTGAATGCCCTGTTTGGCATCATCATTCGCCGGAATAGGAAATTCAATCTCGGCAGGGTCGGCATTAGTGTCCAACATAGCGATTACCGGAATCCCCAGTTTTTTAGCTTCCCGTAAAGCAATCTTTTCGCGGATGGTATCCACAATAAACACGGCATTCGGCAAATCGTCCAATAAATCCAATCCGCCAAAAGCATTTTCGAGTAAAGCCAACTTCTTTTCCAATAAACCGATTTCTTGCTTGGTCATATCGCCAAAATCTTTTTTGGCCACTTGTTCGCGCACCTGTTTGAGATAGCGGATCCGTCCTTTCATAGTGGGCCAGTTAGTCAGTAAACCGCCTGGCCAACGATTAGCTACATACGGTAAACTATTAGCTTTAGCGAGCGCTTCAATAAGACTGGCGGCCTGGCGCTTAGTCCCTACCAACATCAACGTACCGCCTTCGCGGCCTAACTGTTCCACAAAATTTAGCGCATCAGTTAACTTGGCCTCTGTTTTCATTAAATCAATGATGTGGATGCCATCTCGGCTATCAAAAATGTAGGGTTTCATGTTGGGGTGCCACCGAAAAGTCTGGTGCCCAAAGTGCAACCCTGCTTCTAACATCTGTTCTACTGTCGGTTTCTTCATTATTTTTCTCCTTATACTTCCGGCTGGTTCATCTCGGGGGCAAACCCTTGTGGGGCAGGATGCTCTCGATCCCCAAACCGTGCTTATTTATACTTATTTTACACTGTCTAGAATACTAACTCAAAAGTTTAGAGGAGTCAACCACTCTAAACAACCCTGGTAATGCCTCTCCTAAAATCCAACGACTCACTGCTGAGCCGTTGATATAGTTAGTCAGGATTGCTAGAGAGTCTTTACTGAAGCAAGGATACGATTAATTGTTGCATCATCAGCGTCCCAGCTTGTGCCTGCCCAACCGGGGTTCGCAGTAAAAGTGATATTTAACTGCTTACCGCCCTTTCCTGGTAAAGAGTATATATATCCAATCCATCCAGCATCGCCATCCCGCCATTTATAGTATTTATTCGAGCCCACAGTGATCTCGCTGTATGGCACTGGACTACCCCCCGGAATAGACCAAATATGTTTTAGATCAAACGGCGCATCATAAAGTGTAAAGCTAAGGTTTTTAGTATCGCTAGATGCAGCACTATCATGGAATGATACACTAGACCAGTTAACAAGACCCTCTTGTGCTAAATAGATTTTTTCCGGCACTTCTCCCTGATTTTGAATCTTTAAATTGGAGGGAAGTTGCACGGAAATTCCAATTTTCTCATTGGTATATACTTCCCAACTATCTGATTCATTCGTAGGTGGGGCATTTGTCTCATCGCTATTATTACCAATCGGCAATTGATTTTCTGGGGAGCCTGAAGAAACATTGTTAATTAAATAATAAGCGCCGATCCCGATTATGACTACACCAAGTATGCTATAGATTGTTTTTATATTCATGGTCTTATCGTCTAATATCATTTTTAATATAGCATGGGTAACTAGCCATTATAATGTTTGGTGGGCCCAAGAGGACTCGAACCTCTGACCTCACGGATGTGAACCGTGCGCTCTAACCAACTGAGCTATGAGCCCTTCTTTCCAAGCCAGAGGTTTCTAAGCCGGTGGCCGGTCCGGAGCTCGCTACAACGAGCAGGAGGACCTCTGGGTCGGAGACCTCACCTATCAAATTATATCATCATTAAAAATGGTTGACTGCCCCTGCTCTGACATAGTATGTATAGCCTATACCAAGGAGGTCATGACTAATGAATCTCTTGGCGCAAATTACAGCTTGGGTGGTAAAAGCCTGGAACAATTTCTGGAATAATTATTGCAAAGCTTCTCCGGGCAAATTTCGAATTATTTACGCTATGGCTTATCCCGAGTTTGCTTATCTGGGCGGCCATGGCAGCACTGGGATGCACAGCCTCGAAGAAGATACTTTATCGGACGCTATAACCGTTTGTGAGGGCATTGCTATGGAAGGCGGATATGGTATGACCGTATTCGATGATAAAGGAAACCAGGTTTATCCCAGTGAACCGTAAAACCACAAACCCAAGCACGGACCCAATCAGCCTCTGGGTCCGTTTATTTATATAGAAACTTTTGGTAATTTCGGTTGACTAACTCTATAATAAATTCATGCACGACGAAGCAAGTGCTCCAAATAATTCTGCAGTGAAACGCCCTCGGAATCTTTTCTTAGCGATTTTTGTTGGCACGGTAGTTTTTATCTACGATGTTTTCAAAACCGTGACGACAGTTTTGGGTGTGGCTTTCTTGATCCGCTTCTTCTTGATCCAACCTTTCTACGTCAGTGGACAGTCGATGGAACCCAACTTCGAAAATAATCAGTACATCATCGTAGATCAGGTATCTTATCGTATCCATGCGCCTAAACGCGGTGATGTGATTGTCTTCAAATATCCGCAAAATGTGGCCTTTAGCTTTATTAAAAGAATTGTCGGCTTACCCGGCGAAACCGTATCTGTCCACGACGGCATCGTGACTATTTATAATCAGACTAATCCCAGCGGCATTAAATTAGACGAACCTTACATTAAGGTTTATACCAGCGGCGAAGTAAAAACCACCCTAGGCAAAGATGAATTCTTTGTTTTGGGTGATAACCGACCTAATAGTTCGGATTCGCGCATCTGGGGTAAATTACCCCGCCACCTCATTATCGGCAAAGTTTGGGTAGTGCTGTATCCCTTCGAAGACTTCAAAACTATCCCGACTCCCGCCTACAGCAACGGATTATAACATCCTCCTGCATTGTCATTCCCGCCCATTCGGCTACGCTCAGGGTAAACTCCGGCGGGAATCTAGACAGAAAAAGGAACAGAAAAATGTTTTCTGTTTATTTTCTTTTCTGGATCCTCGGATCAAGTCCGAGGATGACAATGAAAGAGAAAGACCAAAAAACCTGCCTTAAGGCAGGTTTTTAAGCAGTAATGCTAATTATTTTGATTTGCGTGAGTTTTTGACGATGACCAATAGTTTTGCGATAGTTCTTGCGCCGTTTCATCTTAAAGACGCGGATTTTATCCGCTTTCACCTGTTCCACTACCTCAGCTTCTACTTTGGCACCTTCTAAAACGGGAGTACCTAACTTAACGTCCTTGCCCTCGTCATCAGATACCAGCAAAACATCTGAAAGCGTAATTTTAGCGCCGGCTTCTTCTGGCAATTTCTCGATTACCAAAACATCGCCTTCGCTGACTAAATATTGTTTACCCCCGGTTTTGATAACTGCTTTCATAGGTGGTTAGGTTACGCTCACCAGTATATAGGCCTCCTTTTAGGTAGTCAAGCTAACTAATAGCTGACACACTGCTCGGTTGGGAATGTTTCCAATTTATCCCCGACAGTTAAATGGTTAGTTTCGCTTAATCCCGCTGTTACTTCTAACACATATCTGGCCGGGGTCGTATTCTGGTAAATCTTTAATTGATCGTTACTCATAGCGCTACCTGGTGCTTTGATGCCCTTTTCTAAATGCACAATGCGATAATCCGGGTCCAGCCAGATCATATCTAAATCGAACAGCATGTCTTTCATCCACATCGATTGTGTGCCAGCAGCATCAAAAATAAATAACATACTGTTGTTGGCACTCGTTCCGGAAACGCCTGATAAGCCTTGGGCGCGACTCGGTTCATCATCAGCTATACTGGCAGAAATGGTTTTGCCGTTAGGAAAACGAATAGTGCGCGAGTCACTCACCCTGTCACACTGGGTTGTATAGGGATCGCTGGGAAATTGGATCCAACCGTAGTAGTACGCCACAGAGCCGGTGCCTAATACCACTAAAACAGCTATCAACCCAAAGATCGGATATTTATTTTTCATATCTATGCCTTGGCAATGCTAAATTTGATCGCTCGGCCGTTTATTTTTAATTCTTCGGTCTCTCCAACTACACTGGTATTAATTTCTTTAGCTAAAACTTCGCCTTTAATGTAATCTGCCCAGAGGGCTATGGTTTGTTGGATTAAATCGTCGCCAGTGGCATACGACAGAATAATGCGATCCGCCACCTCTAACCCGGAATTTTTGCGCAGGGCTTGGATCGCCCGCACTAATTCCCGCGCTAATCCTTCTATTTCTAGCTCAGTAGTGATCTCAGTAGTTAATTCGTCTTTTCCGGCTCCAAAGCTGATTTTTTTAACATTTAATTCTTCCAGAGCAATAGCCGTTAATTCGGCAGGGAGTTCCTTTTGGGCAAGTTTTAGCTCACTCAAAGGTTGCCGCACTTTTATTTTCGCTTCCTCCCTCAAGTGATGCCCCAGCTCCACAATTTCTCGCGTCCGTTTCATGTCAGATAGGATCTGTTCGTCAATTTTGGCTGCCTTGGGCCAATCGCACAAATGTACAGATTCCGGATCGCCTTCATTCTTTAGATTCTGATACATCGCTTCCGTCACAAACGGCATAAAGGGCGCCAAAATTAAATTCAAATCTTTTAATACTTTATATAGGGTGCTGTAAGCCGCCAACTGATCGGCGCTATTCTCGCTTTTCCAAAACCGCTTCCGGCTCCGGCGCACATACCAATTCGAAAGTTCTCCGACAAAGGCTTCTATCTCTAGCGCCGCCCGGAGTGGATCGTATTTCTCCAAGGCATCCGTCACGGTAACATTTAATTTATTTAATTTGGCGATAATCCACTGATCCAACACATTCTTGGAGGTTTTGGGTGTTTTAGCTGGATCAAAATTATCTAATTTCGCATAGGTCACAAAAAATGAATATGTATTCCATAAAGTCAGCACAAATCGCCGGATAATTTGCAACAAGACGTCTTCATCGAACTGTTTCGAATCATACGGCTGATTCACACTGTAAAAATACCAGCGAATGACATCCGCCCCATATTTTTTAAACATTTCCTCCGGATCGATCACGTTTCCTTTGGATTTGCTCATCTTTTTACCGAGTTTGTCCTGCATATGGCCTTGGACTAACACATTTTTAAACGGCCGCTCTTTACCCAACAAGACCGCTACGGCCAACAGCGTGTAAAACCAACCGCGAGTTTGGTCAATCGCCTCGCTAATAAATTCGGCCGGGTAGGCTTCACCTTTATCGATCTTGGCTTTATTCTCAAACGGATAATGCCACTGCGCAAACGGCATGCTGCCGCTATCGAACCAGACATCAATCACTTCCGATACCCGCGTATATTCTTTCCCCTCTTTAGTTAAGACAATTTCATCCACAAAAGGTCGATGCGGATCAAAGTTATCCCAATCTACTCCTCCCTTGCCAAGGGGAGGTTGGGTGGGGTTGTCTTTGGCTAATTCCCGAAGCTCAGCAAAACTCCCGATACAGATATAATCGCCCTCATCACTTTTCCAAATTGGTAATGGTGTCCCCCAATACCGCTCGCGCGAGAAGGCCCAATCATTCAAATTATCCAGCCATTCGCCAAAGCGACCTTTTTTGATATGCTCCGGAATCCAATTGATCTGATTATTTTCCGAAATCAATTTATCTTTTAAGCGGGTCATCGCAATCATCCAAGAATATTTAGCATAGTACAAAAGCGGAGTACCGCAGCGCCAGCAGAAAGGATAGTCGTGTTTGTAGGGCATCTCTTTAAATAGCAACCCGCGCGATTTAAGATCGGCTACAATTTCTTTTTCTACTTCCGGATCTTTCACAAATCTGCCGGCCCACTTTTGGACACTCGGCAAAAATAAGCCCGCTTCCGAAACCGTGTGTACCATGGGCAAATCCAACGCTTTACCGAGATTATAATCATCTTCGCCATACATCACCGCGGTGTGCACTACCCCGGTGCCATCTGCAGTCGTCACAAAATCGGCCGGTACCACATACCAAGCTTTTTTATCCGTAGTAATTGCGCCTGGGAATAGAGGCTCATATTCTCGATCGACCAATTTTTGACCAGGGAATTCCTCTAAAACCTTAGCTCCCTCGCCTAAAACTGTTGTCAGCAAGTCTTTCGCTAAAATTAATTTTTCTCCTTCCACTTCTGCCTTAACATAAATAATTTTTGAATCTACCGCTAAAGCCACATTCCCCGGCAAAGTCCAGGGCGTCGTGGTCCAAGCTAATATATATGTATCTGGTTCGTCTTTGAGTTTGAATTTAAGATAAACCGAGTTTTCTTCCACTTCCTGATAACCCTGTGCGACTTCATGACTCGAGAGCGCCGTCCCGCAGCGTGGACATTGCGGCACAATTTTATGCCCAGAATACAACAACCCCTTATCCCAAATCTGCTTAATTATCCACCAGAGCGATTCGACATATTTGGGATCGTAAGTAATGTAAGGATGGTCCATATCCAACCAAAATCCTAAGCGCTTCGTGCTTTGTTCCCAAACTTCTTTGTATTCCCAGACGCTTTTTTTAGCTTCGGCATTGAATTTGGCAATACCGTATTTTTCGATATCCGCTTTATTGGTGAGTCCCAGTTTTTTTTCTACGGCAATTTCCACCGGCAGGCCATGGGTATCCCAACCGGCTTTGCGATCGACCAAGTACCCCTGCATCGTCTTGAACCGAGGCCAGAGATCTTTAAATGCTCGCCCTTCGACATGGTGAATTCCCGGCTTCGCATTAGCCGTGGGTGGTCCTTCAAAGAAGATATAGCGTTTGGCCTTTTGGCGCTGGCCTAAACTCTTTTGAAAAATATTCTGCTTATCCCAAAATTCCAGAATATCTAATTCTTGCGTGACAAAATCTACCCGCGGATTAACATCATTGAACTTCGGCATTAGGTTTATTACGATCAGGGATTAAGAATTTACGAGCATTTTTGTCCAAATCGATAAATGAATCTGCCGCTTCCCGGAGTTTACCGGAAGCACTGCGACCAAACGCCACTACCTCAACTTGTTGGCCAATGCTCTTTAAATATTCTACTAACGGAATGTAATCACCATCGCCGGAAACTAAGATGACCACATCCAATTTAGACGCTAACCGAATGGTGTCCATGGCAATGCCGACATCCCAGTCGCCTTTTTTGTGGCCGCCATAAAACACCTGCAATTCTTTACTTTTGACTTCGTAACCCATGCCTTCTAAGGCATCAAAAAACTTCTGTTCTTCCGGATTCTCAGCTTTGATCACATAAGCAATCGCCCGCACCAATTTGCGGTCGCCCAAGGCCTCTTTCAACACATTCTTGAAATTCACCTTTTTGGAGTACATCACTTTGGCCGAATAATACAAATTCGACACATCCACAAACACCCCTACCCTTTGTTCTACATATTGAGCCATCAGTCTAATATTAAAAATACTGCCTCTAGTATAGGAGAAATTGCCCTCCAAAGCAAATTTTTTCACTGAACGCCAATAAAATACTCTTTTGTCATTATCGGGCTCGCCCCGATAATCCAGGCCATTCCCTTATGTCATCCTTGGTTGTGTAGTTCTCAGCTACGCCTCGAACAATAATTACTGTTCGAACTCTGCCAGCTGGCGGAGTGAGAACTACATACTTATTTCCACCACTTTCTGTCTCCCCGTCAGCCCGCGTATAATTTTCACCGCACTTTTCGGGGCATTGAAATGTTTGGCCAGTAATTTTATCACTGCCTCGTTCGCCTTCCCTTTTTCCGGAACTTTATTCACCCGCACCACCAAAACTCCGTCTTTTTCTTCCACGGATTCTCTCCTAGCATTCGGGATTACTTTAATTTGGATTTTCACTGTTTGCGGGGTTTGTCGGCCGAGGCCAAAGCGATCAGCCCGGCAATCACCAAAATTATAACTAGTCCGATCCCTAAAATCATCATGAGGTTATATATTTAGCTAACCTGGAGATTCAATTTTTTTCCTACTGCAGCAAAGATTTTACTAAGTGTCTCTATACTAGAATTAGCTCTGCCATTTTCAATGGCAGACACTGTTTCCCATGTCACATCGGCTATCTCGGCCACCTCTTTCTGTGTCAGACCTTTTTTAACCCGAGCTTCCGCTAAAGCTATGGCAATATCTAGCTTTTTCTTCTCGATGTCATACAGCTTTTGAAACTCCTTATCTTTTCTAAGTTTTGTGATAAAGCTTTGAGTCATAGCCCTTCTCTCGTAAGTTAGTTAAATAGTCCTTGTAATATTCCTGTATTCTTTCTAAATCTTGACTGGAAATCTTATCTCTCTTTTTGGTGATGCCTTCTAATAAAACAATTTTCTGACCAATCCGTGAAAAGTAGAATATTCTGCCTCCGAAGTAAAACCTTAACTCCCATATTTTGTCTACGACCTTTTTGGCATATGGCTCGGGGAGTTTTCCACCTCGTTCTTGCAGCTTATCGATCATCGCCACTATTTTGGCCAGATGCTTCTTGTTTTTAAGGCCTTTTAGATACTCCTCTGCCGGAGCTTTCCCACCTGATTTAACATAAAATACTGTTACTATCTCCATATCTATTATATGAAATATATTTCATATAGTCAAGAGTTATCCGGGATGGGTTTATTATCTACTATTTCGTAGGGAAGATTAAGTATTTAAATAGGCCACGAAAAACAACGGCCGACTGTCATCCTAAGCCCATCAAACTTCGCTCCCAACTTCGCTAAAGCTATGCTGGGCAGGCAGGGTAAATTTCATCGAAGAAAGATCCCCCGGTCCCCAAAACCATCATGGGGTTATTGTACATTCTTCAATAGCCCCGGCTGGACAGATATTGATAAATCACTCTCTACCTTAGAACATAATGTATAATGTTAGATCAAACCAAGAGAGGACCTTGACAATGCACCACATACTATCGGACGGCGACCCGTCATTTGAACCCACCCTCCCCCAGCCTTTTGGGTTGAGCTACAACCCCGCAGACTCGTCGACCTGGGATTCTCGCATGTCTGTGAAAGATACAGCTGCATTTACTAAAATATGTGCAGATAGAATACTGTTTTTACTGCATATATTCAGGAAATATATTCAGCTGGAAAGCGGTGGACCTAGGAGGAAGAGCGACAAACAAATCCTACTGGATCAGGGAAAAATATTTAAAGAGGCTTATGCGGTTTATGGCAAGCACCTAATCCAGACGCCAGAGGAACTGGGCGGGTTAATCGACCAGTGTTTCAATAATAACTACATCCAAGGACACAGTATTCTGGAAAAAAAGTACAGCGGATTACTCCAGCAACTGTTTGGATTTATTGTGTTGGAATATGAATTCCGATACATTATCTGCGACCCAAAAGTCCGCACAATGTGATTTTTGTAATTTAGTTCACCCCCATTATTAATAGTGGGGGTTCTTTGTATGACATCTTCTATTTTATCGATTATCTTACTGTCAGCGGTTATTTTTCCATGGAGATTAATTTGATCTGGCACAGTTCACGGAAGCCGACCGTGCCGTGTTCCCTGCCCATGCCTGACTGCTTATAGCCTCCGAAGGGATTGCAAGACAACCATCTGCTAACTTGGTTAATCTCCACCGTTCCCGCCTCGATCCTGGAAGCTACTCTTTTAGCTCTTTCGAGATCTTTGGACCAAATTCTACTGCCTAGCCCATAAGAAGTATCATTCGCCATTTCGACAGCCTCTGCTTCAGTCTTAAATGAAACCACCGGCAGTACCGGACCAAACACTTCCTCTTTCCATACCCGCATATCTCTGGTGATATTAGTCAGTATCGTGGGCTTATAAAAAGCACCTGCCAGATCATCTGGCATTCCTCCGCCCGCAACTGCCTTCGCTCCTTTTTGAAGCGCATCACCGACTTGCTCCTGCAGTAAAGTTAGCTGCCTTTTGGCCACTAGGCATCCGAGATGAGTACCAATATTGGTTGGATCACCAACTATTTTTGCCTCAACTAATTCTTGTAGTCCCTTAACAACTTGATCAAAAATTGATTCGTGTACAATCAACCTTTTAATAGAATCGCAGACCTGACCGCAATTGCTGAATCTTTCCGGGTAGATGGCTTGGACAAATCTCGGCACATCCACATCTTCGAAAACAAGACAGGGACTAGATCCGCCCATTTCTAGGATCGCTTTGATAAATTTATCCGCTGCAATCTTGTACAATAATTTACCTACTCGAGTGCTCCCGGTAAACCAGATTAAATTGATCTCGCTTTCCGCAAGTTTTTGACCCACTTCCCCAGCGCCATATACTTCCGCAAATACTCCCGCCGGCAGATCGTGCGATAACATAACCTGCTCGATTAATTTGCCGACCAAAGGACATTCTTCTGATATTTTAAATACCACCGTATTCCCCACTAAAAGATTGGGAATTATTCCCCACATCGCCATACCAAATGGATAATTCCACGGAGAGATAACGGCTGCCGTGCCAAACGGTTCGTAGACTATTTTATGTAAGGATTTATCGTCTTCATGGGTAACTTCATCGGCCACAGCCGGCCCCACGTGATTCATAAACCATTCGAACTCCGAAATAAAGCTGCTGGCTTCGCTGATACTTTCAGTGATCGGCTTACCCATTTCCCGGGTGATCAGTTCAGCAATTTCCGCTTGTCTCATTTTGAATTCTTCGTAAATCGGCTTGAGTAACTCGATTCTTTTTTGTACGCCAAATTCTTTCCAAACCCTCTTGACCTGATTCGCCAAAGCCACTTTTTCTTTTATCTCTGAATCTGAAGAAATTTCTACTTCTCCTATGGCCTCATAGTTTTTAGACGGGTTAGTAGAAATTAATTGCGCCATTTATTGCTAGGCTAATAATAAGTTTTTCCGTCCCAATTATACCCCACCCGAAAACCAGCCTTGGAGTTAATTCCATTATCTATATCTATACTTGCACTCCCCAAAGCCTATGAGCTAATGGAGTTTCCATATTCGGGCTATCAAATTTCTGCCAGACATCATAGGCTAAGCCCCATGCAATGCGGATCGCTAGATCTTCGTCAACTGGAGCAGTTACCCAAGGCCCTCTATTAGATAAATCTATTTCTCCTTTTTTGGTTATAGCGGATATTTGATATATCCATTCCAACCATTCCCGACGCTCAAGACCTGACCCATCAGCCAGAAAACATCTCATTGGCTGAGATAGCGGCTCAAATTTTGTAATCTTACCGTCGTAAACATTAACTATCTCAGTAAAAGCTCGCCTAATTAGATCGACCTCTTGTTGACTAAGTTGATTGTGATATACCCACATACATTTATATCTTATGGTTTCCAGTCGGAGATGATGAGGCTATAGCCTTTCTTTTTGACTACCACCTTCTGGCGTTCGCGCCAGCCCAGAGCCCGGAACAGCTCGATCGGCAGAGTAATGCCAAAACTGGCTCCGCCTGCCACCTTAGTAATCTTCCGGATATTCCTCTCCTCTATTTTTCTCCCCATCTCTTTACCCCCTATTTTATCTACTGTTCATCTACTTGATGATCTACTGAACTCCCTCAGTAGCTCCCTACGTAGATATTATATCCCACCCCAAAAAAACCAGCTAGTGTAGCAATGTTTTATGGATTTTTTAAAATAACAAGGGGAGCAATACAAAAAGCAATCCGCCTATAAACCATTTAATATCATCCTTTAATACTCTGCCAGATGCTTCTTTCGTTTTAATATTTTTTATAACAAGGCTTGGGTAAAATTTTGGTATCAGATTTATGAAAAGTAGCCATATAAATGGGGTCAAATTATTTACGATAGTGGACAACTTAAGAGATATGCTACCTGCAATAATCTCTTGAGAAAAAAATCCACTTAAAACATTGAGTGTATATGTATCTACTAACGCGACCATCAAAACCAAGTAAAAAAAATGGTATTTCCAAGCATATATTAAATCATTAAAACTTTTAGATTTTTGTAAAACCTGTGTTATATCTTTTTGAAACAAAAGTACTTTACCCTCTGATGATGCCTTTATCTCAAAATCCACAGGTGAATCAAAACGATAGAACCATATACGAACTTTAAAATCATGCCCCCAATAAGACAAACTGACACTTTTAATATTATTTAACTGCAATGATATCTGTTTAATAAAATTATCGGCGGTATTAGATTCATATTTTATGCCATCATTACACTCAACTTCAAAATCAGGTTCTTTTTTATATGTTTCATTATGATTATCTTCGCTAACAATCAAATCAACTTGCCGAAGAACTTCTTTTAGATCATCGAGTGTGATTACAATTGATGAAAATATCTTTTTGTGTGTGGTTTTATCCATCATCCCAATTATAGATTGCTATAGTACTTAAACGGCCCATTCAGCCAACTTAACTATGGAATATCAGTATTCTACCCCCTGGCGGGCAGTTTGGCCTTTGTCGAAATAATGCTTAACTTTTTTCATTTCAGTGGCGAGATCGGAGAGTTTCAACCAATCTTTATCAGGTTTGTGGCCAGTGATAATCACCTCGCCTTTTTTGACGGCTTTCTGAATTAGTTTAATGGTTTTGTCTTTAGGGATGAATTTCATTACTACGGCATCAACTATTTCGTCCAGAATCAAAATGTCGTATTTTTCTTTGGTGATAATTTGCTCGAGTTTTTTTAAACCAGCGATGGCTAATTTTTTGTGCTCTAAAGGTTTTTCTTTTTCCCAAGTGAAATAAGTTGGCCCGAATTGATAGATTTTGAATTTGTTTTTGAAAAACTGCTGGGCTTTGACTTCTCCAATGTCTTTTCTGCCTTTGAGCCATTGCAACATAATTACTTTTTGGCCGTGGCCGACAGCGCGAAGCGCCAACCCTAAAGCGGCGGTGGTTTTGCCCTTGCCGTCGCCGTAATAGAGGTGGATGTAGTGCTTTTTAGTGGGCATATTGGTAATAATGTTGCTCCGATGCTCGCATTTTAATGCTCGAGCGGAGCCCTATGGGAGATAACATTGATTAGTGATAGGACAGATATATTAGTAAGCTACCGATTATTAAGTTTAAATAGTAAAAACCGGGGAAGGGGCCGAGCCAGAATTTGTGCCAGGGGACATCTTTGGCAAAGAATCTTGTTAGTGAAAAATGGGGATTAAACACAAACCACAAAAAATCTTCGGTAGCTGTGAGAATCAAAAAACTGCCTAAAATGCGCAGTTCTAATGGCCAATCCCAGCTGCTGAAGAAGACAAACGGAAAATGTAGAAATGCCAGAATAAATAAGCTCAAGAAAGTGTGATAACCAGTCAATTCCGCCCGGCCGGAGATTTTATTTAGCCAAGTACCTTTGACTCGCCAGGTTGGGAGATTTTTGGCCCAGCCATTCTCCCTTTCGATCTGGATCTCTAATAACGCCAAAATCGCGGCGAGAAATATCAGATAAATTAGATATAAGTAGATGGTCACAAGATTTTATTTATGAGATCCTTCGACAAGCTCAGGATGACAGAGGGAAAAGGCCTGGATTCCGGCTCGGAGGCCGGAATGACGGAGGAGATTAGGCGGCTGCTTTAAAAGATTCTCGAACATGAACAATTTCTGCCCGATCAATTTCCGAAACCAGCCGAGATCTTTCGGTATCAGTTAATATGTTCATCGCGGTCACCCATAAAGCTTGGCGGGCCGCTTCAAACTGGCGGGTATCGATTAATGAATGCACGTGCGAAGTAACTTGTCGAGATTCCGTGGCGATCTCGGTAGCGGCAAGGGCGGCACGCGTGAGTACGCCTTCTTTGACGGAAGAGTCAGCTTCGACAAATTTTTTATCAAATTCTTGCGCCACACTCCCCCGCATCAGCGGATTAGCTAAAAGCTTGGAGAGTTTTTCTTTAAGTTGGGATACTTCTCGCAAAATCGTGCTAAGTTTGTTCACCAAGTCGAGTTTGCCTTCATAACTCGAGCCTTCGGCTTGGTTTTGCCAATCACATTTTTCTTTATCATTGAGCAAGGGAGTGTTGAGGGTATCAGAGATTTGTTCTAAAACAGCCAGACCGGATTGGACAAACCTTTCTATGATATCCAGTAGATTTTCCATGTATTCCAATTTATCGCAGGCCTCAAACCCGTCTTCCCAGTCCTGGGCTTCTTTGCCCGTAAAAACTCCCAGCGCTACGGCTTCGGCGATTTTGGATTGCATTTCATTGCGCAATTCTGCCACTTCTGCGGGCAGAAGTTCAGCTTCGACTATTTCCGGTTCAAATGTTTCAGTTTCGATCATTGGAGATTAGTTAGGAATGACACGGATGGAGATCCTAAATTATAATTAGATCCTTCGACTCCGCTCAGGATGACAAAGCAAGGAAAGCTTTGTCAGTTCAGGATGACGGAGGGGAGGGCCTGGATCCCCGATCCTGACTGCGCTTCGCGCGCCGGTCGAGGATGACAGAAAGGGTATGTTGCTCCGATGCTCGCATTTTAATGCTCAAGCGGAGCGACTGGTTGTTAGGAACAACCAGTCGTGGTGGCGCATTCGCGGCAGGCAAAGCAGGTACCAGAACGCACCATCAGCGCTCCGCAAGTGGGACAGGCCGGCGCATATTTATAATCATACGAATTAACTGTTGCGGCCGCATTAGTATTGAGATTAAGTGTTAATACTGGTTGTTCGACCGCCTCCGGAGCGGGAGTCACCGGTTTCGGAGTCTCGGCGAGTAAACCTTCACTATGTCCGTTGGTATCGTTATTGTGTCCGTTCATAATCCCTAAGGCTAATTGCCGATCCAAGGATAAGAAATTCATCCCCAGCCAGCGGCCGATATAGTCAGTGATGGATTTAGCCATGGGAATATCGGGGTTGTTGGTTATTCCCCACGGATCGAAGCGCAAATTCAAGAACGAAGCCACGATGGTTTCCGGCGGGACGCCTTCTTGCAACATTTTAGAGCATAAAATCGCCATAGCATTGAGTAATCCCGATACTACCGAACCTTCTAGGCCGGCAGCGATAAAGATCTCGCCCAGATCGCCGTTCTCAAATTTATTAGCTGTAATGTAAACTTTGTGCTGGCCGTTGATGACAACTTTATGAGTGACGCCCTCGCGGGTTAACGGCATCTCGCGATGGCGCGACGGCACCATTAACATCCCGGGTTGGCTGGCACCTTTAGCAGTCAGCGGTTGGGAAGCTTTGCAATTATCCCGATAGATGGCGATGGCTTTAAGGCCCCGGCGCCACGCTTCGATGTAGATCTCCTCGATCGCCTCCACGGTAGCCTCCTCAGGCATGTTCACGGTCTTAGAAATGGCTCCAGACAGGAACGGCTGCACGGCGGTCATCATTTCGATATGCCCCATCGGCTGAATAAAGCGGACGCCGCCATTACATTTGTTGGCACAATCGAAAATCGGCAAATGTTCTTCTTTAATTTCCGGGGAACCCTCGATCGTGCCTTTTTCTAGAACATATTGTTTAATTTGTTCAATTTGATCAACCGTATAGCCTAAGTTTTTTAAGGCCGGCTCGACTGACTGGTTAATAATTGAATAGCCGCCGCCGCCGGATAACTTTTTATATTTTACTAAAGCAAAGTCTGGCTCGATGCCGGTAGTGTCTACATCCATCAATGGACCAATAGTGCCGGTGGGAGCTAAGACAGTGACTTGAGCATTGCGGTAGCCGTACTCTTGGCCCCGGTCTGAGGCTTCGGTCCAATCCGCTATTACTGCTGTTTGCAAATCTGGATCTGGAATATCTCGCAAGTTCTCGGCCGCATATTTATGCAGGCGGATAACTTCTTGCATACTCTCAGTGTTGAGCGGATATTCGACAAACGGCCCCATCCGGCCGGCAACTTTAGCTGACATGGCGTAAGCTCGTCCGGTCATAATAGCGGTGATCGCCGCGGCCATTCCCCGCCCTTCTTTGCTGTCGTAGGGCATCCCTAAGCGCATCAAATAAGCGCCGAGGTTGGCATAACCCAGTCCTAACGCCCGAAACTTGTGGGTATTGAGAGCGATTTTATCTACCGGGTAAGAACTGTAATCTACCAAGATCTCTTGCGCTAAAATCATCAATTCTACCGCCCGCCGGAACGAGGCGATATCAAATTTGCCTTCTTCGTCGGCAAACTTCACCAAGTTGATGGAAGAAAGATTGCAGGCCGAATCATCTAGGAACATAAATTCGCTGCAAGGATTACTGGCGTTGATCCGACCGGACATTTTGCAAGTATGCCACCGATTTACCGTGGTATCGTATTGCATACCCGGATCTGCGCAGCGCCAAGCTGACTCGGCGATCATCCGCATTAGGTCTTTCGCTTTGTAAGTCTGGATCACCTCGCCATTAGTCACGGCTTTGGTCTGCCAGTCTTCGTCCGCTAAGTAAGCTTGCATAAATTCATCGGTCACCCGAATCGAATTATTCGAATTTTGCCCTGCCACGGTGTGATAAGCCTCGCCGTTGAAATCGGCATCATAGCCTTCCCGGATTAAAGCCTGGGCTTTTTCTTCTTCTTTGGCTTTCCATTTAATAAAGTCTTCGATTTCAGGATGATCGATATTAACGATGACCATTTTAGCCGCCCGCCGGGTAATGCCGCCGGACTTGGTGGCACCAGCTCCCGCATCTAAAACTTTTAGGAAGGATATCAGCCCCGAAGGGTTGCCGCCAGTCGATAATCGTTCGAGCCGCGAGCGTAGCGTCGAAAAATTAGTGCCCGTGCCGGAGCCCCATTTAAACAGCCGCGATTCGCGCTTAACTAAATCAAAAATATCTTCTAATGTGTCTTTGATGGATTGAATAAAACAGGCGCTGCACTGCGGGTGTTCATAATTATCGAGCGAATCCTCAACTTTGTCCGTGTCGGGATTGTAGTAATAAAAATTAGTGTCCGTAGTTCTGGTAATGCCGTATTTTTCGAAAATACCCACGTTAAACCAGACCGGTGAATTGAAAGCTGCTTTTTGCAACAGCAATAAATGCGCTATTTCGTCGTAAAAAGTTTGGGTTTCTTCGTCATCGGAAAAATAACCTAATTTTTTTCCGGCTTGAGTAATCGCCAAAGCCACCCGATCGATCATTTGGCGGACGCTCATCTCGCGGCCTTCCGGAGTTGGTACGCCCTTGCGCCGGAAATATTTCCAGGCGGCAATATTGACGGCGGTATCTGACCAGGCCACCGGCGCCTCGACTTCCCAATCAATTAAAACCTGATTGGCTTTGCTATCAAACAAATAGGCTCGGCGCTTCCCCCATTCTTCTTTATCAAAAACATTCTCACCCTCTCTCGTAAAATACCGCGACACCAACTTAACTCCCGTGCGAGTTACTGCCATACCACCTCCTAAGTAGTAATTATTATCTGCTAATTAATTTTTTGATCTCTTCTTGAAAAGCTGCTAAATCCACAAACTCCCGATAGACTGACGCGAACCGAATGTAGGCCACCTTGTCTAGTTGCTTGATTCGTTCCAGCACCATTTCCCCGATGACGGTGCTTTGAATCTCTACATCATATTTTTCCATAATTTCCCGGACAATACTATCAATCATTATTTCAATTTTGTCCGGACTGACGTTGCGTTTTTCAAAGGCCTTATAAATTCCCCGAGAAAGTTTATGGCGATCAAACATTTCCCGCGCCCCGCTTTTTTTCACTACCATTAAATTGGGCACTTCAAATCTTTCATAGGTAGTAAAACGGTAATGGCAGGTGGTACACTCGCGCCGGCGGCGAATACTATCGGCTTCGTCGCTTTCACGGGAATCAATGACAGCCGTGTCTCCTTGTTTACAGGCGGGGCAACGCATAAATCTACACTATGTTGATATCTAATTCCTAACTTACCCCCAATATCTTGTGTCGCCAAGATAGCAAGAAAAAACTCGCCCCCAGCCAGAAAAGTTTGTTGAAAGATATTTAAAACGACCTGTGTAGAAACAGGTCGCTTATTTTCATGGTCTTGTTGTAATGATTTAGTGTGCAGAGCCAGGCTAAGACTAATCTTATTCAGTGCTGGCGAGGAGAAGCCGAAGCTTAGTAGTTTCAGCTGCAAACAGAGCTGCAACATCTGCGAGAAAAAGATTCATCGTCTCTGAAGTGATGTCTTTCTGGCTCACTGCTTCGTGGCCTGCGGCGATACCTAAGTCCGGACTGTCCACAATGAATTTCTCTACCCACAAGGGATTCATATCGAGATACACCTCATGGGTATTGAGCGATTTTCTGTTGGCAATAGGAAAACGTACCGAGAAACCGGTCTCCCCTTTTTTCATTTCCTTCATAGGTTTGTATATCCGGATGGATCCAAAGGTTTCGCTCCCAGAGAAATCAGCGTGGCCCCGCAGGCCATGTTTTTGAGCCAATTTTTGAACTTGAGTCAGAAAAATAACCGGAACAAATCTAATAGCCGTAGGCGGCATAAGTGGCCTCCCTTTTTCACCCCATTAGGGCAGTGTTAATTTAAAAATCAATGATCGACCATGAATGGCCTATTATAGCCAGCACTGCAGGAATTGACAAGTCTACTTAAAACAGCCCGGATAGGCTGTTTTAAGTTATTATTCTTCGAGTGTAATCGAGAAGTACTTTAGGTGACTCCTCGACTGCGCTCGGAGGGTAAATATTAGAGCTTGGGGAATATTTACTTGATTTTTTTGCGGATGAAAGCCGGCACATCGATCTCGTCCTTGTCTTCTTCGGTAGTTTCCTTGGACGGCTGTCCTCCAACTCGGGCTGGCTGCTCCATCCGGCGCCGGCCTGGACCGACACTGTACATATCATCATCAAAGCCAGTCGCTACTACAGTAATTTTTACTTCGCCTTGCATCGCTTCATCGATCACGGCGCCAAAGATAATATTGGCATCCGGATCCGCCGCTTCGGTAATAATTCTGGCCGCTTCGTCAATTTCGTACATCCCCAGATCGGGACCGCCGGTGATGTTAAAGAGAACGCCTTTCGCTCCGTCGATCGAAAGCTCTAAGAGAGGACTGTCGATGGCTTGCTTGGCAGCTTCTAAGGTCCGGCTATCGCCAGTGCCCCGGCCAATACCCATCAAAGCGGAACCGGAATTGGACATAATGGCTTTGACATCGGCAAAGTCGACATTGATCATGCCATGCTGAGTAATTAAATCAGAAATGCCTTGGACGCCTTGGCGCAACACATCATCGACCACCGAGAAGGCATCGTACAGCGAAGTTTTTTTATCGATCACCTGCAACAGGCGGTCGTTGGGAATCACAATCAGCGTATCGACTTTGGTGCGAAGTTCCTCAATCCCTTCTTCGGCAATTTTCCGGCGCCGCAAACCCTCGAAAGAAAATGGCTTGGTGACCACCGCTACGGTTAAGGCTCCTAGTTCGCGCGCAATTTCCGCTACTGCCGGACCGGCGCCAGTGCCAGTGCCGCCGCCCGCACCATAAGTCACAAAGACCATGTCGGCATCTTTGAGCGCATTGTAAATATCTTCTTTATTCTCTTCGGCTGATTTCTTGCCTTTTTCCGGATCAGCTCCCGCGCCAAGTCCACGCGTGGTAGTTTGGCCAATATGAATTTTAGTGGACGCTTCGCAATAATGTAAATCTTGCGCATCTGTATTTACTGCCACAAATTCGACGCCCTTGATATTGGCATCGATCATACGATTAATGGCATGTGAACCACCACCACCAACCCCCACCACTTTGATTCGAGCGAACACCCCTTCGCCCGCAAAATCGGACACCATTTTCCGCGAAACCATATAATTATTCCTCCTAAGCATTATTTTGTTGGCTTAAAATAATCCACACCCAATCCCCAAGTTATCCACCCAATGACTTCTTATTATATATGAGTAGTAAAAGATAAGTCAAAAGGATTAAAAGGTTTTCTATAAAATGGCTTTGGGAGCCATAAAAGCCATATTCCATCCCCACTAATTTTAATCCCCAAATTGTGGATAACTTATTTAAACCAACTTCTCAAACGAGCCATCACTCCGCTAAAACTAGGTTCTCTAGTGAACCCGGATAGGTTGCTAGTTTCATCCATTCCCCACAAAACCAAACCAATGGCAGTGACAAACCGCGGATCGTCCAACCGATCGACCACTCCCCGCAATTCAATAGGAAAACCGATTTGCGCCGACAAACCTAAATGATCTTTAGCAAAATCAACAATGCCCGGCAACTTAGCGCCGCCGCCCACTAACACTGCCCCTGCCGGCAACATACCGTCTTTTCCGGCTTTGCGTAATTCGGCTTTAATCATCATAAAAATTTCCATCAACCGCGCTTCGATAATTTCGGCAATGTAACGCCTGGAAATAACTTGGTCTTCCGATTTATCAAACCGCGAAAGATCGACGGTGTCTTTGTCGGACAACATGACAGAGCTCGCCATACCATACTCGACCTTAACTTTTTCGGCGACATCTAGGGAAGTCCGGAGCCCAATAGCAATATCCGAAGTGAGATGGGATGAACCGATCGGCAGTACGGCGGAATGGCAAATATCTCCCTCATCAAAAACGACTAATCCGGTGGTGCCAGCCCCGATATCGATCACCACTACCCCGAGTTCTTTTTGCTTCTTGGATAGCACGGCCTTACTGGCAGCCAAGGGAGCCATGACAAAATTGGCGATACTGACGCCTGCCTGTTCCACTGTCTTCTGCAAATTCTTAATAAAGGGGGTGGCGCCGGTAATGACATGGGCATCTACTTCTAGCCGGGTCCCGGCCATCCCAATAGGGTCTTTGATGCCATCCTGACCGTCCACAATGAAAGTGCGCGGAACTACGTGGATAATCTCGCGGTTGGCTGGTAAGGCCACGGTTTGGGCGCTCTCAATCACTCGCAGAATATCGTCGCTACTGATTTCGTGATGGGCTACGGAAATCAATCCGCGGGTATTAGAAGATTGGATATGTTCCCCATTAACGCTGACATAAGCATTCTCGATCGGAACTCCCGCCATCCGTTCGGCCTTATCTAAAGCTGCCGTGATGGCGGCCACAGTTTCTTCGACATCGGTGACTACCCCTTTTCTGAGACCAGAATTCTCCTGGACTCCGACGCCGATAATATTGGGATGGAGTTCGTCTTCGCCGCGATGACCAATAATAGCCACAACCTCCGAACTACCCACATCAATGCCGATGGTAACTTTTTCCCTCATGCAGAGCTTATTTATTCCTTAAAAAGTTGACGTTCTTATCTATTATATGCGAGATGTCCCGCTTAGCCAATCATCCCCTATGTTACAGCACCAGCTGGACAATGCGGTCTTCTAGACTTTCCATCTCTTTAGCATCCGCTGATTGTTCATGATCAAACCCCAATAAATGGAGTAATCCGTGGACAAATAATTGAGCAAAGCGCTCTTTGTCAGAAATTCGCAAACCTTTGGCTTCCTGTGCTAATGTCTCGCAGCTAATATACACATCTCCTAAATAATTTTTGTCTGACTGGGCTTGCGTCACGCCGACTATGTCTTTATTTTCGAAAGATAAAACATTAGTTGATTTATCCTTTCCCCGATAGCGCTGATTTAATGATTTCATTTTATCGTCGTTGGCCAAAATCAAACCCGCTTCGCTATCCAGACTTTTATTAGCTGAACCCAACACCACGTCAAAAATAAAACGGATGAACTCATCGTCCACCCCTTCAATGCCATACCCGTCATAGCCAATAAAAACCTGCGACATTGATTACCGATTAGCCAACTTACTATTAACTAATTTTGCCACTAAATTGCCGTCGGCCTGGCCACCGGCTTTTTTCATCACGGCGCCGATAATCTGGCCCACGGATGCCCCGGGCTGAGCCGCTAGCTCTGCTTCAACTATTTTAACGACCTCCGCTTCGGACATTGCCGCCGGCAAATAAATCTCTAATATTTTCATTTCGGCGGCTTCTTTGGCGGCTTGTTCCGGCCTCCCTCCCGCCGTGTAGCTTTCGACAGCTTCTTTGCGTTTTTTAACTTCGTGTTTAACGACTGTTTGCAGATCGGCTTCACTTAACTCGCCGCCTTTAGCTATTTCCTGGTTATGAATCGCATTAGAAAGCAGCCGTAAGGTTTGCAGCTTCAAATCATCCTTATTCTTCATGGCCACAACTAATTCGGCCTGGACCGTAGCTTTAATATCCATAAATTAATAAAGCTCTTTCTTCTTTTGCGTGCGAATCTTATCCTTGCGCACTGCGCTGGCTCGCCGTTGACCCTTGGTTACCGGTTTCGCCCGAAACCGCCGTTCTTTGGCTTCTGTTAAAGACTTGGATAGCAACACCATCCGGTTAAACCGGCGCATCATGGCCTCGAAACTCTCTTTTTCTTTACGTTTGACGTAGCTAGACATAAGCAAATGATAGCCTGTAAACCAGGTCTAGTCAAGGGAGTCTGTCGGGCAACGGCTCAACCGGTTGAGCTGTTGCATCTTAGACAGCTTCTTCGATGGTTTTTGCTTGAATATGGGGTTCTTCCTCCGCCACAGCTAACCCGACTTTTTCTGATAGGGGTACGCCGCCCAAAACATGGAAATGGAGATGGGGAATAGCTTGGCCACCCCATTTGCCAATATTAGTGACTACGCGATAGCCATTTTCCGCTATGTGCATATCGGCTGCCACTTTTTTGCACACCAATAAAATCTTGCCAGCTAAATCCCGGTCTAATTCCTCCAAATGAGCCAGGCTGATAATATGTCTTTTAGTGATCACGACCATATGGATCGGCGCATCGGGATGCAAATTATCGACCACAATAATATCATCGTCTTCATAACGGATGGGAGTAATCGCCCCACCCTGGGCTACTTTACAAAACACACAATTATTTTGATCTTCGCTCATCTTAATTAAAAAACACTACTATCAAAAGTTTGCCATTCTCCGTCTACTTCCCGATAGGCTTCCAGCTTATGAGTGATCTCAGTAGGAGAATAAATATATTCATACTGAGCGCTGCTGGTTCCGCGCCGATGGGCGCCAATAATTTTTTTATCCAGCACGACCGGCCGGGTGATCCAAAGCAATTTAATTTTTCCTAACGGTCCTGTAAAAATTAAAGTTTCTATTTCGCCGATCTCGTCTTCACCGGGTGCTTTAGTATCCTCTAACACAGTAAATTGGGCCTGCACTCGGTCTAAAATCTCGCCCCATTTTTCTTGATCCATACCCTAGAGTTTAATGGCAGTTTTTTCTTCTATCTTCTGGATGATCATTTTGACAATATTCCGATCCAGCACTGTTTCCTGAGACCGATCCTGCATATCTCGCAAAATCACATTTTTATCATGCACTTCCTGATCGCCGATAATAACTGCCAGAAGACTATTAAGTTGGCTAGCTGCCCCGAGCTGCGACTGAATATTCCCCTTCCCCAGCAAACTGGAAACTCTCAAACCGGCCTGTTCCAAGCTAGTAATAATTTCGATAGCTTTGGCTTTGGCTCGATCCCCTAGTTGCACCACAAACACATCGGTTTTAGCTGTTTCTGGAACCATAATCGTTTGTTGTTTTAGAGCATCAATAGTCCGCTCCACTCCGCCAGCATAACCAATTGCCGGCGTATCAGGACCGCCTAAAAGTTTAATAAGGCCATCATAACGACCGCCGCCGCCGATAGAAGTATCTTCTCCTTTTATAACCACTTCAAAAATCGTGTGGGTGTAGTAATCAAGGCCCCGCACGAGATTAGAATCGAGTTCGTATTCTACCTTCATATCATCTAGATATTCGAGAACTTTAGTAAATCGTTTTTTTGATTCTTGGTCTAAGCTATCCAATAGAATATTGCCAGCTTCGGCTACAATCCCCTTGCATTTAGCCACCTTGCAATCTAACACGCGTAAAGTATTTTTCTTCAAGCGGATTTTACAATCTTCACATAAATCTTTCTTGTGGGGAGTTAAAAATTTTTCTAACGCTCCGACTGATTTGGCTCTGCACTTGGAAGTTCCTAAGCTATTGATTTTAACTATTAAATCTTTGAGACCAATTTTCTGATAGTACCGCATCATGGATTGGATCATGGCTGCATCGGTCGCCGGGTCATCGTCGCCGAATAATTCCAAGCCAAACTGGTAGAATTCCCGAAATCTCCCCGCCTGAGGCCGTTCGTAACGGTACATTGGCCCCCAATAATACAATTTAACCGGTTGAGGTAAGGTCCGCATGCCATGTTCAATGTAAGCCCGAGCGGCTCCGGCAGTACCCTCGGGACGTAGCGTGACGCTATTGCCGCCCAGATCTTTGAAGGTATACATCTGTTTATCCACAATGTCAGTAAATTCGCCAACGCTGCGTTTAAATAGTTCAGTAGCTTCAAAGGTTGGCAAAATAATCCGCTCAAAGCCGGCGGCATGAAAAACATCCTGAAAATTTTTCTCTAACCAAAACCAATACTTCTGCTCTTCGGGCAAAATATCTCTGAGTCCCCGCGGAGTTTGAATAACTTTTGAGCTGGACATGATTAATGTTTTTTATATCCGAGTAACAGCAGGGGCGAAGCAATAAAGACCGAGGAATAAGTTCCCACGATTACTCCGATAATCATCGCTAGCGTAAAGAATTTGAGAGTGGGGCCGCCAAAGAAAAACATTGCGACCAGCACTAAAAACAGCGTAAAGGAAGTGTTAATTGACCGGACAATGGTTTCTACAATACTGTCATTTAGCAGCACAACGAGATCTTCACCCGCCCGGCGCCGCAAATTTTCTCTTACCCGATCGAAGGTTACGATCGTGTCGTGGACAGAAAATCCCACCATAGTTAAAACCGCCGTAATAAACATGCCGTCTACTTCCGCTCCCCAAAAATGACCGACAATAGCATAGAGGCCTAATAGAATCAAAACATCATGCGCTAAAGCGATGACGGCAGCGCTGCCGAACCGCCAAGCACTTACCTCCCCCGGCACTCTGCGAAAAGCGTAGGCGATGTACAGTAAGATACCAAAAATAGCCAAGATCACCGCCAGCACGGCTTTGCGTACCACATCAGCACCGATGGTCGGATCGACCGATTCGAACCTGAGCTCGCTCACCTGGTTGAATTTTTCTTGCACGGCCACCAGAATGGTATTTTTCTGATCATTGTTAATTTGAGCACTGCGCACAAAGTAGCGATCACCGCCCTCTGCCTGAGGCGCCACATCCAAGTTCACTTTAGATTTGTAGGCATCCGTGATAACCATTTTAGTGTCGGTATCCGGAGTTTTGGGTTGAGCTATCTGCAATTCCAAAATAGTGCCTCCGGCAAAATCGATGCCAGTTTTGTATCCATAAAGAAACATGGCGGTAATGCCGACTATGATCAGTACCACAGACAATCCGATCCAGAATTTAAAAGTTTTAACTACATTCATAGTGATTTGGCTCCCCAAAGTTTAAGATTTTTTACGAGCGGAGTCGCTGCGACTAAGCGCAATAAGGTATGCGTGATGGTAATGGCGCTAAACATGCTGATAAACACGCCGATACCCAAAGTCAGAGCAAATCCCCTAATTAACCCGGAACCAAAGTAATACAAAATAACACAGGTAATTAAAGTAGAGATGTTCGAATCGCGGATAGAAGTCCAGGCCCGATAGAATCCCGCATCAATTGCTGCTAAAATACTGCGGCCTTCCCTGATTTCTTCTTTCATCCGTTCAAAAATAAGAATATTGGCATCGATCGCCATACCGACCGAGATAATAAAACCGGCGATACCAGCCAGGGTCATCGTTACCGGAATGAAGATAAAGATAGCTAAAGAAATAATGGCATAAATAATTAATGCCAGTGAAGCTAAAATGCCCGGCAAACGATAAAAGATGATCATGAAGAGCAATACCATTAACAGTCCGAGTAATCCCGCCACAATGCTTTTCGTCACCGCTTCTTGCCCTAAGGTGGCGCCAATATTGTTTTGAGAAATTAATTTGACTGGCACGGGCAAGGCACCGGCATTCAGCTGAATGGCTAAACTTTTAGCCTCTTGCAGAGAAAAGCTACCATTAATAATCGCTTGGCCATCCGTGATCTCATCTTGAACTGTCGGAGCCGAGAGCAGCTGTTTATCTAAAAAGATAGCTAGGGGTTTTTGGAGATTACGCTTGGTCGCCTCGGCAAAAATTTTAGCACCGGTACTATCGAACTCTATTGCCACCACCGGTTTTTGCACTAACGAACTGCTGCTTTGATCGATCTGGGCCTCGGCTCTGGCAAAATTAGCGCCCGTCAATCCAATGTCTTTCCATTTGTCGTATTCGTAAGCAATCACTTTGTTGCTGGCGTCGATACTCTGCCCCACTATCCCTTCGCGGAATTCCAATTGAGCAGTTTGACCGATCAGGCCAATAGCTTGGTTAACATCTTTAATACCCGGCAATTCCACAATTACCCGAGAATTATCTTTAGTTTTTTGGATCAACGGCTCAGACACACCCAAAGCGTCGATTCGGCGTCGGATAACATCCACTACTCCCATAACGGCAGTGGTTTCATCGCCAGCGGCAACTTTGCTTAAATCCGTCTGGTAAACCAGATGAGTACCGCCTTGCAAGTCCAAGCCCTCATGAATCGTCCAGCCATTTTTAAATCCGACGAATTTAGCTAAAGCTGGAATATCGATAATTAAGGCCATCAGGAGAATTGCCACGATAACTGCCCCTAACAGACCTGTTTTCTTTGCCATAAGGAGAAATTAAGCTTTATTTATCATATTACCAATTTATACTATCATAAATACTCTGTCATCTCCTCCTTTTCTAATCTCTCCACCAAACCCTTCACCTCTTGATCCCGGCTCTTTCTGACTACCAGCAGAGCATCCGGGGTATTTACGACAGCGACATCTTCTAAGCCGACTACGGTCACTAGCTTATCGGTATCCTCATTAAAAACCAAAACATCCTGACAGTTTACAACTAAAGCCTTACCCTTTACCGCCACTCCTGTTTTCTGTTTACCGTTTAAAACTTCGTGGACCGACTGCCAACTCCCTACATCCTTCCAGCCTAAATCAGCCGGGATCAGCACCATCTGCGGACCTTTTTCGAAAATAGCATAATCCACCGCTACTTTAGTAAAGGTGGGATAGGTGTTTTGCAAAACAGTTAACTCATCCGGTGTCCCCCAAGCTGCCTGAATCGTCTGCAGACCTTGGTAGATATCCGGCACTAACTGGCGGTAGATAGATAACATCTTTTCCCCTTGCCACAGCCACAGCGCCGGATTCCAATAATAATTGCCGGCTTGCATAAATTCTTGCGCCTGCTCCAGACTAGGCTTTTCCACAAATCGCTTCACTGCAAAAACATTTTCAATTATCGGCTCCGACTGCACTTCTAAATAGCCATACCCTGTATACGGATAAATAATCGGCAATCCCACGCTTACAACCAGTTCCGGATGTTGTTTTAGATAATTAAAAGATTTTTGGATGACTTCGACCCATTTATCTTCCTGGGCATAATAATGATCCGCCCACACATTCATCATGAAAGCGCCGGGATGTTCTTTTGCCACTACTGCCGTTGCCAACCCAATCGCCGGACAAGTGTTTCTAAGTTCCGGCTCTACTATTAAATGATTTGGTAGAAATTCGGGTAGTTGCTCGATTAAGAAATTTTCGTAACCTTTGACTGTGCTGATATAAATATTTTCTGGTGGCAAAATCTTCCGCACTCTTTCCCACGTTTTCTGGACCAGCGTATCGTTGCTATCTAGAAACGGTTTGAGTTGCTTGGGGCTATTTTGACGGCTCACTGGCCACAACCGCGTCCCTACTCCTCCCGCAAAAATCACCGCATAGAGATTGTCCATTTTGGCATTATATTTAGTATATTTATACTACCCGCTGTCTCTTTTTCTGTCATCCCAAACTGGTGTAGTGCGGCTGTTCGTCATCCTGAATTTATTTCAGGATCTCTATAATGGGGTTATGAAGAAAGGTTATGTTTATATCCTCACCAATAAGCCAAGGGGTGTGCTTTATGTTGGCGTAACCAGTACCCTTGTTCAACGATTAGATCAGCATTATTTATCCGAAATCAAATCCTTCACCAAAAAATATCGGCTTAAGCGACTAGTTTATTTGGAAGAATTCGATTCGGTAATAGAAGCTATTGCCAGAGAAAAGCAACTGAAAAGATGGCATCGTCAGTGGAAAATCAACTTGATTGAGAGTGTTAACCCTAAATGGAAGGATTTACTAAGAGATGCTGAAACAAGTTCAGCATGACGGGGGAAGGAAAAAATACAGAATAAATAAGAGAGTAAAATAACATCATGAACCAACGACTCTTTATTGCGATTCATTTAGATGCTGCCACCAAATTGGCCATAGCTAAAATTGCGGCTAAACTGCCCGACTCTTCTGCTCTAAATAAAACTCGGGTAGACAATTTGCATTTAACTTTGCAATTCTTGGGTGATACGGAAGAAGATTTAATTCCAGAAATTCAAATCATACTTAACAATGTCGCCAACCGTCACCCGTCTGCGGAACTCAAATTTACTCAACTTAGCGCTTTCCCGTCATGGCAACAGCCCCATCATCTCCGACTGGGAGTTGTTAATGATTCCCTTAAAAACATACAAGCGGACTTACTAAACAGTTTGATTAAAATCGTGCCCACATTAGACGCTAGACCGTTTCAGCCTCATATTACTTTAGCTCGCGTCAAATCTCTCGACGTTGTCACTTTGAATAAACTCCAATCTTTAAATGGTGTCATCACCCTACCTGCTATTATGTCCGCAACCAGTATTGATTTAATGGCGAGCACCCTCACTCCTCATGGACCTATCTATACTCTTATATCCCAACACCACTTGGTTCCAGTTGACAAAAAAATTTAATTGTGGTATAATAAAATTAAATACAAAAGTTGGGTCCGATTGCTGGCGAAATCAGATAAACCATCCGGTCCCCCAGGGGACTCTGGGTAAAAAGAAAAACAAACATGAAACAAATAAAAATTAGCCGTCTCGGCAAACAATTTATCAATCTAATCGAGCAAGAACTCCTAGCCATTATTTCAGTGGGAGTAGTTTTAGCGTTTCTGTTTAGCCAATCAATGGCCGCCGGTTTGCCGGAAGAGATAGCTCTTGCGGAAGGAAGCGAACTACAGGCGACTGAAGCCACTGTGCAAACCATTACGGATGTATCCCCCTCAGCCGGTGAAGTGCTTTTCCACGGCCAACCTACAATCGATTTTGGTTCTGATATTAAAGGAATTACCCGGACTGATTTCGAAATCTGGCCAAAAGAAACCGGCATCAAGAACTTCGGTAATTATTTACAGATTCTAGAAAAGAATGAAGTCACCATTTTAGGCGTCAGCAATGGCAGCCATAATATTTACGTAAAAGCTTTCGGCACTTTAAATATTAATGGGGTCGGTTTTACTTTTAAAACTATCCGCACTTTAGTTAAAACTATTCAAGTGACCAATGGAAGCATCCTGATTAAATTTACCGCCGGCGCCCAAATCTACACTATTTCAACTTTGCAGTTGGAAAAAGAAACTGCCGAGAACGAACCCCCGGCCGTACCAGCCAGCATCGCCGTTCTGCCGTTTCATAGTACATTAGTTTTGAATAAATACACTCCGGCCACTTTTCGGCCATTAGTGATCGTGCTCGATCAAGACGGGAAACAAATTTCTACTACTAGCGGGTCGCTTAAATGGACAACGAGCGACTCTAATGTTGCCACGGTAGACACGAATGGATTGGTTATTCCCAAACTACCCGGTTCCGTCACTATCACCGTCCAAGTCAATGGCACTGAACTAATCGCGGCTACCTCGGTGTTAATTAGAGCTGCCGAGGAAGTGCCAATTATTGATATAACGACGCCTCGCACTCAGAGTGCGGCTCCCACTACAGAAGCAACTAATACAACCACTACTGAAGAAAATCAAACCAATACTATCGCCGGTTTCTTCACTGAGCTATTTAATTTAAAACCTTCTTCGGCTGCTAATTTGAATCCGGCTACCACCACTCAAACCGCGCCGGCTGCTTCTATCACTGCTCCGGCAGCAGCATCCCCCACTGCTTCTGCCGATCCAGGCTTACTGAGCAAGCTAATTACCAGTGTACAAAACGGCATGACTACTGCGGCTCTGTTTATCCAACAGACGCTGGGTCAGCTGGTGGCACAATTAATCCATTAAGGTAATGGAAAAACTTTTCAACGGCACTTCTAAATTAACAGCGCCGTTTATTAAACTACTCGAGCAACTAAAAGCCCATGGAAAACAAGGGCTGGGAATCAGTCTGTTACTGCTATTGCTGATTTTACTATTAATTTGGTCTACCCGGTGCTCGACGCTACAGAAACAACCAGACGGCAACACTACTTCGGATCAGCCAGTTATCGTAGCTTGCTCCAGTAACGGCTACAATGCGGTGTATTACTCCTATGTAACTTGGTTCAATACCCGCCCGGGAATCAATTTAGAAAATATTATGGGCCACCTGGGCGAAAAAGGTTTTATTTCTAGCCGAGATAAATTTTTAACTGCCGTAAAAAAGACGGGGAATCAAGCCCTAGCGGATATTCAAGGACTAACTTGTTTAACTAATTTAGACATCACAGTAGAAGACAAAGGAAAAATCACCGATATCTCTCCTCTAGCTAAATTAGTCAATCTCAAATTCTTAACCCTTCCTCATGCCGACCTCAGGGATATATCACCATTAGGTCATCTTTCGCAATTAGAATATTTAAGTATCGATTTGGAACACCCGGTGGATTTGACTGTTTTGTATGGGTTAAAGAAATTGAAAGAGCTGGATGTGTGCGGCAGTTGGGTTGATGAATCTTGCAACGGAGCTGCGCTGGGGCCCCCAACGAGAACGCTAAGCCAATACCCTAAAGAGTTTTCGGATCTACTAAAAGCCTTGCCTCAACTGACCATCCGGTTTGGTTATTATTTAAACTTATCCTTCTAAGAAAAAACTCCTCGCAGCTGACCGATGAACTATCAATCGCTTTGAGGAGTTTTTTAATTATGGTACCTAATGTACTGTTGTTCTAGTGCATAAACTGGACGAAAAGGGACTCTTGTCTTATCTTATTGTTTAATACCGATGATCCCGCCCACAAAAGCCAGCATATACTGCCCTTCTGGCGCCGTTCCGGGTGGTGGAACGGCGTATTCATAACACATATATCCACCTGGTAAATCATTTTGGCTAGACTCCATGGCTTTAGCCTGTTGCTCTGTAAAATTATCAGTATACATTTCGAGCCACGCAGTGCTGCCGGTATCTGGCTTTTGTTTCAAAGGCACAATAGAGAAGACTTTGGTCTGGTCCAGAATGTCCTGTTGTGAGCTCCTCTCGGCATCTGTCATCACATAGACCGCCGTGATTTTGGTAATGCCCGGCTCCACAATCAGTGCTTTGGAGTTGAAGTCATTCAGCTCAAAAGACGGCGTAAGAAATCCGCCGACGATTAAATGCTTAGAGGGATCTACCATTTCCAACCCTCGTCCCAAATTAAGATAGAGCCCGGGTTGGTCGGGTCGTCCTATCCCCGCTAAAGCAGCGGCGCCTTTACAGGCAATTCCTCCAAACAAGAAGCATGCGATGATACATGTCATCGTGGCCAAAGTAGTGGTGGTTTTTAAGCCATGCTGTGTGACCATGGTTGTTAATCCATCCTTTCAAATAACAAGTAGTCGTTCTTACTCTGTAGAGTAAATAACGCCAAGCTCAAACTAGCATAAAATGGCTCCCAGCGCAATATATTTCTTTAATAGAAAAACCCAGCTGATTAGGCTGGGCGATTTATCGCGATTGAATTACTCCAGTAGTGCGAGCAGATCTGTGAGTAGCCGAATGCGCCACGGATAATCATATTCACCAAAAGGAATGTACAAACCACCATTCCATGGTCGATCGACCAAATAACATTTGATATCAGTGCCTAGGAATGATTCAGCGGTTTCCAGACAATCTTCCACCATTACATCAATGCCAAAATCTTGCGCTGCTGCGCGCTTATCGGCAGTGAAAATGATGGGCCTTTGAACTGAAAAATTATTATCGGCCAACCACTGATACGTGATTAGCTCGATGGTTTCTTTAAGGTCGCTATCAGTTCCTGTGTGCCCTCGCCCTCGGGCCGTAACAAAAACCACATTGTGACCAGCGTCTTGCAATTGTTTCACAGCAGCGGCTGCACAAGGATAAGCCGGCAGTGTTTGGATTAATCCCGAAACAACCATATAATTCTGTACCGGGGTTCTTAGGTTAGGAGGTATACCCATCCAATATTGGGTATAATCAAGCTCCTCTTGATAGCCACAAGCCTTAGCCGCCAGAGCGAAAGTTGGCGCAATCCGTATACAGACACCATCAAGATCAACACCAAAGATTCGAGGACGAATTGTCATTATACTCACCTCTCAAAGATCAGATTTGGCAATGTTTTATTTTACACTATTTCGGAAGTTGACAATAAATTCTTTCTTGAATTTATTAAATCTGTTTTGTGAGATGGCAGTGCGAGATTGTTCCATTAGGCGCATCAGAAAACGAATATTGTGCAACATTAGTTTAATTAATGTTTGTTGACGGGTTATTGGATCCGATGATTTCATGCCGGCCCGAAGTTCCCTACGACTAATCCCTGTTCTACAAGTTGGACAATCACAACCGACTTCAATCACGGAATTATCGCTAGCGTATTCTGCGCGGCGTAAACGCAAATAGCCCTGACTAGTTAGCAATCGACCATGGCGAGCTTCCCGGGTATGTGCTACGCAATCGAATGTATCTATCCCCCGCTCAATGCTTTCTAGTAAATCTACCGGCTCGCCCACGCCCAACAAATGGCGCGGTTTATCTTCGGGTAATTGGCTATTGCAAAAATCGATCATGTTATACATTTTGGAGCGCTGTTCACCAAAGGCTAATCCACCGATGGCTATGCCTGCAATACCATCTTTTAAATGTTTATTGGCATATTTCAGACTTAAAGCCCGGGCCCATTTATTCAATCCACCCTGTAAAATATAAAAAACATTATTGCTGATATTTTGAGACTCGCGAAACCACTTTTCCGTGGTTAAAACTGACTCCAAATAAGCGAAAGGATTTTTCTGGCGCAAATGCCACACCCGATCTAGTGGCATAATAATATCTACTCCCATCTGTTTTTGCCACTCCACTATTTGTGCGGGAGTAATTTTGTGTTCGGCGTCGTCCCAACTGAATTTAATACCGTCTTTTTCTACCCGCATATTCTTAGCTAAACTGACCATTTGAAAACCGCCGGAATCAGCAAAAACTGGCCCATTCCAACTCAGCTGCTCGTGAATATCCGGCGCTTGCAGCTGGCCCTCCATCATCGTATGCAGGGTATTGGTGAGCACCATTTCCACACCCAGCTCCTGCAATCGATTAGCCGATAAGCCAGACCGAAGCAAAGCTGGCGTAAAATTCACCGTAATCGTTGGAGTATGCACCTCGCCATGATCAGTTTGTAAAACCCCGGCTCTCGCCTGACCATCTTTAGCTAAAATATCGAATTTAATCGCCATAAGTTACATCTTACAGCTCTGCCTCTTATTCGTCATCCTGAATCCTTTATGTCATCCTGGACCGACTGGCTGAAAGCCAAGTTCGGATTCAGGATCCAGGCCTAGATTCCGGGTCCCGCCGGGCCAGAGCCCTCTGGGCAAAGGCAAGCCCGGAATGACATACAAATAATATACCAAAAGACCCGCAGGAAGCGGGCCTTGGTTATTTGCATAATTTCTGTTTTGGGGTTCTTCGTATCCGCCCTTAGATGCTGGATGCTAACCCCTAAATGCTATTTATTACTTAAGTTCCACAGTGGCGCCGGCGGCTTCCAATTTGGTTTTCATTTCTTCGGCTTCGGCCTTCTTGACGCCTTCCTTTAAGACTTTCGGTAAAGCTTCAACTAAATCCTTAGCTTCCTTTAGCCCTAAGACGGTCACTTCACGGACAGCTTTAATGACACCAATTTTATTGGAACCAGCCCCAGTCAAGTGCACATCGAATTCGGTTTTTTCTTCCGCAGGAGCCGCTGCGGCACCCGGCATAGCGCCTGCCATCATCATCGGAGCAGCCGCGCTGACGCCAAATTTATCTTCTAAAACCTTAACTAAGTCTGCCAATTCTAGAACAGACATTTTTTCAACCAATTCCATTACTTGAGTAGCGGTCTTGGTTAATTTACTCGTATCTACAGCCTTTTCCCCATCGGAATTTTGCATTTGTTCATCTGCCATATATTTCCTTTCTTTTTCAGGTAACTTCTCGACTCAATCGCGAGATCGCGATTTTCACTCGAAGAATAAATAGTTGTTATTGCCCGAGTGAAATCGAGGGCTTACCTTAATAAATATTATTTACTTGATAAAGCTTTAATTACATTGTAAAAACCTTGTACCGGGCCATTGAGTACTCGGACAAATCCACTGAGCGGAGAATTTAATGTCCAGACTAGTTTAGTCAATAATTCTTCGCGACTGGGCAATTGCGCCAACTGGTTGATCACATCAACTGATACAATTTTCTTTTCTAATATGCCGGCATAAATTTTAATTTTTTCGCTATGATTTTTGGCAAACTGGTAAATCAATTTAGAAATAGCCACTTCGTCTTCACCGTCGGTCGCCACGGCAATTTGCTTACCGACTTTTTGAGTGATTAATCCCTCGATGCCCGCTTCTTTAGTGGCTTTGTCTAGTAAAGTATTTTTAGCTACCTGGAAAGAGACACCTTCTTTGCGCGCTTTTGCCCGCAAAGCATCCAGGTCTTCCATGGTTAAACCCGTGAATTCTGTCAAAACTACCGCTTTGCTGGATTTCAACTTATCGACCAGTTTGGTTAATTGAGCTTCTTTTTGAACTCTGGTTTTTGGCATTTTAACTCCTTAAAATTAAAAAATCGTCTCCTCCGAGACGAACCTTTTGCCTTAGTTGCCAGCCCTAGATGCTAGATGCTAACCCCTAAATGCTAATTGGTTCCTTCTCGGTAGGATTTATGGGGTTTGGACCCCGCCTACGGTCTTTAAAGGATACGTTTAGGATATTACTCGACCGGAGCCTCTCTGTCAACCTCAGGCTTTTCCGGTTGAGTCTTTTCTTGGTTATTACCCCAATCTAATTCCAACCACCAATTATGCCGCAACATTACAGCAATTAGTCCGTAATTAGTCAGATCAAACCAAGTATCCTCGACTGATTCGTCATTAACTCGCTGAACTCTCTTATCTACCAATAATGATTTTAACCGCATGGCTTTATCGCCTACCCTGACCGCCACACCCAATTCCCCATATAGCCCAATATTTTGCGGGGAATAATCTAAATCTTTTTTCTCCGACAAATCCAAAATGTAATCAAATAACAGCTGGTAAGCTTCCCGCTTATTTTTCGGCATCGGTTTATTTTGTATCCATTCTTGAAACTTCATCTCAGGATTTTGTTTATAAACTCGATAAATCTATCTTAATGCCGGGGCCCATGGTCGAAGATAAACTCATCTTTTTAATGTAAATGCCTTTGGCGCTAGCTGGTTTGGCCACCATAATGGCTTTGTATAAAGTTGTGAAATTATTCGTCAACCCTTCTACGCCCAATGAGATTTTGCCAAAGCCTAAATGCACAATGGCATCCTTGTCTAACTTAAATTCAACTTTACCTTTTTTGAATTCCTCCACCGCCTTAGCCGGTGTAACTGTCACCGTACCGCTTTTGGGATTAGGCATCAAACCTTTTGTCCCTAATGTTTTACCTAACTGGCCAATCTTGGGCATCAAGTCCGGGGTGGCGATAGCTAAATCGAAACCTAACCAACCACCTTTGATCTTTTCGATCATATCTTCACTCCCCACAAAATCTGCACCCGCTTTTTTGGCGGCTGTCGCGTTTTCACCTTCGGCAAACACTAAAATTTTGACGGTTTTCCCAAGTCCAGCCGGCATCGCTACTACTCCGCGCAAATTCTGATCCGCTTTTTTCGGATCCAAGCCAGTTTGAATATGAGTTTCTACCGTTGCATCAAATTTAACTGGAGAAGTTTTAATTAACAAATCAATGGCTTCAGTAATAGGATAAAATTTACTTTTATCTACTAACTTAACCATTTCTAAATACTTTTTGCCCCGACCCATTTTGTTGATGGGAGCAGTTTTGCGTGCTTCTGTCCTTTTGGCACCCGAAGACTTAGGCGCGCCCGACTTCTTAGTGGTTTTCTTCTTTTCTACTGCCATGTTACCTCCTCGTGGTACAAACCCTAACCTCTTGGATTAGGTCCCACAAATTAATTATTAAACAAGCATTTAGGGATTAGCATTTAGCATATAGTGTTGGTATGCTTCGCATGATTTTAATTAGATTGTGCCGCAGACACGTTTTCCCTGGATGCTGGATGCTATCCTCTATATGCTATTCAGTATCGACGCCCATGCTTCTGGCTGTGCCTTCGACAATCTTGGCGGCCGCTTCAATATCGTTAGCGTTCAAATCGGACATTTTCTTTTCGGCGACTTCCCGCACTTGGGCTTTAGTTAGTTTGGCAACTTTTTCCTTATTCGGCTTGCCGGAACCCTTAGTCACACCAGCCGCTTTTTTAATCAGCTCCGACATCGGAGGCTGTTTCAAAATGAAGTCAAAACTGCGATCCTCATAGATAGTAATAATAGCGGGGATCACAGTATCACCCAATTCCCGGGTTCTTTCATTAAACTGATTGCAAAACTCCATAAGTTGGATACCGTGCGGACCCAGAGCCGTCCCTACAGGAGGTGCTGGATTAGCTTTGCCGGCGGGGCATTGCAATTTCACCTTAGCTTTAATCTTCTTTGCCATAAGGCATATTATTGATTAACTGGTTGTTTTTGTCAACCAGAGCAACAAATTACTCGCGGCAGCAATCAAGAGCTTTTTTGAGAATATCGCCCAGTTTGCCGAGAAAACCTTTTTTATCCGTGTCGGATTTATGTAAGGCACCTCCATCAATCTTCTTGATTTCCCCCACATCGATCAAATTCATATTGAGGCCCCAGAAGAGATTGTAGAGCTGATAGGATTTCTGGAATAGATCATAGGCCTCTTCTTTCCGTCCTAAGCTTAATTGTTTATTCCCCACCTCCAGTAAGCGCATGGAAGCCGCCAAGAGATGCTTGGAAATACACCAAATTTCCCCCTCCGGGTTTTTGACGATTTTCTCCATTAAACTTTTCCGCATTTCCCGAATCTCGCCAATAAAATCATAATATTTATTTTTGTCGGTTTTGGCGGCGGTAAAAAAGAAGTGTTCTTCCAAGCTCACTAGATTCATAATGGCAATGCTCAAATCCTGGTCGGAAGATAAATCCAACTTATTCTCCTTTTTCATCGCATCCACTTTGGCAACAAACTCATCTAAATTTTGAATTTTGTCAGTCATAATTTACTTACTTTGGTACTTACCTTGGTACTTACTTTACTACTTACTTAAAAAATAAAAAATCACACTGGCAATAATCAAACTGCTTAATATGATAACTGTGCGCTGAAATTGAAAATACGATTTGCCATTATTTCTGGTTTTCAGAGAGTAGTGTAGTTTGAGACCCAGCAAAACTATCAGCGTACCGATAGCCCCTCCTAATAATAACCTATCGATGCCCCATAAACGATTTAAAGGGTGCCCGATTTTCCCCAGCCACCAGAGCGGCCCCAACACAACCCAATAATAGCCAAAGAAAACTGCGGCCTGCCACCATTCAGGCAAACGCGGATAGCGCCGTTTTAACCAGGCTATCGTCCAGATGGCCAGCAGCGCCAGCAAACCACCGATCCAGATACCGGTCACACTATCATCCACTCCCAGATAGCGGGATATACCCAAACCAACTACCGCCCCGGCCGCACAGACCGGACAAAAAGCATGCGCTAAAAACGCCAATCCGCCGCTCACAGCCACAAATGGAACTGCCCATACTTTATTCATATCATAATTATTGCATAGTTTATATGAACGGAGCGGTCAGTCATTAAAATATTTTTTTGGCACGCAACCTCAAAGAATTCCCGACCACTGACACACTGCTGCCTGCCATCGCCAACCCGGCAAAAATTGGATTAAGAAATATCCCCCAAATGGGATACAGAGCCCCCGCAGCTATTGGGATGCCTACCACATTGTAAATAAATGCCCAGAATAAATTTTGTTTGATGGTAGTCATAGTTGCTTTTGCTAAGCTAATAGCTTGGATCAATTTTTGTAGATCGCCTTTAATCAAAGTGATTCCGGCTGACTCCATCGCTACATCGGTGCCGGTAGCCATTGCAATACCCACATCCGCTTGGACTAAGGCTGGAGCATCATTGATGCCATCTCCCACCATGGCAACTTTTATTCCTGCTGTCTGCAACTCTTTGATTTTTTGCGCTTTTTGTTGAGGCAGCACTCCGGCGATAACTTCATCAATATCAACTTGAGCGGCAATATATTTGGCGGCTAATTGATTATCGCCGGTCAACATAATCGCCTTAATGCCTTTTTTATGCAGACCATCGATAGCGGTTTTGGCGTTGTCTTTAATGGTATCGCTCAAAGCGATAAATCCTTGGATGTGGCCATCACTTTCCACAATAATTACCGTTTTGCCTTGGGCTTGCAGAAGATGAATTTCTGGAAGATCCGCTTCCGAGGGAGTTGGTTTGCGCACCATTACCATCACATTTTGCAACTTGGCCTGCACTCCTACCCCTTCCAAGGCTTTAAAATCAGTGGGGTCCTGCAAGGGTAAGGTTTGTTTATTAGCTTCTGCCACAATCGCTTGAGCTAAGGGATGTTCCGAATATCTCTCAATGCTACCAGCTAATATCAAAACATCATTCTCCGTTATAGTTTTATCTACAGGAACTATATCAGTTACTTCGGGACTGCCTTTGGTGATGGTACCAGTTTTATCAAAAACTACTACGCCAACAGTACTTAATTTCTCTAAGCTTTCTGCATTCTTGATCAAGATACCATGCTCCGCTCCCTTACCCACACCCACAATAATAGCCGTGGGGGTAGCGAGACCTAAAGCGCACGGACACGCAATAACCAAAATACCCACGAAGGCCATAATGCCAAACGATAACGCCGCCGAGAATCCCAAAAAGTATGTTCCGATAGTTAACCAAACTGCTAAAGCGAGTAGAGCGATAACTAAAACGGTCGGCACAAAGATACTGGAAATTTTATCAGCAATTTCTTGAATAGGCGCTTTGGAACCTTGGGCCTCTTCCACCATTTTAATGATCTGGGCCAACATCGTGTCCGATCCCACTTTAGTGGCCTTGAATTTAAAAGCCCCGTGCTTGTTAATGGTACCCCCGATCACTGCATCGCCAGCTTTTTTATCGACCGGTATCGGTTCTCCGGTCACCATGGCTTCGTCAATGGACGATTGGCCTTCTTGAATAATTCCATCTACTGGAATCTTTGTGCCGGGCTTGACTATCACCAGGTCACCAATTCTAACTTCGCTGATCGGAATTTCCATTTCCCCGCCATCTCGCCACACCAGCGCAGATTTGGCTTGTAAACCAATTAGTTTTTCAATCGCAGCGCCGGTTTTAATTTTAGATCTGGCTTCTAAGTATTTCCCTAAAGTTACGAAACCGATGACCACAATCGTGACATCAAAATAGGTATATTCGGGCAGTTTGAGCGCTTCTATGATTTGTGGGAATAAGGTGATGGCCGTGCTATAAGTATAGGCGGTGAGAGTACCGATACCGATTAGAGTATCCATATTAGCTACTCTGTATTTCACAAACCGGACCACCCCCTGAAGAAAAGCCGACCCCACCCAAAACACCATGACGGTCGCAATCACCAAAGCTACCATATTAAATACCTGCATTGGGATGGAAAGCGGCGGGACAACCGGAAAAATTTTGGCGAGAATATCCCAGATCATTACAACAAAAACCACCAGCGCCACCGGCAGAGAAAATTGGACTTTAATTTTTTGCTGCTCTAAACTGCGCAATTTGTCGGATTTGGATTGGTTCATTCCCGCATGATCCGCATGCTCATCGTAATTATGCACATGGCCACTGCTTTCATCAGCCGCCAACTCGTAACCAAGTTTTTTGATGGGCTCGTTCATCTCTTGGAGCGATATTTTATTCTCGTCAAAATCGATAGTGGCCGTTTCTGTGGCAAAGTTTGCCGTCACAGTTTTGACGCCGTCTAATCCGGCAATGGCTTTTTGAATGATGCTGGCGCAACTGGCACAATGCATGCCCTTGATGTTAAACCTCATTTCCATAATTACGATTTATTGGATTATTAATAAATAGCTTTGATGGTGCCCCAAGGCACTCCCATAGCGCAAGTGATCGGGAAAGTGTCTGATCGGCGGACAGTAAATTCCATCACCACAGTTTTGCCTTTGCGCATCAATTCGGGTTGATCCCATAATCCCGGAATTAAAATAGTGCTCATGCAACCGTAGACATCATCCTTCACTTCTATCTCCAGTCGCACCGGTTGGCCAACTTTGATAGTAAAAGAATTCGGGTTCAACCCTTTGGCGTCCGAATAAATTGCTTTAATCACTTGGGTGGTATCCGGTATCGGCAATGCGTTATTTCCTGATTGACCCTCCAAATTCTCAACAGCTCCCAGGTTGCTTATAAAATTTGATAGATATCGCACCAGGCCAAATTGAGTATTCAAATTAAATATAATAAAGAAAATAATTAGCAGCCCGGCCGTCTTTAAAAATGCTTCGGAAGATTTTTGATTACTCCCCAGTTTGACGCTGGAGGCCCCGATGGCCATTAGCGGTAACATCGTACCTAAAACAAAGAAAAACATAATCAACAATCCGCGCCATGGGGACCCGGATAAGATAGCCGCTCCTTCCGCAATAATTGTAAAACCGCAAGGAAGCAACACTGTCAAAAACCCAACAAACAAAGGATAGAACCAACCGCCCTTCCGCTCTCCTGCGTAAATTTTCCCAGTCAGGTTTTTAGGCAAAGCTATGCGCAATCGACTAAATGTTTTAACTCCCATCATCTGTAAGGCCAACAACAACATGAGTCCTGATACGGCCAACACGATTACAGCTGTAATAACTGGAGAGAATTGAATTCTTTCTCCCAGAAATCCCAGAGCCAGCCCTAAAAGACCATAAGAAATAATGCGTCCGACATTAAATAGAGTATGCGGAATCATTTTTGCAGTTAAGCTGGCAGAAGGGCTGTACATTTCCAGCCATTGTTTTGAGAGAGACAGTACCAGCCCGCCGATCAGGGCGGCACAACCGGAAATTCCCGCCAACAAACCAAAGATAAAGAATACTCCCAAAGAACTCTGGGAATTGACGCTGACAAAAGAAGCCAAACCTAATTTTATTACCAGAATAAAAATTGTAATAATCAGCCCGGCCCAGAGGATCGGCTTTAACCAATCCGAGCTTTCTTTAGGGAAAGGGTGGTCCGAAAAAACATATCCGTTTTCCCTGAATAATTCATTCAATTTCTCAAGACTCGGCCTGTCATGTTTGAAACCTATATTAACCTGCCCGTTGGTGAGAGTTGCATCCGCAAGTTCAACACTGGGGAAAGACAAGAGTTCTTTTTCAATTAAGATCTCACAGGAAGCGCAGTGCATACCTTTGACATAGTAGGTGTGTTTTTGCATATATAACTCTCTCTTTCTTATATATAATTTCTCGACTCCATCGCAGAAAGCGATTTCACTCGAAAAATAAAATTATTACTGTTCGAATGAAATGAGAACTATTATCCCCCGAGCGAATCCGCCAACTGGCGGAGAGGGGTTACTTCTTACTTATTAAACATCTTAGTAACACTCAGAATCTCTTCAATCATCTTTTCTTTCTTGGCCGTGCTGTTGGTTTGGATAGCGTTAGTAAAACAGCCCTTAAGATGATTCTCCATTAATTTGGCATGGGCGGATTTTAGGAGGCCGATTACAGCTAAGTTCTGTTGCATAATGTCGATACAATAATCCCCCCGCTCCACCATTTTGATAATATTTCCTAAATGGCTGTGGGCTTTTTTGAAACTCACCAAACTTTCCTGTTTTTTGTTCTCTGTTTGCATATGCGTAGTTTTAGAATATAACATACCTCCACCATAGGTATAGGTATATATTATCACGCTCCTGAAACCACGCCAACTTATTCTTAATCATTCGGAAAATCTTTGCAGTAAACAGCATACTAAATGATGGGTATCTGCATGCCTTAAATACCCCAAATAAGATGGCATGGTTACTGGGATTCGCTCTGGGCAATACTCTTTGAGATAGATTAATTTTTTGAAGATTCGTTTGACAGTTTTCTTTCTGGGAATGGCATAGTGAGGTAAGGCCACATAACCGACATAATCTATGCCCCAATTAAGTTTTCTTAAATATATCTTATTGGGATGGATATTCAGCTTGAGCTTAGCTTTCAGAAACCGATTTACTTCTATCAGATAACCCAGTAATTCATCCGGGTTATCAGACAGAAAGACAAAATCATCGGCATACCGGAGATAATGCTTGGCTTTCAAATGATGTTTAGCAAACTTATCCAGCGGGTCTAAATAAACATTAGCGAATAACTGTGAGGTGAGATTTCCCAATGGCATACCCCTGCTTTCTGCGTCATCCTGGCTTGTCCAGGATCGTATAGATTGATTATTATACGATTCTGGAGTCGCCTTTAGAGGCTCCCCAGAATGACGAGAAATAAATTCAGCATGACAGACAGAAAAGCTCTGAATAATATTTTCCAATAACTCTAATAATTTCTTATCCTCAATTCTCTCGCGCAATAAGCCCATTAGTATTTCATGGTCTATGCTGTCAAAGAACTTGCGGATATCCAGCTTGAGGGCAAAACAGGGGTGGGTATAATTCTTGCTTATCTTTCTGGAGACATTCTCTAGTTTAGTAAACGCCTTATGAGTGCCTTTGTTATTCCGGCAGGAATAACTGTCATAGATAAAAGTTTTATCCCAAATTGGATATAGGACTCGGTAAATTGCCCTATGAAGCAATCTGTCTCTAACACTTGCCTTATGAATGTTTCGGGGTTTAGGATCGGATATCTTAAATGGGCTATAAGCTGAATGGCGATAGTCGCCAGATTCTAAATCTCGGTGCAATTCAATAATATTAGCCATCAAGTCTCTTTGGAACTGTTGCACATCTTTTCTTGAATGTTTGTCTACCGCAAACTCCTGCCAAGCTCCAAGCAGGTTTTCAAGTGAGATAATATTTTCATAATATCCTTTAGAAATTTTCATATGGCAAGTAAAGATATCCACACACACACACACACACACACACACTTCTGTTGCCGGTATTACAAAAGCTGAAGGATGCTTACATCCTCTGGCACGGCTATCATAACACCTTGCCTAAAACCCATCGGTACTCTTTGGGGGTAAAGGTGGATAACTTATTTACTGCCATAATTGAGGCGGTAGCTGAAGCAGGTTTTCTTCCGCGCACTGAGAAAGCTCCTTATGTAAAATTGGCAATTCGTAAACTGGATACCATCAAGGTGT
>Ga0172379_10001249_pt1 | contig 52710 bp, 45 predicted proteins | sample GrowelOW334metaG_FD_119756 | JGI IMG/M metagenome (GOLD analysis project Ga0172379, IMG submission 119756) | Groundwater microbial communities from an aquifer near a municipal landfill in Southern Ontario, Canada - Groundwater well OW334 metaG | ecosystem: Environmental > Aquatic > Deep... | reverse complement strand
AGCTGCTGCTTTTTTCACTGCTGGTTTCTTAGCAGCTACTTTTTTAGCGGCTGGCTTCTTAGCTGCTGCTTTTTTCACTGCTGGTTTCTTAGCAGCTACTTTTTTGGCGGCTGGCTTCTTAGCTGCTGCTTTTTTCACTGCTGGTTTCTTAGCAGCTACTTTTTTAGCGGCTGGCTTCTTAGCTGCTGCTTTCTTGGTAGTGGTGCTTTTTGCTTTGGTATCTGCAGTTGCCATTTTCATTCCTTATTAAAGTTTGATGGACTAACCAGGTACTTCTTTTCTTCGTGCAACCACCGCACTCCCGATGCGTCTTTCGACTACTTGAAATCTCCCAACACGCACGGTGCTTGCATTCTATGCGCGAATATTTTTTTTACGCAACAGATTTGTGCATCTTGATGCGAAAAAATCATGGAAGGATTTTTTCAGCAGCGAACAATTGTGCCACTTCTTCCCGCTCGCGAATGACGTGGATCCGTGCGTGATCGACCATCACCTCGACCGCCCGAGGACGTGTGTTGTAGTTAGAACTCATGCTCATTCCATACGCACCCGCCGACATCACGGCCAGCACATCGCCTTGTTCTACGGGCATCTCACGGCCACGACCAATAAAATCTCCCGTCTCGCAGATCGGTCCGACCACGTCATAGAGACGACTGGTCACTGACTTTTTTTGCACGGGGAGGATGGCGTGATAAGCATCATAAAGTGCTGGGCGCATCAGATCGTTCATCGCCGCATCGACGATGGCGAAATTCTTCTCTTCACCGTGTTTGAGATATTCGATGCGCGTCAGCAACACGCCCGCATTGCCAACCAGCACCCTCCCCGGCTCGACGATCAGCTTCTCAGAACGGCCATGCAGTGCGGCCAGCAATGCCTTTGCGTACTCGGCGATATTGGGTGGAGTCTCATCGTCATAACGGATCCCCAAACCACCGCCCAGATCGAGATGCTCCAAAACGATACCTTCCGCCGCCAACTGATCGACCAAGGCCAACACCTTCTCCGCCGCCGCGATGAACGGGCTGGTCTCAGTCAGTTGCGAACCGATATGGCAATCCATCCCTGTGATCTTGATGTGCGCCATGCCTGCCGCTTTGCGATAGATAGCCAAAGCCTCGGTGTAGGCCACGCCGAATTTGTTTTGCTTGAGGCCAGTGGAGATGTAGGGATGGGTCTTGGCATCCACATCGGGATTCACGCGCAAACTGATCGGCGCGATCTTGCCCATCGCTCCCGCCACGGCATTCAGCCTGTCGAGCTCTGGCGCCGATTCGACGTTGAAGCAAAGTATCCCCGCTTCCAATGCCACCCTCATCTCCACCTTGGATTTGCCTACGCCCGAGAACACCACCTTGTTGGCCGAACCACCTGCCGCCAACACGCGTTGCAGCTCTCCGCCAGAAACGATATCGAAACCGGCACCCAATTTCGCGAACAGATTCAGGATAGCCAAACTGGAGTTGGCTTTCACTGCGTAGCAGATAAGGTGCTCACGACTCTTGAACGCCTCGGCGAATTGACGATAGCCGTCGGTCAATGCGGCGTGTGAATAGACGTAACAGGGAGTGCCGAAACGCTCGGCGATGTCCTTCAAAGAAACATCTTCCGCGCACAATTGCTCTTGTTGATATTTGAAGTAGGGGGTCATAGGTTTACTAAGCTCGTTCTGATTGGACTGATTGGACTGATTGGACTGATGGATCGTTATGGGCAGCAGGGGATGGCAAGAACAACGGCCCTTTTCGCCCGCATCCTTGCAAGGCGACGAGCAACAGCAACATAATGCAGACGGTACGCATGTCTCACACTCTTTCTTGAAGTTTCAGCGTTGCGGATTATATGACGGAAAGCACTCACTCCAGCCTTGCTAGCACCTTATTCGAGCACATCGAAGCGATGGTGCGCGCACGCGGGGCGGACATTCATGTGGACAGAAACGGCAATGCCTTGCGCTTGGAATTCGCCGATGGGCAACGCATCGTCATCAACATCGATCCTCACTCGAACAAGGCTTGGCTCGCTTCGCGCGCTGGCGGCACAGAGTTCGATCTCAAGAATGGCGTGTGGCGTGCGCACGACCAAGGTGAACTCACACAAAGCGTTGCGACGCTCATTGAACACACCATCACCAGCTCAGCAATTAACGCCAGAGCACCGAACAGCGCCCCCAAACAACGCGCAGAAACCGCGCTGAACACAGACGAACCGCCTCAAAGTCACGGCTTGCGTAATCTGCTCATTCTGACGCTCGCCGTGCTGGCTGGCTTTTGGCTCGCGCAACGCCTCGGCCAGCCGCCAGCCGAAAATAACGCCAAGGGCGAGACAAACGTCCAATACATGACCGCCGAAGCGACTAGCGGCACTCGAAAGTGTGAAGCGTCCTTGCCTGCAAACGGTAGCATCAACATCTTCTTGAATAATATTCGCGCCGATGGACCGAACGATGCCGAGATCACGCTGAAGAACGATCACGCTTACCCGCTACTACTGATCCTCGCGGAGCCAAGCACAGTCATCCCATCCCTATCCATCTTGGTTCATGCCAGACAGACGACCTCACTCCATCTCCCTGCGGGGCAATACGACATGCTGTTCAGCGCGGGCAATAGTTGGTGTGACCCGCGTGGAGGATTCTCTGACGGTCACCTGATGAAGTTCGATAAATCACTGACTGTGCAGATGGATAAACCGATGCAACTCGCCATGCAATCGTCTGGGGCGGACATGGATGATTTTCAGCTATTCGTCAAAACGATCACCACCGAAACACCGCCTCCAGCCCCCACCTTCTCGGGCGACGGCAGCATGGTGGTACAGCGACAAGGCAATGGGCATTTCTATGTCCCCGGTTCGATCGCGACCACACCGGTCACGTTCATGGTCGACACAGGCGCCTCGGTCACTTCTATCTCCAGCGACATCGCTCGACAAGCAGGCATCCACAACTGCAAAGAGGTACAGTTCCAAACCGCGAACGGAACAGCGACAGGTTGCATCGCCCTCGTCCCCAACATGACGCTAGGCAACTTCGTGTTGCAGAACATCACCGTCGCCGTGATGCCGAATATGGAGATCAACCTGCTCGGCGCGAACGTATTGCGTAATTTTCAAGTGAGCCAGAGCGACAGCATGATGCTGATCGGTCGCAAATGACACAAGGACATACCATGACAGAACATGAATTCAACGTTGCGGCGGATGCAGCATTTCGACGCATCGAACAGGCGAACGACAATAGTGACCAAGACATCGACTACGACAGCAACGGCGTGGTACTGGAGATCGAGTTCGAGAACGGCAACAAGATCATCGTGAACCGCCACGTACCCAATCAAGAGATATGGCTCGCTGCAAAAACGGGCGGCTTCCACTATGCGTTACAAGGTGAGCGTTGGCTCAGCCAACGCGATGGCTCTGAGCTATTCTCAAAACTCACTGAACTGTTCGCCGAGCAAGGTGCGGACATCTACTTTTGACACCACGGAAATAAGCCATGCTCGATTCAGTCTGGTCTCTCATCCAAGCGCAATTCCAGAACCAACTCTTCGTTGGCGGCTTCGTTTTGGGATTGATGGGGTTGCTCGCAGCCTGGTTGCGCAAAGTACCCGGCATGTTGTGGTCGTACTTCAACCGCGTGTTCATCGTCACCGCCGTCATCGACAATCGCAACGACCTGTTCGGCGCCCTCATTACCTGGCTCAACGACCTGCCGTTCGGACGTAGCAGCCGCTTCTTCACCGTCATCCAAGAGAATGCCGACCCTGATGAGGAGAGCAGCTCCAATGGCATGCCGCAGTTGCTTTACAGCCCCGCACCCGGCTTTCACATCTTCTGGTTCCAAGGACACCTGATGTGGATAGAACGCGAAGTGAGCGTGAACCTGCAGGTGGTGGATACGTTACGAATCCATGTGCTTTTCGGCTCGCGTCGCTATCTGGAAACACTTCTGGACGATGTATTGAAGCGCACCTATGCACGCCTAGCCGACCACACCTTGATGTTCACGGTTGATAGCTGGGCGGAGAACTGGCGCAAGGCCGATGCACGTCCACGCCGCGCCATCGATTCCGTCGTACTGGATGGTGAGATACGGCAGCGCTTGCTGGATGACGTACGCAGCTTCTTTTCCAAACGTAGCTGGTATGCGCAGATGGGCATCCCTTGGCGCAGAGGCTATCTGCTCTACGGCCCGCCCGGCACCGGCAAGACGAGCATGGCGTTCGCGCTCGCAGGCGAGTTGCACCTCAACCTATGCTGGCTGTCGCTCACCAATCCCAAGCTGAACGACCAGACCATCGCTATGCTGTTGCAGAAGACACCCGCACGTTCGCTCATCTTGATCGAAGACGTGGACGCCTTCTTTGCCGCACGCCAAAAACAGGATGACCGTATCGCGGTGAGCTTCAGCGGCTTGTTGAATGCGCTCGACGGCGTGGCGGCGCAGGAAGGACGCATCATCTTCCTCACCACCAACCATCGAGAGCTCCTCGACCCTGCGCTCATCCGTCCAGGTCGTATCGATGTGGATTTCAAACTTGACCTCGCTTCACGCGAACAAGTCGCCACCATGTTGCTTCGCTTCCATGCGAATAAAAAGAACGAGATCGAACGTCTAGTCACTGAATTGCCGGAACGTGCGCTAAGCCCCGCACAGATACAACAAGTGCTGCTGTCACATTCGGAGTTCGATCAAGTAGCACAGACACTCAAACAGATACCGCGCTGAGCCCTTACTCTGCGATACCGTAGCTATGTAACTCTTTGCGGCATTGCTTATAGTCTGGGCAGACACTTTCCACCACACGCCAGAACGCAGCCGAGTGGTTCATCTCGACCAGATGCGCCAGCTCATGTACCACCACGTAGTCGATGAGATGCAAGGGCATCTTCACTAACTGCCAGTTCAAGCGCACCACCTTATGTACCGTGCAACTCCCCCACTGGGTCCGCGCAGATGACAGCTTGATCTCGCGTGGCGACACATTCATCATCGGTGCGAAATAAGCCACACACTCCTCGAACACGCGCAATGCCTCGATGCGATACCAGGCCGTCACCGCTTTTTCGATACGCGCAGGTTCCGCATCCACGCCAAGAGGAACGAGCAGAACTTCATCCTGTAATTTCGGTGTCGCGCCGCGCACCTTGGGCGTGAGCCGTAATTGGAAGGTCTCTGCCCTGAACGGGATGCTTGCCCCATCACGCCATTCGATCACGAGCGCTTTTTTGGATTGCCAACCATCCAACTTCGCAACGACCCAATCGGCTTTCTCTAACAGCACGCTATGCAGCCATTTCTCAGAGGCACGCAAAGGCGCGCTAACCGTCAAGCCGCGATCATCGATGCGCAAGCCGATGGTGCGACGCTTGCTGCGTTTCAAAGTGTAGGAGATTTGTTTGTCGAGCAACTGAAGTGTGCGTTGCTCGATCGTGATGGGCACTACAGACTTGCGTGAGGAACCGAACATCAACCCAGCTTGGCCATCTCGCCTTCGATCCAGTCTTCCGTCAGACGATTGATCTCATCCGCTTTTAATCCAGTGGTGACGATAGGCTTGCCAATGGACATGATGATGGTGCCAGGATGTTTGCGAACGGAGTTCCTGCCCCAATATTTTCCAGCGTTATGCGCCACGGGCAACACCATCGCGCCCGTATGTTCGGCCAACATCGCGCCGCCGATCTTGTATTTTCCGCGCTGCCCAAATGGGATGCGCGTCCCTTCAGGAAATATCACCACGCTGAATCCATCGTCCAGCTTCTTTTTGCCCTTCTCCAATATCTGGCGCATCGACTCTTTGCCTTTACTACGGTCGAGCGCAATCGGATTAGACAGCGCCAACAACCAGCCGAAGAACGGCACCCACAACAAAGAACGCTTGGCTACCCATGCGTGTGGGGGCAACACCATCTGCAACGAGACTGTCTCCCATGCAGACTGGTGTTTGCTCAACACCACGCACGGTTGTTTAGGGATGTTCTCAGTACCGCGCACTTCCATGCGAATGCCGCAGATGACTTTTAGTAACCACAAGGTTCCCGGCGCATACCCTGACAGCAGTCGAAAACGCATGTGCTGATTGAAGAAATACATGACTGGTGAGAACAGCGCATAGATGAGCGTGAACGTCCATTGGGCGATTAGGAAGATGATGGAGCGGATAAGTGTCATAGCAAACTCGAAACAACAGAAGCAAGGTCGGTATGGATCAACGTGCCTTCCGGCAGTCCGCCCTTGGCTTGAGTCTTAGTGCCTTTGCCTGTCAGCACCAAATAAGGTTGCGCGCCCAAACGACCGGCGGCTTCCAAGTCTCGCAAGGAATCACCCACGGCAGGCACGCCCTTCAAGCTCACGCCGAACCGCGCCGAGATCTCTTCGATCATGCCGCTCTTCGGTTTACGGCACTCACAGTTCGCATCATTGGTATGCGGACAGAAGAAGATGGCATCGACACGTCCGCCGACTTGCGCCAGCGACTTATGCATCTTGTCGTGGATGGCGTTCAAGGTCGGCATATCGAACAGACCACGTCCGATTCCCGACTGGTTGGTCGCCACTGCCACACGATATCCCGCCTGATTCAAGCGTGCGATGGCCTCCAAACTACCTGGAATGGGTCTCCATTCTTCTGGGCTCTTGATGAACTGATCGGAGTCGAAGTTGATGACACCGTCGCGATCTAGGATGATGAGCTTCATGCGACCAACTTAGAGATATCGGCCGACTGGTTCATCAGCTTACCCAGTTGCTGCAACAACACGGCACGGTTCAAACGCAGCGCCTTGTCTTCCGCCATCACCATCACCTTATCGAAGAAATCATCGATGAAGGGTTTCAGCGTGACCAGCGTCTTCAGGTTATTGGCGTAGTCGCCACGCTCGAAGTAGCTACGCGCCATCGGTGTGATGTCTTGGATGGCTTGGTGCAACTCGCGCTCCGCATCATCTTTGAGCAAGTCGAGCTTGATCGCCGTATTCGACAGATCGCCCAACTCTTCTTGGTTCTTGCGCATGATGTTCTGCACACGTTTATTGGCTGCTGCTAGGTCTTTAGCCACTTCCAATGCCGCGAAGGTACGCACACCCTGCAAACGCGGCATCGCTTCGTGCAAGCGGCCATTCAACACGGCCAGCACGGCCTCGATGTGTGCACCGTCAAAACCACGCTCACGCAGATAGCCACGCAGTCTGTCCAACATGAATCCTTCGACATCCGCTGCCACGCTGGCACTCAACATGCCCGCAGGGAAATTGTCGGTTGCCGCTTTGAGAAGCGCAGGTAGATTTAGGTCGAGCGGTGTCTCGATGAGGATACGCAAGATACCCAAGGCCTGACGGCGCAGACCGAACGGGTCTTTGTCACCCGTCGGCACTTGGCCGATGCCGTAGATACCGATGATGGTCTCCAACTTGTCCGCCAGCGCGACGGAACATGCCAAGCCGCCTTGCGGCAAAGTATCGCCGGCGAAGCGAGGGTGGTAATGCGCTTCGATGGCGTTCGCCACTTCCAACTTCTCGCCATCATGGAACGCGTAGTAACGCCCGATGATGCCTTGCAGTTCGGGGAACTCACCCACCATGTCGGTGATGAGGTCGGCCTTGCTCAAACGCGCCGCCAACTCCGCATCGGCTTTCTCCGCACCCAACAAACGCGCGATGATGCCCGCCAGCGTGGTGATACGCTCGACGCGTTGCAACTGCGAGCCCAGCTTGTTGTGATAAACCACGTTACCCAATTTCTCGACACGAGATTCCAGCTTCTGCTTGCGGTCCTGATTGAAGAAGAAACGCGCATCGGACAAGCGTGGACGCACCACGCGCTGGTTACCCTCGATGATGTGATGCGGATCGCTCACCTGCATGTTGGAGACGATGAGGAACTTGTTCAGCAACTTGCCGTTGCTATCCAACAGCGGGAAATATTTTTGGTTCTGCTGCATAGTGAGGATCAGACACTCTTGCGGTACTTCGAGGAACTCGGCCTCGAACTCACCCACATAGACCTCAGGCCATTCCACCAGTGCAGTCACTTCATCTAGCAGACCGCTCAACACACTGCGCTCTTCGTTCGACATGCTCAGCAACTTTTGCAGATCGAAGTTGGCATGACCGATCCAGATCGCGTCATTGTCTTCTGCGAGTTGATCCAAGCGCGCCACGATACTGTCGCGACGATTGGCGAAACTAGCGACCACTCGACCGTCACGCGCCAAGGTGGCTTCGTAATCGTCGGCATGCTCGATGGTGATACGCGGCTCGCTGCACATGAAGCGGTGACCACTGGTGACATTGCCACTTTGCAGCCCCAACACTTCTGCCATCACCACACGACTACCGTGCAGAATGGTGAGACCGTGAACAGGGCGCACGAACTGGTGGTCGGAATCGCCCCAGCGCATCACCTTGGGGACCGGCAGTTTCTTCAACGCTTGGATGATGATGTCCTGCAAGTACTCATCCAGCGCCTTACCCTTTTGCTCGATGCGTGCCACGAAACATTCCGCCTTGCCTTCACCGACACGACTCAACTGTGCCAACGTGACATTGGCCGAACGCATGAAACCTTCCAACGCCTTGGTCGGCTTGCCTTCCGCATCCAAGCCTGCCGCAACAGCCGGGCCTTTACGCTCGATGATGCGATCAGCCTGTAGTGCGGCGACATTGCTGATGCTCACCGCCAAACGACGCGGCGTGCAGAAAGGTGTGCACACGCTAGCGTCGCCGACCAAAGCCTGCTCACGCAATGCGGCGAACACTTCGTCAGCGAACGTGGTCGACAATTTCTCCAACACCTTAGGAGGCAACTCCTCGGTGAGCAATTCGATCAAGAGGGTTTCGGTAGTCATGCGGACTTCTCCATCTGTTTAGCCATGGGGAAACCCAATGCTTCGCGTGAATCGTAATAGGCCTGAGCCACTTGGCGTGCCAAGGCGCGCACTCGACCGATGTAGGCCGCGCGCTCAGTCACCGAGATCGCACCACGTGCATCCAGCAAGTTGAACGTGTGCGAGCACTTCATCACCATCTCGAAACCTGGCAAAGGCAGCCCAGTGTCCATCAGGCGTTTGGCTTCAGATTCATATTCATTGAAGTGACGGAACAACATCTCGACGTTGGAATGCTCGAAGTTGTATTTGGATTGCTCCACCTCGTTCTGGTGGTACACGTCACCGTAGGTCACCACAGAGTCGCCATTCTTTGCCCACACGAGGTCGTAGACGTTCTCTACCCCTTGCAGGTACATGGCCAGACGTTCCAGACCGTAAGTGATCTCACCCAACACAGGCTTGCAAGTGAGTGAGCCGACTTCTTGGAAATAAGTGAACTGCGTGACTTCCATGCCGTCCAGCCACACCTCCCAACCCAGCCCCCAAGCGCCCAAAGTGGGGGATTCCCAATCGTCCTCGACGAAGCGGATATCGTGCTCGCTGGTGTTGATGCCCAACGCGCGCAAGCTGTCCAGATACAACTCTTGGATGTTGTCAGGGGAAGGTTTCAGCACCACTTGGTATTGGTAGTAATGCTGCAAGCGATTCGGGTTCTCGCCGTAACGCCCGTCCTTGGGACGGCGTGAAGGTTGCACATATGCGGCACGCCATGGTTCGGGGCCGATGGCACGCAAGAAGGTCGCCGTATGGAAGGTGCCCGCACCCACTTCGATGTCGTAGGGTTGCAAAAGCGCGCAGCCTTGCTTGTCCCAAAAATTCTGCAAGATCAGGATGATCTGCTGGAAGGTCGGTTTTGAACCAGTGGTGCTCATGGATATTGCCCAGCAAAATATGCGAAGGCGCGCATTTTACGGGTTTAAGTCTTCTGCGTCACCCCGCACAACAGTAGCTTCTCGGCACGCGAAAAAGACTTGATCTCGCGCTCCCGCTTCAACGCGGCAGACTTGTCGGCACAAGGCTCCTGATACACCAATTTCAGCGGCGATCGACCTCGTGTGTACTTGGCACCTTCACCCGCATTGTGCGCAGCGAGACGTTTATCCAAGTCGTTGCTGATGCCGCAGTAGAGGGTGTTGTCGGCACATTGCAAAAGGTAGCAATACCAGCTCATCTGTTCCGTAACTTCCAAGCGACTCCAAGCATCAGCGCCGCCAGCAATAACATCGCCGCATTGCCCCAGCGCACATACGGCGTACTTCCCACATAGCCCTGCACCTGCGCGGTGAGCACACCTTCCTCATGCTGCGGCAATTGGGCTTGCACACGGCCATCCACACCGATGACGGAGGTGACGCCCGTGTTGGTGGCACGCAACATCATGCGCCCCGTTTCCAATGCGCGCATCTGAGACAACTGGTTATGTTGTTCGGCGGCGAAGGAATCGCCATACCACGCGTCGTTGGTGACGTTCACCAGCAAACTGGCTTCGGGCAAGGCGTGGATGACCTCTTCGCCAAAGGCATCTTCGTAGCAGATATCCACCGCGACCTTTTGCCCCGCGACATTCATTGGTGGTTGATTTGCACCACCTCTGGCTTGGTCGCCCATCGGTATTTGTAACACCTCGTTGATGAGCCAACCGAACACGCTGCGCAGGGGAATGAACTCGCCAAAGGGAACGAGATGGTCTTTGCGGTAGTGCTGACTCTCCGAGGCGCCCAATGAGTAAACGCTGTTGTAGTAGCTCCCATCTTCACGCTCGAATGCGCCGATGAGGATGTCACCGCCGTTTTTCCTCACATGCTCGCTCAACATCGCTTGATAACCGTCTGGCACATATTCACGCAGCAGGGGCAATGCGGTCTCGGGCATGACGATGAGGCGCGCGTCGCTGCTCTCCGCCAAGCGTCGATAGGTCTCCAATGTGCCAATCAACGCGTCTTCGTCGAACTTGGTGTCTTGTGCGATGTTGCCTTGCAGCAGGCTCACCTTGAGAGGTTCGCCTTGAGCTTGCGTCCACTCGACCAGACCGAGTGCCGCGCCCGCCATCCACAATGCAACGACACCCGCCAACGCCACCTTGCCCTGTTTGCTCCATCGCGCATCCCAGATCAGCAGCACCAATGCCGCACTCACCGCCACCAGCAGTGACACCCCGAACACGCCTACGATAGGCGCGTATCCAGCCAAAGGACTGCAAGGCACTTGGGAGTAGCCGACCGACAACCATGGAAAACCAGTGAACAGCCAACTGCGCACCCATTCAGCGAGTGTCCAGATGGCGGGCATGACCAACAGCCACCGCGACGTCATCGGATGATTGAACTTGGCTTGCACATAGCCTGCCAGCGCGGGAATGGATGCATTCACCGCCGCGAACAATGCGGTCGCCAACGCCGCCAAGATGGGATGCATGTAACCGTAATCATGCAACGCGACATAGATCCAACTGACGCCGAAGCAGAACAAACCCATGCCGAAAGCGAAACCCAACCACGCGGCTTGCGAAGGACGTTCAGCCTTGCTCCACAGCCAGAACAACACAGCGAGTGACAGAATGGGCAGCGGAAAAAATCCGAATAGTGCAAAGCCGAATACAGCAAGTGCTCCAGCTACAAAGGCGATGAAATAGGCGTGATCGAGGATATTTTTCACGAAACAGTAGGGTGAAATTTGATTCGCGGCATTATACGGTTAAACTTCGCGCCGCCTTCTTCCGAAACCTAGCGCCACCCATGCTCGACTTCACCGAATACACAAAGATCTTCATCAGCCTGTTCGCGATCATCGATCCGGTGGGCATCATCCCCATCATCATCGCGTTCACAGCAGGGATGACAGCGCAGAAACGCGAGCGAGTCGGACGCATCGCATCGCTTTCCGTGTTGCTCATCTTGCTTGCTGCATTATTGCTGGGTGAGGCGATCTTGGAGTTCTTCGGCATCAGCATCCACTCCTTCCGCACGGCGGGTGGTATCTTGCTGTTGTTGATGTCTATCAACATGCTCATCGGCGACAAGCCTAAGCTCGCGCCTGACGACAAAGCGGATGGCGATGCCACGTCGTCAATCGCCATCGTTCCGCTCTCCACGCCCTTGCTCGCCGGCCCCGGTGCGATCAGCACTGTCATCCTCGACGCACACAAAGGCAGCGGCACGGGGCACTATGGCGTGATGGCGCTGGTGCTCGTCGCACTCAGCCTCACCGTCTGGCTCACCTTCCTCATCGCACCGTGGGTGTCGCGGCGTTTGGGTAGGATAGGCAGCAACATCGTCACCCGTTTGATGGGATTATTATTGGCCGCTATCGCTGTGGAATTCATGGCAGGCGGATTACGCGGGTTGTTTCCCGCATTAGGATAAAACTCGCATAGCGATTCGTTTGCCCTTTCTCCCGCTTGCGGGGGAAAGTTGGGTAGGGGGAAACGGGCATGGCGAGTTTCAATATTAGGTGTGGCAACTGGCCATGCCCGTTAGGATGAAAATGGAAAAAGTACGACTCTCGAAATTGATGTCCGAACAAGGACTGTGTTCACGCCGCGAGGCGGATGATTACATCGCCAAAGGTTGGGTGAAGGTGGATGGCGAACTGGTGAGCGAACTTGGTTTTAAGATTTTGCCCACGCAAAAGATCACTCTCGAAAAAGCTGCACAAGCCAAACAAAAAGATCGCGTCACCATCTTGATGCACAAACCTGTGGGCTACGTCTCAGGACAAGCGGAAGAAGGTTACAAACCCGCCATCTTGCTGTTCGACCAAGCCACACGTTGGATAGAAGACAAATCACCGCATCGCTTCCATCGCAGTCAATTTCTCGGACTAGCACCCGCAGGCCGCCTCGATATCGACTCCACCGGATTGTTGGTGCTCACACAAGACGGCCGTGTCGCCAAACAACTCATCGGTGAAGATTCACCTATCGAAAAAGAATATCTGGTGCGCGTGCAAGGCAAGTTGGAGAACAACGGCTTGGCGATGCTGAACCACGGCTTGTCCTTGGATGGTAAGAAGCTGAAACCCGCCAAAGTGAGTTGGATGAATGACGATCAACTGCGCTTCATCCTCGTAGAAGGCAAGAAGCGTCAGATCCGCCGTATGTGTGAGATGGTGGGATTGCGCGTCACCGCATTGAAGCGCGTGCGCATCGGCAAGGTTAGGTTAGGGGAGTTGCCACAGGGGCAGTGGCGTTATCTACGTGAGGACGAGTCGTTCTAAGCTAGAACGACGTTTGCATCACTCCTGCTTGTCGGCCTCGATCAGCAGGCGTTCCACCAGCAAGGAATGCAACCTGCGGCTATCGGCACGCAACACAGTGAACTGCCACTCGCCAATCTGGATGCGATCATTGCGCTTAGGTAGTTGACCCGCCGACTTAAGAACCAATCCACCGATGGTGTCGTAGTCCTCATCGCTAAAATCCGTACCCAACGCCTCGTTGAAGTCTTCGATCTCGGTGTCGGCCTTGACGCGCCAGTGCGCATCGTCCTGACGGATGATATTGTCCTCGTCCTCATCGAAGTCATATTCATCCGCGATATCGCCCACGATCTGCTCCAACACGTCTTCGATAGTGACCATACCGCTCACGCCGCCATACTCGTCCACCACCAGTGCGATGTGATTGCGGTTGCTACGGAAGTCGCGCAACAACACATTGAGACGTTTGGATTCAGGTACGAACACGGCAGGGCGCAACATGTCGCGCACATCGAACTCCTCACCTGCGTAGTAACGTAGCAAGTCTTTCGCCAACAAGATACCGATGATGTTGTCCTTGTCGCCATCGGTCACAGGAAAGCGTGAGTGCGCTGTCTCGATGACGTAGGGGATGAACTCTTGAGGCGGCTGACTGATGTCGATGACATCCATCTGCGCACGGGGAATCATGATCTCGCGCACTTGGCGCTCTGAGACTTGGATGACGCCTTCCATCATGGAGAGCGCATCCGCATCCAACAGATTGTGCTCGTAGGCGCTATGCAACAGGGCGACCAACTGCTCGCGATCTTCCGGCTCACGCAACAACAGATTGGAGAGCCGTTCTAACAGGCTGGGTTTACTACTACTTTCTGTACCGTCCATCATCAAAACTTATGTAACTAGATAAGGGGCAGGATACCTCAATTTGAGCATCAACGCAGTCTCGAGCGCCTCCATCTTCTCTGCGTCACGTTTATTCTCATGGTCATATCCTTGCAGATGCAACACAGCATGGATGGTCAGATGCGCAAAGTGTGCGAGCAACTCCTTACCTTGCTCCTTGGCCTCGCGCGCAACCACCGGCGCGCAGATGACCACATCGCCATATAGCGGATCGCTATCGTCGTACACGAAAGTCAACACGTTGGTCGCATAGTCCTTGCCGCGATAGCTTTGGTTCAACGCACGTCCTTCGATCTCATCCACGATGCGCAGCACCATCTGCACATCCTGCTGCAACGCCACTTTTACCCAGCGGCGAAATTGAGGGCGCGTCGGCAGTTTCTTAGCGTTGCTGGCGAACTGTACCGACAGCGAAAGTTTATTTTCATCACTCATTTCAGCACCAATTCTCCACGCAAGGTATGCAAAGTACCCGAGGCGATGCGCACGTCCACATAACGCCCCAACATTCCCGGCGAGCCGGCAAAATTAACCACTCGATTGTTCTCTGTGCGACCCGCCAACTCGGCATCACTCTTACGCGAGATGTTCTCCACCAGCACGCGTTGCACCGTACCCGCCATGCTATCGCTAACTTGTTGACCCAGAGTTGCGATACGTTCTTGCAAACGATGCAAACGTGCCATCTTGACCTCATAGTTCGTTTCATCTTGCATCTCGGCTGCGGGGGTACCTGGGCGTGGACTGAATAAAAAACTGAAGCTGGCATCGAAGCCGACTTCGTCTATCAGTTTCATTGTTGCTTCAAAATCCGCTTCTGTCTCACCCGGAAATCCGATGATGAAGTCTGATGTGATGGAGATGTCGGGACGTGCCACGCGCAATCTACGCACCACCGATTTGTATTCCAACGCTGTGTAACCGCGTTTCATCACCGCCAAGATGCGATCCGAGCCCGACTGCACGGGCAGATGCAGATGACTCGCCAGCTTAGGGGTCGTGACGTATAGGTCGATCAAGCGTTGCGACATCTCACGCGGATGCGAGGTCGTAAAGCGCAAACGCTGTACGCTAGGCATCGCGGCAACCGCTTGCACCAGATAGGCGAAATCCACCGTGTCACCATCCGGCGTCTCGCCCTGATAGGCATTCACATTCTGTCCGATCAAGGTGATCTCGCTCACGCCTTGTGCGGTAAGTTTCTCCACTTCGCGCAACACATCCTCAAATGGTCGCGATATCTCTTCGCCGCGCGTGTACGGGACGACACAGAACGTGCAATATTTGCTACACCCTTCCATGATGGAGACGAACGCTGCGCCATGAGTAGTTTGCGCGGCGGGAAGATGGTCGAACTTCTCGATCTCAGGGAAGCTGATGTCCACCTGAGCGCGGCCACTGGCAAGCCGATCCTCGATGAGTTGCGGCAAACGGTGCAATGTCTGTGGACCGAAGACCACATCCACGTAAGGCGCACGCTTGAGGATAGCTTGTCCCTCTTGGCTTGCGACACAACCGCCGACACCAATCAACAATGATGGCTTTCTTAACTTCATCTCGCGTGCGCGCCCAAGGTCAGAGAACACCTTGTCTTCAGCTTTCTCGCGGATCGAACAGGTGTTGAACAAGATGATGTCCGCATCCTCGGGCCTATCCACCTGCGCCATATCGCCGCAGGCTTGCATCACATCGGCCATCTTGTCCGAGTCGTACTCGTTCATCTGGCAACCATAGGTCTTTATATAGAGCTTCTTCTGCACGTTCTACCTTTGTAATTCAGTTGCGATAACTCATTGGAAAGTATTGACCTTGCTTTGCTAAGCCTTAGCAAAGATGTGCGTATACCCTATAAATATACTCATATAATTTAAAAAGCTTTAGTCAACTATTCAGTTAACGCTATTGCCCATAAGAACCATCATAAACTAGCTCAAGGGAGTAACCGCATGTCCTTCATCGCAGACTTTTCATCCATCGGCGTAGCAATCTTCTCCGTCGGCTTCGCAATCTGGATCACGATCCAAACGATCAAAGGCTAATCAAGCCCAAAGTGTAGGAAGCTATCCGCTTCCTACACCCCCTCAAGCTTTCACCCACCGCCCAGACCAACGGCCCAGCCATTTGGTCAGGTACTCTACTGTCTACGCACTTGCGAGACCTTCCGAATGTGCTACGATTCCCCCTGTAGTTTTTGTTGGTATGTTCAACTTGAATCTCTGTGGAGGAGAAAATATGTCATTCATCGCTGATATTTCCGCAATCGGTACCGCACTCGTAGCAGTTGGTTTTTCTTTGTGGATGTTGAAAGAGCTGTTCACAAACTGATTGCGGCTCGGTCGTAGAAAACAAAAAACTCCAGCTTCGGCTGGAGTTTTTTTATTTGGTGGTGATAGGTGGACTTGAACCACCGACCCCAGCATTATGAGTGCTGTGCTCTAACCAACTGAGCTATATCACCGGAAACCTGCAAGGCCAAGAGTACATGCCTTAAAAGAGGGCGGCATTCTCCCGATTTCACCCTGTCCTGTCAATTACAGTCCGTCGATTTTAGCTCACTGTCTGAAAATCCCTTTTGCAAGGCCTTTATCTTCTCGGATGTGACTGCATCCACATCCTTCAATGCGAACACGGTGAACTTGAGCTTGCTCATGCGCTCGCCCACCTTGGCGCTACGCACGCCCTTTGTTCGTAGATTCTCATGATATCTCTGCGCGGCTTCCTCAGTTTTGAAGACACCCAAGGAGATGGTGTTCAGCCACACCCCCTCCTCCTGCACGACAAAGTAGTCATCGACTCCCAGCTTCTTCAGTTGCGAGAGCTTCTTCTGCACTTCGGCATGGCTCTTCAACGGCGGAATGTAGACCCAGAATCCCCCCGCATGTTCGACGATATGCTGCGATAGCTTGTCGCCCAACTTGAACGTATCCAATCCCGCCTGTGCGTCCGCTAACCCACGCCCCGAAAACTCACCCCACTCTAGGCATTGTTTACCGTTCTTTGGCACGGATGCCAGTTCAGAAGAAAGGATGGATGCGGGCACGAAGGGGATCGAATTCGCAGAGGCCGTCGCACTCGTCGCCGTTGCAACCACGGACGTTGGAGCCACATCACTCACCAAGCGGATCTTGTCCACATTGAGCGGTGCTTGTACGACCACCGCATCGACATCTGCTGTCAGCGCACCGCCCCATTGCATCAGTGCGAAGAACGCGATGTTCAATACCAACAAAAGACCTAACACCCACTTTGTCATGCTGCACCTTCCCCAATGATCTGCAATCCCCGCAAGACCAGATTATCCACATGATCGAACGGTATGGACAGATGCGGCGACACCCTCACCGCAGCGCCACCACTCAACACACAGCGCACACTCGCCCCTGTATTCTTCAACAATGCGTACTGACTCTCGATCGCACCTAGCGTGGCTCTTATCACACCGCTATAAATGGCATCAGCGGTGTCCAACGGAAAGTCTCTCAACGAACCTTCAGTTGTCGTCAGTTGCGCCGTCCCGGTGGCAAGACTGCGTTGCATCATATCCACACCCGGCAGAATCAGCCCGCCCAAGAACTCACCTTGGGCTGAGAGCACATCTACTGTTGTAGCCGTACCGCAAGTCACCACCAGACATGCACCGCGCACCTCATGCCAAGCCGCGATCAATGCCGCCCAGCGGTCACTCCCCAAACGCTGCGGCTGGGCGTAGCCATTGCGCACGCCACATTGTTCGGTCTTTGCGCTCACGAAATCCACCGGACGACCCCATGCTGTACACAACTCTCGCACTCGCTTGGCCGCATCTTCTCCTGCTACATTGGAAACTAGGACGCGCGAGGGCACCGTGAGTGCCGCGAATTCCTGTTGCAGCGATACCGACGCGGAATTTTCGAATGCGCCCACGTTCACTTGGCGACCATCCTGCACCAATGCCCACTTGATTCGGGAATTTCCTATGTCGAGCAATAACATCATGCCTTCCTCAAACTGATCTCACCCGCATGGAACACCTGCTCGCCGCGTGGTGTGCGCATACGCAACGCGCCTTCATCATCCACCCCCAGCACGACCCCCTCGACACGCGAAGCATCGGGCATGTGCACGATGGCATCACACTGCTGCAAGCGATGGTAACGCTCCCACTCCGCACGCAATGCCGCAAATCCATGCTGCGCGAACGTTTGCAACACTGCCACCAAGTGCTTCAACAACACTGCGAACACTCGATTCCTCTCTTGCGCGGTCACGCCGTGGGAGGCAAGGTCGCTCACCGGCTGATCGATCTGCTTACGCGCCGCGTCAGGCAGCGATAGATTCATACCGACACCGATCACCACTGCGCTCGGCCCCAACATATCGCCCTGCGCTTCCAACAAGATGCCCGCCAATTTACCTTCTGGCAGCAACACATCGTTAGGCCATTTCAATCCAGCCTCGCTCACACCCAGTTCGTGCAAGGCGCGCACCATAGCGACACCCACCGCCAGGCTCAATCCCGATAGCGCGGCCAATCCCTTGTCGAAGCGCCACAGCAAGGAGAACGTGATGGCATCTCCCAAACCGGAATGCCAACGCCGCCCCAAGCGACCACGCCCGGCACTCTGCCACTCCACCGCCAATACGCTACCGCTTTGCACACCTTGGCGCGCGCGCTCCAACAACACCGCGTTGCTCGATTCGGCATGTTCAACCACGACCACATCCAACCAATCGCGCGCCTCGCCCAGATGAGCAGCTATCTTCTCTATCTCCAACCAGTAGAGGGGAGAGGCTAATTGGTAACCACGCCCGCGAACACTGTGCAACTTCAAACCGAACTGCGCGACATCCTGCAAGGCGTTATGCACACTGGTGCGCGTCAGCCCTACATCGCGCGCCATCTCCTCACCGGAATGGAAATCGCCGTCCGCCAACACCTTCAGCAAGGCGAACGTCAGCGGCTTGGGCGCAGTTTGTTCAGAACGATTCATTGCGACAGATCGTTGCATGTGGCCGCCCCGCCCTGCTCCATGAAAAGCAAGATCTCGTCGCGACGTTTGAAGGCATCTTGATAACCCAGGTCGATCAGCGCACGACAATAATGTCGCTCGAACAACAGGTAACTCACCAAGTTCGCTCCACTCCCGCGCATCACACCGACCAGTCGCAACAACAACCTGATCGTCCACGGCAGGTTGGCGATATGACGTTCGGCGACCTTCTCTAAGGGTTGACTGGGCGTGATGACCAAGGCTTCGACATGCTGAAGGTTCACATTGCCACGCAACTCTTCCGGGATCATGCCAATGGTGCGATTGATCCGGTGCAAACGCTCCAGATCCACTTCCAGCCCGTCGATGAAGATGCTATCCAGCGCATGCCCCGCGATCTCCGCCAGCGATGGGTAGCTGTCGATCTTGGAACGCTTCTGTCCATCCTCCAAAGGTGCGTGCCCCACCCCGACTACCAGTACCCGTTCCGCCCCAAGGTGCAACGCGGAGCTGATGGGTGCGATCTGGCGCATCGAACCATCGCCGAAGAACTCCCGGTTCACGTGCACCGCAGGAAACATGAAGGGGATGGCAGAGGAAGCAAGCATGTGTTGGATACTGATCTGCGTCGGCATACCGAGACGGCGCGCGCGCTTCCACGGCTTGATGTCCGGCGCCCCCTGATAGAAGGTCACCGAATGACCGGAGCCATAGCCAGACGCGGTGACACTCACTGCGTGCACGAGGCCTTCATCGATGTTCTGCTGAATCAATTCGCATGGCAGCGTGCGCTCAAGGAAAGTGCGCATAGGACGGTTGTCCAACAGCGACACACGATTGTAGCGACTGCTCCCCAACACGCTCAGCACCAACCCCATGATCCAGCGCCCGCTATTGGCGGCAACACCGAGCACATCGGAACGGTATATCTCATTGATGTGCGCGTTGTTCCAGATGTTGTACAGATAACGCACCCCCTTACGGAAGTGCCGCGCATTCACCACCAAGGTCACTGCGTTCAGCGCCCCTGCCGAGGTGCCGCACACCACATCGAAAGGCATACGTGAACGATACGGCATGAATTCGGCGATGGCCTTCAATACGCCGACCTGATAGGCCGCACGTGCACCACCACCCGTGAGGATCAGTCCGATCTTTTGTCGTTTCATATTCAAGCAGTCAACATCCTTGCGGGAATATCCAAAGCCATGGACAACGCAGCCTCGCGTCGAGCTTTGGATGCGTTGCTATATCGTTTGCGCGTGCACCGACTCCAGCGCATCTTGCAAGGTCTCTTCCGGCAAGCGATTCAGCAGTTCAGACAACATCTCGGCGGCATCCACCGCACCCGGCTGAAGCAAGGCGGCATCCGCATTCGCCACCAACACGGCCGCCGCACCCACCACTTTGAGCAAGCGCACGCGCTCAGCCATCAATATCTCGATCTCTTGACTCAATAGTTCGACTTCTTGTTTGTTCATCACACTCTCCATTTAGGGGGTTCTATAAATTCAAAGTTCTAAGCAAGACAAGGCGCGAACGAAAAATTACGACGCGGCATATGATTTTATATGTAAGGAGTAATTTTTCGTGAGCAACGCCGTATTGCGACGAAATTTGGATTTATAGAACTCCGCTTCACTACTTTGCACTCACTCCGGCCACTGCCAAAGCACTCATATTCACGATGCGCCGCACCGTCGCGGTCGACGTCAGGATATGCGCCGACTTGTTCGCGCCCAGCAGTATGCCACCGATGGTGACGCCTTCGCCTGCTGTCATCTTCAAAAGGTTATAGGCGATGTTGGCCGCATCCAAGTTGGGCATGATCAGCAGGTTGGCGCAGCCCTTCAGATGCGAATTGGGGAAGGTCGCGCTGCGCAACTCTTCCGACAGTGCGGCATCGCCGTGCATCTCGCCTTCGACTTCCAACTCAGGGGCGGTCTGCTCCAATATCTCACGTGCGCGGCTCATCTTCAGTGCCGAAGCATTGTCGTGACTGCCGAAATTGGAATGCGACAACAACGCCACTTTCGGCACCAAGCCAAAACGTCTGACCTCGGCTGCTGCGAGCAAAGTCATCTCCGCGATCTGCTCCGCCGTCGGATCGAGGTTCACATGCGTGTCACAGACGAACAAAGTGTGATGAGGCAGCAATAACAGATTCATCGCCGCATACACATTGCTGCCAGGACTGTGGCCCAGCACTTGGTCGATGTAGAGCAGATGCATCAGCGGCTGGAATAGCGTGCCACATAACAGCGCATCGGCCGCCCCCATACGCACCAACATCGCCGCAATCAAAGTGCTGCGCCTGCGCATCTCGCGCTTGGCGGTATCCAGCGTCACCCCTTTACGCTCGACCAAACGGTGATATTCCGCGCAGTACTCGCGGTAACGCGGGTCGCTCTCGGGGTTCACCAACTCAAAATCCACCCCCGCGCGGATACGCAGATTGTGTTTGGCGATACGCGCCTCCACCACCGCAGGACGCCCCACCAAGATAGGGAACGCCAAACCCTCGTCCACCACCGTCTGCACCGCATGTAGCACGCGCCAATCCTCACCTTCCGCATACACCAAACGCTTGGGTGATCTCTTCGCCGCATCGAACACCGGCTTCATGATCATGTTCGAGTGATACACGAAGCCATTCAAGCGCTCGTGATAGGCCTGCATGTCGGTGATGGGGCGCGTCGCCACACCGCTATCCATCGCGGCTTGCGCCACAGCGGGTGCGATGCGCAAGATGAGGCGAGGATCGAATGGTTTGGGAATGAGATTCTCTGGTCCGAATGGCGCGCTCTCCTCGCCGTAAGCCGATGTGCCTAGATCGGATTGCTCTGCTTGCGCCAACTCAGCGATGGCATGCACCGCCGCCAACTTCATCGCCTCGTTGATGGTCGATGCACCGACATCCAGCGCACCACGGAAGATGTAAGGGAAACACAAAGCGTTGTTCACTTGGTTCGGATAGTCGGAACGACCCGTGGCGAGAATGGCATCAGGACGCGCCGCCTTCGCCACCTCGGGCATGATCTCGGGAGTCGGGTTGGCCAAGGCGAAGATGAGCGGACGTTCAGCCATCTGCTTCACCATCTCAGGCTTCAACACATCCCCCGCAGACAGACCGAGGAACACATCTGCGTTCGCGATGACATCGCCCAACGTGCGCGCCTTGGTATCTTTGGCGTAGCGCGCCTTGTTGTCGTCCATCTCTTCGACGCGCCCTAGGTACACCACACCTTTGATGTCGGTGACGATGATGTTCTCCAACTTCACCCCCAGCGTCACCAGCATATCCAAGCAAGCCAACGCTGCCGCACCCGCACCACTCGCCACCAACTTCACGTCTTCAATCTTCTTGCCGACGACCTTCAAGCCGTTCAGCAAAGCTGCGCCCACGATGATGGACGTGCCATGTTGGTCGTCATGGAAGACAGGGATCTTCATGCGCTCACGCAACTTGCGCTCGATGTAGAAACACTCGGGGGCTTTGATGTCTTCCAGATTGATACCGCCGAAGGTCGGCTCCAGCGCGGCGATGATGTCCACGAGTTTGTCGGGGTCGTTCTCGGCGATCTCGATATCGAACACATCAATGCCCGCGAACTTCTTGAACAACACGCCCTTGCCTTCCATCACCGGCTTGGCGGCCAGTGGGCCGATGTTGCCCAAACCCAGCACGGCAGTGCCGTTGGTGATGACCGCCACCAGATTGCCGCGCGCCGTCATGTTGCGCACCTCGGCGGGATTCTCCACGATCAGTTCACACGCTGCCGCCACCCCGGGCGAGTAGGCCAAGGAAAGATCGCGCGCCGTATGTAATGGTTTGCTCGCATTCACCGAGATCTTGCCCGCCGGAGTTTGGCGGTGATATTGCAGTGCCGCTTCACGCAGTTGCTTATCCATCATGACCTCGTCGCTGTTGTCGATCGTGCTCAGATTATAGTCCAGCAATTTGGTATGACATACTCATCCACCTCTTCTTATCCAAGAATTGGATTCGACCGAGTAGGAGTAGTATCGCGTAAGGTTTCCAGCACATATAAAAAGGGGAACTCGGAGGACATCCAATGAATGCGCGACTCATCCCATACTTGCAACGCCTCAAGGCATGGCAACTGACGTTGCCGATCGTGATCTTCTCAGTGGTGCTGACCGAGGTCAGCGTCGCTCTGCTCAACCTGTTCGTGCGCGGTTTCATCCCCGATGGCGCAATGCTTATCGGCTTTCTCGCCGGCCTTCTGGTCGCAGGCATCCTCGCCCCCATCACCGTCTTGTTGTTAAAGGAGCTCTCAAAACAACAGGTTCAACATCTCGAAGCCAGCGAACAGAAAACCAGACTCAATCTAGAAGTGGCCATCGAGGCCGCACAAATGATCTTGTGGGAGTTGGAAGTCGGTACCGGAATCCTGCGCTTCGACGACAGCAAACTGCACTGGCTGAAGGCGAATCTGGAAGGGGATGTCCACACGATCGATTCTTGGTTATCCCATGTCCATCCAGACGATCAAGCGGGATTCATGCAGAGGTTCCAGCACGTGATGGTCACAGCAGACGCGAAATTCGATTATGAATATCGCATCCAAGCGGGCAACGACGAGTGGGTATGGGTGCAAACCAAGGGGCAAGTCTCGCAGCGCAATGCCGCAGGCGAACCGCTCTTGGCAGCGGGAGGAACCTTTAACATCCAGTCACGCAAACTGGCGGAAGATCAGTTATCCCAAAACGAATCCCTCCTGCGCACCACGCTGGAATCCACCGACGAAGGCATCCTGATGGTCGGAGCCGATGGCCATGTGCTTTCCGCCAATCACCGCTTCTACGAACTGTGGCACATCCCAGATGAGATCGCTGCGGTCGGGCGTGATGATCTCCTACTGGATCACGTCCTGGGACAACTCACGAACCCGAACGAATTCCTCGATCAGGTGAAGCGCCTGTATGGCACTGACGCGGAAGCGCGCGACCTCTTGCATTTCAAAGATGGTCGCGTGTTCGCACGTTTCACCAAAGCACTTTGGATCAGCGAAGAGCGCGGGCGTATCTGGTGCTTCAAAGACATCACTGAACAATATTGTGCGGAAGCAGATCTGAGAACCATCAAGGAGCGTTACGACTTCGCCACCCAAGTGGGCAAAGTGGGCACGTGGGATTGGAGCCCCATCACCGGCTTGCTGTTCTGGAGCGACGTGACCTTCCGCTTGATGGGCTTCGAGCCCGGAGCGGTAACGCCCACCTACGGCATGTATCTGGACTTGGTGCACCCCGATGACCGCGAACGCCTGAATAGCGATGTGCAAGCCGCGCTACAGAAGAAGAAACCCTATGCCCTCGATTGCCGCATCATCCTCGGCAACGGCGAAGAGATCGTGTGCCATGTGACGGGCAAAGTTGAATTCGATGCGGACGAACAACCTGTCCGTATGTTGGGAACGATACAGGACGTCACCGAGCGCAAGCATATGGAGGAAGAAGTCAGGCAAAGCGACCAGCGCTTCCGCACCCTGTTCGACTCCTCACCCGACCCGATCTGGATCATCGATGGCCATCGCTTCGTGGAGTGCAACCAAGCCGCAGTCAAGATGTTGGGCTATCCCGACAAAAGTGTGTTGCGCAATACTCATCCGTCAGAGCTTTCCCCCGAATTCCAGCCGGATGGTGAACCTTCCTTCAGCAAGGCTGAAAGCATGATGAACCTCGCCCAAGAACGGGGACTCAACCGTTTCGAGTGGCTGCATAAACGCATGGACGGGAGCGTGTTCTACGCCGAGGTCACGCTGTCTTCCATCACACTCCAAAACCATCCCGCCATCTATTGTGTATGGCGTGACATCACAGAACGCAAACAGGCCGAGGATGCCCTAGCCGAATCGCGCAATCTGCTCAAGACCATCATTGACACCTCGCCCATGCGCGTGTTCTGGAAAGACCGCGACCTCCACTATCTGGGCTGCAACCCTGCATTCGCCAAGGACGCAGGCAGAGCCTCACCCGAAGAGATGATCGGCAAAGACGATTTCCAAATGACATGGGGCGCCCAAGCCGAACTGTATCGCGCAGATGACCGGCAAGTGATGGAATCAGGGATCGCCAAGCTCTCTTATGACGAACCGCAGACGACACCGGATGGAGAGACCATCTGGCTACGCACCTCCAAAGTGCCTTTGCGCAACCACGCGGACGAGATCATTGGTATTTTGGGCATCTATGAGGACATCACCGAAAGGAAGGTCGCGGAAGAAGCGGTCAAGACCAGCGAACAGAAACTGCTCACCATCCTCGATAACGTGGATGCCTATATCTACCTGAAAGACATCGATGGAAAGTACCTGTTTGCGAACCGGCCTGTGCGTGAACTCTGGCAAGCCACGATGGAAGACATCGTCGGTTTTGGCGACGAGAAGTTCTTTGATGAAGCCACCACCCAGAACATCCGCCTCAACGATAGAAACGTCCTAGACAGGGGCGAGGCACTCACCTCGGAAGAAAGTAACACTGTCGTCGCCACCGGCAAGACCTTCACCTATCTGTCGACCAAGCTACCGTTGCGCCGTGAGGATGGCAGCATCTATGCCCTGTGCGGCGTGTCCACCGACATCACAGCGCGCATCCGCTCGGAAGAGGCGTTGCAAGCAAGTGAGGAGCGTGCCCGCACTCTGTCCACCCTATTGCGCCTCATCACAGACAACGTGACGGACATGATCTGGGCGAAAGACTTGAACAAGCGCTACTTGTTCGCCAACAAGGCGCTCTGCAATAAGTTGCTGAATGCCCAGAATACGGATGAACCCATCGGCAAGGACGATATGTTCTTCGCCGAGCGCGAACGCAACAGCCATCCCGACGATCCAAACTGGCACTCCTTCGGTGAACAGTGCCAGGACAGCGACATCATCACACTGGAACGCGGCATACCCTCTCGCTTCGATGAGTATGGCAACGTCAAAGGCAAGTTCCTCTTCCTCGACGTGCACAAAGCCCCCTTCATCAACGACAAAGGTGAGGTGATCGGCGTCGTTGGCTCTGGTCGTGACGTGACCCAACAAAAAGTCACCGAAGAGAAGCTGCGTCTCGCCTCGATGGTGCTGGAGAACAGCAGCGAAGCGATGTTCATCACCGATGAGCATTACCTCATCCTTGAAGTGAACCCCGCCTTTACGCTGCTGACCGGCTACTCGGCGCAAGATGTCATCGGAAAGAATCCCAAGTTGTTGCGCTCGGGCAAACACGAAGCGGCTTTTTACGCCGCCATGCAAAAAGAGTTGCGGAAAACGGGGCATTGGCAAGGCGAGATATGGAACCGTCGCAAAAATGGCGAGATATTCGCCGAATGGCAGACCATCAACACCGTCTACAACGATGATGGCTCGGTACACCGGCACATCGCCCTGTTCTCCGACATCACCGAAAAGAAGAAATCGGAAGAACTCATCTGGGCGCAAGCCAACTTCGACCAACTCACGGGTCTGCCCAACCGCCGCATGTTCCGTGACCGCCTAGCTCAAGATATCAAGAAGGCACACCGCGCAGGCTTGGGACTGGCACTCATGTTCCTCGACCTCGACCGCTTCAAGGAAGTGAACGATTCGCTCGGGCATGACATGGGTGACGCCCTACTGATGGAGGCGGCATACCGTATCTCCGCCTGCGTACGAGAATCGGACACCGTGGCGCGTGTGGGCGGAGATGAATTCACCATCATCCTTGCCGAATTGGAGGATAGAGCCAGCGTCGAACGCATCGCCAGCAATATCCTACAATCGCTGTCGCGCCCCTTCGATCTGGGCAAGGATGTCGCCTATGTCTCCGCCAGTATCGGCATCACCATGTACCCCGATGATGCGACGAACCTTGAAGACATGCTGAAGAACGCAGACCAAGCGATGTATGTCGCGAAGAACGCAGGACGCAATCGCTTCAGCTATTTCACCAATGCGATGCAAGAGCGCGCACTGTACCGCTTGCACATGTTGAACGACCTGCGCAGTGCACTGGCAGAACAGCAGTTCGAATTGCATTACCAACCCATCGTGGACATCCACACAGGACGGATACACAAGGCAGAGGCATTGCTGCGCTGGTTCCACCCAAAACGCGGCCTCATCAGCCCTGGCGAATTCATTCCACTGGCAGAAGAGTCCGGCCTCATCCATACGATCGGCGATTGGGTGTTCGAACAGGCTGTCGCGCAAGCATTGGCTTGGTCGGCTCGATATGACAGCGACTTCCAGATCAGCGTGAACAAATCCCCCCTCCAGATCCAGTCCAAATCCGATCACTGCAAATGGAAAGAGCATCTTGCCCACACAGGATTGCCCGGAAAGCACTTGGTCATCGAGATCACAGAAGGTGTGCTCCTAGATCACACGCCCATCGTCATCTCTGAGTTGCTGGCCTTCCGCGATGCAGGGATCCAAGTCGCCATCGACGATTTCGGCACGGGCTACTCGGCTTTGTCTTATCTGAAGAAGCTCGACATCGACTATGTGAAGATCGACCAGTCGTTCATCTTGAATCTGGAATCCGATAACAACGACAAGGCGCTCGCTGAAGCGATCGTGGTGATGGCGCACAAACTGGGATTGAAGGTCATCGCCGAGGGTGTGGAGACGCAGGAGCAACTCGATCTACTCGCCAAGATGGGCTGCGACTACGCGCAGGGGTTCTTGTATTCCAGAGCCGTCACACCAGAAGAGTTTGAGAAGTTGCTGGAGAAGATCAACTAGACCGACTTCGCTCCGTCATTCCCCCGCAGGCGGGAATGACGGTTCAGTTATTCACTTCCCCGCCCGATGTTCCAACCCCAACGTAGCCAAGGTGCGGTTACGCACTTCGTGTAGCAACTCCACGTTGTCGTCCAGCGACTCGCCATAGGAAGGGATCATCTCCTTCAACTTGCGCTTCCACTCGGGGGCTTTCGCACGTTGCTTGAAGCAGCGGTCGATGACTTCCAGCATGGCTTGCACTGAAACGGATGCGCCGGGTGATGCACCCAGCAACGTCGCCAGCGTGCCGTCTTTTGAGGTGACGATCTCGGTGCCGAACTCCAGCTTTCCGCCTTTGGTGTCACAGCCTTTGATGATCTGTACACGCTTGCCTGCCGCCGCCAGTTCCCACTGGTTCTCGTCCGCATCGGCGTAGAACTCGCGCAGATTATCGACACGCTCTTTGTGCGATTTGAACGCCTCGCCCACCAGATAGCGGGTGAGGTCCATGTTGTCGCGCGCGACCGACAACATGGGTTTTAGATTGGCTGACTTCAACGACGAGAAAAGATCGAGTAGCGAGCCTTCCTTGAGGAAGCGGGTGGTGATGCTGGCGAAGGGGCCGAAGATCAGCACCGATTCACCGCCGATGATGCGCGCATCCAGATGCGGCACCGACATCGGCGGCGCACCGACCGCCGCTCTGCCATACACCTTGGAAGTGTGTAGGCGCACGATCTTGGGATCGTGACAGATCAACCACTGCCCGCTCACGGGGAAACCGCCATAACCGCTGGCTTCGGGGATGCCCGATTTTTGCAACAAGGGCAAAGCACCGCCACCCGCGCCAAGGAACACAAAACCTGCATCGATGGTCTTGATCTTGTCAGTGTGATTGTCCTTCACGCGCACATGCCAGCGACCGTCAGCGTGCTGGTTCAAACTGGTGATGGTGTGGCTCAATTTCAGTTCGAAGTTGTCCAGCTTCAACAGCGCCTTCACCAATTTGCGCGTCAAGAAACCGAAGTCGATGTCCGTGCCATGCTTGACTTGTGTCGCAGCGACTTTCTCATTGGGGTCGCGCTGACGCATCACCAACGGCATCCACTCTCGCAGTACCGCATGATCCTCGCTGTACTCCATCTCTTCGAACAGATGATGCGTGTGCAGAGCCTCATAACGTTTGCGCAAGAAAGCCACATCCTTTTCGCCACTGACGAAACTCTGGTGATACACAGGATTGATGAATTTTTCCGAGGCCGGCAACAGACCTTGGTCAACGAGGTATGACCAGAATTGCAAAGATACTTCGAACGCGGCGTTGATCTCCAACGCGCGATCGATTTTGACGCTGCCATCAGGTTGTTCGGGCGTGTAATTGAGCTCGCAATATCCGGCATGTCCCGTGCCCGCGTTATGCATGGCATGCGAACTCTCATTCGCCACCTTGGCTTGGCGTTCCACCATCTCGATCTTCAATGACGGATCGAGTTGCGCCAACAGCTTACCCAGCGTCGCGCTCATCACCCCTGCACCAACCAATAACACGTCTACTTTTTTTGCTGACATTTCCGTGACCTCTTACTTCGATATCGTGATTCTACCTGTTCATCTCCGCCAACATCTTCTCTAAGCGTTTGACCGAGACGATGACGGGCGTCTTCAATTCCTGCGCGAACAATGACACACGCAACTCCTGCACCATCCACCCAAAGTCCGTCAGCCGCGCATCCACTTCACCCTGCTGTGCAGACAGTTTGCGCCCCCATTGCTGCAACAGCGGATTCATCTGCGCCATATTCTGTGCGTCGCGTGCCGGATTCGCTTTCAACTTCTCCAACCGCACATTGATGGCCTTCAGGTAGCGCGGCATGTGCTGCATACGCTCATACGGCGTGCGCCCCACCCATTCCTTGCCTAATAGCCATTCGCATTGAGTGCGAACGTCCTGCAACACCTGCGTATGCGCTTTGAACTGCGGCAAGGCTTTCTGCAACGCGTGGTGATCGGCCAACACCGCCGCGACCAAGCGTGCGATCTCCTGCGCCACCAGATTCAATCTTCCCTTGGCATCCTTGCAGCGCTCGGTGAAAGCCTTCTCAGTCTCCGGCCACGGCTCGTTGAGAGAGCATCGGTCGAAAGTCACCGCGATGATCTGCCGCTGCAAGTCCTGTTGCGAACCAAAGGGCAAGAACTGCATCGCCATCGCCTGCAGCCCTGGCAGGTTCTTCTCCAGATACTTCACCTGCTCTTTCAGCGCCAACATGAACAAGCGCCGCAAGCCCGCACGATGAACCGCCTGCGCTTCCTCGCGCGTATCGAAACTCTGCAAACTCACCGCATCGCCCGCGTCCACCAAGGCATTGAACACCGTGATGGTCTGGCCTGCACGTTGTTCTTCTCGCGTAGGTTTGAAGTCGCCGAAGTCCCATGCGGTGTGGCGCTTCAAATCTTCCCTCACCCCAGCCCTCTCCCCGAGGGAGAGGGAGTTTGAGCCGCTCACTGTTTTTAGCCCCTCGCCCTTTGGGAGAGGGGTTGGGGTGAGGGCAGCCTTTAGCGCCCACTCTCCGCGCAACGCCGCAAAATTGCGCGACATCCCCAACTGCCTGCCATGCTCATCCACCACGCGGAAGTTCATCAGCAGATGGGGCGGCAACTGCTCCAAGCGGAAGGCATCCAGCGGCACGTCGATCTGCCTTTGCTCACGGATGAAGCGAGCCAAGGCTTGCAACAACGGCGTATCCGATGACTTCACCGTTCCCGCAAAGAAGGCCGCGAACTCGGGCACCGGCACACAGTTACGGCGCAATTTCTGCGGCAGCGACTTCACCAGCTGCGCCACCTTTTCCGCCAACACACCCGGCACCAGATATTCGCAACGCGCCGCCGACACCTGATTCAGCAAGGCTTGCGGCACGGTCAGCGTCACGCCATCGTCACTCTTGCCGGGAGCGAAGTTGTACGCCATCGCATAGCTCACGTTGTTCATCAACATCTGCGGCGGGAACTGTTCGGTGGTGATGCCGGCCGCCTCGTGGCGCATCAAGTCGTCTTTTTTGAGGTACAGCAACTTCGGCTGTTCGCGCTCGACTTCCTTGCGCCACTTCTCGAATGCCGCGCCGTTGTGCATGCCTGCGGGGATGCGCTGGTCATAGAATGCGAAGATGAGCTCGTCATCCACCAACACATCGGGGCGGCGCGATTTGTGTTCCAGCACCTCGATGTCCTCGATCATCTTTTGGTTGTGTGCGAAGAACGGCGCGAGTGTGTTGAACTCGCCATTCACCAGCGCCTGACGGATGAACACCTCGCGCGATTCTTCTGGCTGCATCGGTCCGTAATGCACGCGCTTCTTGGGATTGATGAGCAAGCCAAACAAGGTGCTACGTTCCCACGCCGCCACTTGCGCCGCTTTCTTCTCCCAGTGCGCGTCGAAGTAACTGCGCTTGATGAGATGCGCCCCCACCTCTTCCAACCATTCCGGCTCGATGCGCGCCATGCAACGCGCGAACAACTTGGTGGTCTCCACGATCTCCGCCGCGAACACCCATTTCGCGCCTTTCTTCGCCAACACCGAATTCGAGGCGATGAAGAACTTGATCTCGCGCGGGCCGAGGTAATGCGGCTCGCTGGTGGAACGACAACCGATGTTGCCGAGCAAGCCAGTGAGCAAGGCTTTGTGTATCTGTTCGTAGGTCGCAGGCTGCTCGTTGAAGCGCATGCCCATCTCACTCACCTGCGCGTGAAGTTGCTGGTACAACTCATGCCACTCACGCAAACGGATAGGCGACAAGAACTTCTCACGACATTCCTGCGCCCACAGCTTGTTGGTCTTCTTGTGTTTCACTGCCTCTTGGAACCACGCCCACAATTTTATGTACGCGAGGAAATCGGAACGCTCGTCATTAAAACGTTGATGCGCTGCATCAGCGGCTTCACGGCGCTCTGCGGGGCGGTCACGCGGATCTTGCAAGGCCAAGGCACTGGCGATGATGAGGATCTCGTTCAAGCAGTGATACTGCCGCCCAGCCAACAACAAGCGCGCCACCTTGGGGTCGAGCGGCAACTTAGCGAGTTCGTGCCCGAGTGGCGTGAGCTGGCGCTTGTCGTCGATGGCATTCAGCTCTTGCAACAACTGGTAGCCATCGGCGATGGCACGCGAACCGGGCGGCTCGATGAAGGGGAATGCCTCGACCTCGCCCAATCCCAATGCACTCATGCGCAGGATCACCGTCGCCAACGACACGCGGAATATCTCCGCATCGGTGAATTCCGGACGCAATAAGAAATCCGCCTCTTCGTAAAGACGGATGCAGATACCGCTCATTACGCGACCGCAACGCCCTGCACGTTGATTGGCCGCCGCACGCGCGATGTTCTCGATGCGTAACTGCTCCACCTTCTGCCGCACGCTGTAGCGATTGATACGCGCCAAGCCGCTGTCGATGACGTAACCGATGTTAGGTACAGTGAGCGATGTCTCCGCCACGTTGGTGGCCAGCACCACACGGCGCATGCCGGATGCGGGTTTGAACACCCTATCCTGCTCGGCGATGGAGAGGCGCGAATACAAGGGGAGTATCTCGATGCCCTTATGCTGATGTTTGCGTAATGCTTCGGCGGTGTCACGTATCTCTCGCTCGCCGGGCAGGAACACCAGCACATCGCCGCGCAAGCCGCCGATAGATAGTTCATCCAACGCGCTACAGATCGCCTGCGGCACGTCCTGCGTATCGCCCTCTTCGTTCTGCTGCGGCGGACGGTAGCGCACCTCAACGGGATAGGTGCGGCCGGAAACTTGGATGATGGGGGCTGGAATCACCGCCGACATCTCCTCTCCCTCTGGGGGAGGGCTAGGGAGGGGGCTTGATGTCAAGACCTCGCTAATTCTTTGCAGTACTCCTTCTGTATTTGCCAACGCCTCGTTGTTCCAGAATCGAAGAACGGTGATCCCTTGCTCCTTCAACCATGCACTACGGGCTTCATCATGTTTGAGTTGCGATTCCTCTGCATGTTGCCCGCCATCCAGTTCGATGGCCAACTTCTCCTGATGACAGTAGAAATCGAGGATGTAAGAACCTAATGGATGCTGTCGGCGAAAACCAAAGCCGTGCAGTTGATTCCTTCTCAATATCTGCCAAAGCAGATTTTCGGCATCAGTAGCGTTTTTGCGTAGCTCTCGTGCATGCGTGAGCAACTCTTCAGACAGTGCGACATGCAACTCACCCTTCCCCCCCTCCCTAGCCCTCCCCCGTTGGGAGAGGGGACTAGCTGCGAAGTGTTTAGAAAACCGCTCCGCATCAATCGTCGCCGAGGTGATGATGACTTTCAGATCAGGCCTGCGCGGCAAGAGTTGACGCAGATAGCCCAGCAGAAAATCGATGTTGAGCGAGCGCTCGTGCGCTTCGTCGATGATGATCGTGTCGTAATTCTTCAGCAGCGGATCGTGGTGTATCTCGGCCAGCAAGATGCCGTCGGTCATCAGCTTGATGCAGGTGTCTGGCGACACCTTGTCGTTGAAGCGCACCTTGTAGCCGACCAACCCACCCAATTCGGATTTCAGCTCCTGCGCGATACGTGCCGCCACCGAACGTGCCGCCACACGGCGAGGTTGCGTGTGGCCGATGACACCCAACACACCGCGCCCCAAACTCAGACATATCTTAGGTAACTGAGTAGTCTTGCCCGACCCCGTTTCACCACACACGATGACCACCGGATGCTTCTCGATCGCCAGCGCAATATCCTCACGCCGCGCCACCACAGGCAAGTCAGCGGGATATTCGATTGCGGAGAGTTGTTGGACTCGCGCCAGACGACGCTGGGCGATGTTGGATAGTGCGGGATTCATGGCGCGCGATTCTACCTGCCACGGCTTTGATGCGCATAAAAAAACAGCGGAGCCGAAGCTCCGCTGTTTTTATTTCTACTTAGCTTTTGTGTGATGAGCTCACTTGCGCTAGCTCATCCTACGTGAGCTTTAACTTACCAAGCTGCTTCCAGCATGCCGGTGAACAGAGACTTAGCTGAGCCTGCTGCGCTGTAAGCATCGCCACTGTACATAGAGTAGTTAGCGTGCAGAGCAACGTTTTGCACCAAGTCATACACAGCAGTCAAAGTAACTGCGTTGTCAGACTTGCCTGTACCGTTTGTACCAGCACGATAAGCAGCACCCAAAGACAATGTGTGAGGAACAACAGTCACATCAGCGCCGAAGGTTGTTGCTTTGACCTTGCTACCGTCACCGAGAGAAGCGTTGGAGAAATACAGACCTGTTTCCATGCCTACAATCGCGCCATGAGCTTGCAAATCGACACCTGTTGCTGTCTCTTTAGTCATTGCGTAAGTGTCCGCCGCTGTATCAACAGGAGTAACGCCAGCAACAGTATTCGCTGCATCTACAGACATGTCCGCACCAGCTGTGTACACGTTGCTTTGGCCACTCAGGCTTTGCACGCCAGCAACGATCGCCCAGTCAGCGATAGTTGGTGTCACAGCCAAAGTAATAGCTGTGTTGCCCATGTTCGTACCGTTGGTACCAGCGGTGTAGAACAGGTTACGAGAGAAACGGCTGATGTTGATGTAGCCCATTTCGTGGTGAGCAACAAAAGCGATACCGGAAGCAACACCTGCGCCCATACCGGTGTATTGGTGAGCAGAGATCTCTTTACGGTGCTCAGCCCAACGCACGCCACGTGTCACACCAGTGCTGGACTCGCTGTAACCGTAGAATGGACCCAAAGCGTCAGTTGCGTAAGGAATAACGGACAGTTTGACTGCGTCCATATCCACAACGACTGGAACGCGCAAACCCAATGTGCCGCCACCAGCCGCATCAAATTCGGTCATAGAACCGATCTTGATCATGCCTGTGTCTGCAACACGACCACCCCAGAACATGGAGTATTCGTCAGGAATCTGCCATTGACCGCTGCTAGTAGAAGAACCGCTAACCTTGTCGCCAAGATCGTTGGTTTTATCTTTGTTAGTGCCGTCAGTCTTTTGATAACGCGCCTTCAACAACAGACCGAAGTTCAGGTTTGCTGGGATAGACAGATGTTCGCCTTCAACTTTTTCTTGTGCGCCCATCATGGTGAAGCCAGCTGCCTTAAATGCGCGGCCAAAACCATTCAGGATTGGGAAGTGTTGTGCGTGACAAGCTGTACATGCCATGCCAGTTTGACGTGCAAATGCTGGAACAGCAGATGCTTCTTGTGCGAATGTTGCTGCTGCCAGCACGGATGCCAGTGAGAGAGCTACTTTCTTCATTATTTCTCCTCGAAATATATTTGCGGGATTAACCAAGTGAATGATCTTTGACCTATGTCAATTAACCATCGGGGCGCACCTTAACGAACTGGACTTGGGGGTGTCAAAAGATTTGTCTGGCTTGTTGCAGTTTTGCAACACCGATTGACGCCCTTATTTTGCAGGGGATAGCTCGAATCTGACCGCACCTTCACGATTCTCTTTAAGGATCAAGCGATAGCCCATCTGCTGCGACCAGCGGGCGGCTTGGTACATACCGACGCCCAAGCCATCTTCTGATGGCACGACGGTGCGCAATAAATTGCGCGCCACGCCTTCGGGCACGGCACTACCCGTGTCACGCACTTCCAGACATCTGGGCGCAGAAGACACAGTCACCCAAATTTGGATATTCGGCTCACGCAGTCGTTTGTTGTTTGCGTTCTCCAATAGGTTGTCTAACACGCAATCGAACAGGGGAGCGGGAATGAGTTCATCCGCCAATTCCCCCGTCACCCACTCGATGCCCCGATGTTGGTGGCGCTGGCAGGCACTCTCCCACCAAGTGGATAGCGACATCTTGATGTCTTCCCCCTCTTCACCCGGAGCTTTGAGCTTGGTCAGTAACGATTCGATACGCTGGGTGAGGATGGGTAGCTGGTTCTTTAAGATGGGCTGTGCTTTTGCGGAATCGTGCTGCGCAACAGAGGTGAGTGCGAACAAAGATTGCAACATGTTCTTAAGATCGTGCGTCAACCGTGCGCCCGTCTCATAGATGGTTTGCTGGCGTGTCATTTCACGTAGGCGTTGCTCGCGGCGCTTGGCTTGGTAGAAATGGCCCAGCACCTGCACCAACAGTCTCATGTGCAGCAACACTGTCGGCGAAACATCCTTGTGGGTGAACAAGGTCAGCGCGAGATCCTCTTCTGCCAAATCGACCCTATGTTGGCTGGACACGCCCGAGTCACCATGCCCCTCCTCAGATAACCACGATATGCCCGAGATAGAGGGCATCTCAATCAAGTAAGCGGTGGCGCGCTCAAGGAAGGCTACTGGATTCTGCTCTTGCTGTGCGGCAAGCGCGATCTGCTTCAACCATTCTTCCAATGGGGTGCCGATGGAGAGGACGTAACGAGAGAAGCTGGCTTGCAGACCCGCGAAGCCCATGCGCGGACTCCACAATAGTCCCAATACCATCAACGCCGCCCCCAACAAGAACAAGGTGCGTATCAAAGCGACTAGATATTCGACACGTCCCAAGGTCATAAAAGCCAAGCTGCCCAACATGAGGAGGACGAGCAGCATGAAGAGCAACAGAACATAGATGAAGTCCACCGCTTGCACATTGTCTGACACACCTCGCTCGGGGGGTAACACTGCCATGATGAACAACAATAGGGGGAGTCCGATCACAAGCAGGACATTGGTGACCTCTTGGAATTCTGGTAACCCGAACAAGCGTGGTGCGACATATAACAATAGGACGGCCAATAGATATGCCATCAGCAAAAGATAAAACGCGCGTTGCCAACGCGAATGGAAGGTGAACACGCGGCCACCTACCAAAGCGAATAGCCCGCTGACCCAAAAAGCCAGCACCCACCAGTTCAACCAAAAGAGCGCACTCAAACTTAAAGTAAGAATGAAGGCGGCGTTCCCCAAGCTCAGCTTCGCCTCACTCTGCCACAGCGGCTGCCACACCATGAACAGACCGAGATGGGCCAACAAGAGCGGCCGCACCCAAGCGCTTTCGACCCCCACCCAAAGCGCCGCATGCAACAACGCAAGCATGGCAATAGAGAGCCAACGACTCGACTGGACACGTCTCGGAGAAAAATATGTCAACATTTCGTCATCTCTTGTCTTAAGTTCGTCAAAGTATCGCCGGTGTTGAATCCGTCCCACTTCCTTCGTCATTCCAGCGCAGGAGGGAATCCAGTTTATACATGACCAAAAAATGCGTTATTGCATTGATTTTAATTGTATTATCCAATATTTATTGGCGGCCCACGCGTGAATGAGTGAAAATAACATTATATTTGGCACAGCTCTTGCTGAATACTGCGCGCAATACTCAAATTCTAACGAAACACCGAACATTGAAAGTGGAGGAACACAATGAAACGCAATCAATCCGGCTTTACTTTAATCGAAATCGCCATCGTTCTGGTGATTATCGGCCTGCTACTCGGCGGCGTGATGAAGGGTCAAGAACTGATCAACAGCGCGAAGGTGAAGAACCTTGCTGCTGACTTCAAGAACACATCTCTTTACATCTACAGTTACCAAGATAAGTTCCGCAACCTGCCTGGCGATGACCCTCAAGCTAGCACACACGTAACTGGCGCAACAAATGCAGCGTCTGCTGTGGGTGGCGTACAAACAATCGGCAATGGCCGTATCGATGGGAAGTGGGACGATTACTCAGACCTCACAACTGAGGCCGTGATGTTCTGGCAACATGTGCGCGCATCCGGGATAGCAACGGGCATCACCACTCCAGGCGATGCAACTACCGCTTACCCACCTCGCAACACTTTGGGTGGCTTGATCGGCATCACCAACTCCTTGGTTGCTGAAAACCCCATTAGCACACTCAAGGGTGCATACATCATCTGCTCCGCAAACGTTCAAGGTAAGTTTGCGAAACAACTAGACATCATGATGGACGATGGCGTTACCAACACAGGCAGCATGCAGACGCAAATTACTGGCCAAGTTGCTGGTGCCGTTGCTAAGGCTGCCGAGCCCGCACCTGATGACACATTGCTTTATACAGTCTGCATGGGCGTTTAATCAGTCCACTGCAAAACAAAAAAGCCCGCTTCGGCGGGCTTTTTTTGTTGCTGTCACAAGCGAGAATAACTAGCGCATCGAGAATCAACCTTCCTTCAAACGCTTCTCCGCCGCATCCAAAGTCAAGGGCTGTCCCAGCAGTAGCAACACATCACCCACCCTCAACACCATATCCTTGGAAGGTTCGTTACCTAACATGTTGTGACGGCGCACACCGTTCACTTCGACGTTGAGTTCATCCAGTTTGATATCCCCAAGTCGCTTGCCAACAGCATCATGTGTCTCACTCAGCATGACGTTATGGAAGCGCGGTTGCATCTGCTCGGTGTCGTCCCCCACTTCAGACTGTGGTGTCTTCAAATAGCCACTGAACATGCTGTAGCGTTTTGCGCGCGCTTCCTGGACACGGCGCACCACACGACTCAGCGGGATACCCGCCATCAGTAACGCTTGGGAGGCGAGCATGACACTACCTTCCAACACTTCGGCGACCACCTCGGTCGCGCCTGCTTTTTTCAGAACGTCCACATTGGTGTCGTCGGCAGTACGTACGATGACCGGCAGGTCTGGTCGTGCCTTGGTGACGTGGTGCAATATCTTCAACGCAGAATGTTTGTCGTCGTAGGTGATGACCAGCGTCTTGGCGCGCATCAAACCTGCGGCTTGCAGCACCTCATGTTTCGCTGCATCGCCATAGACGACGCGCTCACCCGCCTCGTTCGCTTCTTTCACGCGGCGCGAATCCAAATCAAGCGCGATGAAGCTGATGCCTTCTGCTTGCATGAATTTAGCTAAGGCCTGTCCACTGCGTCCATAACCGCAGATGATGATGTGTTGTTTCGCCGCCATACTCTGCACGGCGATCTGATGCATCTGCATGGCACGATTCACCCATTCTTCGGGTGACAAACGGCGCACGATGGCTTCTGAATACTGGATGAGGAAAGGTGCGATGAGCATGGAGATGAGCATGGCAGCGAGCACGTTCTGCATCACATCGTCAGGTAGCAGACTGACTCCGCCTGCCAGTGTCAACAACACGAACCCGAACTCGCCCGCCTGCGCCAAGCCAATGCCAGTGCGCACGGCTGAACCCCAACTGCCTCCAAAGACACGCACCAAAGCGGCAACGACTAGGGCTTTGAACGGTATCAAAATGAGTAACAACAGCAATATCCATCCCCATCCAATAAGGATGGCGTGGATATCCAGCATCATGCCGATGGTGACGAAGAACAGGCCGAGCAAGACATCTCGGAACGGCTTGATGTCTTCTTCCACCTGATAGCGGTATTCGGTCTCGGAGATGAGCATGCCTGCCACGAAAGCACCTAGCGCCAACGACAACCCACTCAACTCAGTGAGCCATGCCATACCCAGTGTGAACAACAACACGTTGAGCATGAACAGCTCGGAGGATTTTTGTTGGGCGACCAAGTGAAACCACGGACGCAACAGCTTCTGACCAAAGATCAGCAACGCCGCCAGCACGACGGTGGCCTTAAGCATGGCGACAGCGATGATGCCACTCAGATCCCCCCCGCTTTGCGCAAGTGCTGGGATGACGATGATTAGAGGCACCACGGCCAAGTCTTGGAACAGCAACACCCCCATGATCTTTTGCCCATGCGGTGCGTTAAGCTCGGCACGCTCGACCAACATCTTGCTAACGATGGCAGTAGATGACATCGCCAAGATTCCGCCGAGCGCCAACCCAGCACGCCAATCCATCGCAAACGCCAGACACGCCAACATCACCAAACCGATGGTGAGCACCACCTGCGCTGTACCCAGACCAAATACGAGCCTCTGCATCGCGCGCAATTTTGCAAGGCTGAATTCGAGGCCGATGCTGAACATCAAGAACACCACGCCGAACTCGGCGAGATGCCGAGTCTCTGGCGCATCCGGGATCCACCCCAGCGCATGCGGCCCGATGAAGATGCCCACGATGAGGTAGCCCAGCATGGCGGGCAGATGTAACAGGCGGAACAGCACCACCACGCCAACGGCGGCGGCGAGCAAAATGAGTAAAAGATGTAGTGAGCTATCCATGCCCCGATGATGCCTCAAGTTAGTGCGCTTGCAAAATCGTTCCGGCTTCAATAGCCACTGCTATAATTTGCCGCATGGATAAAAACATCACCGCCGGGCCTCACGCGCTCGACCTCGCACGTCAAGTCTTGAACATCGAAGCCGCCGCCGTGCAGGCGCTCGTAGCACGCATCGACGATCAATTCCTCAGCGCGCTCAACCTCATCCTCGCTTGTCATGGCCGAGTCATCGTGAGTGGCATGGGCAAGTCTGGACACATCGCACGCAAGATTGCCGCGACGCTCTCCAGCACAGGCACACCTGCTTATTTCGTGCATCCGGGCGAAGCGAGCCACGGCGACCTAGGCATGGTCACTTCGCAGGATGTGTTCATCGGCATCTCCTATTCTGGCGAGAGCCAAGAGTTGCTCACCATCGTGCCCACCATCAAACGCCAAGGAGCAAAACTAATCACGCTGACTGGCAAACCAGAATCCAGTTTGGCACGCGAAGCGGATGTGCATCTGAATGGCGCAGTCGCCCAAGAGGCCTGCCCAATGGGTTTAGCACCGACAGCCAGCACCACTGCCGCACTAGCTTTGGGTGATGCACTTGCTGTCGCGCTGCTTGACGCAAAAGGTTTCGGCGAAGCCGATTTCGCACGCTCGCACCCCGGTGGCAGCCTAGGCCGCCGATTGCTCACACATGTGCGTGACGTGATGCACACCAATGCCAGCATCCCCAGCGTGCCGGACACGGCGACGCTTGCCGATGCGGTACTGGAGATGTCGCGCAAAGGGTTGGGCATGACAGCCATCGTTGATACCAAACATCATTTGCTCGGCATCTACACCGATGGCGACCTGCGCCGCACTCTCGATAAGAAAGTAGACTTCAGCACCACACCTGTCGCTTCGGTGATGTCTCGCACCCCGCGCAGCATCGGCCCTGATGCGCTAGCGGTCGAGGCGGTACAACTGATGGAGCAATACAACATCAGCCAATTGCTGGTAGTAGATACGAACAAGAAGGTCGTTGGTGCACTGAACATGCACGACTTGCTCAAGGCCAAGGTCATCTAACTCATGTCGCTCACCCCCAAGATCAAATCCATTCGCCTCGTCGCTTTCGATGTGGATGGCGTACTCACGGATGGCGGGCTTTATCTTTCCGACTCTGGCGATGAATTCAAGCGCTTCAACTCGCTCGATGGCCATGGGCTGAAGATGTTGCGCGCCTCTGGCGTGGAACTCGCCATCATCACTGGGCGCAAGTCGAAGTGCGTCGAACTGCGTGCCAAGAACCTAGGCATCCAGCGGCTCTATCAGGGAGTGGATGACAAATGGGCGGCGATGCAATCACTGTTGGCTGATATGCAACTACCCCCCGAAGCGGCTGCCTTCATGGGTGATGATGTGATCGACCTGCCTGTGATGCGCCGCATCGGATTGGCCCTTAGCGTACCTGCCGCACCGCAATTGGTGCGCGAGCACGCTCACTATGTGAGTCAGCGCGAGGGGGGGCATGGCGCGGTACGCGAGGTGTGCGAACTCATCATGGCTGCGCAGGGCACGTTGGCGGAACAACTCGCTCCTTATTTGAAATAAGCGATGAACACTCAGCGCCTCACCGGCAAACTACGTTCTTGGCTACCGATGTCGCCGCTGCTGGGCTTGCTACTCGGCAGTTACTGGCTGAGCCTGCAAGTACAACCCTTGCCAGCACTCACCAAAGAAGCCAGACATGACGTCGACTTCACCATCGAACACCTGTCCTCCACCGTGCTCGACCCGCAAGGTATGCCTCACTCCACACTGTCCGCCGATAAGATGTGGCACTTTTCGGATGATGACACTACACATTTACAGATGCCCACTCTCCTCAGTTTGAAAGCAGACCAGCCTCCTGTGCACATCACGGCGAAACTGGGTACGCTAAACAAGAATAGTGATGATGTGTTCTTGCACGATGATGTGGTGATCACACGCACCGCCCCCAAGACCATGAATGAGATGCGCTTCGAAACGGATTATCTACACATCACGCCCAACAAAGGCTTGGCCGAGACCGACCACCCCGTCCTGATGTATGACAGGAAGAACGTCGTCAGTGCTGTCGGCCTATCGTTGGACAACCAAGCACGCACTGTGAGATTGCTATCCCAAGTCAGAGCCAAACATGAGCCCAACAAATAACCTCATCGTCTTCGTCACGCTGTCATTCCTTTGCATGGCAGGCTTTGCCCATGCTGAGACTGCCGACCGCGACAAGCCTCTGCATCTTGTGTCGGACAACATGACATTGGATGACGCCAAGCAGACCAGCACCTTCGAGGGGCATGTCGAATTGACACAGGGAACCTTGCAGATCGTAGCCGAGAAGATTGTCGTCGTCGAAGATGCTCAAGGCTATCAACATCTCACCGCATCGGGCGCGCCCGCCAGTTTCCGCCAGAAGATGGAAGAGGCTGATGAATATGCCGAAGGATTCGGCGAGCGTATCGAATACGACACCCGAGCAGACAGGGTAGACTTCTTCAAAAATGCCCGCGTGAAGCGTGGGCAGGATGAGGTGATGGGCGATTCCATCACTTACAACAGCAAGACCGAGACATTCCAAGCACGCGGGAAACCGGCTGCCATCAATGAAAAGACAACCAGCAAAGATAGGGTGCGTGCTGTGATCCAGCCCAAGAACGACAAGACCAAAAACACAGATGGCAAGAACGGCGGGCTGGCCATCCAGCCCAGTCCAGATTTGAACACTCCCGCCACGGGAGCGACTCAACCATGAGCGAACTGCGCACGACTTCGCTCAAGAAACGTTACGGCTCACGCACCGTGGTGCAGGACGTTTCACTCGCCGTCAGTAGCGGCGAGGTCGTCGGCTTGTTAGGCCCCAATGGCGCAGGCAAGACCACTAGCTTTTACATGATCGTGGGGCTCGTGGCTGCCGATGGTGGCGAGATCACTATCGATGGGCAGAACGTCACCCACGAACCCATCCATCGCCGCGCGCGCTTAGGGTTGGCCTATCTACCACAAGAAGCCTCCATCTTCCGCCGCATGACGGTGACGCAGAACATACAGTCCGTGCTTGAACTGCATGGCTACACGCCAGAAGAACAAACGGAGCGTCTAGAAGCTTTGCTCGAAGATCTGCACATCACCCACATCCGCAACAATCCCGCCATCAGCCTATCTGGTGGTGAGCGCCGTCGCGTGGAGATCGCCCGTGCGTTGGCCACCGACCCGCGATTCATCTTGTTGGATGAGCCTTTCGCGGGTGTTGACCCTATCGCGGTGATCGACATCCAGAAGATCATCCGTTTCCTCAAGGAACGCGGTATCGGCGTCCTCATCACCGACCATAACGTGCGGGAAACATTGGGCATCTGCGACCGCGCCTACATCATCAACGCAGGTTCGGTAATGGCGGAAGGAAAGCCCGAGGAAATCATCTATAATGAGGGCGTGAGGAAGGTGTATCTGGGCGAGCACTTCAAATTATAAGAAGCGCCGACCATCACCAAACATCCGTAATGAAACCAGCTCTCCAACTCAGGCAATCACAACAACTGCTGCTTACGCCGCAGTTGCAGCAAGCTATCAAGCTGTTGCAACTCTCCACGCTGGAGATCAATCAAGAGACGGCGCGCCTGTTGGACGAGAACCCCTTCCTTGAGCGTGAGGACGATAACGGTAATCAGACCTACAGCGGCAGCAGTGGCACTGAAACGACCGCCAGCAACAGCAACAACGAGACACCCACTCCCGAAGCCGAGACTCGCACTAGCGAGACCGATTGGCCGGAGCCTTCTTTCTCTTCTAGCGCTGCCAGCCCCGATGACGAGGACGAAGGTTACGGCGAGGTGGCAGCCGACCGTCCTAGTATGCGCGAGCATCTGCTGTGGCAATTGAACATGAGCCAGCTCGATTCGCGCGACAAGAAGATCATCAGCCTGTTGATCGACGCACTAGATGAGAACGCCTACCTATCGCAACCATTGCAAGAGATCGTAGAGTTGCTACCACAAGAACTGGACATCACGCTGGACGACCTAGAGACCGCACTCGTACAACTGCAACATCTGGACGAGCCTGGCATCGGCGCACGCGACCTGAGTGAATGCTTGGCACTGCAACTACAAGCCATGCCCGAGGATGTTCCCGGACGCGACTTGGCGCTGGCGCTGGTAACGAAACATCTCGACCTACTCGCCTCGCGTGACTTCAACAAACTCAAGAAGTTGCTGCACTGCGACGATGATGCACTACGTTGTGCGCAAGATCTCATCGTGCATCTGCAACCAAAACCCGGCATGGCGTTCGAACAACGCGCAGCAGACTATGTAGTACCAGATGTGTTGGTGGAGCGTGTCGGCGGTATCTGGCGTGCACGCCTGAACCCAGAAGCGATGCCACGTCTGCGTCTCAATCAGGTGTACGCCAACATCCTGCAACAACGTGGCGATGGCAATGCGCAAGGCATGGTGACGCAACTGCAAGAGGCGCGCTGGTTCATCAAGAATCTGCAGCAGCGCTTCGAGACCATCCTGCGTGTGGCGCAAGCCATCGTCGAACGTCAGCGCCAATTCTTCCAGCATGGTGACATCGCCATGCGCCCCTTGGTGTTGCGAGAGATCGCCGACCAACTGGAGTTGCATGAATCCACTATCTCGCGCGTGACCACGCAGAAGTTCATGCACACGCCGCGAGGCATCTATGAATTCAAATATTTCTTCGGCAGCGGATTAGCTACCGAAGCTGGTGGTGCGTGTTCATCCACCGCCATCCGTGCGCTCATCAAACAGATGGTCAGTGAAGAGGATGCCAAGCATCCACTCACCGACAGCCGCATGTCAGAGATCCTGGCACAGCAGGGCATTATCGTCGCCCGCCGTACCGTGGCAAAATACCGGGAATCTATGAGTATCCTCCCGGTGAATCTTCGTAAATCACTCTAACCATAAAGGAGCAGGCCATGAACCTCAACCTCACAGGACGTCACCTCGAAATCACTCCAGCTATCCGTGAACATGTACAAGCGAAACTGGACAAGGTCAAACGCCATTTCGACAACGTGATCGACGTCAATGTCATCCTGTCCGTAGACAAATTGGTTCAAAAGGCGGAAGCCACCGTCCATTTGTCCGGCAAAGACATCCATGCCGAGACCGAGGACGCCAATCTGTATGTCGCGATCGATGCATTGGTTGATTCTTTGGATCGCCAAGTACTGAAGCACAAAGAGAAACGCAATGCTAGCCGCCATGACGATTCTGGCAAACATCAAGTAGCAGAATGAAGTGATACGGGGCGACCGAACGGTTGCCCCGTTTTTATTTGGTGAGACAACATGAGCTTGATCAGCAAGATATTGACTTCCGAATGCGTCCTGCTGGATGCGGAATCGACTAGCAAGAAACGTGTGTTCGAACGCGTCGGCATATTGTTCGAGAACACGCAGAACATCGCACGTAGCCAAGTGTTCGACAGCCTGTTCGCCCGCGAGAAACTGGGCTCGACTGGACTAGGACAAGGCGTTGCGATACCGCACGGTCGTGTGAAAGGGTTGCGCGATGCCGTGGCCGCTTTCGTTAAGATGGAGACTCCCATCCCCTTCGATGCGCCGGATGGCTTACCCGTGAACTTCATCTTCGTGTTGCTCGTACCTGAACGCGCGACCGACTTGCATCTACAGATCCTCGGCGAATTGGCGCAAATGTTCAGCGACCAAAAGTTCCGCGATGAACTGACGAACGCGAATGATGCGGTAGCGATCCACAAGTTATTCAACGATTGGCAAGCCTAACTGTCATGTCACAGATCAACATCCGCAAACTCTTCGACGACAAGCAAGAACGCTTGGGATTGACTTGGGTCGCGGGTACGGACGGCGCGGACCGCATCCTCAATAGCGAGACGGTGAATGCCTCCAACCTCGGTCTGATCGGCCACATGAATCTGGTGCACCCTAACTGGGTGCAAGTATTGAGCAACACCGAGTTGGATTATCTCCACTCACTCTCCCCTGCCGAACTCTCCTCTGCGCTCTCACAACTAGAACGCGCAAAACCCTCCTGCCTCATCATCGCGGGCGATACGGACATACCTAAGGGGCTGATCGATTTCGCCAATAAGACGGAGACGCCGTTGTTCCGCTCCCCCTTGAGTAGCGTGCATCTGATGTGGATGGTGCGCCACTACATGATCAAGGCGCTGGCAGAATCCACCACACGTCATGGCGTGTTCATCGACGTGCTCGGCGTCGGCGTGATGATCACGGGCGACAGTGGGGTGGGTAAGAGTGAATTGGCATTGGAACTCATCACGCGCGGCAATGGCCTAGTCGCGGATGACATCGTCGAACTCTATCGCATCTCGCCAGAAGCGCTCGAAGGTCGCTGCCCTGAATTGTTGCGCGACTTCTTGGAGGTGCGCGGCTTGGGCGTGCTCAACATCCGCACCATGTTCGGCGAGACTGCGGTACGTCGTAAGAAGAGCTTAAAACTCATCGTGCATCTCTATCGTCCACAACATGACGATCTTTCCAAACTAGACCGCCTTCCGCAATCGGGACGTGAAGAGATCATGGGGGTGAATATCAGCAAGGTGGAGATCCCTGTGATGGCAGGACGCAACCTGTCTGTCTTGGTCGAGGCCGCCGCGCGTAACTTCGTGTTGCAACAACGTGGTATCGACTCCATGCAAGAATTCATCACGCGGCAAGAGCAACAGATCTATGGCAGCGGTATCTAAGAGCTGACTATGCAACTGTTCCTTATCAGCGGCTTATCTGGCTCTGGCAAAAGCGTCGCTTTGAAAACGCTGGAAGACGCAGGCTTCTACTGTGTAGACAACCTGCCCGTCGAATTACTCACCGATCTGATCGACAATCTGCAGAATGCAGGCTATACCCGCATGGCAGTGAGCATCGACGTACGTAGCGGCACCAGTGTCGAACAACTACCCACTCATATCGCCGGAATGAAACGGTTCGGCGTAGATGTGCATGTATTGTTCTTGGACGCGCAGACAGACACTTTGGTGAAGCGATTCTCTGAGACGCGACGCTCCCATCCTTTGAACGATGGCATACGCACGTTGCCCGAGTGCGTCGCGCATGAACGTGAACTGCTAGCCGATATCTCAGAACTGGCACATCACATCGACACCACAGAACTCGGCGCGAATGCTTTGCGTGCTTGGGTGAAGGATTTCATCCGTCTCGACCGCGCGCGACTCACTTTGCTGTTCCAATCATTTGGCTTCAAGCATGGCATCCCACTTGATGCCGACTTGGTGTTCGATGTGCGCTGCCTGCCCAACCCTCATTACGACCCCGAGCTCCGTCCACTGACCGGGCGTGATGCACCCGTGATCCGCTTCTTGGAAGAGACACCTCTCGCGCAGAAGATGTTCGACGACGTGCGTAGCTTCGTCGAGAACTGGTTGCCCAGTTACATCGCCGACAACCGCAGTTATCTAACTGTCGCAATCGGTTGCACTGGAGGACAACATCGCTCTGTCTATCTCGCAGAACGGCTCTCACGCCATTTTGCTTCTCAGCAACAGGTGTTGGTACGCCATCGTGAGCTTGTATGAGTCGCTCCGCTCGTCACTCAAAGCGGGTGACTGGCTGACACTGTTGCTCGGCTGTACTTGCGTCATCCTACTCACGCTGAAACTCTGGAACGGCGAACTCGCTGACCGCGCCATCATCCGTAGTGGCGGCAAAATCTTCAAAGAAGTCCCTCTCGCACGCGACGTTCAGATCGAAGTTCCGGGTCCACTCGGCATCAGCGTCATCACCATCGAGAAACGCAAGGCACGCATCACGAGCGACCCCAGCCCCCGACAATATTGCGTGCGCCAAGGTTGGCTACAACAGGCGGGAGAGATCGCAATCTGTTTGCCGAATGAGGTGAGTGTAGAGTTAACCGGTAGTGCGAAGAGATATGACAGCCTCAACTATTAAGTTAGCCACCACATCGGAAGACCACCACATCGCAAAGATGGCAGCCGTGGCGCTCGGCCTCACCGTGTTGGAAAGTGCCATCCCGTCCCCGATCCCCGGCGTGAAGCCAGGACTTGCCAACATCATCACCCTCATCGTATTGGCGCGATACGGCTGGCGTGCGGCAGCATGGGTATCGCTACTACGGGTGGTCGCAGGAAGCTTGTTGTTCGGCAACTTCCTCGCTCCAGGATTCTTCTTGAGCTTGAGCGGCGCACTTTGTAGCCTCGCTGCATTAGCTGTAAGCATGCACTTACCTCAGCGCTGGTTCGGCGCGGTGACACACAGCATCTTCGCCGCCTTCGCCCACATCGCAGGGCAGATGATCGTTGTCTATCTGTGGCTCATCCCCCACAGCGGCATCGCCTATCTCATCCCCATCTTCGCCACCGCTGCGCTGGTGTTCGGCACCGTGAACGGATTGATCGCGGCTCGATTCATGGATAATGACGAAAAACCTGACACGGAAAGGCACGCATGAAAACGATAACGTTAGCGCTCACTGGCGCATCAGGCCTCCCTTACGGCATGCGCCTTTTAGAGACGCTTCTGCAAAGTGGGCAGCGGGTACACCTCGTCTACACACAAGCAGCGCAGATCGTCGCCAAGCAGGAACTGGATTTCACACTCCCCACGCGCCCACAAGATGCGGAGCAGATGTTCATTGAACGCTTCGGAAAATTCAGCGGCGAACTAAAAGTGTTCGGCATCCAAGATTGGTACGCACCGATGGCCTCTGGCTCCAACCCCGGCGACGCGATGGTGGTGTGCCCTTGCACCATGGGCACGCTGGGCAAGATCGCAGGTGGCATCAGCGACGACCTCATCTGCCGCGCCGCCGACGTGATGCTCAAAGAAAAACGCACACTGATCCTCGCCCCGCGCGAGATGCCGTTCTCAGCTATCCATCTAGAAAACATGCTGAAGCTATCCCATGCGGGTGCGGTGATCATGCCGCCGAATCCCGGCTTCTATCATCATCCGCAGAGCGTGCAGGACATCGTGGATTTTGTAGTGGCGCGAATACTCGACCATCTGGGAGTGGAGCAGACGCTCATGCAGAAGTGGGGAGAGTGAAATAACTCTGCCTTATCCGACCGTCTCCAACATCGCCCTCACCGGCGTCGGTATCGCCGCTCCTAGCGCCTCGCCCACATCCAGCCAAACACTTCCCGCTTGCATCGCCCTCACAGGTTTGCGTTCAAGCTGGATCTTCAGTGGTGTGATGTGCAGTTTGAAATGAGTGAAGGTATGAGTGAATGGCTCCAACTTTTCTCCGTCACTCGCTTGCATTCCACTCTGTAGAAACCAATCCCTTGCAGCATCCTCACCATCGAATTGTGGTGGACACCACAGCCCGCCCCAGATGCCGCTGCTAGGACGCTTCTCCAATAGGATGTCGTTGCCGTGCATGAGTAGGAGAAAGGTCGCGCGTCTTTCGGGCACGACCTTCTTCGGCCTTGATGTAGGGAGCGTATTGATGCGATCTGTTTGCAGCGCGATGCAGTCAGCTTGCACCGGACACAAGACACATTTCGGTCTGCTACGTGTGCAGACGGTGGCGCCCATATCCATCAGCGATTGTGTATAGATCGCCACGTCATCATTTGGCAGTAGAACATCCGCCTCTTGCCAAAGCCGCTCTTCGACTCGCTTGTTACCAGCCCAACCTTCAATACCTCGATGCCTTGCCAGCACACGCTTCACGTTTCCGTCCAAGATGGCGCGATGCTGATGGAAGGCAAGGGCGCACACGGCCGCAGCGGTAGAGCGACCGATGCCGGGTAGCGCGATGATGTCGTCGAAGTTACTTGGAAATTGCCCGTTGAAGCGCTCGACGATGAGACGAGCGGCTTTATGTAGATTACGACCGCGAGCGTAGTAGCCAAGGCCACTCCAATGCGCGAGCACTTCATCTTCACTGGCGGCCGCGAGTACTGTGATGGTAGGAAACGCGGTGATGAAGCGTTGAAAATAGGGGATGACGGTGGCGACCTGCGTCTGTTGCAACATGATCTCGGACAGCCATACGCGATAAGCGTCAGCCTCTGACACGTTACTGGCGAAGCCAGCCGTTTGCGGGAGGAGGCTGGTGGGCGGCACTTCCTCACTCTTGGAATGTTCGCGCATTAACGTGCCGCCCTGAACCTGCCACGGCAGATCATGACGACCATGCGCGCGCTGCCACACGGTAAGGCGGGATGCGAACGAAGTCATCGTTGCGAGATTCGTTCGCATCCCATCACGATCATTTGAACAGACCGCCCAAGCCTTTTTTCAGATCCGCCTCGGCTTTTGCTTTTGCTGTTGCCTTTTGTGCATCGAGGGCTTGCTGTGCTTTCAACTTGGCTGCTCCCGCTGCAGCTGCGGCTTGTTGTTTCGCTGCATCGGCTGCAGCCGCCGCCTGTTGCTTGGCTTGATCAGACACCGCCGCGCCAAAATCCAGTTTGAATTTCAGATCCGCAAACGGACCGCTTATGCGCACAGGAATGGTTAGGCCGCCAACATTGTCCTTACCGCCCTGTCCTTCTGCAGTACCCGCAAGGGTGGCTTTGACGAGGTAGTCTAGGCTGTCGTTACCGACGTTGATGTCACCTTTACCGCCCACGCGCACGAATGGAGATTTCATCGAAAGGTCTTCGTTATGTGCGACACCATTAGTAATCTTGAACGTCGCTTTCAATTCGCTGAAGTCGGTCTGCTCAGCAGTGTTCGCACCTTGCGTCTTGTCGCCGCCTTTACCTAAGTCGCGCGCACTCTTGGCAAGGTTGATCCCCTTCACTGCACCATCTGCAAGGTTGACACTCAAGGTGCCGTTCAATGCCCTCTTCAACACACTCACTCTATCGCCTTGGGTAGTAATGTTGATACCGACCGCCCCTTTACCGTTGACGAAATCCATCTTCAGCGCGTCTTGTAGTAGCGGCCCGATCTCGATGCCGTTCAGCTTGGCATTCACCGCAAAGGCTGGTTGCGCTCTGCTTACATCGACTGAGATATCACTTGCAATACTGCCGTTGTATAGATTGGCTGAGAATGGAGCGACTTTGACCACGCCATCCTTCGCCTTCACATCTGCACGAAGTTGCTTCACCTTCACATTGGCCGCCTTGAGTGCGCCAACACGTAGGCTGCCGTCAATGTTGAGAGGCTTCAAAGCTGATAGATCGAACGGTTGCTCTGGCTCAGCCGTCTTTTCGACTTTCGCTTCGGCACTCTTGGGGATGTAAAGGTCGGCATCGAACTGATCGATCTCCAAATCATAGCGGATCGCGGGTTTTGCAAAATTAGTGACGCCAAGCTTGGCCTTGATTTGACTTTGCAACAGACCGCCAGCCAAATTCGCTTGGATACTTTGACGCCCTAAGTCAGCTTGCACGCTGCCCTTCAATTCACTGCTGATACTCTTACCCGGCAGCTTGTCGCCTGTCGCATTCACTGCAATAACAAGGTCGGAAAGGTTGAACTGCTGTGTCTTCAGATTGGCCGCAATGGGCGTAGATAACTTAAGTTTGAAAGCTTGTTCAGGCTGCGTCACATCCACATTGATAGTGAGATCGCTGAGCTTGAATTTCTCCGCATCACCTTTCACGGATGGCAAAGACAACGATGCAACGACTTTGCCAAACGCTGCATCCAACTGCGCATTCAGCGCCACGCCATCTACAGCGATGTCGTTCTTCAGCATGCTGAATGCAGGCACATCCAGTTTAGCCTCAAATCTTTCCTTTCCCTTCACTCCGCTGGCGGAGAAGGCCAATTTCTTGGCCACATAGCTCTGTTCACCGAGACTCGCATTCGCATCCAATCCCAGCTTCACAGCCAGATTGCTGATATCGAGCACTGCCCCCTTCGCTTGCACTTCCAAACCTTGCACTTCATAGAGCCCCTTCTCCAAATCAAAGGTGAGTGTGGCCTTCAGTTGCGTGGTGACGTCCACCTTGGGTTGATTCGCGAGGATGTGCGCGGCAAATTCGATCTTGCTCGGCTTTCCATTGGCGATACGTCCAGTGTGCAAGCTCAATTCCTTGACGCTGTACTGCGCGCCAGTCATCTCATCAAGATAGCCGAACTCAGTATCATCGATACGTATCGAGGCGATATCGAACTTGATTGGGGCCGAAGCTTCTTTCGGTTGCTCCGGCTCGGCACTCTTGCTCAAAAGATCATCCAGATTGCTTGTACCGTCTTTGTGTTTGATGACTTGTGCCTTCACGCCACTCAATAACACCTCGTCCACAACGACCTTCTTAGCAAGGAGCGGCATGAAAGCAAGCGACACACGCGCCTCACCGATAGAAGCAAACTCGGTCTCGCTTTTGAATTCGGATAGCGCGACCTGACCTAGGCGTGCACCGATACTCGGGAAAAAGAACAGCTTGATATCACCATCCAGTTTCAGCGTGCGCTGCTTGCTGTCTTTCACAGCCTGGATAATCTGCGGCTTGTAGGTGTTGGGATCGAATGTGAGTGCGATATAGGTCAGCGCGGCAGCGAATAGCGCGACCAAACCGCCAACTGAATACAGACCATATTTAAGATATTTATTCATGTCGCCCACCTAGAATTTCAATTAGCAAATTATAAACGAGTCTAATTTTGTACCACCGAAAACAACAAAGCCCTCACGAGGAGATTACGTGTGGTTGATGGCCTACTTTGCTTACGGCCGTCCCGTTGGGACTTAACTTCGCAAGCGAAGTTAGCCTTCACCGCAAGAAGCTCGCAACGCAAGCGTCTTGTCACTGCGCTCAAGCAGATCTATTTTCAATTCCACAAAGCAAAAGACCCCGCCTTTTGGGCGGGGTCTTTTGCTTTATAAGGAGTCTGACGATGACCTACTTTCACATGCGAGCTGCACACTATCATTGGCGCGAAGTCGTTTCACTGTCCTGTTCGAGATGGGAAGGAGTGGGGCCAACTTGCTATGGT
>Ga0172379_10001248_pt1 | contig 52722 bp, 48 predicted proteins | sample GrowelOW334metaG_FD_119756 | JGI IMG/M metagenome (GOLD analysis project Ga0172379, IMG submission 119756) | Groundwater microbial communities from an aquifer near a municipal landfill in Southern Ontario, Canada - Groundwater well OW334 metaG | ecosystem: Environmental > Aquatic > Deep... | reverse complement strand
TTAGAAGAGTTAATCACCAAGGTTTCTTTAGAGAAATTTGTAAGATGAATAAAATAAAGATATTGTAAAAGAGAGAGATTAACCCCAAGCTTTACTCTATTTCAAATAAAGACTTACTGGGGAATTAGGGTGTCATTTTAACGCAAATAGCAAAATTTTTAAATCTAAGTTCAAGAAGCATATCAAATGTTTTAGAAAAATTGATTTTCTGATAAACGGTGTTAGCACCTACTTAGTATAAAAATGCTAAAATAAATAAAAAGGGGAGTAAAAGATGAACATAAAAACAATAATTCAAGCACTCTACTATCTTATAAACAGTAACGAAAAAAGGTATGACAAACTTAGCTTACTAAAGCTTGTGTTTTTTGCGGATAGATATCATATGAGAAAATATGCAAGAAGTATCACAGATGATACTTACTATGCTATGCAGTATGGTCCAGTGGCTTCAAATGTAAAAAATATACTTGACTTTGACTTTTTAAGTGAAGATGAAAAAAACTATATCGAAAAATATTTAGCAAAAGATGGCAAATATTACAACATAAATAACCAATTTGAAACTTTAGAGATGCTTTCAGATACGGACAAAGAAGCACTAGACTTTGCTATAGAAAATTTTGCTCATAATAAAACTTTTGACCTTGTAGATATGACACACAACTACCCAGAATGGAAAAGATTTGAAAAGTCACTAGAAGATGGGCTCAAAAGAGAAAAGATGAATATGGAAGATTTCTTTTTGTCTTCAAAATGTGATAATGACCCATATGATGTCATACCTCAAGAAGTAGTAGAGATGTCAAGAGATTTTTATATGGGAAGATTTTAGTTTGGAAATACCGTCCACTATTCTCGCAAGTTCACACAAAAAAGGGGTCAGGTATTGGGAATAACCAATTTTAGGTTTATCTCAGTTACAATTAGCAGATTTTGAGATTGGGAGTTAACAATGATTGCGTATAACTCGGTATTTTTAGACAATGTAGATATATTTACGCCCAATGAATTAAAAGTATTAGAAGAGTTAAGCACCAAGGTTTCTTTAGAGAAATTTCTTAATAATAAAAGTTATGTCGATAAATTTGGTTTGGATTTTATCCATACATCGGCGCTGATTGAGCGTAACACATATGATAAGTTGGATACTCAAGCTCTTATAGAGTATGGCAGGACAGCAGGTGGTAAAAAATACAGCGATGCGAAGATGATTTTAAATCTTCGTGATGCTTATGAACTGTTTATAACAAATGATTTACCAACCTCCAAACAAACATTGAAAGATTTACATTATATTTTGTTTGCTGAGATGGTTGCACCCAATCAAAGAGCCGTCCCGCGAGATAAAGAAGTAACGATGACAGGATGCAATTATATTCCTCTTGCTACAAAAGAAAAGCTGGATGATGAGTTGAATTATCTGTTTAAAGTGAGTGACACTATTGCCAACCCATACAATAAAGCTTTGTATGTTCACAATAATTTAGCGTATCTTCAATACTTCACCGACTGCAATAAAAGAACAGCGAGGGTGATGTTGAATGTGGTACTTAAAAGTGCTCATCGTATGATATATATCCCAGATGAAGATAGTGTCAAAGAGTATTTAAGATCGATAGTTTCTTACTATGAAACAGGAAGTTATGATTTATTTAAAAAGTATTTTATAAACAGTTATCGAAAAGTTGTGGAGATGATAGAAGAAATTGAACTTTCAAGAGAAAATGAAAAAACTTTGAGAAGAGTATAATGCCACGAGTGTCAAAAGTAGATTTTGTGCGACTGAAGACAGCAGGGTCAGAGGTCAATTTTTAACTTAAAAGTGTGGGATACCCCCTAGATTTAGTAAATAACATAAACACCTATTGACATAAATATTATATTTATGTAATATACTAAATATAATATTTGTTGTAAAAGGTTATAAAATGAAATTAAATGCTGGCGGACTGAGTTCGGTTGTTATTGGTAGAGAAAAAGAACTTATTCAACTTAGTGCTTATGTGTCTTTGGGACAACATATTGCTATTATCGCTCCAAGAAGATATGGAAAAACTACATTAGTCAATGCATTTTTAAACAAGCAAGAAGATGAATATCTTATTTGCAAAATTGATGTATTTGCAGCTTCTACAATTAGAGAATTTTGTGAAATATATATAGACTCTATTTATAAGTTAGACGGGGTCAAAAACTTTGTAAAACATGCCAAAGATAATGTTATGGAAATAATGGGGAAATTCTCTTTGGAATATAGCGATGTTAAAGTTGGGTATGATTTACTCAAAGAGGAAGATGAAAACGAGCTTGTCAGAAAAACATTTGATTTAGCACAAAGCATATCAAACTCCAAAGGGAAAAAACTGATTGCTTTTTTTGATGAGTTTGGAGATTTGGCAAAATTTGGACAAGATTTCATCAAAAAATTACGAAGCTATTTTCAAACGCATTCAAATGTGGTTTATATTTTTGCTGGCAGTCAACAAAGTGTTATGGATGATATTTTTTTGAATTCTGATAATGCATTTTTTAACTTCGCAACACTTATGAGAATAGGAAGATTATCAAATGAATCGATTGAAACTTTTGCAAGTGAACTTATCTTGGGTGAAAAGATTAGCTTTGATGATGAAGCAGTTGCGACTTTGATACAAAGTGTCAATGGTCATCCATTTTATGCTATGAAACTTTTGCAAGAGGGATATATCTGTTTTTTGATGGAAAATAACGGCGAATTTAGTATCTCTGCAAAAAATATCCATCAGGCTATTGAAAAGATTTTATTTGACAATGCTATTTATTTTGAAACTTTATGGCAAAAACTTAACTCCAAAAAACACAAAGGCTCAATAGTAAAAGAACTTGCGATTGAGGGATTTAAGGGGGGAGACAAAGTGAGTTTGTCCTACAAAAGCCAAATGATAAAAGAGCTCAAAGATGATGGTATCATCAATGAAAATAAACAATTTTTTGACCCAATGTTTTTGGAATGGTTGAAATAGTGTCAAGTGCGGTCAAAATTGGGGTCACATATTTACTTTTAAATAAAATTTCCTGTTATTTCTATTCTGTTGTTTCACAGAGAGTTTGGAGTTGCATCTTTTAATATATGGGTTTATTTTTCGGGTATAATTGTTTTAAAATCAGGATAGGTGGATTAGATGCCAACAATCAGATCGATTGGAATTGATGATGGATGTGTATTAGCATTAGAATTTGAAAATGGAGAACATCGATTGTTTGATATGACATACTTGATGGATAAAAAGCCTTTTTGCCGTCTGAAGGATAAATCATTATTTGATTTAGCAAATATTGATTATGGCACTGTTGTATGGCCGGGAAATATTGACATAGCACCAGAAACTTTATATGATAGATCTGTTCCGCAATAAAAAACACACAACGAGGGTCAAATAAGAAAAAAGGTTTAATCATGACTAGAAAAAATAGAGCTGTTTTTGGTGCTAAGTTCGAGCTAAATGATGAGCAATATAAAGTAAAGAGACTAAAACCACTTGAAAACTATTTTGATGGACAAATCACTAAAGAGGTAGCTATAACAAAAGCTATCAAAGATGGGTATTTTGGTACTGAGATCGCTCTGTTTTTAGGAGTGAGTAAAGCCACTGTATCAAAGATGTATCAAACTTATAAACAAAAGGTTAAGCTCTTTGAAAAGTTGCGGGACAAGGGGCTTTTTTGGAGCTATAGTAAAGAGATAAGTTATGATGAATTTGGCGAAAAGTTGCTGATAGAGTATATACTCAAATATGCTGATTTTGATGATATAGCACAATGTGTTGATCTTTTTGGAAAGAGAGCCGTAAAAAGTGTATGGGAAGAGAGACTTGTGAGTGATAAAAGTTTTATCAAGACAAATCTAATGATTGCTCGTGTATTTTTTGGGATGGATGTGGAGAGTGATTATTTCAAGGGGGTGAAAAATGCTAGACTTGAAAAACTTAGATTGCTTGCTGCCTAAGACAAAATCTCTTTTACTGGAGATAGTTGAGAGTTGTGATTTTTTAGACAAGTATGTTTTAGTTGGTGGAAGTGCTTTGACTCTCCATCTATGCCATCGTAAAAGTGAAGATTTGGATTTTTTCACCTTTGAAGATAATTTTGATCTTGGTGAGATTTTTGAGTACATAAAACAATTTTCACAAAAAGAGATACTCAAGAGGTCATGAGTTTGAGGCAAATATTTAAATGTAGTGAAGATATCGTTGAGGGGATTACCTATAAACTTTTTGTAGTCGGATTACTTTATATTGATGATGTTGAAGATGATGACATAACATATTTGCAACCAAAAGAGAAAATCAGTAAACAAAAAATACGAGACTTTTTTGATAGTAGGGTTAAATAGTGATGTCAGAATAAAGAGCCTGTCGTTATTTTATCGCTTAGCGATTTTAAGTCCATGGAAGAGACAGAAGATGTCATTATTAAAAGAAAATATCGTATCAATAATCATACATTTTGAATATTAGTTGTAAAATACGTTCAATAACTACCAATAAAGGATAGATTTTGATAGGTAGAAAGAAAGAAATAGCACTCATAAATAAACTGTGTGATACAAACAATAGCAAATTAGTGGTCGTTCATGGTAGAAGAAGGATAGGGAAAACGTATCTCGTAAACTATATGTTCACCAATAATAGAGATGATTGCATTTTTTTTGAATATACAGGAAGTGATGATCAAGATGCAGATACCCAAAGATTGAATTTTGTAGAGTCAATTTATGATTGGTTCAAACAAGAGCCAACCAAAGAGATAAGCACATGGGCAGAGGCGTTTATATTTTTAAAAAGAGTAATTGAAAATGAAATAGAGCAAAAAAATCATAAAGGCAAAGTGGTACTTTTTATAGATGAAGTTGCTTGGATAGATAAACACAACAAAGCTGGATTTTTAAGTGCATTTGGACATTTTTACAATACCTATTGTCAAAAAAAAGAAAATGTCATCACTATTTTGTGTGGCTCAAATGCTTCATGGATAAAAAATAAAATACTTAAAGATACAAAAGGTCCACTCTATCAAAGAGTTGATTTGGAGATAGCAATGCTCCCTTTTACCCTCAAAGAGACAAAAGAGTATCTTACCAAAGAGAAAAAATTTGAGATAGACAATAAAACAGCTACGGATATTTATATGACACTTGGAGGTGTTGCGAAATACTTGAGCTTTTTGGATTCTTCACTGTCTGTCTCACAAAATATCGATAATCTATTTTTTAATATTGCAGCTCCACTATTTGATGAATATGATTCATTGTTCAAATCTTTGTTTTACGATAAACACGCATTTCATAGACACGTAGTAGATCTCTTATGTGCAAAACAATCTGGATTTACAATTGCAGAACTTGGATTACACATAGATAAAGAGCAAACTGATCCAACCAATAAAAGGCTTAGAAATACTATAAATGAACTCATAGATACAGGATTCATAAAGCCATTAAACAAACTGCACAATAAAACGAAAGAGACAAAATATATCATAAGTGACCCGTTTTGTTTATTTCACTACAAATGGGTAAAAGATCTGAGTAAAAATGATATCGTATCTTTGAAAAATTATTTTACACATATTGTATCTACGCCAAGTTATGTCATATGGTGTGGATTTGCTTTTGAAGCAGTTATGATGATAAATATTGATTTGTATTTAGAACAAAGGGGATTGGCTGCTTTATATAAAAATATCACCTATTGGCAATATAGTGCAAACCCAGATATAGAGGATGATAAAGGGGCTCAAATCGATATAGTGGTAGAATACCAAAACAATATTTACGACATAATAGAGTGCAAATACTATAATGATGAGTTTATTATCTCAAAAGAGTATGCGGATAATTTACGACATAAAATAGCTAAATTTAAAGAACATGCGATAAAACAAAAAAACAGATATGAGCTCAAACTTATAATGCTTACAACGTATGGTACAAAGAAAAACAGTCACTTTAATAGTCTGAATATATCAAGAGACATAACGTTGGAACAACTATTGGATTTTTAAGAAAATGAAGAGTTATAAACCCAATATTTATTGTAAAAGGTTATAAAGTGATAAAAAAAGAAACTAATTTTTTGGCTATTCGTTTACTATACGAATTTTCCAAATGAAAAGTCTAATGTATACAAGGGATTTTCTAAGTAGAACTTAGAGATAATACAATTAATTTTTAACACAAAAGGATATTTAAAATGTTATTACTATTAAAATTAGTGACTATCTTTATAATTAGTTTTATATTTATAAAATTGATCATTCGTTATGCACCTATTTTAGGTCTTGTAGATATTCCCAATCATCGCAGTATCCACACGAAAGTCATCCCAAGGGGCGCGGGTGTCGGGATGATTTTTGCCGTTATATTGTCTGATTTAATTTTTTATAATAGCACTACTTTTTCACACTTATGGACGTTAGTAGGAATTTTCCTTGTATTTATAGTTGGGGTTCTCGATGACCATCGTGATGCTTCACCAAAAGCTAAATTCTTAGTTATTTTTGGTGCAGTAATTTTATTTTATCAGGACAATATCGTAATCGATTCATTGGGAACGATATTTGGCTATTATATTGAACTTGGATGGTTCGCGATCCCCTTTACGATGTTCGCAGTAGCAGGATTTACGAATGCACTCAATTTATCAGACGGGCTTGATGGATTGGCTGGATCTCTTAGCGTAGTTATTTTATCCGCATTGTGCTATATTGGATTTGAAAATAATGATATGTTTATCATCTCATTATCCCTTTCGTTTATCGCTTCAATCCTTGCATTTTTGTGGTTTAATTGGCATCCTGCGAAGATTTTTATGGGTGATAGTGGCTCGCTGACTCTTGGGGTGGTAATTTCCGTTCTTTCGATCAAAGCGCTTGATTATATTCCCCACACCTCCATCCTTTTTATTGCGGCTATCCCTATTATCGATACCCTTATTGTTATGATTCGGCGCAAACGTAGTGGGAAATCAATATTTAGTCCCGATCAAACTCATCTGCATCATGTATTCTTGAGGTTTTTTGATGCTAATGTTAAAAAGACGGTGATTTTGATTGTTATGATGCAACTTTTTTATTCCTTGCTTGGACTTGATTTTATTGATTATGACTATAAGCAACGTTATATTATTATGATTTTTGTCTTAATCCTTGTAATTTTTTATATTATTTTAAATGGAATGCTACAACAGCAAAAGAAAAAAATTAAATAATGGCTAGAATAGTATTTTTGATAACATTAATTTTTTTATCTCTTTATGGCACCTCTAGGTTCGAACCTATTTTTGAAAAAGCTGGGCATGATTTTGGGATTGAACCCTCTTTGTTGGCGCGTATTGCAACGATTGAGAGCAGTATGAATCCTCGTGCGATCAACCAAAATAGAAATGGGACAGTTGATATTGGGCTGATGCAGATCAATTCGATGCATCTTAAGCGTCTTTCTGCGATTGGGGTGACCAAGCAGGCGTTGCTGGATCCTGAGGTAAACATCTACGTTGGGGCATTGCTTCTCAGTTCCCATATACGCAAAAGAGGGTACAATCTCAGTGCAATTGGCTGTTATCATTCCGCTAATCCTGTGTTTAAAAATCAATGGCTGAAACGGTTGGCGATGGCAGAAATACCGACGGGTGATACTGTTTTACAGAAGGGATCTCCCGTAATCGAAGCTTCGGGCGATTCTCGGAGCCGTTTTGTTCAGCAACAATTGACCAAGCGAACCGATGAAAAAATAGCACAGGGAATGAGCCCCAAAAAAGCGTGGCATGAAGCAAAATCGGAAGTTGATCGGCTGATGGGATACACGGGTTAAGCGTGAAAAACAAATTTTAAAAAAGGTGGGTTAGAGTATATGAAGTTTCTAAAAATCATAGCACTGTATATGATGCTTGTTCTCTCCGTTAATGCGGAAGATATAGGGGGCGTGCCGAGTGCGTCAATCGTTCAAGCGATCAAATCGAATCCGAATATTTTGAATTCGCCGCAGGCACAACAAGCGATGCAACAAAAAGGGGTTACCGCAAGCGAAGTGCTCCAAAAAGTAGATCAGGTCTCCAAGCCTACTACAACTTCTCCTACAGCTACTGCTACGGAGCCAAGCAATAAGGTAGACGCTGAAAAAAAGTTGGATGAAAAAAAAGCAGATACGGTTAAAGAAGAGCCTGTAGCTGTTGATGCGGATGTAACACAAATGTATCGTTCTCCTCTTACGGTAGAAAAGACCAATGATTATGCCAAGCGTCTTCTTTCACGCCAGATCAAAGGGCAAGCTTCAGCGCTTCAGCGTTATGGCTTCGAATTTTTCTCCAATAAAAACGGGATGGATCTCTCATCACTTCCTGTTCCTGAGAGCTACCGATTGGTTCCCAAGGATGTTCTATCTGTCATATTGTATGGACCAAAAAGCGATAATATGTCTCTTACTGTCGATAAAGAGGGCAATATTGTCATTCCCTCTTTCGGTCCGCTTCATATAGCAGGATTGAGTTTTGGAGAGGCTAAGAAGACGATTAGTGATGCACTAATGGCAGCGTTCCCCAATGTCGGTGTAACGGTCAATATCACCCAGTTTTCAACGATTCAGGTGACATTAGCAGGAGAAGTGGCTACTCCCGGACTTTATAACGTCAGCTCATTCTCAACCGTGAAAGAGGCATTGATTTCAGCGGGTGGATTGTCTAAAAATGGTTCTATGCGCTCCGTCCTCATCAAAAGAGGGGGAAGGGTTTATAAAGATATTGATTTATATACCATTATCCGAGGCAGTGGACGAAGTGACCCTTTGTTGCAAGCGGGTGATATTATTGTCGTACCTGTGATGGGGAAAAGTGTCGTCATTGATGGAGATGTCAAACGTCCTGCTATTTATGAGGCTAGAAGTAACACGACGATCGGCGAATTGATTTCTCTAGCAGGTGGCTTGAGCGCTGAGGCGAATAAGAATGACATCCGAATTACTCGATATGAAGCACATCAACGAATGAGTGCTCTCAATGTTTCACTAATCGAAGCGAAAAAAATGGTTGCGATGGATCAAGATAGTGTTTATGTGCATGGTCTTGATAAGAGCAATTTACGTGGAATTACCCTGTATGGCAATGTCGTCAAACCGGGATTTTGGCCATTGTCAAAAGAGGGTATGGCATTACGAGACTTTTTCAAACAAGAAATTGCTCAAAATACATTGCGTGGAGTTTTTCTCGAAGATACCTATTTTGATTACGCAATCATTAAACGGATTAAATCCAATCTAAAAGAAGAAATTATCGGTTTTTCATTGGCAAAAGTACTTAATGGAGAAGAAAAAATTTCCCTCTACAGTCGCGATCAACTTTTTATCTTAAATCGTTCGACGGTTACCCCACCCTCGATTGTAAAAATTTCAGGAGAGTGTATCGCACGCCCTGGCGAATACAGATTTTTTGATAAGATGACCTTTGAATCGTTGATGAGTACGGTGGGAACAACGTGTCCTATTGATCGAAAGAAAGTAACGATTGTATCACCTGATCCTGTGGCTATGACACTAAAAGTACGCGTTGTTGATACCATGCAAGAAAAAACAGTACCGCTCAAAGAGTTTGATGATATTCGAACGATTGGATTCTTTACGACCAATCCTATCAAGCAAGCTGTTATTATTGGTGAGGTGTACAAGCCTGAAAATTATCCTATTTCTGAAGTGACAACGCTTAAAGATGTGATCTTAGGTGCAGGTGGATTGACTAAATACGCATTCCTCGATCGTGCGCGTGTCACCCGTACTTTATTAGACGATGGAAAAAAATTTAGCACACAAGATTATTTTATTTCATTGCGTAATCTTAATAGTGATGCAGCAGGGTTTGTATTGAACGATAAAGATGTGATAACTATCTATAATATTGATGAATTGACGATTCGTTCATCGGTTACTATTAATGGTGAAGTCTATAAGCCTGGTTCATTCAAAATTGATGACAATACAACAACACTTAAAGATGTGATTCTGGCAGCGGGTAATCTTACGGATAAGGCAAGTCGAGATAAACTTGAGATTATTCGTTATGTGGTTGTTGATGGTGTTCGTACCCGAAAAGTTCAGACGTTGATGGTAGCACAGGCTATGTCCGATGCGTCTCCACTTCTTACTAATTATGACGAAGTGACTGTTTTTAGGATCCCTAAATGGAATGAGCGTAAAGCGGTAAAAATTATGGGGAAAGTTAAGTATCCAGGAGAATATGCAGTCGAAGATGGGGATCATCTCTCTGATCTTATCCAACGTGCGGGTGGATTTATTGAGGGTGCATATACAAAAGCGGCAGTATTTACACGTGAAGAGCTTAAGCAACGTCAACAAGAAGGTGCGAAGAAACAGATTAAAAGTTTGGAAGATAGAATGTTATTTGCTGCTTCTCAGCCGACTCAAACGGGGCAAAATCCAGCCGATAAAATGCAGACAGTCAATATGATTACGATGCTCAAAGAAGAAGTTGAGAAAACTGTATTTGTTGGGCGTTTGTCGATTCGTCTTGATAATGATTTGCAAAAGTTCCAAGAGAGTAATTCGGACGTAGTGCTCAAAAATGGAGATGCCCTTTATATTCCAGAGAAAGATGAGAGCGTTATCGTTCAAGGAGAAGTTCTTAATCCTAATGCCACGATTTACAACGCATCTTACTCCGTCGATGACTATATTGAAAAATCAGGGGGGATCAAAGAGGGTGCGGATACAAGTAATATTTTTGTTGTCCACAGTAATGGCGATGCAGAGCCTCGTAGTCGTGGGTTCTTTAGTGCTAACGCCTCTGTAGGACCGGGAGATACTGTGATCATCCCTATGAAAATCAATACCGTTAGTGGTATCCAGTTTGCGAAAGACATTACGGCTATTATCTATCAAATGGCGGTATCCGTCGCAGCACTCCATACAATCGGAAGTATTTAATGGAACAAATGCCACATAATACGCAAGCCGTAATCGAAGAAGATGAGATTGATTTACGCGAACTGGCACGGACGATTGGAAAGCACAAGAAAAAGCTGATTGCCTTTACTCTTATCGTGACGTTGTTAAGTGGGGTGTGGACTCTAACGAAGCCCAATATTTATCACTCTCAGGCGGTATTAGTGCCACAAGGGGATTCAGCCTCTTCTTCCATGGGAGGTCTTGGTGCGCTGGCTGGTTTAGCGGGGGTTGATGTTGGTGGTGGAGCAATGACTCCCGATGGTGCGTACCAACTTTATCTCGATGATTATAGCTGGATGCGAACATTTTTGACGCAAACAAAGCTTTTTGAAAAGATGAATCGTGTTGATGCAGATAAGCAGTACCGCTTTGCATTGGGAACAGACGCTTTTTATCGGTTGATGAAACGTTCAGCTAAAAAGTCCTTTGAAGAATTGACTCCCCAAGAGAGGGAAGCAAAACTTTTTCTAGCTTATCAAAAAGTGAAGGGTCAACTGTCTATTGCTGCTGATAAAAAAACTTCAGTAATTACCTTGGGCTATAGTGATCCTGATCCCGTTTTTGCAAAAGAGATAGTAATGCTATTTTTGACCAAAGCATCGAATTCTCTCCGTACTAATGAACTTTCGGATATGGAAAAAAAGATTACTTATTATGACAGAGAGCTACAAAAGACCAATGATCTTGCCCTCAAAACCCAGCTCTCTCAATTGATGTCGGCACTGATTCAGAAAAAAGTTTTAGCCCAAGCGAGTGATTATTATAATGTGAAGATAATGACAGCTCCAAGTGTTGCGTATGAGAAAGATAAAGAGGGACCAAAACGTGGACTAATCGTTGTTGTCTCTTTCGTTACCTCCCTTATTCTCGGAATTTTCGGTATCTTTTTACTTGAGTTTCTCCGAAAAGACAAAGAGGAAGTCTAAATTTAGAATTTCGGGTTAACTTCCCGATTCTTATTTACATTAATCTTCGTATGTTACAATTTCCCAATATTAGAAAAATACACAAGGAATCCCTAATGCTCGTTACCAAAAAAGCTCCTGATTTTACCGCTACTACTGTTCTTGGGAACAACCAAATCGTTGATAACTTCAACTTGTATGAAAACTTAGGGGAAAAAGGGGCTGTCCTTTTCTTTTATCCATTGGATTTTACGTTTGTATGTCCATCGGAACTTATCGCTTTTGATCATCGTTTGGAATCGTTCACTGAACGTGGAATCAATGTTATTGGTGTATCGGTTGATTCACAATTCAGCCACTTCGCATGGAAAAATACACCGGTAAACCAAGGTGGAATTGGACAAGTTCGTTACCCATTGGTAGCTGATTTGAATAAACAAATTTCACGTGATTATGATGTACTACTTGGTGATTCTGTGGCACTTCGCGGATCATTCTTGATCGATGCTGATGGTACCGTTCGTCATGCAGTTGTCAATGATCTTCCATTGGGTCGTAATATCGATGAAATGCTTCGTATGATTGATGCGATGTTGTTTACCAATGAACACGGTGAAGTGTGTCCAGCAGGTTGGGCAAAAGGCGATGCAGGTATGAAAGCTAGCACTGAAGGTGTTGCTGAATATTTGACTGCTCACGCGGAAGCGTTATAATTTTCATCTTCTGCCTCACTTGGGGCAGGATTCTTTCTTCGATAAATTTTTATTAACAACTTAAAATATCTTTTATTAAATTATAAAGTTTCCTCTTATCAATTTTAGTGTAGTATCGAACATTTCATGCTTGGGATTTTCATGGACGCAGAAGAGTTAAAGTGTAATTTTAGGAGACGGTATCTTCTCGCTATTTTGTTGATTGCAATTTTTCCTACTATTGCTTTCTTTATTCTTCATTTAGCTCTTAAGTTCAACGATTCTACTGAGCTTCTTATCAATATTTCAGGGAAGCAACGGATGCTGTCTCAGCGGATTGCGTCACAGTCTCAACAGTATTATGGGTATCTATCGAGTAAAAAAGCTCTAAAAAATTCCAATGGGATTGAATCAGCGCTGTACGCCTCTATAAGAGAGATGGGCGATGCGAATGAGCGTCTTTCCTCGGGAAAATTGGATAATGAAACGACGATTGAGGTTTCAAAAGGGGTTTACTCTGTATATTTTGGTGAGCAACATCTTAAGAATAGGGTAGATACGTATCTAGCTCTTGGTGATGATTTACTTCATGCCAGAACAAAACAAGAAGCGAAAAGACTCTTGCAAGAGTTGATTTATACCTCTGATAAACTTTTACCTGATTTAGATCTTGCTGTTGCGCAGTATCAGCATGAAAGAGATGAATATCTTCTGATACTATATAATTTTGGATTAATAGTATGGCTTTTAACTCTTTTTATGCTCTTGTTTGAGGTTATTTTTATTTTCCAACCTATGGCAAACAAAATACGAGAGCTTTTCCAAAAAGTGGTTTGGAATCGGCAGAATCTACTTCAAGAGATTGATATTAGAACGTTTAACTTGCAACAAGCGAATGAAAAGCTTGCCCATTTGGCATCTCATGATCCTCTTACGGGGTTGAAGAATCGGCTTAATTTGGAAGAAGAACTTGAGAGTTTAATCAATCATTATAAAATACATCATCTTCCGTATGCTGTCGTCATGTTAGACATCGACTGGTTTAAAAAAATAAATGATACCTACGGGCATGATGCGGGAGATTTTGTCCTCTGCGAGCTTGCTAAGATTTTTTCCGAGAATGTTCGCTCACAAGATAGTGTTTATCGCGCAGGAGGTGAAGAATTCGTCATTATTTTTAATCGAATCACGAAAGACAAAGTATTGGATAAATGCGAAAAGATACGTCAAAAGATTCAAGATCACCTGTTTGTCTATAATGAAGAAAGCTTTAAGGTTACTATTAGTTCGGGCGTTTATCATACTGATATTGTTGAAGTTGAAACGATTCAAGAGGGGCTGAAACTTGCTGATAATGCTTTGTATGAAGCCAAACGAACAGGAAGAAATAAAGTGGTTCTCGCTCATGAAGATTCTATGCTGTTAAACTAAAATGAAGATTTACGGAATATAAATTTTATCAATCGCTTCTTGGTACTCTTTTTGTGCATCACTTTCTGCTGTAATCCCACCACCACTTTTATAGATCAAATTGCCGTCTTTGTTTTCGATAAAACGGATTGTCACAGCACTGTAAAGATTTTTTCCGTCAAAATAACCAAACACCCCTGTGAAGTAACCCCGATCATACTCTTCTACTGCTTCGATAATCTCCATCGTCCGTTTCTTGGGTGTTCCGCTGATACTTCCTGCTGGTAATAGTGATCTGAGAATATTTCCGATATTTTCACGCCAGTTTGGGGCGAGTTTTCCACTGATATGAGAGCTTGTTTGGTGGAGCTGTTTGACCCCTGTATCAATGCTACTGATCGTTCGAAATGATTCTACTCGTATCTGCGTTGCCACAATACCTAGATCATTACGTAATAGATCAACAATCATTGTATGTTCGGCTATTTCTTTGGGGTCGGCTAGGAGCGTTTCGATAGCATTGGGAAGTGACGCATCAATTGTCCCTTTCATCGGGTAGGTATGAATGACGTTGTCTTCGATGGTGATAAAAGGCTCGGGGGAGAAACAGACAAATTCATTTTTGATACGGAGTTTATAGGGGGCGTGTGCCATCGTATAAACCTCGTGGAGAGAGTAGGGTGTCTCAATAGGTGTAGGAACGGTAAGATTGAGAAGATAGCTGTTTCCTGCACGTATATGCTCTTGGATGGCTTGGAACTGCACGTGATACGCATCAAAAGAGAGAGGGGTATGGTGAGGTTTGTGGGGAGAGTTAATGTTGGGAATGTCGCTGTGAAAGGCAAATTCGATATCGTGCTTTTTTAATTCACGCAAGGGGGTGCAATGGAGATTCTCCCCTTTAAAATCGGTATAAAAGAAAGTAGGAACACCCTCTTGTATCCACTGCGTGAATTGGTCAAACATTAGGCGATAAGTGCCTTGAGAACTGCCATCCGAATGGAGACACCGTTTTTGACTTGCTCCAATACTTTGCATCGTGGATCATTGAGCATGGCATCATCAATATCGATATTACGATGAACGGGTCCGGGGTGCATGATAATAATATCCCGATCGGCGATGAGCTTTTTGGTGATGCAAAAATCGCTCGCGTAGTCTTTGAGAGAGCCGTACGTTTGGTGGGAGTGACGCTCTGTTTGGGTACGTAAACTCATAATTGCATCGACATTATCGAGAACATCATGGAGATTGTGAGTTGTGGGAAGGGTTGTTGTCGGGAGAAAATGGGGAGGAGCTACAAGGGTGATTTTCATTCCAAAACGTGTGAGTAGTTCAATATTACTGTTCGCCACACGGGAGTTTTTTATATCCCCTACGATGGCGATTCTCTTCCCTTCCACGTTTCCAAAATGTTGTTTCAAGGTAAACAAATCCAAAAGTGCTTGGGTTGGATGAGCGTGAGCACCGTCTCCTGCATTGATAATCGACGCATTGGTATGTTGCGCTAAGATATTGGGAACCCCTGCATGGGCATGACGGACGATCATCGCGTGGGGTCCCATTGCATCAAGATTGGCAGCGGTATCGACGAGACTCTCCCCTTTGGTAGTAGAGCTTTTTTGAACATCGAGATGAACCACTTCGGCACCTAAACGTTTGGCAGCGATTTCAAACGAGCTTTTGGTACGGGTGGAGTTTTCAAAAAAGAGGGTGATAATAATCTTCTCTCGTAAAATCGGATCAAAACGACCGTCGCTAAACAACGCCGCATCGTCTAAAACGGTGTTGATTTGGTCAATCGTAAAATCATCGGTTCGGATTAAATGGCGCATGGGTCTTCCTTATGGTTTGAATTTATTTTATCCAATAGTGCTTGTGCTAACGCTAGCGTATTGTGCCCGATAAAGTAGAGAGGATCAAAATGATTCTTAAAATAGGGGAGGGATGTTTGCATAAAGTTCTTATCTTCGGCACGACAGTTGAATCCAAATTCGTAGGGGATATTGAACTGTTTTAAGGCATTGAGACTTAGTAATGTATCATTAATACATCCCAAACGACAATGAGTCACAAGTAACGTAGTCGCATGAAAGTATTTCGCCAAATCGATCATCATAAGGTCATTATCAACAGGGGTCATCATCCCGCCTGCTCCTTCGATGAGGACGATATCGCAGTACCTTTCAATCTTTTCGAGAGCACGATCAAATTGGCTGCAATCAATCTTTGCTCCCTTATTGGCAACGTAGGGAGCGGCTGGAAGAGCAAAGGAGAGGGTGACAATATCATTTATACGCAGTGCTTTAAGCTCAGGATTGAGATTTTGGGCATGCTTGAGAAGCAAACTTCCATCCGCAGGAAGTCCATTGACTCCTGTCTCAATGGGTTTGTAAACACCGACACGATACCCCATAGCGGTGAGCGCGTCAAGCAACAAGAGAGTACTATAAGTTTTACCAATATCAGTATTGGTGGCAGTGATGAAAATACGTTTGGTCAAGGTAGGCTCTTTTGGCTATAATTATCGAATTGTAGTATAGATTTCGTAAAGATCAAGCAAGAATAAAAGGATAGATATGCGTTTTGAAGAATTTTCCACACAGTTTGTTCAGCAAGTCGGGAAAAAAGAGGGGGCAATTAGCCCTGTGTTGGTTAATTCGGCATCGTTTGGGTATGGAGATAGCGAGACAGGAGAAGGGATTTTCGATGGATTGGTGAAAAAACCGCTCTATTCTCGTATGGGAAATCCAACATCGGGACAGTTGGAGGGGATTTTGGCAGCTATGGACGGGGGAATCGGTGCGATTGCTGCTTCTTCGGGGATGGGGGCAACGGCAATGGCAACGCTGAGCCTTCTCAAAGCAGGGGATGAGATCATCAGTGTTGGCGGATTGTTTGGCGGAACGTATTCTTATTTTTCGGAAACATTGACTCGTTTTGGAATTACGACCCGATTTTTCGATGTGGATGAACTCACGGCGATAAAAGCGGCTATTACCGATCAAACCAAAATACTTTTTTTGGAGAGTGTTGGAAATCCAAATATGCGGCTTCCCGATATTCAAGCCATAGCAGATATTGCTAATGGGGATAATCTTGTGTTGATGGTGGATAATACGTGTACCCCATTGAGTATTAAACCGCTTGATTTGGGTGCGGATATTGTCGTTTATTCTACGACGAAGATCATTACGGGGAATGCTTCTGCTCTTGGTGGAGCCGTTGTTTTTCGTCCCATAAAAGAGGGTGAAGATAAATTTAAAACCCAGCGTTACAGTGAACTCCATCCGTTTATCAAAAAAATGGGGGCAATGGCACTCATAGCGAATGCCAAAAAGAGAGCATTACGGGATTTCGGGATGTCAGCGAATGCTTTTGGAAGCTATCTGACGATGTTGGGTCTGGAAACATTGCCGTTACGGATGGATCGTATCGTCTCCAGTGTGGAAAAAATTGTCCTTGCTTTGGATGCCGCAGGCTTTTGTATCAATCACCCTTCATTACTAGAACATCCTCACCATGAGCGTTATAAAGAACAATTTTCTCAAGGGTGCGGAACTCTGTTCACTCTTGATATGGGGAGTAAAGAGGCGGCATTTGCTTTTCTCAACCGTTCAAAGCTGATCACGATTACCGCGAATATTGGAGATTCACGAACGTTGGGACTGCATATGGGATCGACGATTTATCGTGATTTCGATGCGCCGACGCGAGAATTTTTAGGGGTTACCGAAGGGTTGGTTCGTATCTCTGTAGGGCTTGAGAATCCTGAAGATATTATCAGTGATTTTATGAGTGCACGAGGTTAATTGTATGAAAAAACTCCCCATTGGCATATCGACACTCAAAGAGATTATAGAAGAAAATTATCTCTATGTGGATAAAACAAAAATAGCCCTTGATTTGATAGAAAGTGGTAAATACTATTTTCTAAGCCGTCCTAGACGATTCGGTAAATCCCTTTTTCTTGATACTCTTAGAACTATTTTTGATGGTGAAAAGGAGATTTTTGAAGGGCTTCATATTTATGATAAATGGGATTTTAAGAAATATCCTGTAATACATATAAGCTTTGCAGCAGGGGATCTTAAAAGTAAAGAACAGTTGTATGACAAATGGGAGGAAATACTTCAATACAATGAGGAAATCTTAGAGATTAGCTGTAATACTACTGTTTATGATCGACGCTTTTTTTCAAAACTTATGCGAGAAGCCTATAAAAAATACGGACAAAAAGTAGTCATTCTTATCGATGAATATGATAAACCCATCCTTGATAATATTGAAAATACCGAAGTTGCCCGTGAAGCACGAGAGATTTTAAAAGATTTTTACAGTGTCATAAAAGGCTCTGATGAATATCTCAAGTTTGTTTTTATTACAGGGGTCTCTAAATTTTCAAAAGTCTCTTTGTTTAGTGGACTCAATAACATCAACGATATTACCCTTGACAGTAACTACTCGACTATCTGTGGTTATACCCAAAACGATGTGGAAACCGTATTCGCAGAACACTTAAAAGGGCAAGATTTCGAAAAAATAAAACATTGGTACAATGGATATAAATGGCTGGGAGAGGGGGTTTATAACCCATTTGATATTCTCCTCTTTATCCAAAAAAATTATGAATATCGAAATTACTGGTTTAGCACCGCAACCCCCACCTTTCTCCTTAAACTAATCGAAAAAAATAACTATTTTCTCCCCGATTTGGAAAATATTGTCAAAGATGAAAGGATGTTGAACAGTTTCGATGTGGATTATATTGAACTCGAAACGCTGATGTGGCAGACGGGATATTTGACGATTGATCGGACGGAAACGATATTAGATACTATTTCTTATTATTTGACGATTCCCAACAAAGAGGTTCGAAGTTTACTCCTAGGAAGTGTGGCAGATTTTATGTCTAAAATTCAAAGCTCTACCGCGATAACTAACGGTATTTTAATGGCACTTATTAAAGCTGATTTCCCCTCTTTTGAGAAATATATACACTCTCTTTTTGCAGCTATTCCGTACAACCTTTTTACCAAAAATAAATTGTACGAATATGAGGGGTATTATGTTTCTGTTTTTTATGCGTATATGAAAGCCTTTGGGTTAGAAGTGATCGGGGAAGATGTGACCAATAAGGGGCGTATTGATTTGACAATCAAACTTCCTCAAGCACTTTATATTATTGAATTCAAAGTTGATGGGAGTTCTGCCCTAGAACAGATCAAAGCAAAAAAGTATTATGAAAAATATCTTTCTCTCAATCTTCCGCTTTATCTTGTGGGGATTGAGTTTGACAAAGCCGATCGCAATGTAAGTTTGGTAGAGTGGGAGAAATTAATTTAATCTTTGTTAGAGTATTTTTTTAAAATTAGGGATTATTTTGAGTACAAAAACAAAACATAGCCTTGAGTCCTCTTTGGATCTTCGAGAGCCAAAAAAACATCATGTCTATTTACTAAACGACGATTACACCTCGATGGATTTTGTGATCGATATTTTGATCGGTATTTTTCACAAAGATTACGCCCAAGCCCATCAAACTATGATGCAGATTCATCAAGGGGGGCGTGGATTGTGTGGAACCTATTCGTATGAGATTGCTGAAACCAAGATTCATCAAGTGGGGTCTCTCTCACGAGAAAGTGGGTTTCCGTTAAAAGCGATTATGGAGGAAGCATCATGATAAGTGAAGAACTCAATGATATTTTCCAAAAAGCCGTTACCTTAGCACGCCATCAACGTCACGAGTATCTTACAATTGAACATATTATGCTCTCCCTTCTCAACTCTCCTGATGGGATAGCAATACTCCAGTCGTGTGGGGCGGAGGTAGAGGTTATTCGTGAAGCATTGGGAAATTATCTAATGCACTCTCTTGAACCACTTCCCCAAGAGCTTAATCAAGAACCTTACGAGACGGTTGCTTTGTCGCGGTTGATTGATGGGATGATGCTCCATGTTAAAAGTGCCCAAAAACAGCATGCCGATGTGGGGGATTTTATTGCCGCTGTATATGAGGAACACCACACTTATGCGTGTAGGTTGCTTGAAGAACATGGGATTAGTCGTGTGGATATACTTGAAGCAATTTCCCACAAAGATAGTGAATCGCCAGCGCAAAGTCAAGAGGCTGAGAGGGCATTGGAAAAATACGCTATCAATCTGATCGACCAAGCCAAAAAAGGGACAATTGATCCCGTTATCGGACGAGTCAATGAGATCGAGCGTGCTATCCAAACTCTTTGTCGTCGTAAGAAAAACAACCCCTTGCTGATCGGTGAACCTGGGGTGGGTAAAACAGCGATTGCGGAGGGGTTGGCGTTGCGGATTGTTGCAGGAGATGTTCCGAAATTACTAGAGAATGCGCAACTTTTTGCCCTTGATTTGGGGGCGATGTTGGCAGGGACGAAATATCGTGGTGATTTTGAAAAACGGCTCAAAGCGGTGATCGATGAAGTGCAAGCTCACCCCAATGCGATTTTATTTATCGATGAAATCCATACCATCGTGGGGGCAGGTGCGGTAGGGGGCGGAAGTATGGATGCTTCCAATCAGCTCAAACCCGCTTTAGCTTCGGGGAGCCTCAAATGTATGGGGGCAACAACGCACGCCGAATATCGGACGGTATTTGAAACAGACAGAGCGTTAAGCCGTCGTTTTGCTCGTATTGACGTGGGGGAACCCTCCCAAGAGGAGAGTTTTTTAATCCTCAAAGGGTTACGAGAGCGGTATGAGAAACATCATGGAGTCAAATACACCGATAAAACGTTGCGCAGTGCCGTCGAACTCTCCAAAAAATTTATTACGGATCGATTTTTACCCGATGTGGCGATTGATCTTATCGACGAAGCGGGGGCATCCTTTCATCTTCACCACCATAAGCGTACCACCGTTACGCCAAATGATATAGAGAGTATTATTGCGAAAATGACGGGGGTTCCTCTCTCTAAAATCAGCGGTGATGATCGCGAAAAACTCTCAGGGTTAGAAGAGGAGTTAAAATCTCTTGTTATTGGACAAGATAGCGCCGTTGAAAAAGTTGTTCGTGCCATCAAACGCTCTTTTGCAGGATTAAGTGCGCCGCATAAACCTATTGCGTCGTTCTTGTTTTCAGGTCCTACTGGGGTTGGGAAAACAGAGCTTGCTAAATCCCTTGCCGAGTCTATGGGGATACACTTCGAGCGATTTGATATGTCCGAGTATATGGAAAAACACGCCCTTAGCCGTCTTATCGGTGCCCCTCCAGGGTATGTAGGGTTTGAGCAGGGGGGACTTCTTAGTGAGTGCATCAGAAAGCACCCTTATACGGTATTATTGCTCGATGAGATCGAAAAAGCACACCCCGATTTGGTCAATATATTACTTCAGGTGATGGACAACGCAACACTCACTGACAACAATGGATACAAAGCCAACTTTACCAATGTCATCCTTATTATGACTTCCAATATCGGTGCCAGTGAACGAACAGTAATGGGGTTCAATGCCGACAGTTCGATTTCACGAAATGAAGCGTTAAAATCATTTTTTACTCCTGAATTTCGCAACCGTCTTGATGCCGTCGTTGAGTTTGGGGCATTGCCGATGGAGGTGGTTGAGAAGATTGTTGATAAATTTATGGACGAACTCAATAGTCAGCTAAAAGCTAAAAAAGTCTCTGTGACCCTCACCGAAAAAGCAAAAGGGTATTTAGCACGGATGGGCTACGATAAAGAGATGGGGGCACGACCTCTGGGACGTGTTATCCAAGAGAGGATTAAAGACCCATTGGTGGATGAGGTATTGTTAGGCAAACTGATAAACGGTGGAAACGTAGCGGTTGATTATACCGATACCCTTGTGTTTGAGTACACGTAACAAATGATCCCACGTCTCTCTCACAACCTCTCTTTTCCCTCTCCCCAAAGTGCTTCTCCTGAGGGGATTGTGGCGTACGGGGGCGATTTAAGCCCCTCTCGTATTATGTTGGCGTATCGAAACGGTATTTTTCCGTGGTACAGTGCGGGTGATCCGATATTGTGGTGGTCTCCCAATCCCCGTCTTATTTTGGAATTGGATGATTTTAAACTTCATAAATCTCTACGCAAAAAAATTCCCCATTTCGAGATCCGTTTTGATAGCGCATTCTCAGAGGTGATTCGTGCCTGTGCTCAAATCCCACGACGCAAACAAGCAGGAAGTTGGATTGTTCCTGAAATGATCGAAGCCTACGAAACACTTCACGCTCTTGGATATGCCCATAGTGTTGAAGCGTATCAAGAGGGTGAACTCGTCGGAGGATTATACGGGGTGAGTGTTGGAACAGTGTTTTGTGGGGAGTCGATGTTTGCAAAAGTTTCCGATGGCTCCAAGGTTGCTTTTGCTGTGTTGGTCGATCATTTGAGAGAATGGGGATATGCGTTTATCGATTGTCAGGTTCCGACGGTTCATTTGAAAAGTTTGGGAGCCATCGAAGTTTCGAGAGATGTTTTTTTGGAGAAACTAGTTGTATGTGTGGGCTAATTGATGGTAAAAACTTTAAGCTCTATTATCTTATACTTATTTTTAATTCTAAAATATAAAAGAGGTCACAATGAAAAAGATACTTATCAGTATAGTAGCAGTAGCAGCACTAGCCACTGCAGGTTTTGCAACCGTTAATAATCAAACGGGGTGTGGTTTGGGTTCACAAATCATTCATGATGACAGTTCAGCTGTGATGTTGGCACTTCAAGCAACGACAAATGGTACCTCTGGTAATCAAACTTTTGGTGTTACATCGGGGACATCAGGGTGTAAAAAATCAAGATTAGTAATTAATGAGCGTGCAGCAGAGTTTGTTGCTTCGAATATGGATCAGCTCTCTCGCGAGATTGCGATTGGTCAAGGCGAAAGTGTTTCAACATTGGCAGAGCTTTTGAATGTTGAAAATAAAGCAGAATTTGCATCCGCACTTCAAGCGAATTATAATGCTATTTATAGCACTGAAAAAGCGGATATGGCGACTGTTTTGGATAACGTTTCTACCATTGCAGGCTAAATATTTTTTCAGGACGTCTTTTGTACGTTCTGAACACTTTTAAGGTTTCTTTTGCCCTTCTTCTTTTTACTGTGTGCAATGAGTTTAGCTGTTTATGCAGCATCGACGGATAAACTGATTGCACAGGCTCACTCTCTTAACCTTTCCCAAAGTCGTTATTGGCATCTTTTGATGCACGCTCCCCATAATGAAAGTGAAATTGATGATGATGCTTTTTTCTTGACATCGGATGGGAAGAATAATCTTAGCCGTGAATTAGATGCAACGATTCGGAGGCTGAATGAAGATAGTAATCGCAGTAATGAAAGTGCTTTTTGCCGTTTTCCAGCTCGTCGTGCTTGGTTGGAAAGTGAGCTTAATACAACGTTTGGTGAAGGAAATTGTACCGAATATGACGCTCTTTTAGAGAAAATGGATCCTCAAAAAGTGACCCTTGTTTTCCCCAGTGCTCACATTAACTCCCCTGCATCAATGTTTGGACATACGTTTTTACGCATTGATTCGTCGATGGAGAGCAAGTTGATGTCGTACGCGATCAATTATGCTGCACAAACGGATGAGACGAATGGGATGTCGTTCGCCTATAAAGGGCTTTTTGGCGGGTATAGTGGATTTTATTCGATGCTCCCCTATTATGAAAAGCTCAAAGAGTACCGTGACAGCGAATCACGTGATGTATGGGAATATGATCTCAATTTTACCCATGATGAAGTAATGGCGATGGTGCGTCATATCTGGGAGTTGCAAGGGATACAGTCTTGGTACTATTTTCTCGATGAAAATTGCTCCTACAATATGTTATGGCTTGCTGAAGTTGCCCGAGAGAGTATCCATTTAAGAGACCATTTTACCTATTATGTTAGCCCTCCTGAAACGGTGAGGGCGTTTGAAGAAGAGGGTCTAGTGGGTGAAAAACACTATCGTCCCTCGAAACGGACGAAGCTTTTGGCGTACGAAAAGCAGTTAACTCCTCTCGCAATTACAAGAACAAAAGCCTTAGCTTCAGGGGAACACTTTTTTCTTGATGATAACGTAAGTGCGCAACAAAAGCAGTATAGTTTAGAGGCAGCTGCGGAGCTGGTCGAATACGATTACATTCAAGGAAAATTGCCCAAAGATGCTTATGCCCTCCGCTATCATGAGCTTCTGCGTCAAAGAGCTTCGTTGGGGCAAGGGGAACCACTTGTTATTGATTCAAAATCCAATCCCGACACTGCCCATCATGCTGCTCGGTTTGAGTTGGCGAAAGGGTGGTATGCGAATCGTTCCCCGTATTTGATTGGTTGGCGACCTGCATTTCATGATTTGAGTGAAGACGATACAGGGCAACTAAGTGGTGCACAAATCGAATTTCTTGATACCCTGATTGGAATTGAGAATGGGAGAGTGAGCCTTGAGAAACTAACCATACTCTCTCTTTCGTCTATCACCCCTGTGAGTCAATTCTTTAAACCTTTTTCATGGCGTATGAAGGCGGGGTGGAACAGAGAATATGGAGAGGATCAATTAAGCTTTGTAACCCGTATCGGTGCTGGAAGTGCCATAGGAAATGAAAAATGGTATGGGTATGTGCTCACTGAACCAGAAGTGCGCGCAGGTTTTAACAGTGATATAGGAATCGGATTGAGTGTAGGAGGGGCTGTTAATTGGGGAAATCGGATGAAGACGCTCATTGAAATGGGTGATATTGTGTACGTTGATGCCCCACATCGGATACATGGGATATTTTCCCATCAATGGCAAGTTAATTCTTCCGTCAGTTTTTTTGGTACACTGGAAATGAATCACCAACATATCAATGATGATCGGATGAGAGTTGGTGTGCATCTCTATTTTTAACCATTTTTTGGCATAATCACCGAACTTTAATGCTTTGGAGCTAAAATAATGTATATTCCTGCCGCACGCTTCTCCTTATGGGCTGATTTTATCGAACGTACTTTTCTGGATGAGGGGTTTAAAAAACTCGTAGCTCAGGGGATCATTAATGGTGCCACCTCCAATCCTGCTATTTTTAAAAATGCGATTCTCACGTCTAGCGCATATAAAGAGCAACTGTCAACGCTCACTCATCTCTCCCCCAAAGAGAAATATGAAGCCGTAGCCATTTTCGATATCCAAAAAGCAGCGGATATTCTGCGTCCTTTATACGATGTGGGAGATGATGGCTATGTGAGCATTGAAGTTGATCCGTTTTTGTGTGACGATACAGAGGCAACGATACAGGAAGGGATACGTCTTTTTGAAACGATTAATCGCCCTAATGTTATGATTAAAATTCCTGCCACTCAAGCAGGATACTGTGCGATGGAATCATTGGCTTCTCGCGGTATTCCCATTAATGCTACATTGGTTTTCTCCTGTGAGCAAGCGCAACAGTGTGCGAATGCTTTTATGAATGCTTCCAAAAATAGTGAACCCGTTGATACGGTAATTAGCGTTTTTGTTAGTCGCATTGATCGTGCTATTGATGAACAATTGCAATTGGAGGGTGTTGAATCAGGGTTGATGGGGATTATGAACGCAGCAGAAATCTATAGCCAAGTAGAAGCACAGCATATTCCGAAATGTCGCGTCCTTTTCGCCAGTACGGGAGTGAAAGGGGATAGTTTAAGAGCATCTTATTATATTGACGAGTTGCTTGCTGCTAATAGTATCAATACAGCGCCTATTGCAACAATTGACGCATATATTATGGGTGGAGATAAAACGATTAAGCTCCCACTCTCAAGTGAAAAAATTGCACTTCATAAACAACACGTAAAAGAGGCTGGAATCAATATGGATCGGGTGATTGAAGCGCAAATAGACGAGGGACTGGAAGCGTTTAAAAGCGCTTTTAATGAAATTTTAACGGCATTGGAGTAAAACATCATGAAAATGGATCAAAACGAATTAGAAAATCTAAATTTTGATATTTTAAAAAAAATACGGGGTTATTTACGTCGTATGATTGATGCAGGGGGCAGCGATCTTCATGTCAAAGCCAATGCAGTCGTCAGAGCTCGTATTAATGGGGAAATCATACCCCTGTCTGGAGAAATATTTTCTAAGGATGAAGCTCTTATTTTTGCAAAAGAGCTTTTACGTACTCGCTTCAATGAATTAGTAGAAAAAAAAGAACTCGATTTAGTCTACCCATTCGATGAAGCCACCCGTTTTCGGATCAATATTTTTTTTCAAATGGAGGGAATATCGGCAGTATTTCGTCTTATTCCTGTTAAGATTTTGACCATAGATGAACTTAATCTCCCTCAAGTTGTCCATACATTTGCCCAAATGGAGCGCGGATTGGTGTTGGTTACTGGGGTAACAGGAAGTGGTAAGTCAACGACCCTTGCGGCTATTATGCATGAGATTAATCTAACCAAACGTAAGCATATTATTACAATTGAAGATCCGATTGAGTTTGTTCATAAAGACCGTAGGTGTATTATTAATCAACGAAGTGTTGGACAAGATACAAAGAGCTTCGGAAATGCCCTCCGTGCCGCGTTGCGTGAAGATCCTGATATTATTCTTGTTGGGGAAATGCGGGATATGGAGACGATCGAGATTGCTCTTCACGCCGCCGATACAGGACACTTGGTTTTCTCTACTCTCCATACATTGGACGCAAAAGAGACAGTGAACCGTATTGTATCGGTCTTCCCCTCAGTGGAGCAAAATCGTGTCCGTATGACGGTTGCATCGGTTCTAAAAGGGGTTATCTCTCAACGCCTTGTTCCTACAGTAGACGGAAAACGGACGGCGGCGTTAGAAGTACTGGTTCGTACCGCACGTATTGAACAGCTGATTGCTGAAAACCGCGATGCTGAGATTCCCGATACGATTGCAGAGGGAAAAGAACTTTATGGATCACAGACATTTGATCAGGGAATTTTGGATTTATATCTTTCAGGACGTATTAGCCGTGATGACGCTCTAGGCTATGCAACATCTCCATCAGATTTGAAACTTAAAATGAATGGAATGGCAGAAAGTATGGATAAAAATGATTTTGGAAAAGAAGAGGTTAAGCGAGAATTTCATGAAGATGAGATTATTGGCTTAAAAGGGTAAAGGCTGTTTTTAGGCTGTTTTAAGTATAATTCACCTCATTTTATTTTAAGGACATTAATATGTTAGAAGGCATTGTAAGAGAGAGTATTGGCAAACCGATAACAAAAGCGTTTCGCCGTGATGGTTATCTTATTGCTAACATCTACGGAAAAGGGATTGCAAATATTCACGCTGCGTTCAAAATGAACGATTTTATCCGTACGGTGCGTAATAAAGAAACAGTAGCATTTCCTGTAAGTGTAGCAGGTCAAGAATTGAACGTTGTTGTTCAAGGGTATGAGTCTCATCCTGTTTCTGGTAATTTGTTGCACGTTGATTTGATGATTGCGCAAACTGGTCTTGTAGCACATTATCATATTCCTGTTAAAACTGTAGGGACTCCTATCGGTATGAAAAACAAAGGGATGTTATTCGTTGCAAAAAAACGCCTTCGCGTTAAAGCAGCAATCGAAAATATTCCTAATTTCATCGAAATCAATGTAGCTCCTCTTGATTTGGGTGATTCAGTATTGCTTCGTGATGTAGCACGTATTGATAATGTTACTTTTACCGATGCGGATCGCGTATCTGTTTTGAGTATCATCAAAGCGAAATAATTATGCTAATCGTCGGACTGGGCAATCCCGGCTCGGCATACGCAACAACACGCCATAATATTGGATTCATGGTGATCGATGAGTTATGTCGTCGTCGTAGTGTGGTCAATGTTTCAAAGAGCTCATTTGATGGTGAGTTGTTTAAAATGGGGATCCATTTCCTTCTCAAGCCCCTTACTTTTATGAACCTCTCTGGAAAATCGATTTTAGCTGTCAAAAATTTCTATAAAATTGATGATGTCATTGTTGTTCATGATGACCTTGATCTCCCCTTTGGAGCGTTGCGCTTTAAAAAAGGGGGTGGGCATGGTGGTCACAATGGTTTAAAATCCACCGATTCTGCTATTTCCCCTGAATATACGCGTGTCCGTATGGGCATTGGTAAACCTGAACACAAATCGCAAGTTGCCGATTATGTCCTTCACTCTTTTTCACCTGATGAACAACTACATTTAAAAGAGTGGATTGGTAAAGCTGCGGATGCGGTGGAAATGTTGCTTACCTCCCCTTGCAGTGAGGTCTCTTCTAAGTGTTCGCTGAAGGGGTTGGCGTTTTAGTAAAAACCTTTGTATTCGGTAGGTGATTATGCTTTTCTTTAAAACAATCTCTTTTCTTTATCTTCGTTATTGTATTATTATTTTGATTGCACTGACGGGATTTATGTTGGGCTTTGATCTGATGGATAGCCTTGCTAAGCTCCCAAAATCGGCGAATCTTGCATTATTATACGTTAGCTATCGTTGGTTGTATGCGTTGGATATGATGCTTCCTATTTCGGTTGTTTTTGCTTTTATTATCACGATGGTGGAGCTTGTACGCTCGAATGCTTTGACGGCGTATTATGCCCTTGGGTATTCGAGGTTAAAAGTATTAGCTCCCTTTCTTGTAACAACGGTGATTGTACTGATGATCTATATAGGCGCTCATGCAACGTCGTTTGCCCGTGCCAATGAGTATTCTGATAATCTGCGCGAATCGTCACAGCTGTTGATTCCAACGAACAATCTCTTTTTTACCCATGAGGGGAATTATATTTTCTTTGGAACTCTTAACCCCATCACTCAAACAGCGCAAACGATACGTATTTTTACTTTTAAGAATGGGAAGCTTCATGAAGCGTTGAGTGCTGATGAAGCTTATTATAAAGATCACTATTGGGTTATTCAAAAGGCTCATTTGATACGACCTCCTGAGGTATTAAATTTACGGGGAAGGGGAGTTGAGACGGAAGATGTCAATGAAATACGCGTTCTCCATGATTTCAGACCCAAAATACTCGATCAAATTTATGAGGGAAAAGTGAATTATACGATACTTGATGCAGTGGATGCAATGAGATTGTTAAATGCACAAAACATTGATCTCTCAAAAATTAAAAGTTCATTGTATCGGACATTGATTACGCCGTGGTTTGCTTTAATACTGATTGTTCTTATTTATGGGCGTGTTCCTATCGGTTCTCGTTTTGCAAATCTTTCGCTTTACAGTTTTGGTGCCATATTAACGACACTATTGGTATGGGGGTTGCTGTTTATGAGTGGTGAACTCTCCAATAATAAAACGCTTTCCCCTGAAGTGGGAATTGTTATGCCTATCGTGCTGTTGGCAATTTTTACCATCTTGAATCTAAGCAGATTTAAGATAAAATCTTTTTTAAATTTATCCCAAAAAAAGGCTAATGTGTGATCCCTTTTCAATCTTTGGCAGACACCTACTCCACCCCTTTGTATCTTTATGATTTTGATGCGATGAAAGAACAATTTGATACGTTAAAAGAAGCATTTCGTGGACGTAAATCGATCCTCGCGTATGCGGTCAAAGCAAATTCGAATCTTAGTGTTATTAAACATTTTGCATCATTAGGCTCTGGGGCGGATTGTGTCTCGATTGGTGAAGTGCGACGTGCATTGATGGCGGGAGTCCCCTCTTACAAAGTTATTTTTAGCGGTGTAGGCAAGAGAGATGATGAGATACGTGAAGCGTTAATCAGCGATATTCTTTATATTAATGTCGAGAGTGAAGCAGAGTTGGGGCGTGTTGAAATAATTGCCCAAGAAATCGGCAAGCAAGCACGTATTAGTATTCGTGTAAATCCGAATATTGATCCACAAACGCATCCGTATATTTCTACTGGGTTGCACGATAATAAATTTGGAGTAGAGATCAATGCGGCGAAGCGGATGTATATCCGTGCGAAAAATTCACCTCATTTGGATCCTGTAGGTATCCATTTTCACATCGGCTCACAGCTTACGGCATTGGAACCGATTTATGAAGCAGCGGTCATTGTAGCGGATTTGATGCGCTCCCTTTCGGCTATTGATATTAATCTTAAGTTCTTTGATGTTGGGGGAGGTTTGGGAGTTCAGTATGATGATGAAACGACGATTACACCATACGACTATTCCCAAGCAATTTTAGGGGCGCTCAAAGGGTTAGATGTGACGATCATTTGCGAACCAGGGCGTTTTTTGACAGCGAATGCAGGTTATTTCTTGACCAAAGTGTTGTATGAGAAAATAAATGGTTCAAAGCGATTTGTTGTTGTCGATGGGGCTATGAATGATCTTCTCCGTCCAAGTCTGTATAAAGCGTACCACCGTGTCGAAGCATTGAAAAATGAGGGTGAATGCACACCTGCTGATATTGTAGGTCCTGTATGTGAGAGTGGTGATTTCTTGGCAAAAGAGTATCCGTTACCGATGATGGAGCATAATGATTTGCTCATCGTCCATAGTGCAGGGGCGTATGGTTTTGGGATGGGAAGCAACTACAATACGAGGGGACGTTCCGCTGAGGTTGCGTTTGAAAACGGTGAAGCACGTCTGATTCGTACGCGTGAAACATTTGAAGATGTTATTGCATTAGAGCGTGAGTATCTGTAATGTTTTTTATTGATGTGCAGGGGACATTGATCGATGATACAACGAAACTTCCGTTAAACGGTGCCGTTGACTTTATTGATTATTTAAATCAATCAACTATCCCCTATATGGTCATTACGAACAGTACCAAGTACCGCAGTGAAGAATTTTTAGCCTATTTGAATGGGATTGGATTGAATATTCCCGCTACTCATTATTTGGATCCGTTGATGGTTTTGGAGAATCATATAGCACACGACAAAAAAATAGCGGCGTATGGTTCAGACGAGTTCTTGAATGTTCTGGAATCAATGGGGTATACCCTCGATTTTAATAATCCTGATGTTGTGTTGGTTGCGATAAAAGAAAATTTCAGTCACGATGAGTACGCGCAGATGATCGAATTTCTCCTTGGTGGGGCAGAACTTATTGGAATGCACGAAACTTCTTTGTATGCCAAAAATTCTAAACGCTATCCAGGGGTAGGGGCGATTATGAAGATGCTCGCATTTGCCACTTCAATACCCTATTCAGTGGTTGGAAAACCAAGCAGCACTTTTTTTGAGACAGCATTAGAGTTGCTGACGAATCAAAAAGCAGGGGCACAATTTAGTGATGTAACGATTATCAGTGATGATGTGACGGGAGATTTACTTCCTGCACAAAATTTGGGGATGCGAGGGGTATTTGTTCTAAGTGGAAAATATCGTACTGCAGAAGAGATCGTGCCACAGCTATGTGTGAAGCCTGATGCAATTTATCCAGATATGAAAGCAGTATTGGAGGAGTTATGGAAACATTAGAAGAGTGCAGAATTGCTATTGATGCGTTGGATAATGAAGTCTTAGCCCTTCTCAATCGTCGAATGGAAGTCGTTCAACGAGTAGGGGAGATTAAGCATGCAACGAAAGGGGCAATTTATCGTCCTGAGCGGGAAAAAGCAATACTTGATCGTTTAAGCCAATTGAGTGAAATATCGGCTGGTTTACTTAATCGTAGTGCAATTGAAGCCGTTTTTTTGGAAATATTTGCCGTTGCACGAAATCTGGAACTTCCTGAAAAAATTGCTTATTTAGGGCCTGAGGGGAGTTTTACCCATCAAGCGGCGGAGTCTCGTTTTGGGGCAATGAGTGATTATCTCTCTCTGGGCTCTATTGAAGCGGTTTTCAAAACACTCGAAGCTGGTCGTGCGAAGTTTGGGGTTGTTCCTATCGAAAACAGTCGTGATGGTGTTGTAGGCGAAACTCTTGATCTATTGGGAAAAAGCAGTGTAAAAATTGTTGCAGAACTTTATATGCCTATTCACATGGCATTTGCGACAAAAGCGGAAAAGTTGCATCACATTACTAAGATTTATTCCAAAGACAAAGGATTTGGTCAGTGCCGAGAATTTTTGTTGGAGCATGGACTGGATCGTGTCGAGCATATTCCCGTAGAGTCAACAGCGAAAGCCGCGGTATTAGCGTCCAAAGATCCTACAGCAGCTGCTATTTGTAGCCATATTGCGGCGAAGCTGTACGGTATTCCGACTTTGTTTGAAAATATTGAAGATACCCATAATAATGCAACGCGATTTTTTATCCTCAGTGATTTTAAAAATGCACCCAGCGGAGAGGATAAAACGTCTATTTTAGTTCGCTTAAAAGATACTCAAAAATCAGGGGTATTGTTCCATTTTCTGGAAGATTTCAATCAAGCGGATATTAATCTAAGTAAAATAGAGAGTCGTCCTTCTCGGGATGAAGGTGGATTTGGGTATTGGTTCTTTATCGACTTTTTCGGTCATATTGATGAGGCTCACGTTCAAAAGATTATTGCCAAGCATAGTGATGAAGTGACGTGGTTGGGAAGTTACGTAAAGGGGGAATTATGACATTTAATAAAGCATTAGAGAGTATCACAACGTATGAAGCGGGCAAGCCTATTGAACTCGTTGTTCGTGAATATGGGATTAATAAAGAGGATATTGTCAAATTGGCAAGCAATGAAAATCCATTTGGATGTTCACCGAAAGTCAAAAATGCGGTGTGTTCCATTATTGATAATATGGCACTTTACCCGGATGATTCGATGGTTAAGTTAAAAGATGCGTTATCAAAAAAATATATTATTAACACCAATGAACTGATTATTGGAGCAGGAAGCGATCAAGTGATCGAGTTTGCTATTCACGCTAAAGCGCATACCGGTTCCACTATCTTGATGAACAGTGTCACTTTCGCTATGTACGAAATTTACGCCAAACAAGTAGGGGCGAATATTGTCCGAACGGCTTCACGTGAGCATAATATGGAAGAGTTTTATGCCCTTTACCTAGAGCATAAGCCTGCTATTATTTTCTTGTGTACCCCAAACAACCCTACGGGAGATGCAATCTATGCGGAAGAGATGATTGCCTTTATCGAAAAAATTGATAAGGATACTCTCGTCATTGTTGATGGAGCTTACATGGAGTATGCCCGTTTCAAAGATCCTGCGTATGCAGTAGAACCAAAAGAATTAATCGAAAAATTTGAGAATGTTCTATTTTTGGGGACTTTTTCAAAAGCGTACGGGTTAGGGGGGATGCGTGTCGGATATGGGATTGCACAAGCACCGATTATCAAAACCCTTTACAAAGTACGCCCTCCATTTAACATCACAACCTTATCCCTCGAAGCGGCATCAGTTGCGTTAGAAGATGAGTTGTTTGTTCAGGGGTGTATAGCAGATAATTTTAATGAGATGAAACGGTATGAAGCGTTTGCGAAGAACAAAGGGATTGATTGCATTGAAAGCTATACGAATTTTATTACATTAGCGCTTCCTGAAACAAAAAATTCATCACAAATAGCCCAAGAACTTTTAAAAAAGGGTATGATTATACGTGACTTAAGCAGTTATGGATTGAATGCTATTCGTGTCACTGTCGGGACATCGGCACAAAATGACCGATTCTTTACCCTTATAGAACCTTTAGTATAAAGTAGGCATTCACTAGAATGGATTTTAAAGCACTTTTCTTACAACTTGTCACCCTTTTTGGAAAGCTGACGCAGGCTCAGAAAATTATTATTGGGGCAGCTGTTGCTGGGATTATTGCTTTTTTGATTTTTTTGATGCTTTATACCTCTGAGGGAAAAAAAGAGGATAATGAGGGGTATCAGGTCTTATTTGACCAACTTTCGCCCCAAGATGCAGCTCAAGTTATCGCTCAGCTGGAAAAAGAGAAAATCCCCTATAAAATCCCAAGAGAAAATGTGATTGAAGTCCCCAAGGAAGTTGTTTACAAAGAACGAATTACAATCGCATCAATGGGTATTCCAAAAGAGGGGCATGTTGGCTTTGAACTGTTTGATAAACAAGAGTTTGGGGCGACCAATTTTGATCAAGATGTTAAATTTAGACGAGCACTTGAAGGGGAACTAGCACGTTCTGTTGATTCTCTTGCCCCAGTTGAAAAATCAAGTGTTAGTCTTGCCCTTCCCAAAGAGACATTGTTCGTTTCCGAAGCAGTACCCCCATCTGCCTCGGTTATGGTGCAATTGCGCGAAGATCGAAAACTCACTTCTAAACAAATCCGAGGCATTAAAAAACTAGTAGCTGCGGCTGTGCCGAAACTCAAGCCAGAGAATGTGACTTTGATTGATTCTGAAGGGAACAGTTTAGGGGACAGTGATGCAGAGGCTATGATGGGGGAACTCTCCCAAATGCAGCAGCAGTATAAAACCAAAGAAGAGAAGAAACAAGAAGAAAAAATTATTAATGTTCTTGCCCCTTTTATTGGAGGGAAAGACCGTGTCGTTGCTAAAGTGACGATTGAATATGATTTCTCGGAACAAAGTTCAACCTCAGAAAAATTTGACCCTGAAAACGTTGTACGTAGTGAACAAACGAGTGAAGAAAAGCGTGAAGGAGCCACTCCTGCAGCTATTGGTGGGGTTCCCGGAGCCGTTTCGAATATCGGGCCTGTCCCTGAATTGAACAGTTCTGGAACGGGTGAAAAATCGGAAAAAACGACGGGGACGACAAATTTTGAAATTTCAAAAACTGTTTCTACGACGAAGATGGAGTTCGCGCGGATCAAACGGATAACGGCAGCCGTAGTCGTTGATGGAAAATATGAGCCCAAAAAAGGGGCAAATGGTGAGACGAGTGAGGAAATAGAATTTGTTGCATTGGATCAAACGCAAGTGGATGCCATCACCTCATTGGTCAAGCAATCGATTGGTGTTGATGATGCTCGTGGTGATTTAGTTACCGTTCGTAATTTTGAGTTTCAAGCGACGAAAGGCTCTTTAGAACCAAAAGATGCAGCTTCTAAAACCTCTCAATTTTTGGCGACGTACATTGAACCTTTTGGCCCTGGATTTAAGTATATCCTTGTGATTATAATTTTATTTATTGCGTACAAAAAGTTGATTCTCCCTTTTGCCGATCGTATGTTAGAATTCACTCGAGAAGAGGAAGAATTAGACAAGCCAATATTAGAATTGGGTGCAGAAGAGGATGAAGATTTATTTGAAAAAGTACAGCAAATGCGTAAAAAAGTTGAAAGTCAGTTGGGTATGGGTGAGAACTTTAATGAAGATGAATTAAAATACGATGTATTATTGGAAAAAATTCGTGAGATAGCTGAAGATCGTCCTGAAGAGATAGCATCACTTATTCAAGCATTGATTAATGAAGAAGCAACACCAATCTTGCGCGGACAATAAGAGGAAGAGGGAGCATTATGACATTAACACAACCACAGCAGGCGCATTTTGATGAGATGAGTATGTCTGAGAAAGTAGCAATTTTATTGATTCAACTGGGGGAGGATGCTACGGCTCAAATTTTTGCTCGGATGAATATTGAGTCGATTACCGAAATTTCTAAATATATTGCAGGGAATAGTTCAGTTGAAAAAAGTATAGGCGCGGCTGTACTAGAAGAGTTTTATGCGATTATTCAATCCAATCAATATCTCACGAACGGTGGTTTGGAGTATGCGAGAGAGATTTTGTATAAAGCCCTTGGACCTGAAGAAGCCAAAAAGATATTGGAACGACTCTCTAAAACGATGCAAGGAACTCAAAATTTTGCCTATCTTGCCAAAATTAAACCGCAACAGCTTGCTGACTTTATCTCTACGGAACATCCACAAACGATTGCTCTGATTTTAGCCCACATGGATCCATCAGCGGCTGCAGAAACCCTTTATATCTTCCCACAAGATTTACGAGGAGAAGTAGTTATTCGTATGGCAAAACTTGGGGATATCTCACCTGCAATTATTAAGCGTGTAAGTGCTGTTCTTGAATCCAAACTCGAATCATTGGCAACCTACAAAGTCGAAGTGGGCGGACCACGTGCTGTGGCAGATGTCTTCAACCGTTTGGGTGCAAAAGTATCCAAAGAAACGCTCTCTCAAATCGAACAACTCGATCAAGAGCTTGCGGCGTCGATCAAAGAGATGATGTTTACGTTCGAAGATATTGCGAATTTGGATGTCAATAGTGTTCGGGAAATTCTCAAAGCAGTTGATAAGAATGATCTTATGTTGGCACTCAAAAGTTCTCCTGAAGAACTCAAAGAGAAATTCTACTCATGTATGTCACAACGTGCAAAAGATACGTTTGTGGAAGAGTTACAGTTCTTGGGTGCAGTAAAAATGAAAGAGGTAGAGACAGCCCAACGTAAAATAGTGGATGCAGTACAAGCATTGGCAGAGCAAGGTGTCTTAGAACTAGGGGCATCTGAAGAGATGATTGACTAAGACGTATGACGGAAGATGTTGTGATTACCAAAGAGAATCTCTCTTCACACTCAGTGGGAAAATATCAGTTTAAAATTCTTTCTGGGATGGTTGGGGCGAGTATTCATGACGCACATGAAGAGCTGGAATCACAACAACCAAAACGCCGAGAACCCGATAGTGAGCCTCAAAGTGGGAATAGCTCGTCTAAAGATGAATTGATTGAATCACTTCTTAAAAAAGCGGACGATATGAGTTCCAATGTGATAAAAATGCAAATGCGCCTTGAGAACCTTCAAGAGGAACATGCGATTGCCTTGGAAGCAGCGAAAAAAACAGCGTATGAAGAAGGGTTTAATGCAGGATTGGCTCAAGAACAATCCCAAAATTCTATCCGTAGCCTTCAATCGCACGATCAATTTGCCACCTCGGTTCGAACGCTTGAAAATGTGGCTGCAGAATTTGCAACGACACTGGTATCAATACAAAAAGAATTAACACATACCGCTCTTGATATTGCTAAAGAAGTTATCGCGGTTGAGACACAGGAAAATAGTGGTAAAATCGCTGCTAAATTGTCAGAAGTTTTGATAGAAGAGCTCAATGAAGCGTCGAAAATAACGTTGAGGGTAAATCCTGCCGATCATGGGTTTATCTCTGAAAAAGTGGGATCATTGAAACATATCGAGGTTCTCTCTGACCGAGCTATAAGCCTAGGTGGTGTTGTTGCTATCAGCGATGTGGGAAATATTGACTCACAGATTAAAAAACGGTTTGAACGGTTAAAGCGATCGTTATTACTGGAATCCTAAATTTAGGTTGCATAATGAATATTAAAAATTATACTATTAGTGAGTTAGAAACCCTTTCTGAAAAAATTCGTGATCGTATTTTGGACGTTGTTAGTCGTAATGGTGGACACCTTAGTTCTACCCTTGGAGCAACGGATATTATTGTCGCGATGCACAAAGTTTTTGACAGCACCAAAGATCCTTTTATTTTTGATGTATCCCATCAAGCGTATGCCCATAAATTACTCACCGAGCGTTGGGAATCCTTTGAATCCCTTCGTCAGTTTGGGGGGATTAGTGGCTATACCAAACCTGATGAATCTTCAAGTGACTATTTTGTCTCAGGGCACAGTTCTACCTCTATTTCGTTGGGAGTTGGTGCAGCAAAAGCAATTGCCCTTAAAGAGGAGCAAGAGAGTCGGCTTCCCGTTGTCTTAATAGGAGATGGGGCAATGTCGGCTGGAATGGTGTACGAAGCCCTTAATGAACTGGGTGATCGTAAATATCCGATGGTGATTATTCTCAACGATAATGAGATGAGTATCGCCAAACCTATTGGGGCGATTAGTCGGATGCTTAGCTCTGCCATGGCAAGCCCCTTTTATCAGCGGTTTAAAAAGAAGACGGAACAGTTCGTTGATAATTTTGGGGAAGGGGCTCACTATCTCGCCAAACGCTTTGAAGAGTCGTTCAAGCTTATTACTCCGGGGATTATGTTTGAAGAGATGGGGATCGAATATATAGGCCCCGTCGATGGACATGATCTTAAATCACTTATCGAGATTTTAACGCTTGCCAAAGGGATGGGAAAACCCGTCATCGTGCACGTCCAAACGATTAAAGGGAAAGGGTATGAGATTGCCGAGGGAAAACATGAAAAGTGGCATGGTGTCTCTCCCTTTGATCTTAAAAGCGGTGTTGCGAATAGTAAAAGCAGTGTCAAAACGGCAACTCAAATTTATGCCGAAGCGCTACTGCACCAAGCCGATCATAATGATAAAATCGTTGGGGTTACAGCAGCCATGCCTAGTGGGACGGGATTAAGTGCATTGATGGAGAAATATCCTAACCGTTTTTGGGATGTGGCGATTGCTGAACAGCACGCTGTTACTTCGATGGCGGCACTGGCTAAAGAGGGGTTTAAACCGTTTTGTACGATTTATTCAACCTTTTTGCAGCGCGGATTTGATCAAGTGATTCATGATGTCTGTATTATGGATCTTCCTGTTGTTTTTGCCCTTGATCGTGCGGGTATCGTCGGTGAAGATGGTGAAACTCATCAAGGGGTATTTGACATTAGTTTCTTACGATTAATCCCTAATATGACTTTGTGTGCTCCGCGAGATGAGAAATCGTTGCATCAAATTGTTGCATTTGCAGCGCATTACGACCATCCATGTTCGATTCGTTATCCGAGAGGTTCTTTTTTAGCGCATGAGCTTCCTGAATCAAGTCCTTTTCAGAAGGGAAAATCACAGCTTTTGATCTCCAATAATAGTAATATCCTTTTTATCGGTTATGGTAATGGGGTAGGGAGTGCTGCTCAAACGATGGAATTTATGGATGAAAAACCTTCCTTATTAGATTTACGTTTTGTGAAACCTTTGGATAGTGAGATGTTGCATCTGATGGCAGCTAAACACAAAAAATGGTTTATTTTTAGTGACTCATCACGAATGGGAGGGGTAGGAAGTGCCCTTCTTGAGTGGTTGTGTGAAGAGAAGGTCATGGATGTACAGGTAGTGAGTTTCGAGTATGGGGATGAATTTATCAAGCACGGTAATACTCTCCTCATTGAAGAATCGTTAGCTCTTTTACCTATGCAATTGGCTAAACGGGTGTTAGGATAATATGTTTACCCCTGTCATTAAAACATCGGTTAATGTGATGAACGATTTACAGCAAGCTGCAAAGGATAGAGGTATCCCAATAGATGATATTGATTTTGATGTACTCTCATACGAAACCCTTTATAAAGGGACAGTAGATGAGGAGTGGCAGGCAATTGAGGGGAATGATTTATTAGAATACACGACTGAAAATGAAATTTATTCTCCAACTTTTTTACTTCGGCAGGAATATCAAATTCGTATTCGAGCACGTCAGCCTCACCCTTATCTTGATTTAAATTTTACGATTGCAACGGATAAATACAAGAGTAAAGTAGTTGTTATCATTGATCCAAAATCTACTATAACCCTTAAAAAAGGGATTCAGGAATGGATAAAAGAAGCTATTGTTCGCAAGCAGCTTCGTTATGGTTTGTTGATTGGACTTTATAATCAAAACCTTGATCGTGAAATCAATCGACTTCTTCTTAAAATTCAAAAAACTGGACCCTTGAGTGAGAGCTATCGTTTTCAAATGGGTGATTTTTTCTCACCTATTTTACCAATAAATGATAGTGTCATCCTTCATTATAAGCACGACAAAGAGTCCAAAAATTTTATCGATGGGGTGCAACCAGACGATTTGATATTGGAATATATTTTTCCAAAAAATGGACGAGATGGACGGGGCTGTGATGGAAATTTTATCAGTATTCCTGAACCAGAGCATAAATATGCGGGGGCTATCGTTATTGATGAAAATACTATTATGTCTACACAAGATGAACATAGTATCCGTTTTTATGCCAAAGTTTCGGGTTTCGTAGAGCGTAAAAATGGTATATTTACTGTTTTGCAAGAGCTTCATATTGATAGAGCTGATTTTAAAAATACAGGATCAATTGAAGCTGGATTTGATTCAGATATTTCGCTTAAAATCAAACAAAATTTATCCGATAAAGATGCGGTAGGCTCTGGCGTGAATATTGATGTTCAAAAGCTTGATATTCAGGGAACAGTTGGTGGAAATACCAAAATTCAGGCATGTGAAGTTAATATTGGTGCCCAAACTCATCGCAGATCCCAAATCAATGTCAGCGAAGTTGCCAATATTCATCTCCATCGAGGTAACCTCAAAGCCAAAGAAGCTAATATTGATATTTTAGAAGCAGGTAAGATTGAAGCCGATGTGATACATATCAAACAAATGATGGGTGGGGAGGTGATTGCACGGCAAATTGTTATAGATGTTCTTTATTCTAATGCTCGCATCATCGCTTCAGAATCGATTGTTATAGGAAGTATTGAAGGGGAGGGGAATAAGCTGATTATTGATCCTCATTCTATTGAGTCGTATCATGAATCCATTGCTGTTCTTGAAGCGGATATACGTGTTAAAGCATCGCGTATTAAAGAACAACAAAAAGAGCTTTACACTCGTCAACTCTCATTCAAAGATAAAAATAGTCGTATAAAACTGATACAAAAACGGATTATTGATACCAAAAAAAGTGGTGCCGAACCTATGAAAGCTGATTTGGTTCGGATACAACAGTTCAAGATAGAAGCTAATACCCTTAAAATTTTCTCTGAAAATCTCAATGAAGCTGAACTGGAACTCCGTAATTTATATGAAAAGCTTGATAAGCTTTATGAAGCTGATCTTCATGCAGTAATTACCCATAATGGTATCCATAATGGAAAAAACAGGGTGGTTTTTATCGATCCAAAAACCCATCAAGAATATGGTGTTACTCCCAATGGCAAAGTGACGCATATTCGGTTACGTAAAGAGGGTGATGAGAAGAAAATTCTACTGGAAACGTAAAAGTTACGTAGACTGGAGAACTATCACCCCCGCAATGCGTCCTGTGTGTTGTGCATCAGCGCGATAAGAAAAATAGGTTTCATGGAAACATGAGGTACATTCATCAATAATTTCAATATGCTTTTTTTGTATCCCTAGCCTCTCTAATTGTTGCACTAAAATCGTATTGACATCCAAAAATACTTTCTCTCCTATTCGTTGCAATGAATCAATATATCCTTTCTCAACCACATTTTTGGCAATAGGCTCATTTACTTCATAGCAACATCCATGGATTGATGGCCCTAAAAGAATATGTATTTCATTGAGCTTTGTTCCATACTTTTTGCCCATCGCTCGGAGTGTTTTCGGGAGAATCTCATTCAACGCTCCCTCACGTCCTGCATGAACAGCCCCTATAGCATCATTGAAGGGGTCATAGAGGAGAATAGGGGTGCAATCGGCACTCATTACCATAAGAGGGATATTCGGACAGTTCGTGATGATGGCATCGCATTGTGGTGGTGTCATGAAATTCATAGTTTCATCCACGATAACAATTTTATCTGAATGTATTTGAGACATAAAAACCAATTTTTTAACATCATAGCCCAAAGCCTTAGAGAGTAAAAGATGATTTTGTTCTACATCGACTACGTTATCTCCGACATGAAAAGCAAGATTTGCATTTGAATAAGGTGGTTGTGACACTCCCCCATGCCGCGTAGTAAAGGAAGCCGTGACTTTAGGATAAGAGGATAAAAGAGATGAGGTAATTGTTTTCATTGGATAAGTATATCGCGAGTCACTTTTAGGTGGGTTTAATCAATTTTCTATTATTCTTCCCTTCCACTTTTGGTGATCGGGGCGTAGCGCAGTTTGGCTAGCGCACTACATTGGGGTTGTAGAGGTCGCCTGTTCGAGTCAGGTCGCTCCGACCATGTGGAATGCCTATAAATAGGGATTTAGTCTCTTTATAATTACCTCGGGTCTCCTCACTTTCAAAATAATCATTAAAATATCTGTTAGTAAATCGGAAAGAGTTAGAACAATCGCTTACCTTGTAATTGTAGAATATTATTTTTAGATTATATTGCTTTTTTACAACTTTTCCTTAACTTAATGGCAGTGCCTTTGCTACATGTAAGCAAAGCAAGAAAATGGATCACTAAGGAGATCAGGGTGCATCGCAAGTGCCAAGAGCACCACAATAACCCCAAATATTATAAGCTCTTTAATGACTCTCTTTTCATACTTACATCAAACCGCGCATCATCAAATGCCAATACATCGGTTTGAGCATATACAGATCAAATGCCCACCACATCCAGCGTTCTTCACCCACTGCAAGAGGGAACGATGGAGCTGCACCAAGGTAGTTGAACTCGGCTAATATAATTTTGCCATATTGTGTTTTGAGAGGACAAACGGTGTAACCGTCAAATTTTTCAGTAAGGGTTTTTTTCTCCATGTGTGCAATCAGATTTGCAACCATAATCGGTCCATGATGACGGGCACTTCCTCCTGTTTTACCCAGTGGAATACCGCATACGTCTCCGATTCCAAATACATTGGGATAGCGATTATGTTGTAGCGTCTCTTGATCGACTTCTAACCACCCTTTTGCTGTCCCTTTTTGCCATGCAAGCAGTGAATTGAAAACAGCATCTGGAGCAGACATCGGAGGAACAATATGGATAAAATCATATTCTATTGGCACGCGCACAACTTCCGCGATCATTTCATATTCTTCAAGATCTTCGTCGTAAGCACCCTTAGTGAGCTTCTTTGTTTCAAACGTAGCGATTTTTTTCTCACCATCAATGGCGACGAGGTTATGTTTGAATTTATTGGTGATATTGCCATAACGGGGCTGTACTACTTTCATCAACGTCTCATTGACCTCTTTGACACCGAAAAGTTTTTCCCCATTGAGTGCAAAGGTGAAATCCGCCGTCAATCCATCTTGCTTGAGAAAGTCATCGCTAAGATAGAGAATTTTTTGGGGTGCACCACCACATTTGATCGGGGTGGCAGGTTGGGTACAAATGACACGAGGTTTCCCTTTTTTCGCGGCTTCTTTGAGATCATTAAACCACTTCCATGTGATTTCACCCCCGTTAGCGGTCCCTTTTTCCAAATCGTTCAAATAAACACTTGAGATACCGTTTGTACCGATCATATCCGCCGTGAGTCCTTCGATTTTCTCATAGTGATAGACAAGACCTGTTGCGACAACGAGATAATCATAGGTCACTTTTTCACCCTTCCGAGTGATTAGTGTGTTATTGTCGGGATCGAACGTACTCACTTCATCTTTGATCCATTTGACATCATCAGGGATAAGATCAAGATTGCTTCCGATAATATCTTGTGGTGTCAATTCCCCCGCAGCAACAAAAACTTGCCCTGGTTGATAAATATGCACTTCATTGGGAGCAATGATCGTAATATCAGGATGGGAAAGAGCACCGCGTAATCGTGCCATTGCCATAATCGCCCCCGCACCTCCTCCGACGATAACGATTTTACCTTTGGCATCAGAAGCCGCTGCTTTGGTTATCGTACCACTACTTGTAGAGGCTAAAACCCCTGCCGCGATAGGAGAGAGACCCATAAAGCGTAATGCTTCACGACGGTTCATTCCTGATTTGATCTCATTGAGTGCGTTAAGTTCGAGTTTAGACATCGTAGTTCCTTAATATTGGTAGCGTATAAATGCGCGTAATTCTTGAGAATGGTCGATATTTTTGTATTCAGGATTGTCCATAAAGGAAATGCTAGAACGATAATTGTAGTCAATGTAGCTATAACGTACTTGCGCCGTTAGATTCTTGCCGACGATAGGGATATTCCAATACCCCTCATACACATTTCCTCGTGTTGCGATTTTTGATCCGATAATGGAGTCTTCCGCCCATGTCATGGGTGTCCAGTATTTGCTCCCATAATTATACTCAAGACCAAAACGTCCCCCTTTTGTTATCGTATCGGGGAAAAGAGCACCTGCCCAAAAGCTGTAGCCTGTTTTATTTTCAGTTGAGCCCAACATTTGAAAGCCGTGATTAGGATTAGTAGAAGTCATAGCAACACTTGCAAATACGGTTGAATCATTGAGAAAATCAACCTCTTCATTGAGCCCGTCGAGCTGATAGGAGAGTGCACCATAGTGAGCAGTACCCGCAGCAACTCCATAGCCTGTTCCTGCGATGTTATCTCCTTTGGCATTCATAATCATCGCATATTGCGCCATTAAATTACTTGCTCCGTCATTATAGATCGACATTGGCAGGACAAGAAAATCGACTTTCTCATCTCCCGGAAAGGTTGCGCCTGTGTACGGTGTCGGTGAAGCGTATGGAGCAGCAGAGAATACGCTTTGATTCATTGCATCATACGAACGTCCGTAAACCACTTTGAGGTACGATCCCGGTAAAAAAACTTTGTCGAGGTTGAACTGCACCATCGCTCCATCGACTTCAACGTTGGTGATGTGTGCCAATGGTGATCCAGGTTTTGCTGTCCCTTCGCGATGGTTTGCCAAGAATCCATCAGCTGCCGCACGTCGTCCCGCACTAGCAACCATAGGAACACTCCAATCATTACCAAACTTGTAGACGAAATAAGCTTGTCTCAAACGCAAAGCAACATCATGTGGTTTGGAACTTGCTTCCCACCCCATATCTTGTGCCATAGTTGGATGATATGCTGTATCCGCACCCCAGTAATAGTTTGCTGCGACTTGCCCATTAAAAAAGAGGTCATCATTAACCTTTGATCCCATTCCCAGCCACAAGCGATTGGTAAAGAGTGAATCATTGGAATATTTTTTTCCTGCATGTATCGTATCTGTTGATCCATCGCGATTTTTGGCATCATCGGCATACTGATACCCGATATTATGATACGCCGTTCGAAAATCAATATCCCATTTGATATTATCATTGGCACTTTGGGCATTCACTTTTGAGAGGGTTTCTGCTTGCGTGGTTTGATCCTCTTTGATGGTTGTTTGCGTTTCTTGCAGTGCTCCTTGATTTTTTTCCAGTTGATCAATTTTTTGCATTAACGTGGTGATTTGGGCTTGTAACGCTGCTTCATCCGCCATAAGGTTTCCAGCTACGAGAGCGGCAGTAATAAATGAGAGGGTGATTTTTTTCATCCATCTTCCTTGATTTTAGGGTGTAACATTAGGAGAATTGAGGGGAAATATTGGCGAAACCAGACGGCTTCGTCAATAATTTAGCAAGAAGGGATATTTCCGCTATCTTTAGCAAAATCATGAACAAAATCGTGCATGTGCTCTTCTGTTTTTTTGAATTTGTCGCTTTCAAAATACGCTTTTCCAGCGGGACACGCTTCTGTCATTTTTTTATCCAATGTCCCTGCTTTGTATGCTTTGTCCCAATCCGCTTGTTTAAACTTAGCAGCAAATACGCCCCCTGTGATTCCACACGTCTCTTTGAGGTTCTTTTGATAGAGTTTTTTCCCTTTTTCTGCATCAGCAAATGCAGATGTTGATAGTAAGGATACTCCTAAGATCGTAGCTACTGCAACTTTTGTTATTAAATTCATGATGATTCCCTTATGTAAATGTTTGCTTTTAAAAGTGATTTTAGCACTCCCAACAGATTTTGAAAAATAATACCGTGTAAATTATAAAGATAATCTAAAATTAACTATAAGATTACATGAGACTATAATTGTAGGTTAATCCGTCAAATAATTTTTTGTAATATTTCAATAATAGTGTATGAAGTAACTAGCGCTGTATTGCTTTTATTCAAATGGAAGGGCTGTGAATAAAAGTAACACTTTTGTCTTTTGGGCATAAAATCTAGTTTGATTGGAGTAAATAAAAGAAGAGAGTGATAAAAAAATGATACATTAAGATTATAATAAGTTTTTAAGGAAGATGTTAAAAACATTCAAGGGAGAAATAATGGCAAGATTAGTAGTTCTAGGGGGCGGGGTTGCTGGACATACTGCTGCAACATTTGCGGCAGATTGGCTGGGTAAAGATCATGAAGTGGTCGTCGTTACCCCTAATTCAAAATGGAACTGGATACCTTCCAATATTTGGGTTGGTGTCGGTGAAATGTCTAAAGAAGAAGTTACCTTCGATTTAGCACCTGTTTATGAAAAAGCGGGTATCACCTATAAACAAGCTAAGGCTGTTAGTCTTAATCCTGAGGGAAGTTCAAAAAGAAATAAGCCATTTGTAACGATTGAGTACACAGGTCAAGGCAAAGCAGGGCATACAGACGAAATCGAATACGATTATCTTATCAATGCAACAGGACCAAAACTGAACTTTGGGGCAACACCTGGGCTTGGCGATGCTAATGGATTAGGTGAGTTTACTGTATCTGTTTGTACGGCAGATCATGCGGAACACGCGTCTCATGAGCTTCAAAAAGTAATGGACAAAATGCGTAAAGGGCAACGTCAAAAAATCTTGATCGGTACAGGTCACGGTATGTGTACGTGTCAAGGTGCAGCATTTGAATATATTTTCAATGTTGAGCATGAAATTCGTAAAGCGGGTCTTCGTGATATGGCGGACATCCAATGGATCTCTAACGAAGCATTCATGGGTGATTTCGGAATGGGTGGATTGCACATGAATGTTGGTGGTTACGTTGTTAGTTCACGTATCTTCACTGAGTCATTGTTTGCAGAGCGTGGTGTTAACTATATCACGGGTGCGCATGTCAACAAGGTTGAAAAAGGGAAAGTTTCATACGAGCTTCTCGATGGTTCAATGGGTTCAGCAGAATTTGATTTCTCAATGTTGATTCCTCCGTTTGCGGGTGTTGGTCTCAAAGCGTATAACAAATCAGGTGATGATATTACCGATACAGTATTCGCTCCAAATGGATTTATGAAAGTAGATGCGGACTATACTCCAAAAGCGTATGAAGAGTGGAAAGCGACCGATTGGCCTCGAACATATCAAAATCCGACCTATAAAAACCTTTTTGCAGCAGGGATTGCATTCGCACCTCCTCATATCATCTCTAAACCAGCAAAATCGCCAAATGGTACCGTTATTAATCCAACTCCTCCACGTACAGGTATGCCTAGTGGTATTATTGGTAAAGCGGTTGCTCACAGTATTTGTGATTTGATCAAAAAAGGGCCAGAAGCACATTTGCATGAAGCGTCAATGGCAGAGATGGGAGCAGCATGTGTTGCATCTGCTGGTAAAGGATGGTTAGATGGTCAAGCTGCTGCAATGACCGTTTATCCTGTTGTACCTGATTATGATAAATACCCAGGAACAGGACGTGATACCGATTATACTTTTGGTGAAATCGGTTTAGCGGGTCACTGGATCAAGCATATCCTCCATTATTTGTTTATGTACAAAGCAAAACTAAAACCATTTTGGAAAGTAATTCCAGAATAAGGTAAGGGGCTTTTGCCCCAATGATAACGTCTAAAATTTAGATATAAAAAGGAAATAACAATGGCAGTAAAACCAGAAGAGTTCAATTTTGCAAAAAATGATCAGTTTAAAACGGCAATGATTCCAGGGAAATTTGCTCGAACTATGCGTACATGTAAAATTTGGCAATTTATCCGTTTCATCATTATCAACCTCAAAATGCTTGTGGTTGTAAGTAAAAGTCACTAACGGTTGGGCTTACGCTTCAACCATATTGCCTCATTGTGAGGCAAAACCTTCTCTTCAAAGTATCTCTTTATGATTAAAAACCTTCTTAAATATCCTGACCCAACTATCCGTCTGATCTCTGCTAATGTCCGTTTCTTTAATGATGAATTATATCAATGGATTACTGATATGATTGACACAATGAAAGAGTATGATTTAAACGCTCTGAGTGCTATTATGATTGGTATCCAATATAATATTATTGTTATTAAAGAAGCAGATACGTACACCCCTTATATTAATGCACGATTGATTAAGCATGCTGATGTTCGTACTCAAACGGAACGCAGTACCTATTATGAGGGGATCAGCGTTGATGTTGATCGGTATAATCAAGTAACTGTTATTTATGAAGATGAGAAGGGCGAATCGCATCATTGTGATTTGGAGGGGGAAGCCGCTCGCATCTTTCAGCAAGAGTTGGATTATTGTTATGGAAGTACTTTTGTTGATCGTGTGGATCGAGAAACAAAGGAGCGAATCAACGATTACCTCTCGTCGGGATTGGTAAAAGATGCAAAAGGGGGGAGTTGCCCCATTGTGTTTTATCGTGATTATTTTAAGAGGGGTGCCAAATATGGAATGGGGCTGATTCTTCTGAGCTTTATTTCACCTCTTTTCATTTCATCGGATATACGTGAATGGATCACCAAAATCGACATGCTGCTACTTGCAGGTGTTGTGGCTTTGATGATCGGATATTTCTTTTATGCGTTGTACGAGTCACGTAAATACAAGCAATGTACGAGTTGTCAGACGGGTAATATTATCGGAACTTTACTCATATTAACCGTGCAATGGTTGGTCGTAGGAGCTGGCGTTACCTTTTGGATGGCATCGTGATGAATCAAATGAGTTTGTCTAGTTTCGAGCAGCTCTTTTTGGTGAAAGATATTCTTGTTGGGGATAAAGAAGAGATACTAGCAGAGTGGATTTCTCAGAAGCAATGCGTCAATATTCTTCACCATCACAATATAGAGATGTTATGGTTTAGAGACTATTATGCAAATGGTGTTTTTGATTATTTTATTGGCGTTGTGACAGGTGAAACGAAGCTTGGTCAATGTCCTGTTATCCAAAATTTTATTGAGTATTTGAAGAATCAAGAGATACGTTCTGATGAGCTTTTTACTCTGTGTACCCATTTTAAGCGTGCTGCTATTAATGCGACCTATCGGCTTGGGATTCATTCTCAAGGGGTATTTGAGGCAATTAGCTATTTATTTGATACAAATTTTGCGGGTGTTTTGAAACTTTACACCGACACAATTTATCAAAAAGAGCAAGAAGCGATTGAGGCGAATAAAGCAAAAGAGTATTTTCTCTCCAATATGTCTCATGAAATACGAACTCCTTTGAATGCTATTTTGGGTTTTGTGGCACTCCTTAAAGAGGAAGAAATGCATCCTACGCATCAAAATTATCTGGATATTATTGCCAATAGTGGGGAAAATTTACTCCATATTATCAATGATATTTTGGACTTTTCCAAGCTTCGTAGCGGTGAATTTGCGATAGATCCCCACCCTTTTAACATTTATGAGCGGATAATCAATATTTTTGACCTTTTTATCCCCAACGCGAATCTCAAGAATATTTCCATTCTTAAATCGATAAAGGTAGTTGCAGGGGATTATATTATTGCCGATTCCTTTAGAATCCAACAAATCGTCGGGAATCTTCTCAGTAATGCGATTAAATTTAGCCCATTTGATTCATTCATACACGTTGAGGTCATGATGGTGGATTGTGTATTAACCATTCGTGTTCAAGATGAGGGGGATGGTATTTCACCTGAAGAACAACAGCGTATTTTTACCCCTTTTTATCAAGCTTCTGAGGGGGTTAAACGAAATAGTGGGAGTGGTTTGGGGCTCTCTATCTGCAAGCAATTAGTAACCCAAATGGGGGGTGAAATTACATTAGAATCGAAAGTTGGCGAAGGGTGTTCCTTTGTAATTATCGTTCCTGTGGAGTGTGCTCCAGCGGATTTTATGGATTTGAAAAGTGAAAAACTTGAAGTAAATTCATTTCAAGGTAATGTTTTGGTGGCAGAAGATAATGCAGCCAACCAAGCATTGATTCGAATTGTCCTTGAAAAATATGGGGTCAATGTACGAATTGTTCCAAACGGTGAAGAAGCGTACACCCATGCAATCAATGAATCGTTTGACCTGATTTTTATGGATGAACAGATGCCTATTATGAATGGGCATGAGGCCGTTGAAAAAATTCGATCTTTCGAACGTAGCCACGATCAAACTCCTGTCCCTATTGTGGCATTGAGTGCCAATGTTCTCAAAGGCTCACGTGAGAGAGCATTACAATGGGGCTACGATGCGTTTATTGGGAAACCTTTTGAGAGTAAAGACCTAGAACCACTTTTAGAGAAATATTTATATAAACAAACAAGTAAGAGAAAAATTTCGGTACAAATAAATAATGAAGTCTCTGAAATGAGCCGAATGAAAAAGGCATTGATGCTAGAAGATAATCAGATTATTCAATTATTGGATTTGTTTCATTCGAAGATGAAAGATACTCTTGAACAGTTACAAAAGGCAATTGAGAGTAAAGATTTTGATACGCTTGGTCGTACAGCCCATTTGATAAAAGGGTCGAGTGCCAATTTTAGGTTCGAAGAGTTCTCACGCCTTGCAGCGCTGATAGAGGAATCTTCCTTGAATAATACAGAGAATTTTGATTTTAATGAAGCGTATCACGTGCTAAAAAAAGAGTATGGATGTTTGCCAAAAGGCGAGCAAATTTACTCCTCCAAATAATACCCAACTCCTGAAGAGTTTTTGATCACATCTGTAGGAAGTTTATTCCGTAATCGCCACACGAGGGTACGAACACTATTATCGCTTGCCCCTTCTCGTTCCCATACGTATTCAGTTGCCTGTGCAAAATCAACAACACTTCCTAAATGAACGATCAATAAGCGGATAAAAGCGTTCTCTTTTTTGGTCAATTTAATTTTTTGGTTTTTATAAAAGGTCTCCGAGAGTGTGATGTCATGTCGATACCCTTCTCCAAATTCCACAATAGGTTGGTTAGAGATTTTTTTGACATAAAGGAGTTTTTCGAGATATTCTTTATCGTGTTTGAGTTCATCAATACTAATAAGTCGTTTTTCCTCCTCCTTGAAGCGGTAGAGAGCCATCTGGATGGTTGTATGAAGATTGAGTGGGTCGAATGGTTTGACGATATAGCCGTACGGTTCTGTTTGTTTGGCGCTTGCAAGAACCTCTGTATCGGAGTGGGCGGTAAGGAAGATAAAAGGGCGTGGCATTTTGTCACGGATAAAATGAGCAATTTCTATCCCCTCGTTATTACGTTTTAGCCCTATATCAATAAGGACAATATCGGGGTTATAAATTTTGATTTTATTTTGAGCACTAATCTCATCATTTGCAAGAGAGAGAATTTCGTACCCCAATTTTTCCAGTGACATTTTCAAATTAAGAGCCGTTACGTCATCATCTTCGATAATAAGTACTTTAATAGAGGTCATAAGTCACTTCATTGATAAATTTTTGATTATTTTATCACAACTTTATAATAAATAAGAGATTATTATAGCATTTCATCTCTAATATGAGTGCTTTAGGGGAGGTTCAATCGAAATGGGTATAATCGCGAATTACAGAAATTTTCACAATAATGGATGTCCATAATGCTCGATTTTGATAAATTTACCCGATATTCCAAACCCGGACCACGTTACACGAGTTATCCGACCGCATTGGAGTTTAGTGATACGTTTGGTTACACGTCCTATCTTGAAAAACTTCATTCTCAAGATCCTAAGCGTCCGCTGTCACTATATTTTCATCTTCCATTTTGTAAAAATGCGTGTTACTTTTGTGGATGTAATGTTGTTTTTACCTCTAAAGAGGATAAAAAAGAGCGTTATATCGATTATTTGTTACGTGAGATGGTGATTTTAGCTCAAAACATTGATGTTAATCGCCCTGTTATTCAGCTCCATTTCGGTGGTGGGACACCAACGTTTTTTAATGCCGAACAGTTGGGGCGTATTATTGGTGCGATCAAAGGTCATTTCAAGAATTTTACAGCCGATGCGGAGATTAGTTGTGAAATTGATCCTCGTCATATCAACGAAGAACAGATGAAGGTGATGAGTGATGCGGGATTCAATCGTGTCAGCTTCGGGATTCAAGATTTTGATGAAAAAGTACAAATCGCAGTACACCGTGTTCAGCCGTATGATATTACGAAAGCTGCTATGGAGTTAGCCCGTCAATACAATATGGTGAGCGTCAATGTTGATCTTATTTATGGATTGCCGTATCAAAGTTTGGAGACGTTCAAAAAGACCCTTGATTTAGCGATTTCCCTCAACCCTGATCGCTTTGCCGTATTCAATTACGCCCATGTGCCGTGGCTCAAGAAAACGATGCGTAAAATTGATGAGACGACATTGCCTCTTCCTGCGGAAAAATTGGCAATTATGCGTTATACCATCGACTATATGAATGAGCGTGGATATAAAATGATCGGGATGGATCACTTTGCCAAGCCTGCGGATGAACTTTTCAAAGCGATTGAAAAAGGGGAGTTACACCGTAATTTTCAAGGGTATACGACCAAAGGGGGTGCAGATTTGATCGGTGTCGGTCTCACTTCCATCGGTGAGGGGGCAGATTATTACTCTCAAAACTTCAAAGAGATGGATAGGTATGAAGAGGCGATTGATGCAGGACGATTACCTCACGAGCGTGGTGTTGCCCTCAATGACGATGACCGTATTCGTCAATACGTCATTATGGAGCTAATGAGTAATTTTAAACTCGATATTAGTCGATTTGAGAAACTCTATAACGTGAAGTTCGCAGAGTATTTTGCCGATGCGCTTGAAGAGTTGAAACCTTTCGAAGCGGATGAACTTCTGACTATGACCCCAACTCTTATCGAATGTTCTCCTACTGGGACGTTATTGATCCGTAATATTGCCATCGTTTTTGATGCCTATATGAAACGGCATGTTTCCAACTCAAAAACATTCAGTAAGACGGTGTAAGATGACGAAGCACGGCGAATTGTTCAATTTTACCGAAACCTCAGATGCGTGTATCAAATGCGGAAAATGTATCCCAGTCTGTACGATTCACAATGTCAATGCGGATGAGGTAACTTCTCCTCGTGGGTTTATTGATCTCCTTGGTGCGTATCAGCGCGGTGAGTTGGAACTTGATTTTAACGCCAAAGAGATTTTCGAGAGCTGTTTCTTGTGTACCAACTGTACCGATGTCTGTCCCAAGGCATTACCGACGGATATGGTGATTGAACAAGTGCGTGCCGATATTGCCGATAAGTTTGGAATTGCGTG
>Ga0172379_10001247_pt1 | contig 52725 bp, 54 predicted proteins | sample GrowelOW334metaG_FD_119756 | JGI IMG/M metagenome (GOLD analysis project Ga0172379, IMG submission 119756) | Groundwater microbial communities from an aquifer near a municipal landfill in Southern Ontario, Canada - Groundwater well OW334 metaG | ecosystem: Environmental > Aquatic > Deep... | reverse complement strand
AATTGCCAATGGGAAAAAGTCAGTTGAAGAAGTTTTAAAAGCATGGCGCTTGGCAAAAAAGATTCAAAATATTCCCGAAAACAACGATTCAGACATCATTTAGAATAGGTGGTCAAAGTCCTGCTTAAGCAAATGCAAGATTTTCTCACAAAAAAAGTAAACCCAGCCGCAAAATAGAATCCTTAGGGAATTTTTATAGCGGCCATCTGCTTGCCGACCTGACCGTTGGAGTAGGTATCTCAATGTTTTGTAATATTTTGCCAGCCGAGCTTTTTTACTCCACCTAACATTTTAATGACCGGTTAATGACAGATTAATGGAATATGGCTTTTTAGGTCTTAAAGATCCGGCAAAGAAAAGTCGAACCTATATGCTCCACCCAGAAATTGAAAAGAAATTGTTCGGATAATTTGAATTTTGTAACATTTTTACTCAAAATTGCATTACTTGCCAAATAGCATAAACTTTAGCTTTCGTCTTTGTTTCAAAATTTCATCCGAGGAAAGGATATTGCAATGAAAATCCTCGCAAACAATAATCCGAGCCGGGTTACTCTCTAAACAACCCCGTTAGGCATCGTCCTGATGCCAAATTCCAAAATTTATTATTTGTAGTTTTGCTTCGATGATTTTTTCGCACGCGATTTGTCGCGCGAAGCTTTGTGTCGAAGCATAAACCCACTAAAAGTTTTAAGGATTCTCTATGCAGCCTTCTGTCCTTGTAAAAATAAACAATGTGCACAAGCACTATAAAAATAAAAAGTCTGTCGTTAAAGCATTAGATGGCGTTTCGCTTGATATCCATGCCGGAGAAGTTATCAGCCTTCTGGGTGCCAATGGCGCGGGAAAGACAACGTTGTCCGCCCTCTTGGCAACATTGCATCCAATTACTGTAGGCGATATCACGTTTAATGAAAAATCGATCTATTCAGATATCAATGCCTATCGTCGTCAGATAGGTTTTTGCCCACAAGAATCTAATCTCAATGATGATTTGACGGTGGAGCAAAACTTACTGTTTGCGGGTAAATATTTTGATCTACCCAACGATGTTCTTAGCCAACGGCTCGAAGTATTGATCACGCGATTTAATCTCGGTCGTTATCGACATGAATCACCATCGATTCTTTCAGGCGGTTATCAACGTCGTGTGATGATTGCGCGCAGTTTGATGCATAACCCAAAGCTGTTGATTCTTGATGAACCAACAGTAGGAATTGACCCTCACATGCGCCATCGTCTGTGGGAAAGTATTAGCGCTCTTCGCAATGATGGCATCAGCGTGCTGCTAACGACGCACTACCTTGATGAAGCTGAATTTTTGTCTGATAGGATTTGCGTTCTTGATAAAGGCGCCATCAAACTCATCGATACGCCTGAAAACCTCAAGACCACGTATCAGCAAAGCAGCCTTGAAGATGTTTTTCTAAAATTAATGAATGAAAACAAAGAGGAAGCATAATGGTGTTCAGTAACATACAACCATACAGCCGACTATTTTGGCGGCTCTTTACAACAGACATCGCGATATTTAGTAAATCGGTTGTTGGAAATATTATCGATGTCATGATTTGGGTAACAGGTTTTGTCGGCGTTGCCGCATATATTTTCCCCCAGCTTGGCATGACAACGGGGATGGGACAATTTATGGCAGTAAGCTCAATTGTTAACTGCAGCATTTTTGAAATTTGGTCGGTAACTTCGACGTTTATTTCAGATCTTTGTGGTCGTAAAACCATTACCTATCCATTAACCTTGCCCCTGCCCTCCTGGCTTGTTTTAGTCAAGAATGCGTGTGTTTATGCAACCCGTTCAATGGTATTTGGTGCATGCGTTTTGCCAATGACCAAGTTGATTTTGTGGAACAGAATGGATTTGTCCGGCATGTGTATACCCAAGTTTCTCGTGATGTTTATTGCGATTAACGTCTTTGGCGGATTCTTTTCGCTCTTTACCGCAAGTTTGGTCAAGGATATGAATGTTATTGGCAGTGTGTGGACGCGCATTATTTTCCCGTTGTGGATCTTGGGTTGCTCACAATTTTCGTGGCAAACCATGTATCAGCTGTCACCAACGTTTGCCAACATCAGTCTTGTTAATCCATTTCTGTATTTGATGGAAGGCATTCGTGCAGCGGCTCTTGGGCAAGAAGGATTTTTATCGTTTTGGATCTGCTTGTTGGTTACCATGGTGACGAGTGCACTATTCGGCTGGATTGGCATTAGACGTATTAAACGTCGTTTAGATTTTGTGTAAGGAAATGTATGCCTAAGAAATCAAAATGCCCTGACGTATTGCTTGGGACCAAAGGTGCTGGCCTTTGGTCCCAAGCAATACGTCAGGGCAAAGATGTATTTCGTGACTTGTATAACAACCCTGAGTTTTTAAAGTTCATTGGTGACATACACGGCAAAAATATTCTTGATGTCGGCTGTGGCGAAGGTTATAACACGCGTATTTTTGCCCAGCATGGCGCGCACATTACCGGTATTGATGTATCTGAGCAAATGATTCGCTGTGCGCAGGACGAAGAACAAAAGCACCCTCTTGGGATTGAGTACAAAGTCGCATCATGGGGCAACCTTTCTGCGTTTAAGAACGAAGCTTTTGATGTGGTGCTTTCAACTATGGCACTCATGGATGGTCCGGGTTACGAAGATGCACTCAAAGAATTTTATCGAGTCTTGAAGCCTAACGGTTCATTATTTTTTAGCGTCACACACCCCTGCTTTTTAACACCGAATTATACAAAATTAACCAATGAGCAGGGCAACATCACGCACCGTGTTGTTTCACATTATTTTAAAGAAGAGCCGTGGGAGTTTTCGTGGGAGTTGACAAAAAATGCGGACAAATCTGATGCTCATCCAGTTACAGCACTTCATTATCACCGCACACTTTCTACGTACATAAATAACGTACTGAAGACCGGTTTTGTGCTTAAAGAAATACACGAGCCATGTCCATCTGATGAGGCGTGTGAAAAAAATCCACGTTTAAAAGTCGCGCGAGATGTTGCTCCATCATTTTTATATGTGCATGCAGTAAAACCATGATAGTATTTTGGATAATCATTCCCACAAACATGAAAGGGGCTGCGTGATAAGCAAAGAAACTATTGACGAAGTAAAAAATCGTTTGGTCAAAACCTATAACCCAGTGGCGATTTATCTCTTTGGCTCCTACGCCTGGGGAACGCCAACCGAAGATAGCGATTTGGATTTATTGATTGTGGTCGATACGTCAGACGAACGAGCAATTAAAAGAAGCCTCCATGGCTATAAAGCGCTGTGGGGCCTTGAAATAGCAAAAGATATTCTTGTTTATACCAGTGATGAATTTAAAACATCATCGCAAAAAGAAGCCTCGCTTCCACATAAAATCAAGCATTATGGGAAGGTTATTTATGCAAGAGCATGCGCAGAAGAAATCCCAGCCCTTGCAGAAACCCAACTCGCAATCAAACATGCGCAAAGCATTTTGTCATTTGTGATTAAAAAAATTGAGGAACCGGAAACAGGCCAGACAAACGTTTTTTGATAGAGAAAACTTTAAAATGTCCCTCAATAATTATCGCGATGCTGTTCAACAATTTATGCTGAAGCTTGGTGATAAAGCGTTCGATTCGCCCACCATTCTCACGCTGCTTGAACAAGAGCTCGCAACACTCAAAGCTAATCTCACTAACAAGACTATTGTCGACCACCAGATTTACGATATTTTGTTTCTTCTTATGGAATTGGCGGTGCACAATCAAACTGATTTAGATAGTGCATGGCGCGCAGGGCAAGAAAGAAAAAAGAAATATCTGGAGAAGTCATGAAAATCTTAATGGCATCGATAAAACATTTGATGTATGGAACAAGTCTGATGACAGTAATTTTGTTGATGGGGGCGTGTATGAACAAGACAGCATCAACCACATCTGGAACGGTAATTATCCTGAATGGACCGTCTTCGGTTGGTAAAACAAGTATCATTAAAGCTTTCCAAGCGAAGCAACCTACACCATGGCTAGGGACAGGAATAGATCATTTATATATTGGTGTTATTCCACCTCACTGGTTAGATGATAAACCAGAACACCATGCAATCATGACAACCACCACTGTCTCTGATCAAGAAGGACCAATTGTTACCGCAGTATTCGGACCAGAAGGTCAAAAAGTCATCAAGGGCATGCATCGTGCTATAGCTGCATATGCTCACGCTGGCAACAATGTAATTGTTGATTACATACAATACGATCCAGCATGGATTACAGACCTTAAGGAAGCCTTGCATGGTGTAAAAACAATATGGGTTGGCGTTACGGCATCGTTGGCATCAATTCAACAACGTGAGAAAAAGCGCGGGACGTCGCCTGAAGGCCATGCGCGGAGCCATTATCATACGGTTCATCAGGGGATGACGTATGACTTGATGATTAATACAGATTCTTCGATGCCTGAACAATCTGCTAATCAAATTATTAAATTTCTGGAGGTTAAAAATGGCTGAATTTTCTACAAAGAACATTGTGGTCAATAATCTTACCTTACACAGTGAAGCGTGTGGAAAACCCTCAAATCAGGCATGTATTCTTATTGCAGGAAAACAGTGTCCGGCACGATTTTGGACTAATGTGTTTTGCCAATACCTTGCCGATCAAGGTTTTTTTGTTATTCGCTACGACCATCGCGATGTTGGCCAGTCATCTGAAATAGATTGGCAAAAAGCGCCCTATTCCATGTCAGATATGGCCAAAGACGCCATCTCAACTATGGAAGACTATGGCATAAAAAAAGCCCATTTCATTGGTAATTCTATGGGGGGGCTGGATATGCCAGCGAATTGGCGTGGATTATCCTGATAAGGTTCTGAGCCTTGTCATTATCTCTGCAGGGCCGCTTGAGATCACTGACGCAACTACCCAACTTACCAAAGAAGATCAACACGCCATTGATACTACATCAAAGATGTTTATTTCGCGTAAAGATGGCGCAACGTTAGATGAAACGATTCAAAGTTATCTACCTATTTGGCGCCATTGCAATGCCGACATTCCATTTGATGAAGAGATGGCAAAAGAGTTCACCAGAGACTTTCTAATTCGTACGAAAAATAAGAATACTGGACAGAATCATGAGCTCATGATGAGTGAGTTTCTCGCTACGATGAAGCAACTAAATGGGCTGAAGAAAATTAACCGACCAACCCTTGTTATTTATGGAGACAAAGATCCGGTAGTTCCACCACGATGTGAAAAATCTGTAGCTGATGCAATTCCAAAGGCAAAGTTGGTTATGATCAAAGGTATGGGGCATACGATTTTTAATCGCGAGCTGGAAGAAAAAATAGCCGAACTTGTGGTCGAACATATTAAACCAAAAGATTGAAGCGTGTCATAATGAATACTTGCTGCAAGATTGCACATGTTCCCAATAAAAAAACGGTAGCCTGTTTGATTGAAAGTGAATGCAAAAAGGTTGCACAAGCTTTTGAGTCCCCATTGGAACTGTTTAAATATTTAGAGTTGCCAAGACCCTATAAGGATAAAACGTGAAGGCTGTCATTTTTGATGTCGACGGTGTTCTTATTAAAAGCAAAGATGTGCTTGGAGAGTATTTGTGGAATAAAAATATTGAAAAAGATCTTGGGCTTACCGCTGACCACATGCGCCTGATGTATACCGCTGATTGGTCATTGGTTCTCAAAGGGCTTCTTGATGTACGGCAGTATTTTAAAACCAGATTTGACGCGCTTAATATAGCGTTGTCGGTTGATGTGTTTATTGAGTATTGGCTAAGATGTGATTCAATTGTTGACTCTGAAGTTATCCAAGTGCTTGAAGCAATCAAAGGCCCCAAGCTTTATATTGGAACGAATCAAGAGCGGCGTCGTACCTTGTTCATTCGAGAAAAATTTAAATCATATTTTGATGGAATTTTCTCTTCGTATCAGGTGGGGGCCATAAAACCGGAGCCCGAATTTTACCGATACATTGAATCAAATCTTAAGATTCAAGCAAAGGACATTGCCTTCATTGATGATTCAAAATCTCACATTGAGGCTGCTGTGCGACTTGGATGGACATGTCATCATTACCGAAACATCAAAGATCTTAATGACTTTGTCCAGAAATTGTAGATATTTCCCCCGGTCTGTGCGACGAGCTTGACTAATACCTAATTATTGGGTATTTTATGCCTAATGATTGGGTATAAAAATCAACTTATTTTGCTATTTCTAGGGGCTTTGCATGAAAAAGATCAATAAAAGTAGGTTTGCGATTTTTGGCCTACTCCTTGAAAAGCCACGAAGTGGTTATTCGATGTTGCAGATGATGCAGCAATCGACCAACCATTTTTGGCAAGAATATGATGCCTCAATTTATCCGATGCTCAAAACGCTGGAGGCTGAGGGCAAAGTCACCGCCACACGTGAACTTGTCGGCAAACGTGAACGCACTATTTTTGAAATCACTCAAAGTGGAAAATATGAATTTTTGTCATGGATGGCAAAGCCCGCTGAAGAAGAAAGTCGTCGCAGCGAATTACTTCTCAAGGTTTTTTTTGCTGCGCATGTCCCCACAGAAGAAATCATCCAACAACTCGCTTTGCACCAACAAAAAGCGCACGAAGAAAAAAAGCAGTTCAAAAGCATTGAAGAGAATATTCTGTCACCTATTTCTGATAAATGTGAACATAAGAAATTTTGGATTATGACCCTACGATACGGAATATTACATGCTGATGCTGAACTCAAGTGGATTGATGAATGTATTAAAATTTTGGGGAAAAAATAGTGGATACTATCGCTCATCTCAACCAGAGGCTCGCCAATAAGTTCTATCTCACTAATGTTGGACTGTTTTTAGCCATAGCAGGGGTCCTTGGATTCATGTACATCTTGAATTCAATCGTTGGGCTATCACTAGTGGCAGCAATTTTTATCGCCTATTTTATTGTTGTTCTCTGCAGAACTTTTTATGATCAATTGCTGATATGGGAAGTAAAACCATGTCACATAAATGTAAAAAGCAATCTCATTCTTGCTACAATCGGCTCAGGAGTTTTGACGACGCTTTATTATTTTACAAGGGCCCCGCTCGGTAATTGGGCTATCCCCGTCACCGTCATTCTTTCGATGAAAATCATTGGAGAAATAAAGAAAATTTTGTGGCCAAGCTCTGCCGGAAAACTTCCAGATTTTTTTAAAATATACGCTCAAAAAATTCAAACATATGTTTGGGGGTTGTACGGATTTTTTCTTGCAGTCGCGTTAATTACCTATCAATTGGTAAAATCATACGGATCTTCATATTTTTATTTTTCATTTGCTGCGGCGGTGTTTGTCGGGTTGGCAGCGGAACAACTTTACGATCTTGTAGCCGTCTATGAGATCAAACCAACACCTAAAGCTACCGCAACAATAATTATCTTTTCTGCGCTGCTTTCAGTTTTTTGTTCAGGATTTGTTTTCTTGGCCATGCAACTAATTGGTTTTTCTGGGAAAGTCGCAACAATTTCTGGGGTTATTTTGCTGAAACTTATACAGCCATTGATGTTGAATTTGTTGCTAACGAACGATTAAAGCGGTGTTTTCTATCGAAATCTGCGCTTGTTCGAAATACTTCCTTAACAGAATCGCTGTAGTATTCAACGCACTGCCACGTCCCATTCGTAAAAAAAGGGGTTCTCCGTGAAGATAGTGTATGGTTGATGTACAGTAATTTGAATTTACTACATATTTTTCGTAGCATATTTGTTTCGACTTCGTCTGCAGGAATATACGTTTCTACAAATCTCTCTATGAGTGTTTGATACTTATTGGGGAAGAGCCCTTTGTCGTTGAGATAAAGCGTGAAATAAATGAAATAGAGGGGGTTGGTGTAATAAACATCTCGTGAATTCAATGCAGAGAAATCTCTGAATTTAGTTGTTATTGTGTTTGCTAGCGTTTGCTCAATATTAAGGCCAGCTTGCCCATAACATATGCACATGATGAGCTGCGAGATGTAATCGATCGGCTGCTCAGCCCTTCCAATCCATGTTTGGAAAAACCCGTTGGTCATGATTCTTTTTTTTATGTCATCCAAATCGGTAATTATTTTTTCCCCATTAAGTATGCAGGCTGCAACAAAAAGAGCCGTGCATTCTAAATCTGGTTGATATTTTTTCTGCAACTCAGCATTAGTGAAGAAGGGCATCATTCCTTTTTCATTACACATACCTTTTAGAGTGGTCAGAAGCCGTTTGCGAAAGTTTTTTGTTTCTAATTTAAACGAGGAATTCAGCGCCATAAGCGCCGGCCACGTTATTCCCTGTTGCATGAGATAAAGCTCGGGACTCTGCGTGCCGCTTATCTCCATGGTAAAGAAATCTTGTATTCTCATTGCACATTAAGCCCTTGTTCGAAGATGCGCGAGAACAACCGCAGCACCTTGTTCAGGATTATACGTTTTGGTATTAACAACAATGCTGTGCTTAAACCGTGGGTAAATGTAGTACCCGGTATGTTGAGAAAATTTTTCGTGCGCTATTTGTCGTGTTTCGTTTAATAGTTTCAGGTGCTTTTTTTTGTATCCTGGCTTGGCATATTCGGTGATAATCTGATGCACGTTATCACCACTTAAATATTCCAGAAAATTGTCATCACGGTAATCAGTTGAAGCCTCGAAGGTGTGCATATAATTCCCTAATACCCAATCAAGCTCCCGATGAATTTTTTTATTCTTTGATGCATTTCGTTGTTTGATGCGATCGATCAAGTTATCCCATGGGCAATAGGCCAAAACATAAGTAACATCTGCGCCATCAAGCTCGTTAAGGCTGCTCAAAAAATTAACCCCGCCCCAGAGATAGAGCGGCGATTCAACAACAACGTTTTTGCCCCGCGACGCAGTCTTTTTTACTTCACGGTACATCTTTGAGGTCGGTTCAATAGCAAGTCCATTTTGAAGATCATCAAGAAACATTTTTTGGAAAGCATACTTTCTTTTTTCGCTCAAAAAGTTAATGGTGGTAAAAAAGTTACGCATAACCAGCCCACTGATAAAAAATGCCAAAAATTTGCCGTAATGCTTGGTGATAAATTTTTTGAGTATAAGCGGCATAACATATTCATCAAATGCAAACATTTGAGCATCAATCTTTTGCGACAGAACTCGAGCAATGGAGGATTTACCCGAGGAGCATGATCCGGTAATAAAGATGATTTTCCCGGGTGTTGGCGGTGCTTCTGATGTTGATAGAAGTGTGGCGGTTGATAAGCTCTCATCTTTATCGTGTGCATGTGCACCGTTAAACGAAATCGCCATGCTCATCGCAAACAGAAAATACGTGAAGTCCTTCATTAAATCCTCCCCCGATAACCACAAATAAGCAACGCTCCCACTAACGCGCATGGTGCAGAGGTGTTCAATTTGTCGATATTTATTTTAAAAAAGCACGAGTAGCTGAGTCAAGGTATGTAAAAATAGACATAAAGCTGATACTTGTATTTTCCAGAATATTTCCCCCTCTCAGCAAAGTTTCAAAAACGTGCTAAAATACCACGCTTTTAAGCCCTCGAAAAGCGCGCTTTCACCCATTATGTGGCTGCTTTAATTTCTGTTTGAATTTTTAACCACTCCGGTAAACTCAAGAAGCAACGATAAAATTTATACTAACAACTGACGTTATGGAGAATTTTATGAAGATTTTTAATATCAAGAATGTATTCACCGTAGCCCTAGGCCTTTCCCTGTCGCTACAAAGCGGCTATGCGGCGCTCGCACCTCTTCAACAACGCGAACCGATTCTTTTTTCAGCAGGCAAAGACTCTGAATTGTTAGAAAGATTTGCACTACGCGATGAACGCGTTGGAGCTTTTTTGTGCCATTTTTTACGTGATCAAGATGTGTCCGAACTCTTTTTCAAGCTACCCCGAAACATCGCCCTGCTTGGACATTGGATTAGAACCCCAGCGTTGCGACAAAGCAAAGCAACATATATCATGCAAAAAGTACAAGGTGCAATGGCCCTGGAGCGACAACTTATCGATAGAATTGTTGAGCGATACAATATCACCATACTTTCTGTTGGCAGCTCGTATGTTTTTGTATTCAATGGCCTACGTTTTTCTGATAGTAACCGCAACGTTCTGATCAAAGTACCACGCGTACTGTACCCATTGTTGCCCGATATTCGCCAGGTAATTAATACAACGGACAGCTATGAAAAGGTTGTAGAATGTGCCTCATCTTTTCAATTACTCAGTCGCCTTGTGTATTATCAGAAAATGCACGACGTAATCGCCGAAATCGGCCTTACCCACATACGCTTACCACGAAAATTTTTATTCCCACGTCCGATTGATACTACTTATGAATTTTCTCTCGCTGATATAGTTAATGAAAACTTTGCGATAATGACGGAAGAATTCGCCCATGATGTCGTTGACAACAATTATATCTTGGTCGAAGAATACATTCCTAACCCACACAGTGTGCCGGGAACCTGGGAGCACTTCGCCGCTCTCGACGTTACTCCGCTGGGTCAAGAAATATTCACCGAAATGGAAATAGTAATACAGGCATGCGGCCTATGGAGCCTTTTCCCTGACCAAGTTGATCGCAACGGCTTCCATACACCCAATGTTTTTCTTGTAGAAAACGATACTGCGGTGGCATTTGTCGATCTAGAAAAACCAGGATTTGGTGATCCTGATGAACGCGATGTTGCAGAATATAACGAAGCACGACTCTTCCATCCACGTGATGATGGCATGAAACAGCTTGCGATGATCCGCAGTGGCCTGCTTGCTATTCCACAGATATAACATTAAATCTCTTACAAGTTTTGTAATTCAAAGAAGGGGCGTAAACTGCGTCCCTTTTTTCATGTCGCTCATTCTTGACTAACTGAAACAATAAAGCACCAATCACCCATCATATTTCAACGCGAAAATATCCACGCGCAACTACACCTCAAGCCACTCCATACTGAAACAATGAAGCCCTGCCAACTGCGCAAAAACGCCGATTCTGACGTGTTTGACAATTACCCAAACTCATCTTAAGCTAAACGAGTTATCTTTAATTGAACATTGGACATAATAAATTCAGCATGACAATGCAGCTAAGTCCTAATAGAATTACAACCAGAAAAATGGTTTAACCAAAGAAAATACCGAATAGTAAGGCAAAGGAAACACCATGATTACGGGTCTTGAACAAGCACGCAAAAAAAGCGATGCCGGGTTGGGCAAAATAAGAAATTACGCCGAGGTTGTTGAGTACCTCGACGGACTTAAAACTGCCGAATACAGCGAAGCTTCCTTGCGACGCATGAAAGAGCTCGATCAATGTTTGGGCGAAATAACGTCCAAAGTTGATACTATTGTCGTTGGTGGTACCAATGGCAAAAGTTCAACTATCCACTTTGCTGCTAAATTGTTACGTGAAGAAGGTTTCAATGTTGGCACATTGCTCTCTACGCATATGCTGACCTACAACGAACGCATTACGCATAACTTTGAAGCCATTGCAAACAAATCATTCTCGGACTACGTCAACGATGTTATTAATGCTGCAGAGCTGAATACCATCACGGCAACCGTTCATGAACTTTTGATTTTTGCCTCATTGCTTTATTTCCACGCTGAAAAAACCGATGTCGTCCTTGTTGAGGTCAACTACGGTGGCAAATATGACGCTGCTGCCTACCTGACACCAAAAATTGCAGCCGTTACTCGTGTTGCTGAAGACGGCAAGGGTCTTCTTGGACAAGATCTTGATGTCATGGCACTTGAGCTACTTGAAATCGGTAAAGCTGGCACGTGGTTTGTTTCAGCAGAACAAAGCAAGCTTCGCCTTCAAAAAATGAAAACATGGTGCGAAGATCGTAATATAAAATGGACGATGCCAATCCGTAAGCTCGCATCACTTCCTTATGTATATGAACAGCTGTACGGAAGAATTGCATCCCTTGGCGAACGCATCGCACAAATTTATGTTGAAGATATTAAAGGAAGATTTTCACCGTTCCTCCGCGGCAACCTTTTGGCAACTCAAAAGGGCCAACGTGGACGTCCAACTCTTGAAGCAAAACGTCAAGCAGAACTCAATCCTATCAAGACGCTTAAAGGCTTCTGGACTGAGCACTTCAATTTGCTCCGCGGGCGTTTTGAACTCTTGGACAAAGAAAACCCAACCCTTCTTCTTGATAACGCTAACAATCTTGATGCACTTTCTAACCTATTTTTAGGTGTTCGACTTGTTCATTATCAAAAGCCAATTAAAGGCCTTGCGCTTATTATAGGCATGACCAAAGCTACCAACGCCATCGAGGCCATCAAGCTGACACGTTATCTTCTTAAAAAAGTTCCAGGTCACGTATTCTTTATTCCATTGGCAGGAAGCGAAGTCGCCGTCCATGATGGTCAAGACTTGAGCATTATTGCCAAAGAACTTAACATCAAGGCAAAAGCTTGTGCAACACTTGCTGAAGCACTTGAGCAGGCCAAAACGGTCGTTGATGAACGCGATGGCTTAATTGCGATCACCGGCTCAAATGGTGTCGTCAGTGAGTATTGGAAAACTCGCGGAATCAAGAAGTTTTAAGCTTGTTCTTGAGTTGAATCAATTGCTCCTTAAGTTCCGCTAATTGTTGAGTAAATTCATCAGTTGGATATTGCTGATACAACGCCGGCGTTACCAATGTTGGTGATGGTTGTTGCTCCGTGCTCGTAGCAGGCGCTTCAGTTGGCTGACATGTTACCGATTCGATAAGCGTGGCGGCAGCATGTGATTCAGGCATTACCTCTAACACATTTTGTAAATCTGTGTACAACTGCTTTTTTGCGCCCGCAATGGTAAACCCTTTGTTGTAGAGAAGATCTTTGATACGGATAAATCTCTGGAGATCTTCGGAGGTATAAAATCGCTGACCACCTTCCGATCGATCAGATTTAATATCAAATTCTTTTTCCCAAAAACGAATGACAAACTTTTTAACCTTAAGCTCTTCGGCCAGGTCGCCGATTCTAAAACGTCGTTTGTCCATGTGAATTTTTTGCTGCTGCACTTCCTTCTCCTTCCTTTTCAAATTCGATCATAATGTGGTTAGGTTGTACCACATTGCCAACGCTCATGAAAATAGTTTTAATAATCCCCGCTCGCGGCGAGCGTATTTCATTCTCCATTTTCATAGATTCTATAACACAAAGCGGTTGCCCTTCGTGCACACGTTGTCCTATTTCAACACATATCTTCATTACTTTGCCAGCCAGAGGACTTTTAACATGGTTCACTTTGACCAAGGATGTTACCGTTGACGTCTTATGGTGGGGTATAACTTCACTGATGCGTAGCGACCGGTTCACAACAGTGTCCATGACAACATGGCTCTCTGCGTCCTGATGAATCACACGTGCAAACAATTTACCATCACACTCCCACTGTACCAGACCGGATCGGACGTCATGGGTGTGGTGCGTAATCATATATGACTGCTTATAGGCGTCATGTGTAACCGTGACGTATAACCCATCACTGCGCGATTCCAGAAGATACGTCCATACCGTGCCATTAATAAGCAGCTTTTTTATCGCCATTGAAGTTCTCTCCACCCGCGCACTGACACTGTAGTTTCTGCCACATCCCGTCCGCTTTTTTCACGCGCATAGGCAGCAATCGCCACAGCAAGCCCTGCCGCCAGTCCATCATCATGCATTCCATCATGGGCTCTCAACATGCGCTGCATAAACTCTGGTTCTGTTGCACGTTGGGTATCAATATCGCCACGTGCAAATTCATCGCTCATCATAATCGCTCGTAAAAAATTTTGATTGGTTGTTACACCACATATCGCCAGAGAGCGCAACATTGCTGTCATACGATTAATCGCCTCCTGACGCGTTATGCCCCACGTGATACATTTTGCGAGCATCGGATCAAAAAACGGCGTTACCTCTACCCCCTGGTACAGGTCATGCTCACAACGCGTAAAAGGCTGTGACGGCATATGAAGATACGTAATTGTTCCGGTTGATGGGGTAAAATTTGTTGCCGGATCCTCAGCATATAATCGGCATTCAACGGCATGACCACGACGCACTACATCACCCTGCACAAACGGCAGTACCTGGTGCGTTGCCACATCCAGTTGAAGCGTAACTAAATCGATACCCGTTACCATCTCGGTAATGGCATGTTCAACCTGCAATCGCGTATTCATTTCAAGAAAATAGAAATTATTATCAGGCGTTACGATAAATTCCACGGTGCCGATGCTGTCATAGGCAACACCTTGCGCCGCACGCAATGCCACATCATACATGCATTCAAGCACGTTGCCCGGCACCGAAATGCAGGGAGTTTCTTCAATAATTTTTTGGTGACGCCGTTGTACCGAACACTCACGCTCAAAAAGATGAATAAAATTTTGGCCATCACCCGCAATTTGCACCTCAACATGGCGGCTTTGTTCAATAAATTTCTCGATAAGTAAACAGGTGCTTCCCGTCAGCCGCTGCGCCTGCGCGTGTACAGCAACAAGTACTGATGGAAAATCTTCTGCTCGACGTACGCATTGCATGGCCTTACCACCACCGCCATAGGGATCTTTAATAATAAGAGGAAAACCAACTTTTTGTGCCTCTCTCCATGCAGCCTCTTTTCCCGCTGGTGAAAAATCGGTAACCACCCATCCAGGCACCACAGGAACACCAGCAGCTTTCATACGCTTTCGAGCGGCAACTTTGTCCGCCATAAGCGCAATAACTTCTGGCCGTGGGCCAATCCATATTAGACCGTCATCCGTTATTTTTTGTGCCGCTTGAGCGTTTTCAGATAAAAAGCCATATCCCGGATGAAGTGCATCTGCACCGGCTTTATGGGCAATGGCGATAAGAGCATCAACATCGGTATAGGCCTCGTATCCCTGCTTAGATAAGGCATACGCCTCATCAGCACCAGCAACAAATGCAGCATTCCGGTCATCGGGACAGTACACCGCAACAGTGGCAATACCGCGTGCATGGCATGCAGCCTGAATACGCAGTGCAATCTCCGACCGATGTGCAATAAGCACCTTTCTAGGAGCCAATTTTTGTCTCAACTTGCGCATAGACCTTCTACCTGCTATAAAATTCTAATAGTGAATTTTGAATTACTTACCCAGCGATTGGGAGTACTTATGGATCCGCATAGAATACGCCAAGATTTTCCAATTTTCCAACGCCCCGAAAAGGGGCGGCCGTTTGTTTATCTGGACAATGCGGCAACTGCCCAAAAACCAGCCGTTGTTATCGATGCGATGAACAATTTTTATCGATCATCGTATGCAACCGTTCATCGGGCACTTTATGAACTGGGCGAAATTGCCACCACCATGTATGAAGAATCACGTGATAAAGTAGCTGCATTTATTAATGCACGTCACCGTGACGAAATTATTTTTACCAAAGGCACAACCGAAGGCCTTAATTTTATTGCCACGGCGTGGGCGCTCAATCATCTCAAACAGGGCGACGAAATAGTACTGACCCATGCTGAACACCATGCCAATCTCATTCCATGGCAACAGGTCGCTGCAAAAACAGGTGCGCGGCTTGTTTTTATTCCTATCGACACTAAAAATTTCACGCTTCATAATCCGACACAATTTTTAACCAAACGCACCAAACTGGTCGCGGTTACACACATGTCCAATGTCATCGGTCCAGTGTGGGACAGTAGTACCAATGAACTTGAAACATTCATTCAACAGGCTCATGCATATGGCGCCTACGTACTCGTTGATGCGGCACAATCAATAGCACATCACCATGTTGATGTACAAAAAATGGGTGCTGATTTTTTGGTCTTTTCTGGCCACAAGATGTTTGGTCCAACTGGCATCGGCGTAGTATACATCGCCCGCAAGCTGCATGACATGGTATCACCTTATCATTATGGCGGATCAATGATTCGCGAGGTAACCTTCTCTGCTGCAACCTGGGCACCAAGCCCGCAAAAGTTTGAGGCCGGCACACCACCTATCGCTGAAGTTATCGGCTTAGATGCCGCCATTGACTACATGCGCGCTACTATAGACTACACCGCGCTCCACGCGCACGAAGCTCAACTCTGTCGCATACTTCTTGCCAAACTCCAAGCAGTAGATGGCATTATCATACTTGGCAACTGTGAGCGCTTAATGAGTGAAGGGCATCTGGTGAGCATTGCCTTTACAAAAGCACATGCTCACGATATCGCTGCCCTTTTGGGATATAAAGGAGTAGCAGTACGCGCTGGTAATTTGTGTGCGCAACCACTCATTAATTATCTTGGTTTTGAATCAGTACTCCGTATCAGCCTAGCTGCGTATAATACGGAGCGTGACATCGAGATCCTTTTACAGGAGTTACCGTCATGTCTGGCAACGATGCATCAAGCTGCCCTATAAAGAGCGATCCGCTTATGAATAACGGAATGTATAACGAAGAATTTCTTGACCACTACAAGCGCCCTCGCAACCGAAAAAAAGTTCAAAATTCTAATTTTTCAGCGGGACATCATAATCCTTCGTGTGGCGATCGTCTTGCTATTGAAGGGATTATTACCGATAATTGTGTTACCGAAATCGGGTTTGAGGGCTCAGGATGTGTTGTTAGTCAGGCAACAGCCTCACTGCTCACCGAGTTCTGCCAGGGGAAAACAACTGACCAGATTTTAACGATTACCAAAGATGACATCCTTAAGCTGGTAGGAATGCCCCTAGGACCAACGCGGTTACGCTGTGCACTTTTGAGTCTTGAAGTTTTACATCAAGGCATCTTGGATTACATCAAACGTACTACGTAAAGGGATACCAATGCTTTCGCTACAACTTACAAAAAAGAAATTTTGGGACCATGCGGTCGAGGGATACATTTTTTTTCTCAAAGAAAATCTTGATCCCGCATCATCACTCGCCACATTCGATGTCATTGAAAAAGAATATTATCCACAATTGCGCAACATTCTGAAAAAGCACCAATTTGAAGGCAAGCGAGGTCAGTCGCTAGTTCTCAGCGGTACGCGTAACAAAAATATGGTGCAGTTTATTTTTATCGGTGTTGGCAAACTTGAGAATACCTGGCACGTCGAACTTGAGCATCTGCGACGCGCCATGGGACTTGTCATCCACATACTCAAAAAATTTTCGATCACGTCGGCATTATACGCCCTGCCTGATGAAAAACCTTTTGGCGTTAGCAACACTGAATTACTCTATCAACTCGCCATAACGGCCCACATGGCAAGTTATGAATTTACCACCTTCAAAAGCGAGAAAAAAAAGAACAGCTTTAAATGCACGCTGACGGTTACTATTAATCCAAACTTTGATGAACGTAGCTTTGCGATTCAAATTTCACAGGCCGACATCCTTGGTGCTGCTATCAACAATGCGCGCACTTGGGCAGATACACCGGCAAATTTTATGACTCCTACTGCGCTTGCACAAGAAGCACAAAAAGTTGCCGACAAGCATAAAAATATTTCATGCACCATCTTTGGTCGAGATAAAGCCTTGGAACTTGGCATGGGCGGATTTTGCGCCGTTGACGCCGGATCTGAACAAGATGGTAAATTTATTATTCTTGAATATGGTGCTGCAATAAAAAAAGCCCCAACCGTTGTATTGGTGGGTAAAGGCGTTGCATTTGATACAGGCGGCATCAATCTCAAGCCAACAAACAGCATCGAACATATGAAGTATGATATGACCGGCGCTGCTTCAGTCATTGCACTCATGAGCGTTTTTGCCCAACTCAAACCGGATGTTAACATCATCAGCATTGCGCCGTGTGTCGAAAACATGCCCAGCGGCAAGGCTGCTCGTCCCGACGATATTATCACGTGCATGAACGGCAAAACGGTTGAAATCAAAAACACCGATGCGGAAGGCAGACTTATTCTTGCTGACGCGTTGTGTTACGCCGAAAAATTCTATAAACCTGACTACATTATTGATATTGCTACGCTCACTGGCGCCGTTCTTTATGCACTGGGGCACCTCTATACCGGCCTCATGACCAAAGATCGTGAGCTTGCCACTAAGCTCATCGAACTTGGAACTGCAACAGGCGATCGTGTCTGGGAACTTCCACTCGATGACGACTTTAAAGAAGCCATCAAATGCGAGGTGGCCGACATCCACAATAATGGAAGTCCTGCCTATTATGCAGGCACCATCGTTGGCGCCTGTTTTTTAAGCAACTTTGTAAGCAAGGCACGCTGGGCGCACCTTGATGTTGCCGGCACGGCTCATGATGTCACCGGCGTTAACTATGTTGGCAAGGGTGCAACTGGTGCTAGTATGCGGTTATTGACGGCATTTGTTATGGGACTTAATAATCGCTGAAAATGGCCATTTTTTTTGACTTTGAGAACTTTTTAATTTATTCTTCAATGGATTTCTTGAAATATATGCCCAACAGGGCGAATAGCTCAGTTGGTTAGAGCACCTGCCTTACACGCAGGGGGTCACAGGTTCGAGTCCTGTTTCGCCCATACTGCGCCGTCGCCTACGGCTCCTGGCTTCGTATGGCAGGCCACCTTGCCTGTCCTTCGTAGCTACGAGCGAAGCGAGAGCGTAGGAGGATCCCCGGTAGCTCAGTGGTAGAGCACACGACTGTTAATCGTTAGGTCGCAGGTTCGAATCCTGCCCGGGGAGCCACTCAGGTTGATCACTCAATTTTGCAAGTATCGAGAACGGCTCTTTAAGCTCCAGATCAAGTCTTTCACCATTCAGCTTTAAGTTCGAAAATACAAAATTCAAAATTTGCTGTTTTTCATCCAGTTTCGAACTCATAAAAAGTTCTTTGGCTCTTTTTGCCAGACCTAGCACGGTTTCAGCCGCGATAAGGCATGATTCATCAGCATTAACATGCGACTTCATTTCATGCGTAATTTCGCGTTGGCGCGTTTTATATTCTTCCAATTTGAGGCGATAGGCTTCTGCATCAATCTTGCCATCAACATGCAGGTCTATCAGTTTTGAGATACGCGACTGAACCTGGTCAAATTCTTTACGCAACGTAGCATGAGAATGGTTATAAAACTCTTGTTCGTGAGCATACGATTGCTTGAGATAAACAACGATATCGGCAATCTGTCGATCCGTTAATCTGATTTTATCGAGATAGCCTACTATTTGATCCAAAAGTTTTTCTTCTCTTACCCATACCTTGGTGCATAAACCCTTCGCATTATTGCAACTGTAGTATGTATACTTTTGCTTTTTAATATCACCCGTAACCATACAATCACATCGTCCACATTTAATCAAACCACGAAAAAGAATTGGTTTCCCTGCATAATGTACCGGTGCCTTATAATGTCCAGCGATAATATCCTGTACCCTGTCAAACAGTTCTTCGCTAATAAGCGGCGTATATTGATGCGGATATAGTTCTCCCTTAGCGCGCATCTTCCCTATATAAAACGGATTTTTAAGGGTAACCTCAACTCTACTCGAAATGATTGGATTGCCCATAGCGTTACGCATTCCCAAGCGATTTAACTCATCGGCGATGGTTTGAAAAGAATGCACGCCAGTGCCATAAAGCTCAAACATTTTTATTACAAATGCCGCTGAATCCGGATCTATCTCAATAAATTTCTTATCTGACGGCAAAATAACGTTTTTATAGCCGAACGGAGCTTTTGCCGTCCACTGCCCATTTTTAGTACTCTGTTCTTTACTACGCTTTACGTTATCACTAATTTGACGAATGTAGATCGCAGCAAACACTACCCCCATATCCCATTGAGTAAGTTGTGTGCCATTGGAATCTTTATTGATTACGAGGTTTTCCCGTAAAAAATGTAATTCGAGCTTTCCCTGTTTGCGTAGATCATCCAATATAGGCGTTTCACGGAAACTACGCTGAAGGCGATCAATAGTATCGGTAACAAGCGCAAGAGTTTGGTCAGAATTTTTGATAAGAGTCAGAACCTGATTAAACTTCTTTCGATTTTCCTTGTTCGAAGATTCGGTAAGTTGAAATACATGCAAAACCTCTAAGCCTTTTCTGGCAGTATACTCAGTTAAACGCCTAACTTGAGCAGGAATCGAATGTCCTTCTTCTTGATCCTTCGTAGAAACACGCGCAAGTATGATCGCTTTCATTATAGTGATCTCGTTTTTATGTTCTTCAAGAGCAATTCTAAATCTGTCTTATCATAAAGACGGTAGTGATTCAGTGGATTACGATAAGTCCGCAATTTCTGTTCACGTTCCCAATTCCTTAACGTATTGGGAGTTACGCCAACAAAGCTTGCCGCTTCCTTGATATGCATGTATTCATCAATTTTTTTCATAGTTACTACCTTATCAAAAGTTCAAAAATATGCAGCTACAAAGGCTTTTTCTCGGATTTATCGCTTAATAATTCGAGCACCCAAGCCCGAATATTAAGCCCCATCGCTACTGCTTCACCGATATCCTTACCTATGGGTGTTGGACATCCCTTGGAGTGTGGATACAGCTGTTTCCATTTATCACGCATCTTCAAACCAGCATCGTCATTGTCATGGCAAATCAGTAAATGTTGGGCCTTTTGGGCGTAATAATCGGTTACATTATCCGGATTTTTCATACTGCTACCAACAGCTACAACACATGCAAGATCGCCAACGGCATGATGAAGCGCGTAGGCATCAAGCTCAGACTCAACTACCATCATTGTTTTGTTATTCTTGTTGCCGATGATACCAAGCCCATTCATACTGCCAGCAACGGCAACGTACTTGGGCATGTCATCACCATCGCGGTAATCAACACGTCGGATTTTCAGACGCACCACATGGTCGACATCAAACGTTGGTATGACTATTCCCTTCGGGAGCCAAATACCATTTCCCCCATCAATGCCCCACTCATGTGCATCACGGGTAAAGTTCATTGGGCACCAGCCGATCTTATAACGAACAACAGCGTTGAAAGGGATACCTCTACGTTCCAAGTTCGTTAAAATCTCTGGTTGTTGCATAAGATGCTGATGCGCCCAGTTAACAAAGATAAGAGCCTTCTCTTTCCAACTATCTGACAGTGCCTTAACCTCCAGTGGCTTAAATGTTTTTTCGGTACGCAACAACGCATAAGGGCGATAAGAATGCGGCAAATCAATCCCTAAGCGTTCAACGGCTGCTTTAAAAGAATAACCAAGAAAATCGATGCCAAACTGAATCGTATCTCCATGGCTATCGCACTGGCGGCAGTGATAATAACCGGTGCATTTAGGCATGCTCCTGTTTGGCTGTATAAAGAAACGATCCTTTCCACCACACTTAGGGCATGCTGAATGATATTCGCCGCCCTGAGTTGATGCTACCCACTTGGGTTCAATACCAGCCTCACGCGCTAACTCAAGCAGAATCATTTTTTATCCTAAAATATAATAGTCCATTCAATATTACTTGTCGGTCCAATTTCAGTCCGCCATACCGCTTTCTCGGGAATGACTTCCTGCAGTACGCTTGTCCAGCTGTCCACCATGTCCACCACACCTGAGATAGCAAAAAAATAAATTGAATTTTGCCGGAACTATAAAAGCCATAGACCGCCTGGACATGCTGGACCAATGCGTTATAAAGCCATTTTTTCAGAGGAAACGCTTGGACCAATAGTGGACTAATCTCATTCTGAATCTGGACATGAATCACCATCATCCCAAATCTCCTCTCCAACCCTGTACGCTTTGCTAAATTCTTTTCGTGCATCTTCAATATCAGGAACCCGGTATTTTCTAGGACGTTTACCGCTCCCGCTTGGTCGGTATGTTGTAATTGAAGGGATGCGTTCCTTAACCTTTTGGCAAAAAATATTCTTTGTTATCTTTTTTTCATTACTTTCATCGCACCATTGTGCATAGAGGTCATAGAACATATCGGTATAAATATCGCTCCACCCGGCTTCCTGACTTGGTAAACGTTCACCGGTATAGAAGATTCCTTCATGCAACACAAAATAGAGGTATCTGTCGGTTGAGTCTGCGCTACGTAACTTTATGGCAAATGAATCGGTGCTTACCGGTAGCTTTCGCGGATTAAAATCAGATACATCTTCATTGAGAAGGTCATATAGGAGCGCAGCATACCCACCATTTTCTAGTTGATTTTGCATATCAGCAAAATATGTCGTATCTTCCTTATGATTCTCTGAAACTTTCAAAACAAAAAAACGCCGATCATCGGGATCTATATCAACAGGCCAATCTTCATTACTTGTCACAACGACATGTTTATAGTTACGAAGCTGTATAGAATCTCTTCCCTTCGATTCAATAAGGCAAATGGGCTCAGTGATCATTGCCTTAAGAGCCCCCGTCTCTTTTTTATTGCCACCCCACAGAGCCTCATTAGCATTTATAAGTACGCCATTCTTAAGATGGGCATTAAAGTGCGATAGCAATTCGGCCAGGCTACTTAATTTCACGTAATGCTGGCCCAGAAGAAATCCCAGTGGATCAATAAACTTATTTTTGCCCACACCCTGCGAACCGCAGATTACAAGAGCTGTGTGCACCACATCAGGATGCTGAAAAACGTACGCCATCCATTTACGGAGAAACTTGTAAGTTACCTCGTTCCCCGAGCAAATAGTATCTCTGACGTGTGCCCAGAACAATGAACAATCACCCGCTACTGGTTCTATAGCGAAACCCTTCCATATGTTATAGCGTTCATTTACGGGGCCAACAATTTTAGGATCAAAAGTTATCCCATCATATTTACGTCGCCTGGGACTCTTCAGCCAAATGTCGGCTTTAGACCGCTGTTTACCGTCAGAACACAGTACCACCTCATCTTCATAATAGAGCCTAAATGACTGCCTACTCTCAAGCGTAAAATCCTTACCCCCAAATAGATCATTGTCTTTCTCGGTAAGGATATAGGTCTGGTCGATACGAACTATCGCATGCTTTTGGTTAAGCTCGTCAACAACAGCATCTTCAGGCCAAAGTATTTTCTTTTGCTCTGCCAGCTCTTTAAATGACGACTGAAGCGCAAGTATTTGTGAGATTGTAGCTTGATCAAGCTCTGCGCTTGGGGTATTTAGCAAAATTTTTTCTACCGATACATCGGAACCAAAACCGAGAGCTTCTTTTTTTTGGATGAGAGTTTTCTCCTGCTCGCTCCAAGCAGCACGTGCTGCTGCTAAATCGCTATCACACGGTGTCATTCTTTGTTGATCAAATCGCGTATTTTTGTTATTATTCATAATATAAACTTTCATCTAATGGACCGATTCGCGTCGGTCTTTTTTATTTCTGTACTATCGAGTCACCCACAGGCGAATAACTCGTGTTCCTGAAAAAGTAAGCCTTTAGTTTGCGGAACAACACCATGCCATGTAGCCATTAATATCTGCTTGAAGAGTTAAAAATTGAGCAACCCATACTTTCCCCTTCTCCGTATGCGGCAATAAATTTATAAAATCGTTCAATGTAACCCCAGGATCGTAAAAACCGAGCCGTTCCATCCTCTCAAGGAGCTCCATGCCATAGTCGGTTGAAGACCTGCATGTATCATTGCGATTACACCGAACTTGTTGCATACCATCACATCTTTTCTCAAGGTTCATAGGACCCCTTCCCATTTTTCTGACCAACAATCTTGTCATCTACAATTGCCACGTCTACAACACCTCGCCGCCCCTCGCCTAACCCGAAAGATCGCGCGTTAAGATCGCGCTTATTTCGCATATCCACGCGATAAAGGAGCGCAAAAAGCTCAAGAAGATTGTTCTCGGCTTCACTTTTTTGCTCCGAGCGGCTATGAGGATTAGAGATTGTTTTGTAAACTTTCATGATCTCAGTATCGTGCCGAGTTTGTTGCCCGCCGCACTTTGCCATAAAAAAAATATCAACATCTCGAATCGCCTGATCTAATAATCATTTTCAGCAAGACAACCTCCTGGCAATTCTTGCATCGAATGATCCTGTGTGATTTTTTTTATGGATACTTGGCTGGAAAATGCTTGAAAGGCTCAGAAATGCTAAAAGACCAGGACACTCGAAACAATCTCTTGAAAAAGAACGTGGCGCTATTGCTCAAATATTTTGTAAGTGAACTCAGAGCAAAAAGAACTGACGTCAATTTTTTTGAGTTCCTCATTTTGAAAATGATTCCGCTCATACGGCTGTTACGCCCAGACGTTGTTGAGCAGTGGGAGGCGGACAAAGCTAACTACAACCGACAATATCATCAGCTACAAGACGCAATCAACAGGCAAATACTCATCCGCGAGGGAGTTCTAAAAAATGTGCCATACGAAGATATGTCGCGAGAAGAAGCCGAATTAATGCAGCTTTATCACGCCTACAATTTGGATAATGTTGCTAAGCCGTGGGTTGCATGGGATTATCTTTCGATTGCTGCATCAAGCTGGGAGAGTCACTATGACTCTTTAAAAAGAAAAGAAACGTTTCAGGCTAAGGTTGAAAATGAGTACAAGGCGGTTCAGGAACAGCCTGAAGATACGCGAAAAAAAGACGATTCTTGGTTACCATCCCCCACAACTATATTGAAAGCTTGGCGTAGGGATGGGCAGCTATGGGAAGAACAAACGTTCAGCACCGAGATGAAAGCCATTCAAAATAAAAGGCAAGGAACGGATCTCGTTTCTGTTGCTAAAGATGGGACCATTCTTGTAAAAACAGTAAAAAAGGTATCCCTTTTCGAACGCTATCGCTTTGATAGGTATTTAGACTTAATTCTTAATGAAGTGTGTGGCGAGAATCAGGCACTACTCTATGATCGCAACAATTCGTTTTTGCCCTATGCACTGGAAATAATACTCGCTAACCAACGTGACCTATTACTAGAAGTTGAATGGGTACCTCGATGTGTAGAAGTTCTTGTTTTGCATTTATTCCACGAAGAGGTTGGCGATCAAATCACCCCGATGAAATGTTTTCACAAAGTCACTATTGACGGTGAAGTCGGTAAAATTTTTTCTGGCGCAACAACATCAAGAGTCATATCTGCGGATATTTTGGCAGCACATGTAAACCCCAAAAAATTGCTTGCGCAATTACAAACAACCCAAATCGCAAGTAATCGAAACTATCTCAAACTACAAAATGGCAATGGTTGGTATCTAAAAGATTAAACAGGTTTGCGGTTTTGTTGGATCACCATAAAAATATCTTCGCGAACTTCTTCCTCGACATCATCACACACGTGAGCATCAAATCAGCCGCCGATGCCTTGTCGCAAGTTTCACGCTTAAAATTGGCCTAAGGCGCAGGTTGGTCATCGTACTTGTTTCATTACGCCACCTACAAAGTTCATATGCATCTCGGGGCAAAACTGTTGCTGTTTTTTTGAACCTGAAATAAAAAGTTCTTCTGATCTACGCCAATACTGAAAGTGGTACGTATTTTCAGCGGCTTGCTGCCCGGCGCCGTCTCCAGTTCTTACTTTCATCAACGTAATCGAATAACTCATCTAAGTACGGTTCGGCCTTAGCGCCGTACCATTGCCGAAGCTCTCGTTGAATCGCTTGGTGGGACTTATCTTCACAATAGCGGTACCTGCCTACAATTCTCCTGAACCTATTGCTGTGCATACCGAAAGGCTTTATTCCACGATCAAGATCACCGCCCCTCAGCTTAATGTACTTACCGATTCTAATAGTCATCACGAGATAGCGTTCTGAGGGCCTCAATCGCTGGCTATAGTAGCCAACGTTCAAGCACTTACGACACTGGAACAGGCCATCGCTGCAATAAAGGAAGCGCATACGCCGGGTGCACTTTGGGCAGTGGAAGTAGTATCGGAAGCCTCCGTAATTACATGACTGCTTCTCAATCGGAATTCTATAGGATCCACCGTCGTATTGAACGCTATAGTGGTCTGGTAGCAAGGTTGCTTTTAAGCCGTAATAGCGTGCTTCAATGACTACCTTACCCATGCACGCATCAATGGATTGTTTGAACTTGAACATCGAAAAGGAATCTATCGCCATGAAGTGTGAGCATAAACTCTTCGGCGTGTACCGCTTCTTAATCCTCCAGTACCAACCCCAGTGTGCCATGTGTGTCACCCTCCCATTTATCGAAATATACAGGCCATCTTATTACAATGAGAAGCTATCGTTTTTTTTGCAGCAAGCTAACAGCCAAATCTCTTAGCTCCTGTTCCGAGCGTTCAAAGGAAGGGCCAAGGTTTATATAAGATATATCTTGGACAATATTGGCGAGATCTTTATCCATTTTTTCTTTATGGGCGTAATAGATGTTATTGGCCCATGCTGCAAGTTTTTCAATATCATACCCATTCTCTAGTTCAAGAATAAGCTCTGCCGCAAAACGTTTTTTTGAATACTTCATAACATTACCGATGATTATTTTTTTGACGTAATAAGTTTAATAGCTAAATCCTCCAACTCCTGCTTGGTATACATAAATTGTTCACCAAGACTCATCGAGGCGATGTTTTGAACAGTCTCATTTAGCTCTGTATCCATAAAATGTGAGTATTCGTTGTGCAGTTTATTGGCCCAGGCCGCAATTTTTTGTGGGTCGAAATTATTCTCTAACATGAGTATGAGTTCAGCCCCAAACCGTCTTTTCGTGTAAGTCATAACTACATTCCTTCCATCATTTTTCTGCGCCTGTCGGTGGGTAGTGCTGCGACTCAAGCACCTGCCCGTCAATTGTTTTTGGGTGTACCCGTGTTACATCCCCTTTGTGATCATAGCTTTCTTCCCATGATCGAACCTCGCCTGTCTTTGGATTATATTCAGTTACATGAGCATTACCTCGAGTTTTCCCGGCGGTTCTTGCGAGACGTTCTTTCTCATAATATCTAATTCGACCATCAGGCAAAGTTTCTGATCTAACGGCGGTCTCTTGAGCTTTTTCTAGTTTTCCAAACTTGCGGGTCAAGTTTTCTTTGGCATTGACGTTATTGGGATCAGTAGTGTTTATTCTGAATTCCTTTTGCGCACGGATTTTCTCGTCCTTCTTATCTTTCGGTTCCTTCGGATCCATTCCGCCAGGACTGCTTTGTCCAGCCCGCTCAATATAAAAAGACGACTGCTTATTAGCATCGCTTTTAAAGAGCTGGTAGCCCAGGAAACCAACACTCGTTAACACCCCAAGAGTTAGCCCTACTGGACCAAAGATAACACCCATTCCTCCTACTGTTGCAGTTGCTTCGGCAAAAGCAAGTGATGCTGGTGTTGCATCAAAAGCCATTGACACTCCTACTGCAAGTGCCGGTATGCCGTTGTGGGTAAGAAATAATCGTGTCCTGCTCATATCGGTGGCATGAGGATTTTCAGCTATCAGAAATACATGCGGCTCTTCAACTTCAAGTGCATACACATCCGCATTTACTATTAATCTAACTACTTTGGTAACTTTTTTATGACGATTACGTTTTACCTTTTCGATGTATTGCTCGGGATATGAGCAGCTGAGATTGAGCCTGTTAGTCTCCTCGATAGCAAGACAATTCATGTGTGCATCAATAAGCATGCAGGATTTTGTTATATCTTGAGCTTGAACGAAATCCATAACACATGCATCACCATTTTGAGGCTCTTCCGGTATGAGCGTGAAGATGAGCTGATGTGGTGATGCTTCAACCCAGCCATCTTTAGTGCATATGGTAAATAAAGACTCGGTCAGGTGTTTATTTATTTTAGTTACGGCAACTTCACAGAGCGCTTCGTCATAACTTGGTGCATTAAGGTCATAGCCAAGTACCTTATCGCCAACTTTAAGATTTTGAATAGGAACTAATCCGTGTGCTGTTGCGACGAGCGTTCCTTCAAGCAGACTTGATAGAACAACGTCATTATGAAAAACGATAATGCTGAAACAGAACCATAGAACACGAGTTATCTGTGTGCGAATCATAAGCCACCCTTCCTGATGATGAACGAGAATGAAGATCATTGAACATTGGGGAAATGATATAGAGAGCTTTTTAAAAGGCAACTAGAACTACGCCTGAGCATAGGGAGCGTAGTGCGGTATAAACTTTTCATCGACATCAAAATAACACGAATAAATTTGGCCCAGGATGCACGTTAGCTGACGCTGCTGTTTTCATTGCACTATCAGTAAAATTTGCGTGCAGTGTAGCGTGAATTTATTGCCGCTTCTGGAACGCGAAATAAAAAGTTATTCAGATCCATGCCATGGCTGAAAAGTGATGCGCCTTTTTCTCGGTAAACGATCTACCGTATATTGTCCGACGAGGGTGATCCTCGTTGGGACAGAATTGTTCCGCGCATTGATGCTGTTGGATTACAGGTTCAGCTGACGAATAAAAAATAAGGCGCCGTTTTTTACACGACGCCTTTGTGCTTTGGTACCGCGAAATTTTACTTACTCTGCTCCACGTTTGTTTTTGCTTTTTGACATGTCTACTTCTGGGCTGCTTTCTTTATTTCATCGGGTGACACTTCTATGTTGAATTTCCCATGGATTCGATCTGCCAATGCATTAAGATTCCACGAGAAAGATGTGCGAAAGTTGGGTTGTTGTTGCATGATTACAAGCCGTTCGAAAGCTGCTTTAACTGCAGTACCAAGCTTGGCTGCATCAGTTGGGGTTACGTCCAAAGCTCGCAGAATATCTTCTAAAAGAGTCTCGTGTTTGGTGTCCGTTTGTAGTTTGTTGATGAGCACATTTTCATCCTCTGGCGATAGTGGTGTTGCGGGTAACGGCTTGGGAGTTGGAATTGTATGTTTTGTTGGCTGCTCCTCCTGAAGTTTTTGTAGTTTTTCTTGTAAAGCATGTATTGCTTGCTCGAGCTTCTTTTTTTCTTCGGACGTTGCAGTTTGTAGTTGGGCTGTCAGCTGCGATATTTCTTGTTGCAGACTTTGAATAAGTTTTTGAAGTATTGTCTGCCTTGGTATTTCTGGAATTCCAACTCGCGGCGCCCTTGGCCCTGGAAGATCTATCGTAACAAGTCTGTCCTCACTAAAATTGATTCCACCTGGGCCAAGCGGCTCATAAATTGAAGTTCCTTGCGGTATACCTCTAACACCAGGTTGTCCATCTCGTGACATCATGATACGTATTTCGAGGTTGTTTGTAATAACCAGATTTTTTGCAGATAGCTGATCCAATTGTACTTGTATCCGCCGCTGTTGGAACTCAAGTCGCCCAATTTTATTAGTAGGAAAATAGGGAGAGCTGACAAAATCTTGTAATTGCTTTTCGAGCTCTTTTTCATTTTGTGTTTTCAAGGGTTCCAATTGTTGTTGGCGCAGATTCATCATTCTTTGCTCGAGATCATCTTGCGAACGCTGAAGGGCATAATCTTGGACTGTGCCGCGGCGTGTTTTGCCTCGTTGCGCTACTATTTTATCGTATTCTTGTTGCCAACCTAGCAGTTGTTTTTCAAGCTCTTTTTGCTTGGGCGTTCTTAATGCATCCAGCTGAGCTTGCAGTTTGATCGCCTGTTGATTAATATCGGACATTTGTGTTGCAATCGATTGCAACTGCTGTTCGAGTCCGGCTTTTTGTTTATTGCATTCATCACTGCCTGCGCTAGGTGTTACTGCTTTGGTGCCTGAATCGCCGAAAACAAGTTGCGTTGTGTCTGGGCGGATGACTATAGAGGCCCCTTTATCAACAGACTCAAAACCTTCTAATTTTCCGCCAAACTGCCCTATTTTAACCGGCATTCCAATCCAATTTCTGGCAACTAGATCACCGGAGGTTGCTTTTTCCTGGACCGGCAGCGCTGCAAAACATCCTTGCACCATCACACCACATACCGCCATGGCTACTATCATTTGCAGGTAACGCATCGGATTCTCCTTTTTTTTTAGATCAACCGCTTTTTCGTAGCTTAAGGTTTTTCTTTCTCAAAAAGCAATTATGTAGCTTCACAGATCAAACAACACCGCTCTATCGTTGAAAAAAGTGGCCATTCGCAACACATTCTTCCAGTTGAAAGTTCGAAGAGGGGCGATTGTGGGGAGCCAGTCTTGACGATCAGCACAATTTAGTAGCATATCAAACGGCTTTTGAGCCTCGTAATCGATGTTTTCGCCATTTACTCTTGGGTTCGATAGTACAAGTTTTATCAATTGACGTTTTTCTTCAACTTCAGAACCGACAAAAAGATCATATGCGCGGCTTGTCAGATCCAGCACGTATTTTGCCATAATGTAATAGTTGTCCTCTGCTTCTTGGAGCATGCCCAAACGAGTATCTATTTCACCAAGTTGGTCACGAAACGACTGATAAAATTTGTCATACTGTTCATCAGTAATTCTCCTATCAAGCCGATCAAGATAAAGATTGTCCATGCGCTTGGTGATCGTCTTACGCTCTTCAGTGAGCTTGTTGAACTGATGATTCTGGAACTCAATTTTATCCTTATGGACAGCATTAAGCATATCAACCAGCTGTTGCGCCACATGAACAGGTAACTGCAGGCGCTTGAAAATGCTTCCAAGCTGCTCAGTGATCTCTTCTTCGCGTAACCATTTTGCCCCGTGCTTCCCGTTGTATTCGGTGCAGTGGTAATAAATGTGCCCCTTGTGTTTTTCAGGTGTCATTGCGAGCCCACAGTGTCCACACCGAAGAAGCCCCCGGTACATATAATCCAACCCGGCGTATTTGACCGGCTTCTTGTCGAAGCCGGCCTTTATCTGTTGTACCTTATCAAAGAGCACTCTGCTTATAAGCGCTGGATATCGGTGTGGATAAACTTTGTTACTCCAGACCATTTCACCATAATAAAAGCTGTTCTTGAGGACATAATCAAGGAAACCCTTTGACCATTCAACGCCAAAATCTTCCTTCAATTTATCGCATAAAAGCTCCATGGAAAAACCACCGGTTGCATATAATTCGAACGCCTTAATGACAATCCTCGAAGCGAATTCATCGACAACGATATCTTTGCTTCCATCAGCCTTCGTCACATTTTTATAACCACGCGGTGCACGAGAAGGCCATTCTCCCTTACGCAACTTTTGTTCAGTCGCACGTTTCACGTTGTCGCTTATAGCATCAGAATAATATTTTGAAAGACCCAAGCTTATGCTGAAGTTAAACTTTTCTACCGCCGATAACTTGCTATTGATAACCTGACCATCAGATACAAAATGAAGCTCTATCTCATCTTTAAGGGCTTTTTCATAAAGGGTGGCAACACGTTTATCAAAAACGTTACGTGATAACCGATCGACCTTATCGAAGCACAACGCAATTTTATCCTTTTGTGCCATGACAGAATTAAAAATGCCATCGAACTCATCGCGCTGAGTTTTATAGGCACTCTCATCAAAACTAAATTCCTCGATGTCGTGAAATCCCTTATTTTGACAATACTTTTTAAGACGTTCGATTTGTGCTGGCAAAGAATTCCCTGCCTCACGTTGTTCTTCAGTACTTACTCTGGCAATAATTATAGCTTTCATGATATTCAGTTACCTCGTCATAAAGCAGTATTTTATGCGATATAATCGACATATTCTGCCCTAGTTTAATGTGATTTACTATTCAATCTCTAATATCGCCATTTTCATGACGCCATCGCATCATAATGCGCATATATTTTTTCTCTGCATTCATCCCTTTCGTATAAAAACCATGTTTAAGATTGGCTACGGCCGCAAGATCTTTGCCCTCCTGAGTTACTGGACCAGTTGATTTCCCTCCATGCAACCTGCAGCGCTTCTTGCCCCTCATTGCTGGTTGACGGCACGGTTGGTAATTATTCTGTCGTGCTTTGGCGCCACAGAGCCTAACGCTTTCGTTAATTGGCATGGGCTGCATCTTTACTTTTTTCTTGTCCCCCTCCCCCATGATTGATTTCGCCACCAACAATTGCTTGTCCACCACGGTTAACGTTTACATGTTGAACCATAACCCGCTGCTCACCTTTACGACGATAACGACTTAACGCTTCAAGTGTTTCGTTATAAATGCGCATAAGTTTGATTGCGCTATTGATCTGAAACTCACTCTGATTGATATGTTCAGTGCTTTTAACCCTCATTAAGCGGGTCATGTAGTGATCGTGAAGAGCCACAAGACGTGTACATAACATTCCTTCAATTTCATCTTGGGGACTTAAAGATAAGAGTGCATTAAAAATCGCATTGAGCTTTTCTATAATATGTTTTGGATCATTTTCAAGAAGAGCGTTAACTGTCTGTGTTATAAGTACATTTGCATATTCATAACTTGCCGCACCTGTAACAGCGCATTCAGTTGCTCGTTGAATTTCAACTTTTTGATCTGCGGTAAGTTCATCATCATAAAAGCGCACCTTTGTTTTAAGTATGGTGTTTTTGCCATCTTCTCGAGCATCACCTTGTTCATATCTAAAGCTCGTTTTCGCCTTGACGCTTCGTTCATTTATTTTCTCAATGCGTACTTCATCGATCGTACCCATGCGTGCAACAGCATGGACATGGTCGTTCTGTTGTGGCGCTTGAACAGCGTTGTTTTCATCCATAATCTTCTCCTATTATCTTTGTGCTCCAATTGAGCATTTATTGCAGGAGCATTTGTTGTTTGGCATCATTTGCGTAGATCCTGCTGGATAACACAGGGACATTTCTCGCTGCGATCTTGTCTCTTGAAGGGCATGCCGTCGTTCTTTATTGTGTTTTATAACCAAGCTACGAATTATGAACGCCGCCTGCGCTTTATCTAACCCCTCAGTTGATATTCCGCGTTCAGTTAACCACTGAATTTGTCTGGAAGTTGGCATCTGTGATTGCAATTTGTTAAGCATCTGAACACTCGCGCAGTTAACAGTGAGGTGTTTTATGGCGTATTCTTCGCACCATCGAATACACTTCTCAAGAGAAGTAGCCGCATGAATAAGCGCCACACCATTGTTTTCACCATGAAGATAGAACACAGCTCTAAAGCCACCGTTAGCCGGCTGAATCACAATCTCATTTCTGTCATCATCAAGTAGCACACATTCGTCATTGCTACCTGCAACCCAAATAAGCCGCATCGTATTATTGCCAAGAATGTCCCATGGGTAAGAGCGCGGTTGCTCAAGAGCACAGTTTGGTGCTACCGTTTTTTCTTGAGGTGTCTTTTCTGTAATTTCTTGTTCATCTTGAATTACCCGCGCCTCAGGAATGGCGTTGGTTAATGAGAGAGCGTTTTTTAGAACGTGACCTTCATCCGTAAAATCAATGACCAAACAATTAGTCTTACCAGGATGCGTTCTAAGGCCGCGTCCAGCCATCTGGATATACAGAGATCTACTTTTTGTAGGTCGTGCAACCAAGATCGAATTTATTGACGGTTCATCAAAACCCTCAGTGAGCACGCCACACGAAATAACAACGTCGGCACGGCCTTTCCTAAGATCGTTCAGTACTTTTTTACGCTGCTTATCTAACATGCGGCCCCAGACCGCAGCCGCTTTAACCCCTTGGCTGTTAAACTCGGCAGCTACATCATGACAGTGCTTAACATCAGCACAAAAGCAAATAGCTTTACGACCTGATGCATAGGTCTTGTAGGATTCTACAATAAGCTTATTTCTATTGGGGGTGTTAATTGCCCGTGACAAGCTGGAAGTCTCGAAGTCGCCCACGTATGTCTTAACACCCTTTATCAGTTCTCTGGTGAGAACCTTGCGGCCTATAACAGGCGAAAGGAACCCAGGGGTTATGAGATCTCCTATCGATCGCGAATATATTACCTTATCGAATATGGTTCCAAGTTGTTTCCCATCGGACCGTTCAGGTACTGCCGTTACTCCAAGGAGAAGCTTTTCCGTGCCTGCACCGAAGCCAAGAGCATCAATGATGAGCTTGTAAGAAGCAGCTACAGCATGGTGCGTTTCATCAATCATCAAAATTTCAAAATTCTGACTTTTAAGCTGCTCTAGCCGCTTAGGCTGCATACACGACTGTACCGAACCGACAACCACTTGTGCGGTGTAATCATTTTTTTCTCCTTGGCAGATACCGATTGAAACTTTTGGCCAATAACGCTTAAGGGTCTTTGCCGTTTGCTGAATCAACTCGTGTCGATGTTCCAGAATCAGCGTGCGCCTGTTAAATTGTCTTGCTACAGCTGCCATGATAACGGTTTTACCGCTGGCAGTAGGTAACACCATTAATTGACGCCTAACTCCATTTTTGAGTTCAAGCTGGACAGCCGTGACAGCTTCATGCTGATAATTTCTCAGATGTATCGGTAACATTTCTTGGCACTTCGTAGGATACTTTTGTATTTTTATTAATGCGTTCATCGATTTTTATAAAAATCGAGTACACCTGGGCCAAACACCTTAACTGTTCGGCAGACAACAATACGTTTTGAAGCGATGAGTGGTTCATGAACTCTCCTCTCGTCGCTTTTTTTAATTATCTTTTTCACTCGTAGGCGGAACGTCAGGTACAGGCTCGCCCTTATACTTGTGACGCTCAATAAACGCCAACACGCATTCGCGCGGATATAAAATCTTTCTTCTAATTTTTATGAAATCGGGTGATTTACCCTTACGACGTGCTTCATAGGTTGCTTCCAAGCTCGAAAATAAACCCATGTTCACAAGATCATTGCTACTCAAAAACGCTGGGAAAGAAGCTAAATCGCTTAACATGAAATCTCCTCTGCTAAAAGAAGATTTCCTTTATATGTTTAAAGACAATTATTGAGAAAATGGTACAGTTGCAAAACTGTACATATCGCCCAAAAAATTTTAGGATGAGACCGCTATAGAGGGGTAACACCCTTTGAGGAGGCCGAATGAGCGGTAACTCATCGGTCTCCATTTTTTATCTAAAACATATTCTGGAAATCATTGTTTTACCTAAAAACTTATTAACCACATTACTATCTTTCACTATGTTTATATCTTGCTAGCCGTGATGACTTGCTAGCCATGATGGCTGTATCTGTATATCCCTGTTGCTTCAACAACATCCATGTAGAACGCAAAGTTTCTGGCGTTACTCTTTTAATGTTGGCAATCGAACTAGCTTGCGCAAATGAAGCGTTCAAACGCGAACGTGTTAAGGGCTTACTCTTTTTCGTAACAAAAACAAACCGAGATTCTTTACGCTGAGGTGCCGTATGTGCAATATATTCTTCGAGTTCTTTCATAAAGTCTTTTTCATATTCTACACACAGACTCTTTGCCTTGCGTTTTAGGCAGACAAGCCCCTTTTGGAAGTCAATTTGGTCGAGGGTTAAGCCTAAAACTTCTGAAATACGGAGAGTGCCCTGCACGATACAGCGCGCAATTAATGCATCACGAGGATTGGCCGTTTCCAAAAACTCAATGAATGTACGGAAGTCTGAAAAAGAGAGAGCTTCTTCTACGGCACATGGTACCATCTTGCATACTATAGCCTCGCGAGATGCCCTAGCAAACCAACCATAACTAATATCATTCACATATCTAATAAAGGATATATAACAATTGACCATCTCGTCTTTAACAGTATCTGGAACATCTTCTAATCTTTTTATATGTGCAATAACTGCTCGAACAGAAAAAAGACGAAAGCCGCCAAGGGTAAATGGTTTATTATTAGCAAAAGATGTAGGAAATATACCCTTTTCGAAAAGCATGATCAGGCATTCCGTAAACTTTTTTCGTAATTCTTCATTTAATGTAACCAACCACCATCGCAATACTGTTGCTAGCTGAATATATTCCAAACGTTCTCTGAGTTTAGTTATATAACGCCGGTCATCACTTAGGATTTGAGAGAATTTTGGCGTATCAACTGTTTCACGAAGCTGTTCGATGATAGCTCGCGTTTCTTCAAACAAATTATTCATTACGTAGTCCTCTCAGGAATAAAAGAGCTATCATCCAAGTTGTTCACTGTCCAACCTGGCCTAATTTTTTTGATCACACTCAAATGCTGTCCTAGGAAGATTATCACCCTTTTAGAAAAAAACAACAAGTCTGATCATAGTTACCTACAGTACCATAAGCAAGTATAAAAAAATATCTTATTTAAACCCATTATTCCTGAATTTTCAAAATGGCACATTACCACCAACTTTAAGACAAATACAGCATGATATATTAAACTAGCTAAAGCATCGCACGATAGCTGTTAAACGTTCAATGTTTGGTCATTCCTATCGCTGTTAATAGGCAAATAACTATGGATCAGAAAAAAATTGAATAGAGAACTACTATGCAAAAAAGAATGAAAAATTCTTCGGACACATGGAACAGTGAGCACTATAAAAAATATGCCAGCTTTCAGAATCATGAATGGGCCTTAGCTGCGCTTTTTGATCATGTAACTTTTAATGGAGATGAAACAATTCTTGATATTGGGTGCGGTGATGGAAATCTTACTGCAAAAATAGCACAAAAAGTTCCCAGCGGAAGTGTTATCGGCATCGATCTTTCAACAAGCATGATTAAAGCGGCACAACAATCTTTTAACGCTGTTGCAAATCTTTCATTCGAAATTGCCGATGCTACAAGCTTTTCCTTTAAACAAAAATTTGATTATGTAACCAGTTTTTTTGTATTGCATTGGATTGAAGATCAACTGACCGTTTTAAAAAATATAAAAAAAGCTTTGAAGCCCAATGGAAAAACAATCATCATAATGTCAGCTGTTCAAGAAGATTCGCCAATAATCCTGAAGGCTTTTGAACGTCTCGAGCAAGAGGGCTTATGGGTTAGCACAGTCAAAAAGGCGAATAAAAGACACTTCCCACAATCGACCAAAGATTTTGAACAATTGCTTCATCAAGCTGGTTTTTGCCACAAACAAATAACAGTTGTTGAAAGGGCTTCTTCGACATTATCGCTTGAAGCCGCTGTCCAGACACTTATGCGATGGGTGCCACACAGCACAGAATTGCCCTATGAACAAGCATTGAAATTTGCTCAGGCACTTGGAGGGGCTATGTACAAACAGCTTAATAAAAAGCCAGAAGAGTCAATTTCATTTCTCCAACATTTTTTATTAATTGTGGCTTGGTAAATTGTGGAAGCAATAATCTTCGATGTAGATGGGGTTCTTATTCACAGCAAAAATGATGCCGGGCAATATTTGTGGTCTCAACATATTCAGTCTGAGTTGGGCCTGGAAACGCAACACCTTGCTAAAATTTATTCGGGTAATTGGGACCTGGTGATGAAGGGCAAGTTTTGTATGCGACAGCACCTCAATCACGTCTTTTCAGGATTGCAGCTAGCGGTGTCTGTTGACAGCTTTATTGATTACTGGCTTAAAGGTGATTTAAGAATAAATAATGACATTGTTTCTTTGGTTCGATCGATTAAGCAATCAAAGCTTTATCTTGGAACTAATCAGGACATTCTTCGAGCTCGTGTTATTTGGGATATATTTGGCAAAGATTTTGATGGCTTTTTTCCATCATGTAACATTGGTGCCATTAAACCGGAAGTTGAATTTTTTAGGCACATAGAAAATACGCTTAATCTTTCGCCACATGAAATAGCATTTGTGGATGATTCAAAATCTCATGTTAAAGCGGCTACGAAACGTGGATGGGTGTGTCATCATTACAAAGATATTGAGGAGCTAAAACAGTTTATTAAAAAACTATAGTAAGCGAATTTTAAGGCATAAATATGTTTGAACTAGGAAAAAGCCGCTTAATTACGCTGTTTTTTGATCTTGTATCCTAATTATGTAATACTTAAGCGTAAAGATGTTCACGGTTGTTTCAGTCGAAACAGCCTTTTTTTAAAGCAACGTCTTTACAGGGAAAGTCCCGTAGAGAAGTTGCTCCTCGTGTAAAGCATCCCTTGTAGAAAATAAAACAACCAAGCAACGGCGGGAGTTTCCCACGCCACATTACACAAATGTTGGCTCGTTGTAATGGTTATGTCGTATGATACGTGTCATGCGACAATGGTTTTATTTTTTATGAAAGGATGTCTCATGATTTTTAAGGCGATCAGATTTCTCTGGGGAGAAATGACCACAGAAGAACTCAAACGCTTCTGGCGCCTATCCTCAATCTTTTTTGTTCTCATTGGATCGTACTGGTTTATTCGCGTCATGAAAGACGCTATCTTTACTCAGTTTGTTGGCTACGAATATCAACCATTTGCAAAAATGGTGTCGCTGGTTACCACCATTGGCGCGGTACTTTTGTACAACAAATTGATCAACGTTCTCAAACGAAATGTTCTTTTTTATCTCATCTGCAGCTTCTTTGGCTTCTGCTTTATTGGACTTGGCTATCTCATTGCGCATCCGGTCTTATCCTCAACTCCAACAACTCCAGTCTTTGGCAGTATCTCAACCTTGATTCCCGGCAGCTTTTTAGGTTGGTTTATGTACTGCTTCATTGAAAGCTTTGGGTCTATCGTCCCAGCACTCTTTCTTGCCATCGTTGCAAGCACCATGTCGACCGAACTTGCCAAAAAAGGCTACGGCATGATCTACACATTTGGGCAACTCGGGCTTATTCTTGGAACTTGGTTTGTTAGTAACCACATCAAAACACTCGGGTTTGGCATTCTTTTTAGTATGGGTGGCGCATTCATCTGTCTCCTTCCATTCTTAATGAAGTGGTACATGGCAACCGTACCAACCGACGTTGTAGCAAGAAATCAAGCCACCGATCAAAAACCAAAAACAAGTATCCTTGAAGGCTTGCGCCTGCTCCTCAGTCGTCCTTACGTTGCCGGACTTTTCGTCGTTACCACCACCTATGAAATCATTACCACCATCGTTGAATTCCAAATGGGAATCTGTGCAACACAAACTTATGGCGTAACCCCAGAAGGCATTGCTTCATTTGCCTGGCTTAAGGCTATGAACGGCATGGTCATTGGCATTCTATCCCTGGCCTTTGCGCTCCTTGGAACAAGCTTTTTAATGCGTAAATTTGGACTAAAATTCTGCATCATTTCGTATCCCGCGCTGATCGGCATCATCGTTGCAACGATTTTTGGATTTTACCTCACCGGCGTTAGCGTTCATTTTTTAATGTGGGCGTGTTTTTGCGGAGTAGTACTTTTCAAGGGTCTCAGCTATACGCTTAACAACCCGTCAAAAGAGGTCATGTATATTCCAACAAGCCACGATGTAAAATTCAAAGCCAAAAGCTGGATTGATGGGTTTGGCGGAAGATTCTCAAAGGGCACCGGCGCTGTTGTTACCGGCTCATTGGGTGCCAACCTGCCAACACTACTTATGTTCGGTTCGGTTGTCTCACTTGGTCTTGTTGCTTTCTGGATTTTTGTTGCAGCCTACGTTGGTAATACGTTTAACAAGTTGCAGACCGATAATAAGATTATTGAATAAAGGTTGTTACGGGAGCGCAAGCCCCTTGTGAATAGGAATTGATAATCGAAAGGGACGTCGATGCGTATAAAAACAATAGTATCTACACTTGGTGCTTGTACGCTGCTTATAGCGTTAGCAAGTTGCGACGTGCTGCACAAGCTGCAGGGACGTGAAACCATTTTTGATCGTGTTGTTTCTATTCCTCAGGAACTCGTTCTTGATATTCCTTACGTGCCGCCTTTGTGTGACGAAATTGCAGGGCTGGAGAAAGGTTATGTCGAAATTGAAAATGGCAAACTTTATTGCGAAGAAGAGGGGACCGGGATTCCTCTTGTTCTCATTTGTGGTGGGCCAGGTGTAGCACATCACGCTTTTCATCCATGGTTTTCTCGTGTTAAAGATTGCGTGCATCTCATTTATTACGATCAACGTGGCGTCGGTCAATCGAGTGTCGATGACACCGGAAAAACTTATACGATCAAACAGGCTGTTGAAGATTTGGAGTGCTTGCGCAAATCGTTAAAACTTGAAAAGTGGATGGTACTTGGTTGGTCGTACGGTGGTTTTCTGGCGCAATGCTATGCCTTAACCTATCCAAAGCATATTACTGGATTAATTTTAGTTGCGTCTGGAGATGGACTTAAAAATGCAAAGATGAAACCAACCAGACAAGGTATGTTTCTTTTGCCAAAAGAGCGTGATGCCATAAGAAAAATATGGACTGCTCGTGATGAAGGTAAACTGACGCTTGTCCAAGAGAGTTACAATGCAATGATAGCTGGCGATTGGAAGCGACAACGTTATTACAAGCCAACGACAGAAGAGTTGATTAGGAATGCATGGTATAATTGGCAGCCAACGCCTGGTTTTAGAGATTTAATCTGTTCTGATAAGGAAAAAATTGGTCTTGATGAAAAGTTCGATGATTTTGAAATTCCAACCTTGATTTGCGAAGGCAAATGGGATTTGAGCTGGGATACCGATAAAGTCGACTTTCTGCGCAAAAATCATCCGCATGCACAGGTCGAGGTTTTTGAAAAATCAGGGCACGCGGTATTTGCTGATGAACCGGAGAAGTTTTTCTTGCTCCTCAAAAATTTTCTAGAAAAATCATGCACTATGCAGGTGGTGTGCAAACCGGGAAATCGATTAACCTGGCCAACACCATTTTCTGATTTAATGTGTCAAATTGTGATGGCAGAAAATTTTGATGATAGACAGCAACGAGAGAAAAAAATTGGGGAACTTTTCGATAAAGCAGTAAAAACAAAATCTAACGATGCGATAGTGTGGGACTGCTTCTTGCAACATTTTTTCAAGCCACAAATTTGTACGTCACAAGCCTATAATGAAAAAGCTCTGTATGCGTTGCAGCAATATGAACACACAGCGCCGCAATCAGATCCTGAAGGATTAAAGGCGCATGGGCATTGTCTAAAAGTTTGGCGAGCGCAGATTCTTGATTTGCTTGGAAGACGTGAAGAGGCAATAAAATACTATCAGGAAGTTCTCAATAATTTTAAGGAATCATGCGGTTATTGCTGCCAAGTTGATCGCAAATGGCTTGAAGATCATATAAAGACGCCATTTAAAGCAGGCGAGCAATAATTTCGGCAGATCAAAGAGGACTGAATTAGGAGGCAGAAAAAATTGAAGAGGCCTAATTTATGAAGTTGTTTAATTTAATCATTACAATAGCCATATCAGCGGTGGTTTTTATTAGCGGAGCGTTATTTTTAGTTTTCTATCCTATCAACCAATTTCCAAAGCCATCAGGGCCTTACGGTGTTGGCATAACCCAATATCACTGGATTGATACACAGCGTAAAGAGCCTAATGCTATTGACCCACAACATGTGAATCGTGAGATCATGGCATATATTTTCTATCCAACCAATAAACACAATCATCAAATAGCATACAACAGCGACCAAGCTACCGGTTTTAAAAATGTTTTGGGTTTTAAATACAAATTACCAACATGGCTTTTCTCCGGGTTGGATCAACTGAAAGTTTATGAGGAACCAAACGCACCATTGGTTTCAGACGGCAAAAAGTTCCCGATTATTATCATGTCCCACGGATGGGGTGCTCTTCTCCACGGTTGGACGTGGTTCTGTGAATTGCTGGCAAGCAATGGATACGTTGTTGTTGGTATAAATCATCCCTATGTTGCCGAAGTAATACGTTATCCTGATGGACGAACGATTAAAACTCTTGTTTTCAAAAAGGCAGCAGAGCGTAAGCAAGAAGGTGGTGAACAACGGTATCGCGCCTGGAAAGAAGATCAGGTTGCGGTGTGCGCACAGGACATTAGCTCTGTCGTTACTCAGCTTGAAGACCTTGTTTTACAGAGCACAATGCCATGGAGCACATACATCGACCTTGATCGAATTGGAGTTATGGGCGGATCATTTGGTGGTACAACAGCAATGCGCGCCTGTCGCAAAGATCAACGTATTAAATGCTGTATTGATATGGATGGCTGCTTGCGAGGAGAAGATGCTACAGCTGTGTTTACTAAACCATGCATGATGATCGTAGGTAGCAATAGTGATCAGTGGGTTGGTAGACAGGGTGATAGTGATTTGGCAACAATTAATGCCCTTCAGAAACGCTATCAAAACACCTTTAATAAAGTTGTCATCGAAGGTGCTGGACACGGTGTGTTTTCAGACATTCCGTTTTACGGGCAGACAACACTCTTGTTACAACTGCTTTCGCACTATACCAATTTTTATGGAACAGCATCACAGAAAGAACAGCTCTCTAACGATAGAATTCGTGCAATATTTGCGACATTAGAGTCTAATATTCTTGGATTTTTTGATAAGACCCTTTCCGTGAAACAGACATCAGAAAAAGAATAATACGTGCTTATTGCCCATCAAAGAGGGCTGACACAAGAAGCTGAAAAATTTGATTGAACACATGGCAACTGATGCCAATGAGAATGGCGCCAGTATAAGTTTCGTGATCTTAAAAAAAGTCCCTTTTTTATTATGAAGAAAATAACCATTATTACATTGCTCATCAATATATTATTTCAGACTGAAAACCTAGCATTATAACAAAAAGCTCTTCGTGCTTTATTCTAGCCATAAATTGCCCTATCCCAACGACCTGGTTATTATAGAAATATAGTTTCTCATTGAGTTTTTTATACAAACAAAGCTGTGAAGTTTAGATTTTAGTGATGGGGGTATTATCATGTTTTTTCACAAGAAAATTATTATCGTAATCGTACTTGGACTCTGGTGCACAACTGCTTTTGGCGCCGTACAGTACCAACCGCTTCCTACAGAAGAAACCAAGCTGGATGAGATAGTTGTTGCTCCTCATGATCAATACAATGTATATAAAGCTATTGCGCGAGAATATTCTAAATCGCTGACAGCTTGTGAGGGGCCACAGGGTATTGGCGCTGTCTGTGAAGAATGTGAAAAAGAAGGTCAAAATGCTTTTCTTAAAAAATGCCTTGAGTGTCAGATGTGTCCAAACGAAGACAGCAGACAACGACTTGTTCTTCAGCTCTTATCTGACTACTATGACAAAGCGTCAGCGCCACAATCAACGGTTATGGATGAAATTACCTGGCAAGACCTCAACCTTTTGTGTGGACCAAAATCAAACCCACGTGGCCATCTTGCTTCAAAAATAGTTGAGGGAAGGGCTGTTACTGCTGCAGGTATCGCCACCATATTCCGCATGCTTGTTGAGCCAATGACTGATATCAATAAACTCCATATTCAACAGGCAATAACGCAAAAATTGGTGCATGATGAAAAGCTTTTTCATGAGCTTGATGCCAAACTCAAAGAATTAGTTATTCCAGAAAATATATTGCTTTCATTTTGGAACGATGAAGATATTTTTTCTGGCCTTATTTTTCGTCAGATGAAACGTAAAATTCCTTTCGATGAAAAATTTGCCATTGCCAAAAGATTTTCTGATTGGTTTAACAAAAGTCCTCGTACGCTTGAGCTCTATTCGCGTACTGAAGACGCCTTTGGATACATAGCTAAAGGACTTCTTGCTTACGGAGTTATTGCATTGCCGGTAGCAGCAGCATCAGGGCACAGCATCATTCCTGGCGTTTCTGCAGATGAATTAAACAATATCCCACCTTATACAATGCTTGGTCTCATGAGCTTTGCGGCTGGAAAAATGTTTGTCCAATCGGTAGCAAGTAGGATTAAAAGTGTTCTTGCAACGTACGGTTATTGGAAAAATGCTTATTATGAAGGGCGAGGATTAAGTGAAAATTTTGTAACCTACAAATGCATGTATCAAAAAATCGCGTACCTTGCACAATACCTTGCCAACCTTAAATCCATGGAGCAGTTTGTTAATCAGCATTCAGAACTTGCACAAGCACTTCCATCGGTGCAAAATTTTGCTCAAAACCTGAAAGAACTTACTAAAACCATTCCTGATTTTAAGCTACTCATCGATATTCTTGAATCAGATACATTTAAAGGTGAATATACGTTGTCATCTTACTTTATGTCATGCTTCAGCAAGGTTATGGTTGCTTATAAACTTATGCAGGAACACAAAGATCGATTGGTTAATGCTATGTTGGCCGTCGGTGAACTTGATGCTCAATTAACCATTGCCAAGCTCTATAAAGATTTTCAACATACACCGGTCAAATTTTGTTTTCCTACTTTTATTCAAAATTCACGACCAATGATCATTGCTGAAAATTTCTGGAATCCTTTTTTAAAGGCAGATATTGTTGTTCCTAACTCGATTCAGATTGGTAATACCAACCCACAAAACGTTATTATTACCGGTCCAAATGCTGGCGGTAAATCAACCATTACCAAAGCGCTTGTATTTGGTCTTATTCTCGGACAAAGTCTTGGCATTGCGCCCTCTCAAGCATTAGCATTCACCCCGGCAACAACTATCATGACCTACCTCAATATAACTGATGATATTGCGGCTGGCGCCTCGCACTTCCAAGCTGGCGTAAATCGTGCTGTAGCATTGCTTAAGGCAAGCAAGCAACTCAACTATGGTGAGTGTGGATTATTTGCCGTTGATGAAGTTTTTAATGGTACGACGCATAAAGAAGGACAAGCTGCAGCGTTTACCCTGATTGAAGAGCTCGGGAAAAATCCAGCAGTTATCTGTGTTACCAATACCCACTTTCCACTTATTACCACGCTTGAGCAAAGCGATGGGTTATTCCGCAACTACAAAGTCTCAGTTATTGAGCGTGAGGGCGAAAAAATAATGTATCCTTACAGGCTCGAACCTGGCATTTCTCATCAAAATGTTGCGCTCAAGATTTTAGAGGAGCGTGGATGTGGTGAGGAATTCGTTAGGCGGGCACAGTTGCTTCTTGAGCAAGATAATTAATCCGCAATCAGAAAGACTGTGAATCAGTGCATTTGTAAAGAATAGATGGCGCTCAGCGGTAGAATTATTTGCCCTGTATTGCCGATAATATTTAGATCTTGCACAGAAATTAATTTGCACTTAATACCTTCTTCGCTTCATTCATTAATCCTAAGAGCCACTCAAATGGCACATCTAGATCATTTGGGTTGGCATACCAAATTATTTTCAAAGCGTTATCTTCTTTTTTTATAATTGCTACATCATGACCGTTATAAAGTATTTCAACAATTAATTTATACGCATCATCTGGATTATTTATAAAATCAGCAGTCCATTTTTCCATGTCAAAATCCTTTTATGGGTTCGGTGTATATTTTTCAAGAAAACCAATAAATTTTTGCCCGTCGACAGTCCATCGTGCTCCTAGGCCATCCGGCAATCTAACATCTATGACACGTCCAAACGCATTTGTGTCTCTAATGGTAAACACAGCCTCTGGGCTTCTTAAAATTTTATTAAGATACTGCATGCCTTGTTCTGTATTTTTTGCTGCATTTCCAGTAACTTCACCTATAAATGATGTCTTTTCTCGAATGCAATGTTTTTGAAAAGCTCTCCCAACTGCGGTGTTATTACCAGGAAGTAAAGTATCAGCTGACTTGATCAGGCCATCAACATTGTTCTGAAATTTTTGTGTAATATTTTCCACTAACTTTGATGGTGATAAACTATTTTTTACTGCCTGAGCCACTGAAACTTCTGAAGCTTCTTGAAATAACGCTGCATCATTCAGGATGGCGCTGTCAGCTATAGCTGCAGCATCAGCCCCCTCTTCGACGATCAATTTCCCAAACCCCGCAACCTCAGTTGCATATTGCTCGGTAAATAACCCTTGTTTGAAAGCACCGCTTAATTCTGCAACTGCAGCACGACTTGTTGCACTAACAAATCCTCCTGCAGCATTGAGTGCCAGGGTATCAAGCACCATGGTGGTACCAAGTTCAATTCCATCACCCGCAAGTTCTTTCCATGACTTTTTTTTGAGCTTGTCGTAGGTAGTACGCGCGAGGTGATGCAGTGCTTCTGACTGAGCTTTGGTTTGTAAGCAGTAGTTTCTTTCGATGCTATAGAGCACCTCATAATTTTTTGAAAATGCAGCCACAAGCAATGCATCCTGGCGAACATCTTCTTGGCCTACTGCATCAAGAAAAAGTAACCCCATATGCAGTGTTCCCTTCGCCATTCCCTTCCAATGCTCAAGCGTAAGCACAGGATGTACGCCTTTCACTACTCTTTTTCCAACCGCAGTTGAGTAGTGATACAACGTATGAATACCCTTGGTAAACACCTGTGTAAGATCATGACAAAAATCAGAAATACCAAACGCAAGAGTTGGAGATTGTTCTACCTTGGCCCGTGCAGCAAAACGATGTATTACCGGCGCTATGATTTGCACATGCGCATCGTGAGAGTACTTACATTCAAGCTCGGAAACTTCGCTACGTATGCAGCACAACTCTTTATGGAGCTGACAATCAAGTGGGGTGCCGTAAGTATTACTGAATGCTTCTGTGTACTTATCATCAGCGCTTACAGGTGGCACGTGCGAGGAATAATCTGAGCACGTGCCGTTACTGGCAATCGTTCTTTTAAGAGCGTCGGCTCGTTGTTGATAGCGCTGAGTTGTTTCCGGATCGAGATGAGCAGGCGCTGTGCGGATAGTTTCGAGGAATGTATTATCCGCTACACGAAGGCGTGGTTTTTGCGCCAGAAGCACTATCTTCGCCCTTTCGTCCTGTATCTTTTTAGCCTCATCGCGTACAAAGTTATGGAACTCTGATTTTTCCTTCCCCAAAAAGAAGCTGTAATCAAACCCGGGAACATAGGCTGTTTCCTTCCTAAATTTCTTATCATGTTGAATCTTATCGTTGAGCCATAGGATGAAATCTCCATAACATCGGAGTGTGCGTGCATACGTGCGAAAATTATGATCAGCGAAGCCGGACAAATCACCTAACAGTTCATACTCACCAGGATCAGATTGAAACACACGGTTGTAGTCATCGGGTGACATTTCTACGAGAGTTACATCATCTCGGTGTTTATCATGATTGCCCTGATTGTCGTGGACGTTAGTGCCATCCACGCTTCTTATTCCCACTACGCTTTGATCGTCAATGGGATATACGTATACGCTTTGATGATCAGAAGAATGGTGCGAAGTTCGTGGTTGATTTCCATTGTGCAAAACATAATGCACTGAGGGCATAGGTCTGATACCGGATGAGACGTAAAGAGCAATAATCAAAGCAGCAAGACCAGTTTTCTTATAGCTATCAATCATGTCATTTACCTTTTATTCGGAACAAGAAGAGGCCGTGTGGAGAATTTGTATCGGACCACTATATACAAACAACTTCTTATCGTCATGAAAAAATATTTTGTTCTGGCGTCTTTTAATACGCCGCTGATTTTGACGGGGAACAACCGCTACGATAAAAAAACCTTAGTTTGGCCAACTAAATTTGACCTAGATTGGTACTTTTACAATTCAGTTTCAACCTACGAACTAGCACCAAACTTAAAAACTAATCATCTTTAGTGGCACAAAATTAATCAGATGCTCACGAATGACACCCAATGGATTTCGTCGTTTGGGCAATCGAATCTTTTTTGTTTCAGCTATTAACCGGTCAATATTTCTTTGGCCAGATCTGCCAAACATCCCACGTAACGCACGTGGACCAACTGAATCCAAAACCTTCTTTATCCCCACAATTTTCAAAATTTGCGATGGTCCCAATTCAGGGTTACTGGTTATCAAGTCGACAAGAAACTTTTCCATTTCAGCATCCTCATAATCGACTATAGCAGGACGTTGTCGATCAATTTCATCAAGATAATGGAGCAGTACTTTTTGTGCGATTGCAGCATTAAAAAGATTCTGAAAGGTAAGTTCACCATTGATACCTAATTTCTGGGAAAGCTGACGTATTTTCTGTGGCTTATTAAGACGTACTTCCATCCTCAATACTTCAAGTTTCTCGTTTCTTTGCAGTTCCCTTAAAAGCGCTGGGACAAGCTCATGCTCATTTTCTACCGCCCTTTTGATGCTCTTCTTGGCCATTTCAAGGTCTTTGATCTTATCATAGAAGACCACCTCATATGAGTTACAATGCCATTTGTAGCTATGACCATCATTGCGATAGTCGGTCTTGTTCACATCAAGCGACAGCTTGGTGTTTGCCTCCTGGATCTTGGTGATGTAATGGTATGGTCTAGATCCGTCGGTAAATGGAATATTTTTTGAATAATGAATCGTCGATACGGCAGCTTTTTTAAGCGCTTGAGTGTCAATTTTAACGCCCATATCTTCAAGCGTAATACGCAACTTTTCCACCACCCTATCAAAATCTTCCTGCTGCAATTCGTCAAAGTTGTTGCCAAAGATGAGTTTGGGCAGAGAAAGCTCAATCTTAAGAATTGTAAATGCTCCACCGATGTGTTTTGTGCATGTGGTCTGGGTAAGTCGTGGTTTATAATGTCGCTCGTTTTTAACAGGATTTTGTCTTAATGAAGAGAATCCCCCTCCTCGAACGCATACGGTAAATTTCTGAGGTTCAAGAATGGCATATGATTCTTCAGCCAAGGTCAGAACAATGGTATCCAACATGTAATTTCACTGCCTCTTCAGTACTTACAATTTCTTTATACTTTGAAATAACAGCGTGCTCTATTTGTTCAGCAACTAACCGATTGATGGGATGGAAAATGTTAAATCCACCGCGCAGGGCTTTCCTCGTCGGATATGTTAACCGGTATCCGCCCTGGGGACGTGTAAATATTCCTATTGATCCCAGATAAAAAGAATCGTCAAAGACGATACTTGCAAAACCGACAAGGCCGTTGTTGGGTTTAATAGGAACTATGTTAACCTCGGTTACCTTGTGCAGCATATCTCATGATCCTCTTTAAGCTTTATTGTATTCATTTGTGGTCAATGCTCCATGTTTATTTGGACATCTCATGCCAACTGAATGCCCCAAATTGAGTACGCTGTTTGAACTGTACTCAAACTTATGCCAAACTCCAGTTTGTGGTTCCGGAACATGTCATCCAGGGGGAGCCAGCTTTCGCTCTAAAGAGCTTCCGCCGTCGCTCCTTCGGAGCTATGGCGTGACAAGTCAACTGGGCAGCCCGTCCCGTCGTAGCCTTGGCGAAGACGGAGCCAGTCTTCTTAATGAATTTGATATTAATAGAAAAGTTGAGCGAAAGCTGTCACGCCGTAGTTCGCCGTTGATGGCGTAACGAAGGCGGACATCAACTAATGAATTTGATATTAATAGAAAAATTTTGGACAATTATGACGTTGAAGTGGTGATTCCCAGTTTGCCTGAACGTAAGTTGTTATACTTTGATAAATGCTTCAAAAGAAAACCATCGAATTTACCGGATAAAAACAATGAAAAAAATTATCTTTTTGATACTTATTTGTTCCAGATCCATTTTAGCCAATTACAATATTTTTGAGCATGTTCATATTCAACAACCAAATCTTCCGTTTACCAGTGAAACTGAACATTTTAAATTGTATTGTGTGCCGGATGATAAATTGGCCTGCCAAAAGCTTTTAGATGTTGCTGAAAAGAATTTTAAACAATGCTCCATTGATTTTAATCACCGATATAGCTTCAAAATAAACTTATATGTATTTCCGTGTTTGAAAGATTTACATATTGCCGTTGGATTACCTGATGCAGAAGATCGTGTGGTAAACATATATGTACCAGAAGAACATGCTTTTTTTACCGTTAACCCAGATCGCCATGGCTCTTTTCATTCAACTGCAAGTATTCTTAATTTGAATATGCATGGCTTAACTAATTTATTTATTCAAGATAAATATGCTCAGAAGAAGATTGCTTTTTGGTTTTCGCATGGCATTGGGCTTTGGAAATCTCAATATCTTGATAAAAAAATTTTAAACAAACTTATTCATAATCATCAGCTCATTCCATCATTGGAACAAATGGAAAATTTTGATTCTTCATCAGATATTTATCGAGCCTGTTCATACTTAATAATTGAATATATACATCAACAATGGGGATGGGATAAAATTTTGGCTATTTTGGCAGATTATGCCTCTTTTGAAAAAATATTGGGAATCTCAAAAGAAAAATTTAAAACAAAATTTATTGATTATCTATGCACGGCTTATTCCTATGGACCTAATCCAAATAGTCGATATCCCTTTCTTGGTCTTGGCAAACTACAAAATGAACGTCGAACGGTTTTTCTTAAAAATGTTATAACTCGCCCCAATATAATCGTAGGCGATTATACCTATTATGATGATGTAGATGGTGCAGAAAAATTCGAAGACAACAATGTTCTTTACCACTTCGTAGGAGAAAAATTGATCATCGGCAAGTTTTGTGCAATTGCTTGCGGTGCAAAATTTATTATGAACAATTCACATAAATTTGACGGTTTTTCGGCTTATATATTTGCTGATTTTGAACAGGGATGGGACAAGGATTACAACTACATGGAAACGCTACCGAGCAAGGGAGATATCATTGTTGGTAATGACGTTTGGATTGGCTATGAAGCACTTATTCTACCTGGTGTTCACATAGGAGATGGAGCAATCATTGGGGCGCGAGCTGTTGTAACTAAAGATGTACCACCTTATGCCATTGTCGCTGGTAACCCCGCACGTATCGTCAAAATGCGTTTTGATGAAAAAACCATTCAAGAATTATTCAAAATTAGTTGGTGGAACTGGCCTATTGAAAAAATAACGAGAAACATACCAATAATTATTGGCTGCGATTTACAACAACTGCAAACAGCCCGGTAAATATTGACAGTTACCCATCCTTCCTCAGATTTTTAAGGAGCAATATTTTTAGAGGTTCTATCAATATTGAAAAAAGTAACCATTTGCAACATACTCCTCCAATTGAAAGTTCGAAGAGGGGCGATTGTGGGGAGCCAGTCTTCGCCCGTTGGGCTACGACTCGGCAAGCCAGCCACGCCATAGTCCCGTCGAAGCTTTTAAGCGAAGACGGACGACGGCGGGCCATCCGTAATGAATTCGATATTAATAGAAAAATTGACGAAGACTGGTCGCGTCGTAATCCGCCGTCGCTCCTATGGAGCTATGGCGCGATGAAGACGGACATCAAATAAGTCACAAAGCCATAAAAACACCCAATGCGATATGTCTACATTTTGCAAAGTATAAATTTCCCAGAACGATTTTATGTCGGCTCAACGAATGATATAGCCAGACGCATTCTTGAACATAATCAGGACAAATCACACTATTCTTCTATCTATGCCCCCTGGAAACTCAAAACTTATACTGCTTTCACTGATGATAAACAAGCCAATGATTTCGAACGCTATCTCAAAACCTCTTCAGGTCGTGCATTTGCGATAAAGAGATTGTAATCTAAAATCCTCAATCAATTTTTTTACCCCAAATATCCCAATAATTTAGGAGTGTAATAATGCTTCAGAGAAACAAATTATCGCGTTTATTTCCTCTATTTCTGATTTTGTATGAGTTTTGTACCAACATGTCAAATGACATGTATCTGCCCGCACTCTCTCTCATTGCTAAAGACTTTCACATTGGGATTAACCAAATACAATTAACTATTACCGCATTTTTTGCCGGAAGCATGGCTGTTCAACTAATCGTGGGACCTTTGACTGATCGATACGGCCGTCGACCTATTCTTCTCGGCGGTGGCTTACTCTTCTTGCTTTCTACCTTGGGATGTAGTTTTGCACCTTCACTTGCGTGGCTTATTGCTGCTCGTTTTATACAGGGCATTGGAGTATGCACGATGATGGTTGCTGGATATGCAAGCATTCATGATTTATACGATGATCGAGAAGCTATCCATATTCTGGTATGGATGGGCACGGCGTCTTTCATCGCTGCAGCAATTGGTCCTGTACTTGGTGGTCTTTTCATCCTATTTACAGGCTGGCAGGGTATTTTTTTAAGCTTATTTGTCTTAGGGTTTATTGCTCTGTTAGGCCTGTGGTTCATTATGCCAGAAAGTACCCTTGCTCATAATCGACAATCGCTCAACATCAAAACTCTCCTTGCTACCTATTATAAAATCTTTAGCAACTATTCCTTCATAATATCATCAATGTCATTTGCTCTTGCCTATGGTGGATTTATTGGTTGGATTACAGCTTCTCCATTCATTCTAATGGAAAATTTACATCTCTCGCCTACCCAATTTGGATTGTTACAATTTCCTATTTTTGGAAGCTATATTATCGGTGCGCAACTTGTTAAGCATCTCATGGAAAAAATTGGCACAGAAAAATTAATCGCTCTAGGGCTTACCATTGCAGGAGTAGCAGGTATGTTACTTCTTATTTTTGCCTTTGCAATTCCACATTATTCATTTTCTTTTGCTATTCCCATGATGATTTATGCTCTTGGATTTGGGTTTATGGCAGCTCCGCTTAATCGAACCACATTAACTGCCACCACAGAACAAAAAGGTGCGGCAATGGCTATTTTTTATTTATCCATGGCTGTATCAGGCACTTTAATTAGCCTGCTGCTCAGTATAATTAGTGAAACAACTTTTTCATCCTGCCTCGTCATCGCTCTAGCTATTGCCTTATCTTTTATCCTAAATAAAGTTAGAAAGTAAAATGCTTGGAATTTTTTCAGAAAGCACGATCCAATTAAAAGTTCGTATAGAGACCAATGTGTGGAGCCAGTCTTCCGACTTCGTCCTTCGGACTACGACGGACAGGTCGCCCGTTGGGCTACGACGCGATGAACCCTTCGCAAAAAGAAGAGACGGATGCCGCGTCGTAGTTACGTCGAAGCCCTTTGGGCGTAGACGAACGTAGACGGGCTTTTTTTTTGTAGCAATAAATCAGTTCAAAAGAACTTTCCATGAAATATGTTTATATTCTTCAAAGCATAAATATCCCAGAACGATTTTAGGAATTTATCAAAAACAGTTATTAAAATTAGGCCATTGGGTAACAAAGTAAAAAATTATCCACCACCACAGGTGGTGGCTTTTGTAACCCCTAGAAGGGGTCTTCCGGTTTCTAAAGTTGCTTCCCCGTTTAATGATCAGCCCCTAATTTCCAACTGCTTCTCTATT
>Ga0172379_10001246_pt1 | contig 52787 bp, 43 predicted proteins | sample GrowelOW334metaG_FD_119756 | JGI IMG/M metagenome (GOLD analysis project Ga0172379, IMG submission 119756) | Groundwater microbial communities from an aquifer near a municipal landfill in Southern Ontario, Canada - Groundwater well OW334 metaG | ecosystem: Environmental > Aquatic > Deep... | reverse complement strand
TTTGGGAAATTGTTGGCGCAATAATTAACATTATTGGTCTAGCTGTCTGGTGGTTAGCCAAACTGACACTTTCTAAAAACTGGGGTATGGGTTTTGGAAAGCCACAAATAAAACAACTAGTAACACACGGCATATATTCAAAAATTCGTCATCCAATGTATTGTGGAATAAATTTAACACTAATTGGTTTAATTCTTCTCTATCCAAAAATCTGGTTTATAATAATCAGCTTGTTAGTTATTATTTATTTCTTATACAGAATGAGAGCGGAAAATAAATATTTATCAGAAAAACTTGGAGATGAGTACAGAAATTACGTAAAAAAGACGTGGTTTTAACAAGATTCAATTTATGTCCATAATTATAGATAGCAACCTGACCGAGCAAGAAGTCAAACTACAAAATCCGCTTCTCCCTTGCCCGGAGGAAATTTTAGAAAACCAAAAAGTTTTAGGGGTTAGATATTGGTCCTTTGATAATAAACTACATCAAGGACAAATAGTTATTGATAAGCGACTAGAGAAAGACATAATTCAAATATTTGAGGCTATAGAAAAAGAGGAGTTCCCGATAACAAGTGTTGTTCCCGCCTCGGATCCAAAATTCCATTGGGATGATGCGGTATTAATGGACAAAAACAACACCTCCGCTTTTAATTACCGCACTATCGCCGGCCAAGAAAAACTTTCACTGCATGCTTTTGGTCAAGCCATAGATATTAATCCCCGTTTAAATCCATACATAAATAAAGACGGAATTGTAGAACCATCCGGCGCCACAAGAGATTTATCAAAACCGGGGACAATAGCTGATGATTCTTTTTTGATAAAATTATTTGAAGAATTGGGATGGGAATGGGGAGGGAGATGGAAAGAGATAAAGGATTATCAACATTTTCAAAAACCAATAAGTTGAAAAGCTGTGTTTAATTGATAAAATCTACCGCTTATTATATTGTTATTAAATGCAGAAGGATTACGTAAAACAGGCCATAGAAAAAGTTGTAAATAAATATGGTCTAAAAAGCATCCAATTTGACATAGAAACAAAAGACAATCCCGCTTTTGGGGATTTTTCCTCCAACGCCCCGTTTTTATTGGCAAAACAGTTAAAAAAATCCCCTGCCGAAATAGCCGACCAAATAAAAAACGCCATCGGTAAAGATAAATATATAGAAAAAATAGAGATTGCCGGAGGTGGATTTTTAAACTTCTTTTTGAAAAAGGAATTTTTTATAGACGCCTTTTTGAAAAACAAAAAAATATCCCCAGCAAGAAAGAAAGTGATTATAGATTATTCATCTCCCAATGTTGCCAAACCAATGCACGTTGGCCACTTAAGAGCCACTTTAATAGGAGATTTCATGGCACGCCTCTATAAGTTTTTTGGCTATAAAGTAATTAGCTGGAATCACTTGGGTGATTGGGGAACTCAGTTTGGAATGTTAATCGCCGGATATAAAAAGTGGGGAAGTAAAAAGAAAATAGATAAGGAACCAATAAAAGGACTCTTGGAAATATACGTTCGCTTTAATAAAGAGATAAAAACAAATCCAGCTATGCTTGATGAGGCCAAAGAGGAATTTGCCAAGCTGGAGAAGGGAAATAAGGAAAATGAAAAAATCCTTGATTGGTTTTTGAAAGTTTCTCTAAAGGAATTTGACCAAATGTACAAAAAGTTGGGGATTTTGAAATTTTCCGTTGTGATGGGAGAAAGTAAATACAAAAAACAACTAAATCCCCTAATAGAAGATTTAAAGAAAAAGAATATAGCGACGCTAAGCCAAGGAGCTTATATAATTCCACTGGAAAAGTTTGGAGTACCACCAGCTCTAATTCAAAAATCGGATGGAGCCACTTTATATATCACAAGAGATATTGCCAGTTTGATTTATAGAATAAAAAAATATAAACCGGACGAACTTATATATGTTCTTGGCTCACAACAAAATCTTCATCTAAAACAACTCTTTGCTGTTGCTCAAATTGCCAACTTATCGGGAAAAGCCAAACTAAAGCATATTTCATTCGGATGGGTGCTTGGACCAAACGGCAAAAAACTGGCCACCAGAACAGGCGAGATAATAGAAGCCAGCCAGATAATAAACCAAGTTATAACGGCCGCTAAAAAAATAGTTTCGGAAAAAAGAAAGGATTTAAACTCTAAAAAAAGAGACGAGATATCGGAAAAAGTGGGAATAGGGGCCTTAAAATACAGTTTTCTTAAAGACAGCACAAATTCCGACATAATTTTTGACCCGCAAAAAGCGCTGACCTTATCGGGTAACAGCGCTCCTTACCTACAGTACGCCTTAGTGCGACTAAAAAGCATATTCAAAAAAAGTGAACCTCGCCTTCGCTCTGCAAGCTTCGGCGTAGCGAGGGAAAATTTTAATAAGCTTGGAGATTTAGAGATTGGTCATAAAAAAAATAAATTCATTTGAGGAAATATTGGAAAAATGTCTCAAAGAATCCTCATCACATTATTTAGCCGAGTATCTTTTTGAACTAGCCAATAAAATAAACGAATTTTATGAAAAAACTCCAATCTTAAAAGACGCGGATCTTCCAAGAAAGAACGCCCGTCTTTTAATTATAAAACGCCTCATTCAAACCATGGAAACGGGTCTTGATATTTTAGGAATAGAGACAGTGGAACAACTATAATAGTTGGTATATAGTAGATAGTATATAGAATATGGAAAACGACGATAAGCCAATAATCAGTTGGGAGATAAAATCACACGAAGAAAGAGAAAAAAGTCAGTGGTTTTATTTTATCACCCTGGGAGTGATGGTTTTACTTTTGGTGTTTTCTGTCTGGCAGAAAAACTTTCTTTTTGGAATATTTATAATACTTGCCACCGGAACGATTCTTTTTCTTTCAACTCAAAGACCGGAAGTCTTTTTATTTAAGCTCTCCGATAAAGAAATTTCTATAGGCGAGGAAACAGTTTATTCCTACGACAGATTTAATCACTTTGATATTTATGAGTTTGGCGATGGCGACTTTGAATTATTTTTGGTGTTTAAAGAAAAATTAAAAGCGATACTTAGAATTAGAATATACAAAGGAGACAAAGAAAAAATAGAGGAGTTTTTAAAAGTTAAGCTCCCCCAGAAAAAAACGGAACCGTCTTTGCTGGATTTAGTTTCAAAGATAATAGGTATTTAGCTACGAAATACGAAATTATACAAAAATACGAAAAAGTCCCTGTAGTTTAACGGATAGAACGTGGCCCTGCGAAGGCTAAAATTGAGGTTCAATTCCTCATAGGGACACAAATTAAGATACTATTTCCTTAGCTTTCTTTAGTAAAATAAATTCGTCGTTGACGGCTCTTTCTATTTTGTCGGCTAACCCCGGAACTTGAGCGGTTATTTTGGTTATTTCCTCTTCAAAATTGCTTTGTCCAAGAGCTGTTTTAAACTGAGCAACTTGCTCTTCGTTTAAACTTAAAATAACGGTTTCAATTATAATTTTATTGAAATGATCCAGAACAGCATCCACGGTTTCTTTCTCGTCTTCTGGTGAGAGTCCTTTTATTCCCAATTCTTCAATAATAATTTTTGAATTTTTATCCAATACGTCTTGAGTTTTGTTCATATTATTTTATACAAAAAATTTTATAAATTTCTCTACGCTAAACCTTGATATATTTATATTCTGATTACCAAGCATTGTTTTCATTGCCCCGGCCAATTTCTGGCGACTAATTATTTCCTGATCACTCAAACCTATTCTTCTAAAAAATCCAACTTTTTCTCCTCCGAATTGTTTTATAAATTTGGCGGCTTTTTTTTCGGCAACTTCGTTAAATCCGTTTTCGCTAAAGCCCCAACCCTTAACCATGCTTTTAAAATGTTCAACTGATATTGAATAATCTCGGCTATGTTCCAAAGCGCCGATTAAGCGTCCCAAAAGAGGGTTTTTATTTTTACCAAATAGCTCCCTTATATTTTCTATATATGACTCCTTGTCCAGCAAACTTTTTCCCGGAATTGAATAGTTTCTATTTTTAGATACAAAATCTAATATGTCTTGCGCTCTTTCGTCGGTAAAATGCTCAAGAGTATGAGCTCCCGGTGTCTTTGAATTTATAACTAGTTCTTCTATTGCCTTAGTTACGCTTTTTAGAGACAGATTTTGTTCAACGCCAGATTCTTTGACGACAGCAGCTACTTCTTCTATGGGCGAAAATGATTCTGCTAAGTTTTCGGATAATTCTTCACCGCTAAAAATCTGAAAATTTTGATTAGTTTGTTCCGATAATTCTTGGCCGGCAAATAACTTAAATTCTTCACCTTGAGAAATATTTTCCAAAACCGCATTTGTTCCTGGAGTTGGTGGCTGAGTTAAATCTTCTACTGATGGCACCAGAGCCGTTTTGACAGCTTCTTTGGCTGCTTGTCTGGCCTGACTTACTACTTCTTGGGCAAAATTATTTGCGCTAACATACGGTTTTGAAAAATCAATCATAGAAGCGCGAGTTTGATCTGAAAGTAAATGTTCCGGGTCTTGAAGAAGTTGACTCACGCTTTCAAGTTTTTCTCCCGACAAAGAAAGCATTTTAGAAAGAGCTTCTTCTATTACCTTACCGTTAACATTAAAAGATTCACCAACACGCAAAATGGTGCTCTGACGACCCTTAGCTAATTCCTTTGCGAGAGCGTCTTCGGCATAAACGAGTTGTTCTGCTGACAATTTCCAACCAATTGGGTTGAGCTTATTCTCGTTAAACAAATAATCATGTATGGCTCTTCTGGCTACATGAGTCAATCCTTCTCCTCTTTCAACCGCTATTTCAAAATATTTTTCGGTTATATCTTGTTGTCCTTGCTCAATTACTTTTTTAGCCGCCGCCTCGGCCACCTCAAGCGCTCCGGCTATTTTTCCTTCCGCTTCCGCCGCTAGAGCGTCGGTCCCCATAGGAGAAAAAGATTTAGGCGGTTCCAAAGACAATGTATCTTTAACTGCTCCCGACATTCCAGAAATGTATTCCTGTATTCCATATGCAATCGCTCCTCCGATAGCACCACCCAAAGCTCCAACCAACGCCCCTCTAACGGCAGCGAGAACAATTTTTCTTTTATCAACCGTCATTTTTTCAAACTCAATGCTTCTAATAAGCTCCAGCGCATCTTTTCTGATGGTTTTATCTAAACTTCTCTTTCTTGCTCCCTCCGCTATTTTAAGCACACCCAAAATTTTGTCTTTTTCCGATTTATCTTTTAACTCACTGACTCCAGCTTCTGATTGTATTTTTTCTTCCAATAGTTTCTTTTCTCTCTCAATCGCTTTTTTTATTTCTTCTATTTCTTCCTTGGAACCTAAAATGTGCCTTTTGTCATAAGCATCTTTGGCTCTGGCAATAATTCCCGCTTTTTCGGAAACAGAAGTATCGGCAGAAAGTTTCTCTAAAATATTTCCAGCAGTAACTGTTCTTTTTTGATGATAAAGTTCTCTCCCCCAACCAACGGCTCCTCCAGCCAGAGCTCCTGCAAGAGCGCCGATTCCTATACTACCACCAAGAGTAGCTAGGCCTTCTTTCAAAAGAAAACGAATAGGATATCTTATAGCGCCTCCCACAACACCTCCGGCAATTGCTTCTTTAAAACTTCCCCTCCATCCAGAAACAGGACGCGCTTTGTAAAGAAAATCTTTAATCCTATCTTTAACTCTTGTTAAAAACGACTCCGACTCAATTTCTTCGTCTTCAACTCCTTCGTTTTTAGCTGCTGTTTTTGCGACATCAATAACTGCCGGGTTATTAGCAAGTTGTTCGGCAACTTCCTTGGCAACTCTTTCCGCTTCTTCCTCTTTTGATTCTGGAGATTTGAGTTCTTCTTTTGGTTCAGGTTTTTTAGGTTTCAATCCTTCTTCTACTCTTCTTAATTCCTCCTCTATTCTATCAGCTCTTTCTCCTGATTTTCTGAGATCGCCCTCTCTTTCTCTTAATTCTCTCTCTAATCCATCCAACACATCCTGTCCAAAGGCCGGTTTTTTGGGTTTTTTATCATCCCCACGTAAAATTTTTCTTTCTTTACTTTTAAGAAAGAGTTTTATTTGTACTATTAAATCTTTATCGTTTAAAATATTTTGTTCTCTAAAACCATAACGCCTTAGTTCTCGGACAATAATTCGGATATGACTGGGATGAGTAGTGCCTTTTTCAATTCCTTCTATGGTCTCCCTAGACATATTAATGATTTCTTCGCTAATTTCTGGATGAGTTGTTTCTACCATTTCAGGTTCTGCAGTTACAGTTTCCGGTTTTTTTGGTTTTTCCGCAGTAGCAGGCGCAATAGTTCTTTCTACTGATAATTTCGGTGCCGGAGAAGTGGCTGGAGCAACTGTTTTAGTTGTTGATTTTGGTATTTTAAATGTTACTTTTAATTGTCCATCAACAATCTCAATTTTTTCAAGCATACGGCCTTCTTCTTTTTCTATGTAATCTTCTAACATTCCTGAAATTCTACCAATGAATGGTTTTATTAAAAATTCTACTGCTGTATTGTAGACAGCATTACCGGCATTGATTTTAATATCTTTTATTACTACGCCCCCAATGCTATTTCCGAAAGTTGTTTTTATTTCGACATCCCTATTTATTTTTTTCTTCAAAGGTCCCACTTTAATCTCTATTTCAGCATTAACTTCCATATTTAACCTTATCTCATTACCATCACCCACAGCTTCCGGATCTTTAATTATTCTCTTTATTTTCTTCTTGGCTTCTTTGGATTCAAGAAGATGTTTAACTCTTTCTTCTATAAAATTAGTCGAAAAAGTTTTTGTTTCTCTGGATTCTCTTTCAGGTGATTGTGGAATAGCTACTATTTCCGGTTCTGGAGTAAGAACGGGTTTTTTTGATTTTTCTGCAGGAATAGGAGCAACGGGTTCTGGTGTTGGTGTTTTCGGAGCGCTAAAATGAGTTGGTTCCGTTTCTTTTCTTTCAGAAATAAATTCTCTAACTTTTCTAGTTAGTTCTTCTGGGCTACTGTTTCTAATTTCCTCTTCAGAAAACATTTTAAATTCAGGAACTAATAAAAAACTCCTCAAGAGGTCTATTTGATGTTTTGACATCTTGCTCGGATTTAAGCCATCATCAAAACCCCAACCCATTAAAGTATCAATTAAAATAGATCCTTTTAGTCGTCTCAACGAAAAAGTAGATAGATCATCTGTTGTTTCTTTTGGTTTTAAAGGTGGTAATTCTGGTAAAGGTGATTCTTTTTCTTCCGGAAAGAAATCGTCGCCGTAATTTCTAAACAACTCAGATAGCTTTCGCTTTACTTCTCCAACTGGCCTAAACCATGTTCCATTCCTTACTAAAAAATCATTTATAAGTAGCCGTCCATATTCAATAAGAATGCCATCAATAAGATCTTTTTCAAGACCTCTTAATTCGTTAGCCAAGCGGTAGGTTACTATCATTCTACCTTCAATGGGAATCTCTTTGACTTCCTCTAATACCGCCGCCAATTCTCCCAATGATTTAACTTGTGAAACCCTTGTTTCAATTTCTTCTGGAATAAATCTTTTTTCTGGTTTTGGTTTTTCTGATTTTTCCCCCTCGCTTGCCTCTTTTTCGGGTGGTAATTTACCCATCTCAATAAGACGAGCTTTCAACTTGGCTATTGTGCTCTCAACAGGTTCTGACTGCGCTTCTTCACTCCTAATTCCAAACATTCTAAGAACCCGTAACTCCGAAGAAGTGCGAGGATAAGAAGGAAAATCAAGACCACCACTATCGCCTGATTCAAACCTTCTTACCATTCCAACGGCATATTCTATGTTAAGAGGATCAATTTCTATATTATTTGTTTTTGCTTCTGGTTTTAAGTGCCCTTCCTCAACAAGACGTGATTTTAATTTAGCGATTAGATCTTCTGGCTTGCCATCTTCAAACTCATATTGACTAAAACCATAATAATCAAACACGGACATTTCTAGCGTCGTTTTCTGTAGAATAGCACCTCTTTTTTCAAAGGCTTCCACTATTTCAATAGCAATTTTTCTTAAATACTCAAAGAGTTGGTCTATGTATCCACCAAAAAAATCATCAATTTTGCTATTAAGAACTTTATGGTCAATCTTTTGTAAAATCTTAATTAATTCTCTAAAAAGATCTACTGTTTTATCACTAAACTTATCAGGACTATTTGAAACAATTAACGGCTCAAAATATTCAAAAATATTAATCAATCTATCTACGGATATGGTTTCGCCACCGGGAGTGGGAACTTTATTAACATTTTTTAATACGGAAATAAGTTCTTGCAAAGATGTGACATTTTGAATTCTTTTTTCAATATCTTCCAGTGGTTTTTCTGATTCGGGTAAATCAGGTTTTATGGCATCAACACCAGCTTTATCCAATCTTCTAGTTATAACTTCATTGAAAAGATCAGTTGCAATTGTTTTATCAACTTTTATTTCATAATCTTCTTCCAACTTCTGTTGAAGTACTTCAACAGATATCGCTCTGCCATATTTTCTTAAAATAAAAGCTGTTTTCTCTAAGGCCGTATCATGATCATAATTTCTTAAAACAACCTCAACACCCTGTCTTTTTTTGGGTTTTTCTGTACCCTGATTTTCTTCTTGCTGCTCATTAGTATTAGCGTTATTTTTTATTACATCTTCAAACCAATTGCGAACGTCCTGTTTTTCTGCCCCAGCTGTTATTTTTACAGAACCAGAAATTATGTTCCAAAATACATGATTTTCTTTTCCTTTTATCGGGAAAAATACTATCTGACTGACTCCAGCGGCTTTGATTCTATCTACTCCAATGTCACCTATCACACGAAGTATCATTCTTAGATTAGAGACCCATCTCTCAATATTAGAATCTAAATCTATTTTAAAATTAATACCCTTATCGTTTAAATAGGCGACAACATCATGCGCAGTCATTGACTCCACATCTATTTGAGGCGTTTCAACAATTTCTTGTCCACCCTCAACAGCACCCCGTTTCAGTTGTTCCTCTATCGTCTCTCCACCTGTTCCGTTAGTTATATCCCCAAATCTTTTAGCCATAATCCAAACGAATTATTTTTTATAGTATACAATAAAAACACTACCGATACAAAAATTGAACGGGGCGGCCAGATGGTCGCCCCGCGAGAAGAACGGAAAGAAGAAGAGATGAGAGTGGAGAGTTGGACTACTGGCCTACTTCAGGTCGACACTCACGTCGATCCGACAGTACTTCTTGAGAAACGGCGGGAAGCTCTTTGCGAAATCGTAGTACTCGTCCGCGTTGACCGCCGTTTTCACGAAGTCCACAACTTGGTTCCACGTCCAGCGTTTCTCGCTGACGATGCAACGCGGTGGAATCGTGACAAATTCACCCATCCTACAATCGTCTTTCAACTGCAAGATAAGGAAGTTGCCGTTTTGGTCCTGAACCTCTAGGTCCAAGGCCCACATATGGCCATTGAGGGTCTTGACGAAGGTCACAGCTCCCTCAACGGTCAACAGAGTACCGCGGCGCATCACCTCCTCCGCCCACAGCGAACCCGGCATGCCGAAACCGTACTCATGACTTGTCCCATACGGCGGGATGACCCTTGGGTGACGGTAGTCGTAGGTCGGGATGAACTTCGACAAGTCCAACGGCTCCGGTGTCGGAGTCGGCGTTGTGACGACGGCGCTGATCTTGTTGGTCAATTCCGGCTGGTTCGCGGACTTGTCGTACCACCCGAGAACACCGCCAAGAAGCAGAACGGTGACCAGCAGACCGACCACAAACAGAACGTTCAACATACCTCTTTTCATCGAACCCTCCTTGGTCGCCGTAGCTTTCCAAGCGTAGGCGACCCGTCCCATATTTCGTTCACGTCTAGTATTTCTCCTTCTTTGCCACACCAAAGCTGTTAAGCGAAGGCGGGCTTTGGCTGAAGAATAGAAATTGGAAAAGTTTCTAATCTCTATTCTTCAGCCATATTTTTAGTGTGCTTATTTTAACTCCATGATAATAACATATTAATATAACAATGTCAACAAAGCTACTCTCTAATGCCCAATTGGACAATAAGAGAAGTGAATGGGTTTTCCACAACTTGACTTGACAATATTTTTGTAGTGTGCTAAGATGCACTTATGAGTCCGAGAGAGTTCTCGGAACAGCAGCACACGTTCTAGTCCTTCGGGATTAGAACAAACAACCCTGACTAGGATCAGGGAGAAAAGGAGAGTTTCAGATGAGGAAGGCACTGTGTATCATGCTCGCGGTGGCGTTCATCGCCACTGTGAGCGTAATCTTTTCTGTGAACACCGGCAACACCGAGGTCACCGGCGCGACGGCCACGACGATGACGGCCGCCACCAACGACTCGGGCAACACCGGCTTCGACAGCGCGACCACGACGATGGACAAGGTCCGTGTCAAGTCGGTCAACACCCTCACGATCGTCGCCAACGAGTTCCCCTTCGCGACGACCTCCGAGGCACGGTCGGCCAACCAGGGTAGCGCGGCTTATGCCAACTACTGCGCCCTGACGGCGACCAACTTCGACGGCAACCCGCTGCAGCTCGCCGCCTACGTCGACGCGACGGCCGAGCAGACCCCGTGGACGAACGAAGCGACCAACACGGCGCGAATCGAGGTCGTGGACCTGCATCGCAACGAGACCCGGCCCACTTCCGAATTCAACTTCACCTACGCTATGGTGAACGACCTGCGCCGCAACGCCGCGGCCAACCCGATCCTCCGCGCCTAGGTTCCTCGAGGAACCTGTCGCAACTCTCCTGTAGTACAGCACGCTTTACCTGCCCTGGGCTTCCGCCTGGGGCAGTGCTTTTTTTATAAAAACAATGTCTTAATTATTCTTAAATCTCTTCATCTATCATTTATTGCTATAGCAAGAAATGATAGATATAAAAAATACTCCATAATTGTCATCCAATCGGTTAATAATTATAGAAATTACTCACTCCAGATGAACCTGCTCTCTAAATTGTTTTACATAAGCGGCCAAATATGGATTTTCTTTTAACAAAGAATCTTTTTCTAATATTTGTTTGGCCAATTCTCTTGCCGATTTTACCAGCTCCGGATTTTGTATGGCTTTCATAGCAAGGTCGGGAAGACCGGCCTGTTCTTGCCCTAAAAATTGACCCGGGCCTCTTAACTTTAAATCAATTTCTGCCAGTTCAAATCCGTTTTTAGCATTGACCAACGCTTTCATTCTGGCGTAAGTGCTTTTTGAAGAAATATCGGTAAATAAAAAACAAAACGATTGATACTCTCCCCTCCCCACTCTTCCTCTAAACTGATAAAGCTGGGAGAGCCCAAAATTTTCAGAACCCTCTATCATCATTATAGTGGCGTTGGGAACGTCAATTCCCACTTCAACAACCGAAGTTGAAACTAAAACATCTATTTTTTTATCCTTAAAATCAGAAATTATTTTATTTTTTTCAACCGATTTTAATCTCCCGTGAAGCATTCCCACATTCAAATCAGAAAATATCTTTTTAGACAATTTCTCGTATTCTTCTTTGACCGATTTTACATCCAGATTTATTCTTTGCCTAAATGTTAGTGACTCTGCCTCTACTTCGCTTGGCTCAATCCTTGGACAATTGACAAATGCCTGCCTTCCTATTTTTATTTGCTCTCTTATAAAATCATATGCTTTTTGTCTGTCTTGTGAGGAAACAATTTTAGTTATTATTGGTTTTCTGTCTTTGGGCATTTGGTTAATAATAGAAAGTTCTAAGTCGCCAAAAGCGGTTAGAGCTAATGTGCGAGGAATAGGAGTAGCTGACATTGAAAGGAAGTGTGGAAGCAATCCTTCTTTATTTCCGCTTTTGTTTATTAATTCAGCTCTTTGGTTAACCCCAAAGCGGTGTTGTTCATCTACAACCACAAAAGAGAGATTATTAAACTTAACGTATTTTTGTATGACCGAATGTGTTCCTATGATTATTTTCACTTTGCCTTTCTTTATGTTTTCTAAGGCCGTTTTTTTATCAACTTCACTTTCCAGGCCGTCTCCAAAAAACATTTTATGGGAAGATGACGTAATTAAAGCCACTCCTTTAGAAAATTCCTCGTAAAACTTTTTGAATGTTTGATAGTGTTGATTGGCTAAAATTTCTGTGGGTGCCATAAAAACAGTTTGCCTACCCTCTGTGGCTACCACCAAAGAGGCAATAGCGGCCACAATGGTTTTTCCCGAACCCACGTCTCCTTGCAAAAGACGGCTGGTGGGATGTGATTTTTTTAAGTCCTCTAATATTTCATAAAGAGATTTCTTTTGCGCTAGCGTCAGTTCAAATGGAAGATAGGTAAAAAGTTTTTTTATAAAGTCCGGATTATAATCAAACGAATAGGCCTTGCTTTGGATGGCTTTTTGTCTTTCCGACTCGTTGACTATCTGGAGTAAAAATAAATCCTGAAAAGAAAATCTTTGTTCTGCTCTTTTGGCATCTTCCAAATTTTGAGGGAAATGGATATCAGAAAATGCCCTGCCCAGCGGAGGAAAATCAAATTTATCTACAATCTCACCTGGCAAAAACTCCGGAGTGTCGGAAAAAAGAGGAATAATTTTACTCAAAACAAACCTAAGCATTTTAGATGTAATGCCTGTGGTCTGGGAATAAATCGGAACTAATCTTCCGGTATGTTTGGTCTCTTGAAATTCGCTTGAAAGCATCTCAAACATAGGGCTTTGCATGGTTGGATGTTTTTTATCAAAAACAACTTTTCCGGCAAAGTTTCCGGTCAGATCTTCTTTCAGGGTATTTATCAAAAATTTTTGGTTAAACCAAACGGCTTTTAATTTTCCCGTCTCATCTTCAATGGTGGATTCTACAATCCACATTTTCTTTTTCCAGGTTTTATAAATACTGGTTTTGATTATTTTTCCATAAACCGTGGCAATTTGTCCCTCTTGGAGATTTGCAATTTTTTCTATTTTGGAAAAATCCTGGTAACGGAAAGGAAAATAATACAAAGCGTCTTTAACCGTGCGGAGTTTAAGGTATGAAAGTTTCTGAGCAATTTTTATTCCGATTCCTTTTATTTCTGTTAAGGGAGTGGAGAAAGAAGTCATGTAGTTAGTATATCGTATTTGGTATCTAGTATGTAGAGATAAAAATCAAAAGATTGAAATAAGTCAAAAAATCTGCTTTAATCAGTATTCGTTTATATATGGAAATTAGAAACATAGCCATAATAGCCCACGTTGACCATGGGAAAACCGCTCTAACCGACGCCTTAATGAGGCAGACGGGAATGACTGAGATCGGAGTAAGTATGGACAGTAACACGCTTGAAAAAGAGCGCGGGATTACCATTTATTCAAAAAACGCTTCTTTATTCTTTAGAGATACAAAAATCAATATAGTTGATACCCCAGGACACGCTGATTTCGGTTCTGAAGTTGAGCGCGTTTTAAGGTCTATTGATTGCGTTCTTTTAATAGTGGACGCCCAGGAAGGTCCTATGCCACAAACCCGTTTTGTTTTAAAAAAATCATTAGAGCTTGGAATAAAACCGATTGTGGTAATTAATAAAATAGACAAACCAGCGGCCAATCCCACCCATACTCAAGAATTGGTTTATGAATTATTTTTGGACTTGGGAGCCAATGACGAGCAGTTAAATTTTCCTGTAGTTTATGCCTCAGGCCGAGATGGAATCGCCAAGAAAAAATTGGATGATGATTCTAAAGATTTAATTCCCCTTTTGGAAACAATCTTAGAATTTGTTCCAAGAGCCAATGCGAATACAGATATTCCCCTAAGAGCCCAACCATTTAATTTGGCTTATGATAACTTTTTAGGGCGTATGGCCATTAGCCGAGTTTACGAAGGAACAATAAAAAATGGAGATGTAATTGTTGTAAAAAAACCATCAGGAGAAACCCGTAACGCCAAAATCATAAAGCTTTTTACATTTAACGGACTTGCGAGAAAAGAAGTTCCTTTGGTAGAGGCCGGCGACATAGTTATGATTGCCGGAATTTCTGATATTGATATCGGAGAAACAATTTGCGCTAACGCCGACCAGACAGCGCTCCCCGCTATAACAGTTGACGAACCTACCATTTCTTTAAATTTTTTGGTTAACGACTCTCCCTTTGCCGGACAGGATGGAAAATTTGTTACCACAAGACAGATAAAAGAACGTTTGGAAAAAGAACTTGAAGTAAATATCGGACTTAAGGTGGATTTTTCTTCAAATGAACATTATAGAGTTTTTGGAAGAGGAGAATTACACATTGCGATTTTATTGGAAAATATGCGCCGAGAAGGATACGAACTCCAAGTTTCACAACCGGAAGTTATTATAAAAGAAGTGGACGGCCAAAAAATGGAGCCGTATGAAGAAGTGATAATTGATGTTCCGACAAGTTCATCGGGAGCAGTGATTGAAAAAATGGGACGACGCCGAGGAGTTATGATAAATACCCACCAACACGATAGTTGGCTTAGATTAATTTTTGAAATACCCACCAGAGGACTTTTAGGATATCGTGGAGAATTTGTAATTGACACCAAAGGAGAAGGAATACTTTGTAGCCGATTTATCGGATTCAGAACTTATGCGGGAGAAATAAAAAAAAGAGATTCCGGATCAATGGTTTCTATGGAAACGGGACCGGCTCTTGCCTACTCAATGGCCAATCTTCAAGAAAGAGGAGTTTTATACATAGAACCAAACACTCAAGTTTATGAGGGAATGGTTATTGGTAGCGTATCCAAAGGGATGGATTTGACGGTAAATCCGATAAAAGGAAAACATCTCACCAACATGAGAGCATCAAGAGCTGATGACGCGCTTAATCTGACTCCGCCTCTGAAAATAACTTTAGAAAGAGGTTTAGAAGTTATGGCTAAAGATGAATATTTGGAAGTAACGCCAAAAAATATACGTTTAAGAAAACAAATAATCACTCAGTTAGACAGAGTTAGAGCCAACAGGTCTAATCCATCTTAATCTTTACCCTTTTGCTTTTGGTTTTACTGACTTTAGGAAGAACAACTTTTAATACTCCATTTTTTAAAGAAGCGTTGGATTTGTCCGGATCTATTTCTTGAGGAAGTATCACAGAACGAGAAAATCTTCCCCAAAAACACTCTTGATAAAGATAGTCCCCTTTTTTAACTTTTTCTTTTTTCTCTCTTTTTCCTTTAATTGTTACCGATTCTGGGGTTATGGCCACATCAATATCATCCGACTCAATTCCGGCTATGGCCGACTCTATATAAATATTTTTATCATCCTGATAAACATCAATAGTCAAATGCCCCTCGGCATCATCAAAATCAAGCGCATCGTCATCAGAGTCGTCTAAAATTTGAGGTTTTTGTTCTTCCTCTTCTTCTTCGTCCTCTTCTTCGTCATCGCTAACGCTGGCTTCTTTCATAAGCTCTTTTTCAACTTCTTCTTCAATTTCCTGGTCATCTTCTTTGATGCCGGCTAATTTTTCAAAAAAATCTTTGTTATCACTCATATCAACTAATAACTAATTATTACTAATTTACCAATAAGAAGTATAACATAGCTTATCTAATCAAACAATTATTAGTTTATTCGTACAAATTAGATATTGGATGATTTACCCCATCTGCCGGAGCTCTTCAAAATCATATATAACAAAAAACCCTAGAAGAGCCAAGAATGCCGTGGGATAAATAAGAAAATCATTAAATTCAAAAACTAAATAATTAAACATTAAGTGGAACAAGGAAGCCAAAACTATGCCGGCAAAAATAAGCTTGCTCTCTATTCCAAATTTTATCCCTCTTGCCCAGTAATGCCCCAAAATTGCAGATGACAGAGCGTGAAGCAATGTGGCTCCAACAAATCTCAAAATTACCGTGGAGAAAACTATACTTCCCGCGGTGGTAAAAACCAAAAAAAGATTTTCAGCTGCGGCAAAACCCAAAGCCCCGGTTATCATATAAATCATAGCGTCAATAGGTTCGTCAAAATAAGGGCTTTTTCTAACGACCATATATACAAAAAAGAATTTGACCGCCTCTTCTATAATCGCAAATCCAATAAAAGTGCTTAGATTTTCCTCAATTAATCTAGGAAGAGTTATATTAATATGTTCCAAATATCCTTTGGCGATGATTTCTAAAAACAGGGCGGCTAAAGCCGATAGGCCTCCAAAAACATAGGCCTTGGCAACCATCTTCCTGGGCTCAGGATGAACGTCTTCTTTAAGAAAAAAAGCCAGCCAGAGCAAGCTTGGGGCGAATCCTAAAATTAAAGCTAAAAAGGAATTCATTTGCCTAATAATATCAGAAACTACCCTCTTGATGCAAAATACTCCCTCTCAATATCGGCCATATGAATTTCTCTTTGATTTTTTAAGGTTGAAAAAAAATCTCCGGCTAAATCTTCGGCCATAGAAACTATTCCAATTCTAGTTTCGTCATCGGGGTATTTTATGACGTTAGTTATAAGATAAATACATTCTTGGGCAATGCCGAGAGGAACGCGCGGGTCATCCAAGGCCTCTAATATTAGCTGAGCTATCTGCCAATCTTCAAGCTCTTTAGGTCTTTTGCCGTGAATAATTTCATAGGCCTGGATTAAGGACTGAGCAGAAGGGAATTCTTTTGTCTTAATTATTTCCATAATATTTCCTTATAAATTGGTTAAATTTATTTCCTCTGTCAAATTCGTTTTTGAATTTTTCAAAACTGGACCCTCCCGGTGAAAAAACAACAGCTCCTTTTTTCAACTTTGGTAATCCTTTTACAATCGCTTCAAGATTATCAAAAAACTGTGGAGATTTTTTAAAATATTTTAATTTAGCTAAAGTGCTAACAAGCTTTTTTGTAGCCGTTCCATTCAATAAAAATAGGTTTTTTTCTTTTACGTATTCTTTTATGTGCTGGGAAACACGCTTAAAATCAAGGTTTTTATCGGTTCCTCCGGTAATTAAAATAAAATTGCCTTTATAATTTTTAAATCTTTCTATGGCAGCAGTAACCCCCTCAGGACTTGTAGAGGCAGAATCGTTTACAACAATCAAAGCGCCCTTCTTTAATATAGTTTGTTGTCTAAAAAGAACTTCTGGAAGATTTTTTGTTTTAGGCAAGATTTCTTTCCAAGTTAAACCATAGAGATGGCATGCCAACATTGATGCCAGTAAGTTGTTTTTTTGATGAGGACTTAGGTTTTTGAATTTTGAAACAAATTCTTTTTTGTCTTGGTTTTGGAAATAAACATTATCACCGGAAAAGAACAGCCCATTTTTGTTTTTAGGTAATGGTTTTATAGAAAAATAATATATTTGAGATTTTGGCTTTTTAGAAAGAAATTTTGGGGTGTATTTATCCAGATAATTTAACACCAAGAAATCGTTTTTCGTCTGATTTTTAAAAATATTGGCTTTGACATCCAAATATCTCTCCATCGTCCCATAACGATTAAGATGGTCGGGAGAAAGATTGGTGATAACGGCAATATGGGGAGAAATAAAACTTTTGTCTATATATTCAAGCTGATAAGAAGAGAGCTCTAGAACCAATGGAGTTTTTGATGTGATTTTATCCATTATTTTTAGAAGTCCGTTTTGAGGAATATTTCCTCCGATTATTGAGGGAGAGAGGATGTGTCCTATCCATGTAGTCACCGTAGTTTTTCCCCTAGTTCCAGTAACACCGATGAATTTCTTGTCGGATAATTTCTGAGAAAGAAGTTTTAAAAAAAGGGTGTAATCGTTATAAAATTCCTTTTTATATTTTTTTGCCAGTTTGACCCAAGGAGAGAAAAAGCTAACCGCCGGATTAAAAACAACAATATCGCTATTTCTAAAATCATTTTCTTTGTGTCCGCCTAAGTGAAAAGTGGCTTTTACCCCCACACTAATAATAGACCCTCGCTTATTAGTGTGGGGGTTTATATTTTTTAATTGAGCTACTGATTTTTTGAGCTCTTTTTCAGAGTTTAGGTCAGTTATAGTAAGTTTGGCGCCATTTTTATATAGAAATTTAGCGGTAGAAACTCCCCCGCCCAGTCGCCCCAAACCAACTAATAATACTTTTTTATTTTTTAGAAAGTTCATCAAAGTAATTCTATTGGAAATTTTCGCAAAAGAAAAGGAGGGGCGCGGAGCTCCTCCTTCGGGTTCATATTGCGAGTGCTACTGTAAGTTTTGTTTTCCTCGACCTTGCGTCGGGGCAGGAGAACTTAGAAAACTCCTGACGCTTGTCTTGTCCCGTTGCGATTTAAGCGGGAGTGTCCGAGAGCTATTCGGACAATGTCGCCGACCAGTGACTAGGTGGTCCTGATCCCTACTTCTTGTAGTAGATGTAGCCGATCCAGAGACCGGAGCCCCACCATGCCATGTCATGGACAAGCCCCGAGAGACGCATACTGGAAACCTGGAAACCGGTGACCAGGTCCAGTATCGCAGTCACCACCCCGATCACGATCACCGCCAAGAAAAGCCGTGACCCCTTTCTCATTTGCGTTTCTCCTCTCTCCGAGATTATAGCATATTGTAAAGATTTTGTAAATACTTAAAAACCGCTGATTTTTACAAGCGTATTTCGTATTCCGTATATCGTATACCGTATTTTTTTATACTAGATACGAGATACTATTCTACCACTCCTCTATCATCAAAAACTCCTTATCTTTTTTGGGAAGTCGCTGATATATAGCTTCTGTTACAAAAGGCATAAAAGGATGCAGAAGTTTTATGGATTTTATTAAAACATAACAAAGAACCTGTTTAGTTTCCTTGTCTTCTTTATTTTTTGAATATTCAATATATTTATCGGCAAATTCATGCCAGACAAATTCGTAAATGTCGTGAAGCGCCTGCCCAAATTCGTATATTTCTATCTGTTTTTCCGATTGTTCCAGAAGTTTTTCAAATTTTTCAATTAGTTCTTTGGATGTAGGATCGCTTATATTATCCGGTTTTGAAAAATCAAAATCGTCTCCGACTTTGGTCAAAATAAATCTGGTTATGTTCCATAGTTTGTTGGAAAACTTTTGTCCTGCCAAAACATGCTCGTCAGCCCATTTAATATCCTGTCCTCCCATCGCCTGCCAAATAATACCAAAACGAGTGGCATCAGCGCCGTGCTTTTCTATAAGACCCATCGGGTCAACTCCGGTACCAAGGGATTTGGACATTCTTCTGCCGTCTTTAGCCAGAATAGTAGCGTGAATTATTACATCACTAAAGGGTTTTTTATTTTCAAACTCCAAACCAGAAAAAACCATGCGCGCCACCCAAAGATTTATAATATCCCGAGCTGTTGATAAAACAGATGTTGGATAAAATACTTCCAAATCCTTTGTCTTGTCCGGCCAGCCCAAAGTCACCAAGGGCCATAGAGCCGAAGAAAACCAAGTATCCAAGACATCAGTTGAGCCATCAATAGGAATCTTGTGTCCCCACCAAATTTGACGGGAAATACACCAATCCTTTACTTTAGAAAGCCAATCCAAATAAACTTTACTCCAGCGTTCCGGATGAAATTTTACGTCTCCATTTTCAACCGCTTGATAAGCCATCCTTCCTAGGTCGCTCATTTTTAAAAACCATTGTTTTGAAATAAGCGGTTCTATAACGGTATCGCATCTGTAACAATGAGCCACACTATGAATATAATTTTCTTCTTTTTCCAAAAGTCCAAGCTCTTTTAATTTTTCAACTACTTTTTCTCTGGCTTCTAAAACTTTTAAGCCCTCAAACTCTTCTCCAGCTAGATCAGTCATCCTGCCTTTTTCATCTATAACTTGGTATTTAGGAAGATCGTGTCTTTCTCCGATTTCAGCATCTGTAAAATCATGGGCCGGAGTAACTTTAACAGCTCCAGTTCCAAATTCCTTTTCAACCGCCATGTCTTCTACTATAGGGATCTCTCTATTTAATATCGGAAGAGTCACATTTTTCCCTATCAAATCTCTATATTTCTCATCTTCAGGATTAACGGCAACAGCAGAATCCCCAAGCATAGTTTCCGGTCTTGTTGTGGCAACAATAACAAAATCGGGTTTCGTATTCCGTATACCGTATACTGATTTTAGAGGATATTTTATATAGTAAAGTTTGCCTTCTTCTTCTTTATATTCAAGCTCCAAATCGGATAAGGATGTCGCATCTCTGGTACACCAATTAACAACCCTGTCTCCCTGATAAATCCATCCCTTCTTGTAGTAATGCAAAAATGCCTCAGAAACAGCTTTGGCATAGCCCTCGTCCATAGTAAAACGAGTTCGCGACCAATCGCAGGAAGCGCCGATTTTTTTAAGCTGGTTTAAAATAATATCTCCGTATTTTTCCTTCCATTCCCAAACCTTTTCCAAAAACTTTTCTCTTCCCAAATCATGGCGAGAAATTCCTTCTTTTTTTAAATTCTTTTCAACCACGTTTTGAGTGGCAATTCCCGCATGGTCGGTTCCTGGAATCCATAAGGTCTTAAAACCTTTCATCCTTTTGTAACGAATTAAAATATCTTGAATGGTGGCATTTAAAGCGTGCCCCATGTGTAAACTTCCCGTGACATTAGGTGGAGGGATAACGACACAAAATGGACGGGAATCGGCGTCCGTATGCCGTATACCGGGGAGATTATCGGGGTTAAAAAATCCGGACTTTTCCCAGTTCTGGTAAATCTTGTCTTCATTATCTTTGAAATCGTAAGGTTTTAGAAAGTCTTCATTAAGAGACATAAATCAAAAAGTATTGGCTTGCCCAGTCATATTTACCGAATAAAATAAAAAAAGAGCTTGACCAAACTCTCTTCTAATTAAACTCCAAAATATTGAATTTTTCAACCACGAATGCTTGGCAATAAAAACTATCTACACACCTTTTTGAAATGGGACGCAAAAACTATTTTCTATTCAATACCAAGTTTTTTACGAATTTCATTAGAAGCGTAGGCTAATGCTTTGGGATTAACCTTGGCAACTTCTGACAGAAATCCTAAATCATGGCGAAGGTCTTCTGAGGCAAAGAAAAGGGCGTCACCATTTCGTTCCACGGCTCTGAGAACTACTTCTCTGTCAGATTTGAGAGATTCTGAAGCAAAGATAAGAGAGTGACCATCTTGTTTCACGGCCCTAAGAGCTACTTCTTTGTCGTCTCTAAGATCGTCTGAGGCAAATTCCAAAGCATCACCTTTTTGTTCCACAGCCCTGAGGACTACTTCTTTGTCGTCTCTAAGATCGTCTGAGGCAAATTGAAGAGCGCGACCATTTTGTCTAATAGCTTTGAGAACTACTTCTCTGTCAGATTTGAGAGATTCTGAAGCAAAGTTAAGGGAAAGACCATTTTGTTCAACAGCTTTGAAAATTGTCCCTCTATCAGCCATAAAATTTTTCGGAACATACAAGAGAGCATCACCTTTTTGTTCCACAGCCCTGAGGACTACTTCTTTGTCATTTCTAAGATTATCTGAGGCGACCCGAATAGCATCACCATTTTGTTTCACGGCCCTAAGAACTACTTCCTTGTCATTTTTAAGATCATCCGAGGCAAAATCAAGAGTAAGGCCATTTTGTTCCACAGCCCTAAGAACTACTTCTTTGTCATTTCTAAGATTATCTGAGGCAAATTGAAGAGTAAGAGGGCTTTGTCCCACGGCTTTAAGAACTACTTTCTTGTCAGATTTAAGAGATTCTGGGGCAAATTTAAGAAAATTATAGACACTGATCCCCCCATGCAAAAAATCATAGCCACCAAAATCAATCCTAAGAAATTCATCCCTATCCTTTCCGATTTCTATAGCTTCTGCATGTAAAGCATCTATCTTTTCCCCTAATGCACGAGGATCATTCTTTATAATTTGTTCTACCTTCGCCTCCAGTACTGGATTGGCCGCTTCCCTTCTCACAAAACCCCCTCCTTCTTCTTTGGAGACATCGACAAACTCCTCCTGTTGTTCTCTTGGCAAATCTGCCACTTTTTTGTATTCCGGACTTGCTGGATCAAATTTTTCTTTTGTCATATTTTTATTATTTCACTTTTAACATATCCATTATCTCCCCCCCGCATATTTTGTCAAGTTCCAAAAACCGCCTTACTTAAAGCTATACGGTTTTAAAAAATCCTGGTTCATAAGAATTAACTCCCAGATGATTTGATTACATCAACAAGTTTTGAAAGGTCATATTCTCTACTTCCCTTCTCAAAAATCTTCGCCTTAATTCCTAACTTTTTGGCATTCTCTGCCATAAGTTCATTATCACCCCTAGTCGAACTATGGGTAATTATTAAAGAATCTTTCCCTTTCTCTCCAATCCCAGAAACAATGTCCCACCCTTTCATTCTACTACTTCCCAAATTGCCATCTATAATAAATACGCTAGGAGATTCTTCTCTGGCAAGTGTTTCAAGAGCACTTTCACCGCTAGTAAAAATCTTAACGTCAAAGCCCTCCATCCCCAGATACATTTCTAACCCTTCCGCTATATGAATATCATCATCAATAACCCAAACAACTTGTTTTGGTTTTTCTTTTGGTTGCTCTCTTTCAACTCCTATGTCATCTAAAATTCTGTCCATAATTATTTTAAATCAAAAAATACTTTGGTTTTAGACGGGTCAATTAATTTATCTATTTCTTTTTGGGGAATTTGGCTTATTTGAGAATTTATCATATCAACCAAGAACTTTCTGGTCGGTTCATCAAATTCTCCGCTCGCCACAAGTCCCGTTTGTTGTTGGAAAGATGCCATAGCTTGCCTAGTTAAATCATCATAATATTGAGTTGGCTCTCTTTGGATAAGTCCAATTTCCGCCAAAAACGCCTGCAAATTGCCTACGTTTTTTCCAGAATCCCCCAGTTTTAAATTAACCGGATAAAAAAAAGATATATCCAAAGTTAGTTGATAAATATCAAACTCCTTTGAAAATGAAACGGAAAATGTCTTTGATTGAAGCTTGGGGATGTCATCTAAAACCGTAGCTGATCCGGCTAAAAGCTCTCCTTTCTGGTTATATGTTAAAGCGTAAATATTAGCCGAAGAAAAATCCTTTTCTGAACTGTTTGTCATCTTTCCCGAAACAAATACCTGTTCATTTTTATATGTCTTTATGTCTCCCACCTTAACATCGGGTTTTGAAAATTCTGTTACTTTCACCCAAGTTGGATTTTCTATTATTAAATCGGCTTGAGTTATTTGAGAAGGAGATTTTTGAATATAGGGCTTTACCACGTATTTTAAATCTCCTGCATAGGCAAAAGACGAGTCCTTAATAGTTTCAACCACAGCGCCAAAAGAATCTTTAAGATTTATAGAGTAAGAAAAGTTTTTGGCAGACCAGGAAATGTTTGGATTATAAATTTCTGCCACCAAACCAACGCCATCGGAAACTTCAAAAAGTTTGACAAACTTAACTTCAATAGGTTTTAAAGATTTTAATTCACAAGACAAACATGGTCCGCCACAGTCAATGCCGACCTCTCCTTGGTCTTGCTTGTTATTAAAACAACTTGGATTAGAAGGAAAAATAATAGAATAAAGACCCCATAAAACAAGGACTAAAATTGCCAAAAAAACAATGCCAAATATAAATTGTTTTGTCTTTCTCATGGTAGAATTCTATCTTTTTATCAGGTAAAAATAAACCCCCACACTAATTCTATTAGTGTGGGGGTAAAAACCAGCAAACAAAAAAGAGAAAAACTTTCATATGCCGGCAAACCCTACTTTCCCCTAAAAGGAGTATCATCGGGGTTATGCGCTTTCACTTCTCTGTTCGGAATGGGAAGAGGTGGTGCACGCCTAACTCAATCACCGGCAAATGAAAGTTTTTCTCTTTTTAAACTAACTTCTAAAAATCAAAATCGTAGGGAATAACTTCCCTAAAGATGAAGACTTCAAAACTCAAAAAATTAAAGTCAATGGGTTATTAGTACTCCTTGGCTAAAATCCTTACGGACCTTACACCTAGAGCCTATCAAGGTCGTAGTCTTCAACCACCCTAAGATACCTAATCTTGGGATGGGCTTCGTACTTAGATGCTTTCAGTACTTATCCCTTCCAAACATAGCTACCCAGCGCTTCAGTTGGTACCAAAGCTGGTAGACCAGAGGTTTGTTCAGCCCGGTCCTCTCGTCACGATATCACATATCACTATGTGCGCAGACTATATCTTCATCCTCCATAGCTTTAGCGTAGGAGGAGACGGCATATCATAAAAGTTAAAAAACTTTTATTTTCACCGAGCACATAAATTCATTACATGCTACGGATTCAGTCGTTACGGGGTCAAACCTAAAATATCATAAAACTCTTCCTTGCTACGTTTCTTCTTGGTCACATAGTTATTGTTCTGAACACTAATTATGCAATCCACAAGTTTTTTCATATCCTTAGAGCTTAAATTCTTACTCATAAGAATATTAGCAGCTTTAATTACCATGATAGCCTGCTTTTTCTTGAAGCGTATATAAGGAAATAATTTTTCAACAATTTCCTTAACTTGCTTAAAACCATTTATTCTCAGCTCGGTAATATTGTCATTTCTTTTAGAAATGTACCCTATACCAAGTTGTTTTTTTATCCAGAATAACGGTTCGGCGTGTCTGAAATCTTGATAGAAACAAATAGTCAACATAAATCGGAATTTTTTATTCCCGTCTTTACGTTTTTTTATTTGAATCATCAAACTTCCATCGCCATCAAGAAAACCCGCTATATAAGCCAGATTTATTTTAGATTGACTTCCCACGGTATTGTCTTTATTAATTACTGGTCCTCAAGTGAATTGTACCACAATTTATGGACCAAAGATAATTGTAGTTATCAACGAACCAGAATTATAAAGATTTCACCGTTATTAGCCGTGTTATCACTCCGAATTACTTCGGAGAGTAGCAATCTCTTACTAGGGCCAACTTCCCTCAAGTATCAACGCCTGCAGCAGATAGAGACCAACCTGTCTCACGCATGTTTATCACATATTACTATGTGCATTGGACTATATCTTCATCCCTAAAACATTCACAAAGAATGTTCGGATGGTCAACGTTTAGTCTCTACGGGCTCACGACGCTGACTTATGCTGACTTCACGCAGACTTACGCTGAAAAAATTCTGCGTTGGTCCGCGTCCAGTCTGCGACTGTCCGCGATTTCGATTCTTAATCGAAATGTGATTCCCTCGGTATTGTCCTTCTTCGCTAAAGCTACGAAGGATTTCACCGATATTAGTTAACTTGATACACAGAAATTACTTTCTGTGACCGCCGTGATTAATTTATATTGGTCATTTAATTTACATCTAATTTAGAACGAAAAAACATTTTCAATAATTTGATAACAATAATCTCAAAGGGATTTAGACGGTTCAAACGCCAAATCTTTAGCGCTTAAACGGTCTAAACCCAGCTCGCGTACCACTTTAATTGGCGAACAGCCAAACGCTTGGGAGCTTCTCCACCCCCGCGCTGTGGTGAGCCGACATCGAGGTGCCGAGCGATGCCGTCGCTATGGACGCTCGGGCATCACCAGCCTGTTATCCCCAGGGTAGCTTTTATCCGTTGTCTCCGGCCTTTCTATAAAGAATTAAGCATTATAAATAATACTCAATATTGCCGTCGGGTCACTAAGTTCTGCTTTCGCATCGGCGCGACATGTACGTCTTGCCGTTAAGCCAGCTTGTGCCTTTACACGTCCAGCCCGATTTCCATCCGGGCTAAGCTGACCTTATAAACTCCTCCGTTACTTTTTAGGAGGACAACGCCCCATTGAAACTGCCCACCAGACACTGTTCCCCGCGGTTTTTTCCCTCGAGGTTAGAATTTAGTTCACTAAAGAGTGGTATTGCACTGTTGACTCCATGCCAACCGAAATCAGCACTTCAAAGTCTCCCACCTATTCTACGCATCAGAAAACTAAAGCCAATATCAAGCTGCAGTAAAGCTCCTGGGGTCTTTTCGTCCCGCTGCAGGTATCCCGCGTCTTCACGGGAATCGCATTTTCACCGAGCTCATCCTTGAGACAGTTCTCCAGTCGTTACGCCTTTCGTGCGCTCCGGAACTTACCCGGAAAGGAATTGCGCTCAAATTTGTTACTCATAACACATTATGGGCATAAACATTTCTGTTATGCTCTGTGCATCGCTGCACAGTTCGGACTATATCTTCCGAGCACATAATACTTTATGTGCCACGGTTCGGCATATAGTCTCTGAGGATATTTAATGTCTTATCTTTCTTCGATTCATTTTTTCAATTAAATCAAGAATTTTCTTTCTTCCTGGTAGATTGAGATGTTTTTTATTTTTCATCATCTTTATGACTTTTTTAAAAATAAAAAAATCTTTTTGCTTATACGTCTGAAGTGGATATCTTTCAAAAAACGGGATTATTTTAAATTCAAGATCATTTATAGATCTCACACAATAACGATACAGATGTTCATTGTGATTATCATATCGTTTATTCACAAAAACATTACCACAATCAAAAAATCTTTTTATTTTCTGAAGTGCTGGCAAACTTTTTGCTCCTTGAGTAACAACAAATTCTGGAAAAATTTGAGTTCCAAACTTTGTCGTTGAATTTTTAATCACCGCGATTGAGAAGCATCCCTCTCCATCAGTAAAGCCACTAATCCATGAAGCAACATTAAATCTTTCCTGCTGATTGTCTGCACCGATAGCTTTGTCACTTGGTTTATTAGCCATATTTCTATGGACGTATTTTACCATAGTAGCCTCGGATTCACCAGATATTCCAGCATTTGGCCGAATTTTACTAAAGCAATTTAATTCACCTTAGAACGATTATAGTTATCGCTGACATTGACGAGGGCTTCGGGCACTCAGCCCTAACTTGCGCTAGGACCGGCACCGTTGACCTTCTCGCATCGGTCAGGCGTCACCCCCTATACATCCTCTTGCGAGTTAGCAGGGAGCTGTGTTTTTAGTAAACAGTCGCCAGAGATACTTTTGTTGCAGCCCTTACTTTCTTGCGAAAGTTTGGGCAGGCCTTATCCCGAAGTTACGGCCGCTTTTTTGCCGAGTTCCTTAAGGATGACTCACTCGTTCCCCTTAGGCTTCTCGCCTCACCCACCTGTGTCGGTTTACGGTACGGATTCCATTTTTTTAACCTTAGAGGTTTTTCTTGGAAACGCGCTGGGCTGACTTATTTCCGGCGAACCGGAAAATCGCTTCTTTCCTTGGACTTGCAATTAAATGCATCCTGACGGATTTACCTATCAGAAGTCCTTAGTCAAAGACACCAAACCATTAAGGTGCTCAACTTACTGCATTTCGTCACCCCGTCGAAAAAAATGGAAGGGCTGGAATATTAACCAGCTGTCCATTAGCTGCGGCTTTCGCCATTGCCTTAGGACCGCCTAACCCTTCGCTGACTTCCATTGCGAAGGAAACCTTGGATTTTTGGGGTCTCGAATTCTCATCGAGATTGTGGTTACTCATACCAACATTTTCTCTTCTACGCGCTCCACTCGCCCTCGCGGATCAAGCTTCGACGCACGTAAAATGCTCTCCTACCACGTTCTTGATAAATCAAGAACATTCGTACCTTCGGTAATATGCTTAGCCCCGGTAAATTTTCGGCGCAGTTTGCCATCTAGTAGTGAGTTGTTACACACTCTTTAAAGGATGGCTACCTCTAAGCCAACCTCCTACCTGTCTGAGGCAAACCACTACCTTTCACACTTAGCATATATTTAGGGACCTTAGATGACGATCTGGGCTGTTCCCCTCGCGAACATGGAGCTTAGCCCCCACGTTCTAACTGCCCAGGTTCCTTTAAAGTATTCGGAGTTTGACTAAGAAGCCGAGATTTCTCCCTTTACTTCTCAACCAGTAGCTCTACCCCTCTAAAGTTTTTCCTGGACGCTAGCCCGAAAGCTATTTCGGAGAGAACCAGCTATTACCAGATTCGATTAGCTTTTCACTCCTTACCTCAAGTCATCCGAAGATTTTGCACAATCAACCGGTTCGGACCTCCCTCCAACTTTCGTCGGAGTTCATCCTGCTCAAGGCAAGCTCATCTGGCTTCGGGTCTTATGCATACCGCTAAAAACGCCCTTTTAAGACTCGCTTTCGCTACGCCTCCGTTCCGTGGAACTTAGACAAGCGATACACATAAACTCGTTGGTTCATTCTTCAATAGGCACACGGTTACCCTTGCGGGCTTCCGTTCCTTGTAAGCATGTGATTTCAGGTTCTATTTCATCGGCCTCGCCGGCCTGCTTTTCACCTTTCCCTCACGGTACTAGTTCACTATCGATCATTAAATGTATTTAGCCTTTCCCAATAGTTTGGGAAGATTCCTCCGAGGTTTTCGTTCCCCGAAGTACTCAAGAACAAATGCTATAAAGATCCTCAGTTTTCGCTTACGGGACTATCACCTTCTACGGTTTCCGATTTCCATCGGAATTCAGCTAACCAAAGATTTTGTAACTTTACCTTTTCTCTCCATTACTCAAGGCAAAAGCCCTGGGCAATAGTGAGATAGAGCACCAGTCTTACAACCCCCACTAAAACTTTCTTGCGAAAATTCTAACAGGTTTGGACTATATCCCTTTTCGCTCGCCGCTACTAAGGGAATAACTTCGTTTTCTTTTCCTCCGCTTAATGAGATGTTTCACTTCAGCGAGTACGCTCTCTATTTTTTCAATAGAGCATCCCGAGTTTGTCGGGATAGGTTTCCCCATTCGGAAATCTCCGGATCAAAGGTTGCTACACACCTCCCCGAAGCTTATCGCAGCTACGCCACGTCCTTCGTCGCCATTTAATGTCAAGGCATCCGTCACACGCTCTTAGTAACCTCAATTTTTTAAGTTCTCTTTTTAAAAAGAGAAAAAAGTCTTCATCTTTAGAAAAATTATTTTTCAAAAGATGTCTTCACTATACGATTTTTATACCTGTATATACTTTACTTGCTCATTTTTATTTATTCTTAAAAACAGAATTTTTAAATTTCTGCTAAGAACATTTTTTCAAAGAGCCTGAACTTTATTTAGACCTTGAAGCGAAGTAATAAAAAACCCGCTTTGGGCGGGAGAAAACACAGCGAAAAACTGCGCTAAGTTTCATCCGCCATTAGATCTAACTAAATTCATCATGGGGTTAATTATAGACAAATAAATAGAGCTGTCAAGTGTCTTTACCGATACACTTTTCCTTAATAAAAGCCCCTAATTTATACCCATTACAATGATCCAAAATCCCCAAATATGACTGCAATGAATTTTCACTTAAATTACCCTCTAATAATTTTATTTTTCTGAAAATTCTTCTTTTTGTCTTGGTTCTCAATGTCCTAAAGTGTGAAAAATTCACATACCCCAGAAAATCAATCCCCTGATTATATTTTCTTATTGAAATTTTATCTGGATGTAAAAATAACTTAAGCTTTTTTAATAGAAAATCATTTAACACTAGAATGACATTTTCTAAATGACTCTTATCTTTAGAGATTAGAACAAAATCATCACAATATCTTATATAATATTTTTCCTTTAATTGGCGTTTTATAAACCAATCCAATTCGTTTAAATAAATATTGGAAAAAAGCTGACTGGTAACATTTCCCAGAGGCAACCCTTCATCGGATTCTTTATTAAAACTATCAATTATTATTTTAATTAGCCACAAAACATTTTCATCCTCCACTCTTCTTTTAATTAAATTCAACAAAATACCTTTATTAATTGAACCGAAGAATTTTCTGACATCGCATTTTAAAACAAATATATCTTTTCGCCAGTTCTGACTACATTTTCTGGCAAAAGTATTTAGATGATTAACAGCTCTGTGTGTTCCTTTTTTAAAACGGCAAGAATAAGAATCAAATATAAAATTTCTATCAAAAACAGGATAAAGAATTCTAAATATTGCCTGATGTAAAACTCTGTCTCTAACACAGGCCTTGTGAATATGTCTTAACTTGGGGTCGCGTACATAAAAGGACTTATAGACAGAATGTTTGTAAGTTTTAGAAATTAAGTCCTTATGGAGTTGAAATATGTTGTCTTCTAAATTAAACTCAAATTGTGCCACATCCAGCTTTTTCTTTTTCCCGCGACAAAATTCATGCCAAGCCAAAAATAAATTTTCAACGCTAATTATATGACAAAACAAATCAATTCCTTGAACCCCCCCCCCGACAGGTTGTAATGCCCCTTTGGTGCATAATGTAGCTGAATTTTATAAGTTAATCTATGTTACAGAAAAACAAATTCCAAAGCGAGACAGGTTTGGAATATTTATGAGAATAGAGAACACCTGTCTTGTCTTATTTGAAAATATCATATCCGCCGCCATATCGCAAAAACAAGACAAAATACAATTTGTAAAAAACTCTCAAAAACAAATAGAAATTATAAAACGACTCATAAGAATCACTTATGAACTCGGAATAATTAAAGATAAAAATTATTTTAAAATATCCGAAGAAGCCGTAGAAATATCCAAGATGATAAACGGCTGGATAAAATATTTAGAAAAACCTCTATAAAGAGGTTTTTCTCTGGAAACTTCTGTTCGGGAACGGAGGTTGTCGTTGGAGTTGTCAGAGTTGTAGTAGTTGATGTTGAGCTTGTCGTTGCTACCGTTCCAGTTCACGTTCGGGACGTTACCATCCAAGTTGCGCGAAATATTGTCTGATTCCATCCATTCACCAAAAATTAAAAAATAATTTTCTGCGTTATCCGGATTCATCCGGTTTTTATTTTGAGGCATCTTGCATAAGAACCTTCACCAAAACCAGACAAGCAGTTTCCTGATGTGTGGCAAACCGATATCCCAAAGGACCGATTTATTAGCCGACAATATTTTACATTTTTATTACAAAAAGGAACAGCTGTGACTTGCGTCACAGCTGTGAGAGAGAACGAGGATGAAGTGAAAAGAAAAAGATCAGGAAACGCTGCGGGAACGGAGGTCGTCGCAGGAGTGGCCAGAGTCGAAGTAGCGGATGTAGAGCTCGCCGCCGCTACCGCGCCAGTCCACGCCCGGGACGCGACCAACCAAGCCGCGCGAACCGGCACAGAGAGTCACGTTGGTAACATCCAAATGTTCACCAGTTCGCATGAAGTAGACGCTCTCCAGGAGCAGACGCTCCATAAGGGTAATTTGAGGAGTGTTCACCAGGTCATTGGCGGACTTGTTGGAGTTGTCCGAGTCGGCTTCTACGTTGGCCCTGACCCAGATTGCGTAGGGCTTGTCCGTCGCCTGACGCTGCTCCTTGGCCATGTCAACGGCCTTGTCCAGGTTGTCAGTCCAGACCCAAACCTGGAACAACTTGCGCATCATGTTGATGATCTGGTTGTAGGTGACGCCAGGCACCACCACAATCAGCCACCAGTTACCTTCGGGCTTGGGCGGGATGACGAGAGTAGATAGGTCTACAGTGATTCTGAGGACCTCACTGTAGAACCTCTGCCACTCGCCCACCAGATTCAGGTGGACATCCTCGACCTCACCGAGAATATCGAGAGCCACCTTCCAGTAGCTGTCGATCAGCTGCTTCTTGTTGCTGATCAACCGCTGGACCTGTGAGAGGGAGAGGCCTGAGAACTTTTTGCCGAGGATCTTGAAAATATCCCCCAGCAGTTCCCACACCTGTCCCAGTGTCGCTTGGGCCGTCTCACGATTGGACATGAGCTTTCCCTTTCTGTTGCGGTAAGGTTCCTAAACCTTCCACAACATGTTCACTTCTTGTTAATGTGCGTCTGGACAAGATGACCCAATGTCACCTTATTCCAGTTTGTCCTTGGATTATAGCAAATATTAAGACAAAAGTCAAGTATGGGTTTTAAGGAAGGTTTTTGGGCCGTGCGGAAGCCGGCGGGCTGAGCTTGAGGGATTTTTCAGCAGAAAAATACCCGTGCCCAAAAACTTTTCTTAAAACCAAATAAAACAATAATTTAACTATCTACAACCTTCTTAAACGCCAGCCAAAAAGCGATTGCCAGAGCCAAAGAAACCCCTATTCCTATAAACACTAAATTGTCTATTCCGTCACCATTTATAACTTGAGTGGTTAACGGTTCTCCAACACCAATGGAATTGGTGTTGGGGCGTGCTTCCACAACTTCTATGATCTCTTTTTTTATAGATTCTGAGCTCAAAGAAACTTTTCCTGTGGTAATATCCTTTTTTACCACAACATCATCCGAAATATTTTGACTATACTCCAACTTATCAACTAAATTTTTATTCTGGTCGTAAAGATAAATCGTGTCTCCGGAATTATTAAGAGAAATTTTTGTTGTCTGATAATCCAAGACCAAAAATCCGCGCGCTGGCACGGATTTTTGCAAAACTACAAAAGTTTTTCCAGAGACATCTTTTATGCTCCATCCGGAAAGTGAAATCAAGGCATCAGAATCATTATAAATTTTTATATACTCTCCTTCCGTGTCTTTTCCGACAGGGTTAGGAGAGAGTTCGTTTATATACATCATAGCATTTAGTATATGGTAGATAGTATATAGAAATAAATTTATATCAGAGGACTATTCTATATACCAAATACCAATCCCTATATACTACTTCTTGATAATCAGCATTAAATCGGAAACATTGAATGATTTCCTTTGGATGTATATCTGATCTTGGGTTTTTCTAAAAAAACTAAATGAATCGTTTTTAGAAAGGAATTTTTTTGGATTTAATGAAAGATTTTTTGTTTTTTCCAATGACTCTTGGTCAACTATGGCCCCGGCCACCGGAGTATTATCAAATCCGTCCGAAGCAAAGCTGGAAACCAAGATATCTTTTATATTTATCATTTTAGAAAGAGCTCTGGATAACACAAAAAGACAGGCCTCCTGATTTCTTCCTCCTTTTCCCTTTCCTTTTATCTTGACAGTTGTTTCTCCCGCCATAATAATCGCCTCTCCATTCTTTATCTTCTTTAACGATTCAATAAAAACTTGACTGACTTCTTTTTCTACCGCCAAACTTAAGATAGAGGCCGTGTATTTGATTTTTCTTGCGGTAGCAAGCATTGCTAAAGCCGCATCTTGATTACACGCCAAAAGAAAATATTTTGATTTGGTAAAATATTTTTTGTCTTTTGGAGTTTCAATAAAATTAACTCCTTTAAAAGATATATTATATTTTCTAAAAATTCCGATAGCATCCTCTATCTTAGTTTTATCAAAAACAGTTGGCCCGGAAGCAATAGTTGAAAAATCGTTTCCACAAACATCAGAAACAATCAAAGAAACGGAAGTGGCTGGATATGTAAATTTGGTTAGTCCACCACCCTTAACTTCAGAAAGATGTTTTCTAACTATGTTTAATTCTTTTATAGAAGCCCCTTTTTGAGTTAACTGATCAAAGACAAATTTTGAAGAGTTAAGTTCTCCCAAAGACCCACATAACAAAGACGACCCTCCGCCACCGATAAAATAAATAACCAAATCGTTTTGGCCGGCACTTCTTACTAAATCAACAATCTTTTGTGTAGTCCTCACATTGGTAATTGATGGTTTTGGATGAGTCCCTTTAAAAAACTTAATTTTAGGGTTTAGGGGTGAGGGGTTAGGGTTGGAGTTTTTTACATCCAAAGAAATTCCTCCGACAAACCGAGAACCCAAAGGTTTAAATATTCCAGCCAACGTTGCTATTGCCAATGATGAGCCCTTGCCAAATCCTATTAAAAAAATTCTTTTGAATTTTTTTAAATTTACTCTTTCATTACGAGAAGCGTCCGAAACACATAAATAACCCTTCTTTATCTTCACTCTTTTTTTAGTAAGAGATTCTATATCAATCGCCTCATAGGCGCTTTCTATAATGTTAAGAGCGTCTTTTCTAAGCTTATTGGTAGCTAACTGATTATAATTTTTAATCACCATTATTTGGTAATAATACAACTAAGCTTTTTTAATTCCTACCCAAATCTTTTGGCCGTCAATTTTAGTTTCCTCCTCGGCGTCAAATTTGTCTTTTTTGCCAAATTCAATTTTTTTAGCCCCAACTTCCAGAGAGATGACTTTTGTATTAATTTTCACAAAGTTTTCTATCTCGGGCACGCTTTCTATCCAAATAAATATCTTATTTTTAGGGACACAACCAGATTTTTGTCTTAAGTCCTGGATTATTCTTGTGAGTTCTCTTATCATACCTTCGTTTTTAAGTTCCGAAGTAATATTTGTATCCAATTCAAATTCATTCTTTAACTTTTTATCAACAATAACCTCTTTTACATTCACCTCATCTTTAAGTATCTCCAACAACCCCTCATCTCCCTTACCCCTAAACCATGCACCCTTTACCCTAAGCAAAGCTAGTGGCTGTCTTACTTTTATTCCCAGCTCTGACCTTTTTGCCAAAACCAGTGATGCTATTTTTCTTATCTCTTCCATCTCTTCAGTCAGATTTTTGCTTTCCCCTTTCCCCTTTCCTCTTTCCCCTAAATTAGGCCATTCTTCCAGATGAACTGATTCTTTTGAATCAAACTTGGTCTCTTTCTTTAACGATTGATAAAGTGCTTCGGAAAAGAACGGAACAAAGGGAGCCATGATTTTGGAAAGAGATAAAAGAGCGTAGGCCAGAGTAGCTGAAGCATTTTGATAATCATTATTTTTATTTGATAACTTTTCTTCTGGCTTCTGAAGTCGTCTTCTGGACCTCCTTATATACCAGCGGGAAAGATCATCTATAAACTGTTCTATGTTTTGTCCAGATTTAATAATGTCGTAAGCATCCATATTCTTTCTTACAGAATCGGAAAGTTGAAAAACTCTTTCTACTATCCATTTATCCAAGACATTTGGGGACTTTAAAGCGAGACCGATATCCACTCCTTTTTTTCCGTAAGTTTCTAAAAATACAAAAGAGTTATATATAACTAAAATTGTTTTTCTTAAAGTTTTGGCCAATTCTTCCTCGTCAAAGTTTTTTGGTTCTCCGGGAGCATTAACGTTAAAAAGATACCACCTCAATGCATCGGCTCCGTATTTGTTTATCATCAACCAAGGGTCAATAACATTACCTCGCGACTTAGACATTTTCTGACCGTTTTTATCCCTAATGTGTCCCAAGCAAATAACATTTTTATAACAACCCTTTAACCCTAATAAAGTTGATACAGCCAAAAGAGTATAAAACCACCCCCTGGTCTGATCTACGGCTTCGGAAATATAGTCAGCCGGAAAAGTAATGTTTTTGTTAAACGGAAAATGGTCTTGAGCAAACGGCATTGACCCGGCATCAAACCAAACATCGGCTACTTCTTTAACTCTTGTCATTTTCCCTTTGCATTTATCGCAAGGAAAAGAAACCGCGTCTATGTGTGGCTTGTGATAATCACAAAAACCTTCCTTGTCTCTTGGAACATTTTTGAAATTAATTTTTTCCCATTGAGCCGTTCCTAAATAGTCATCTCCTCTTTTTTCTTTTTCTCTTATCATTTCGTCCTGATCATAACCATTGATAACTCCCGAAGCCATCCATAATGTATATTCATGACTGACAATTAAAATCTTTTTATTTTTATATTTTTTTTCAATTTCTTTTATCAGAGAATACACTCTTGCGGCTACATCTCTTAAACTTTCCCCTTTGGGCGGATTTTTCAAAAATTTTTCTTCGTAAGAAGAAAAGAAAAGGTGATAATTATTTATAGGAGAATTATCAAAAACGCCTACATTTATTTCTCTCAAGCGCTTATCAAAGATAACTTTTTTTACTCCCAAAACTTCAGCAACAACTTTGGCTGTTTGAGCCGTTCTCTGAAAATCAGAAGAAATAATTATATCCACTCCGCCATTCTTTTTTATGGCTTGAGCGCTTTTTTGAGCTTCAACGTTGCCCTTAAGAGTCAAACTAAATTTATTTCTATCCTTTGGATTACCGTTGGAAATTCCTTTTACATTGCCCTGGGACTGTCCATGCCTCATTAATATATAGCTATTGGAGCTTTTTGGCAGAAGTTCCGTGAGTTGGTTAAAATTCTCAATTATTCTGTGGTTATCGCACTTGTCGCATTTCCATATAGGAAGAGGAGTTCCCCAATATCTTTCTCGGGAAAAATTCCAATCTTTGACTTCTTTGAGCCACTCCCCAAAACGGCCATCTTTGATATGGGAAGGCACCCAATTTATTTTCTGATTGTTTTCAATAAGTTGTTTTTTGACTTTATTAACCGCCACAAACCAGGCGCTTCTGGCATAGTAAAGCAGAGGTGAATCGCACCTCCAACAGAAGGGGTACTCATGAGTATACGGAAGAATGGAAACAAAATTTCCATTGTTTTTTAGATGTTCAAATATTTTCTCTTCCGCTTCTTTTGATTTAACGTAGAGCCCAGAAAGATCTTTTACCTGAGAAACAAATTTTCCGTTTTCATCAACCGTATGAACTTCTGGAAGACCTATTTTTTTACCTAAATTATAATCGTCTTCTCCGTAAACCACGGCGGTATGAACCACTCCAGTTCCGTCGGTGGTCGTTACAAAATCAGCAGGATAAATTTTATAGGAAGTATTGGATTTTAAAGTAGCAATGTCAAAAAGAGGTTTATAAGAAAGTCCCATTAAATCTTTTCCGGTAAAATTTACCAAATCTTTTAAATTTTCTCCTTTCAAAACAGAATTTTTAAGTTCAGAAGCGATTATATATTTTTCCTTTGTTTGAGAATCTTCCACAAGAGAATAATTTATCTTTTCCCCAACAGCCAAAGCTACATTGCCCGGTAAAGTCCATGGTGTAGTCGTCCAAGAAAGAACAAATGTTTTATCATCGGTCGCGATATTTTTAATTTTCTGTCCTTTATTTAGTTTAAATTTTATATAAACCGAATTTTCAGTAACTTCTTTATACCCCTGAGCAACTTCATGGGAAGAAAGAGATGTCCCGCATCTGGTACACCAGTTAACAATTTTGTATCCCTGATACATCAAACCCTTTTTCCAAAACTGCGAAATTATCCACCAGAGTGTTTCTATGTATCTATTCTTGTATGTTACATAAGCGTTTTTCAAATCAAGCCAATAAGCTATGCGCTCAGTGAATTTTTCCCATTCACTTTTGTATATCCAGACCGATTCTTTACATTTTTGGTTAAACTGGGCTACCCCATATTTTTCTATATCTTTTTTAGAGGCAAGCCCAAGTTGCTTTTCTGTTTGAAGTTCAACCGGAAGCCCGTGAGTATCCCATCCACCACGTCTTGGAACGGTAAAACCCGCCATTGTTTTGTATCTCAAAACAACATCCTTAAAGGACCTTGCGATAACATGGTGAATGCCCGGCCTGCCATTGGCTGTGGGCGGACCTTCCCAAAAATTGAAAAGTTTTTTCTTCTTTCCTTTTTTAGGAATTAAAGTTTTTTCAAATATATTCTTTTCCTTCCAAAATTGGAGTATCTTCTCTTCTATTTCCGAAGGGTTAAAAGATTTTAAATTTCTAAGCATTTTTAAAGTGTGACAACGTCAAAACTTAAAGTCCCTTAAGCTTTTCTATAAACCTAATCAATCCTCTGATTGAAAACGGGCTGGTGGTAAAATTAGAAGGAAGATTAAACGTTCCTCCGGTTTGATTTTCATCCGATGGTGGAGGAGGAATTATCTCATCATCTGGTGGAGGAATAGTTCCTGGGGGATTTATTCCCTGATCAAAATATAGTTTAACTGATTTAACATTTTTTGATGTTGAAACAAATACATAAAAGTTTTTACTGTCCTTTTGATACAGAACTGCATCAATAGAATTTACCCCTCCAAAAGCCAAAGAAGTATCGGCAAATAATATTCCTGAGGAAGTCAGAAGAGCAACTTTACCAGAGGAACTAACCACAACTCCATTTTCCATATCTAATGGAATTCCGAAATTAATTGACTGATAAGGAAACCTGTATCCGGAAGAACTACCCGGCTCGGTTGATCCCAAAACACCGCTTCCACAATCCTTTCCTGAACTATTGGCATCTCCCTTAGCTCCTCTTTGTTCACAGACAACAACTCTTGACTGTGTTATCTCCTGCACAAAATTGCTTCCTTCGACGACAGAATAACCGGCCAAAACATCTCTTACTCTGATTTTGGGTAAAACTTCACTTGCATCTTGAGTTTGATAGATATTGGCATGATTTCCGGCAAGTTCTTGTCTTGGACTGTAAAAATGAACTGCCTTAGATAAAACATTGTCGAACAGGGTAACATTACCAGAATGAGGGTTATCGCGATTAATATATTTTTTTTCCATCGCATTCAACTGCCAATCATGGTTAAAGAGCGACGAAACTCTCGGCGGAGCGAAAACCAGAACAGGATTAGCGATATTTGAAACGTCAACCACAAACATAAAATCAACGGCGTTGGCGTGGAACCATCCCGAATCGGTCGAGGCCATGTTAGCCACGATATAAACCTTATTACTAAACTTAACCACTTTTACGGGATTCCAAGGAGACCCTCTTTGTAGCGCCAATTGGACACCTTCCGAATTGTACTGGGAAACCATCTTGGCATCGTTGTGGTCCGTTGAACTGGTAACGTCAAAAAACTTGAGAGTATAATAGTCCGAAGTGACCAAATAAGTTTTTCCCCCAAGCGCAAATAGCGCTTGCGGAGAATTATCATTAAATCCCGCCTGACTTTCCTGATAATCTTTGGCAAATCTTGTGATAGATATTTGGGTTAATTTACCACTTGAATCAATTTGTCCCGTGTAAGTCCAATAATCAACTCCTTGATAGTTCGGATTTGGCTGTCTAACTAATTGCGATATAAGAACATAAGGATAATCATCTAAAACAATTAATTTACTATTGCCATAATTAACATAAGAACCTATTTTATTTTCCTGAAGCAAAGACGGATTTCCCGGATCGGTTGCATCATAAGAATAAACACTTACTCCCCCGGAAACACTGGCCATAACCAAAAGAATTTGCTTGCCGGAGACCTTGACCATTTTCATGTCCATAATTTTTCCAGAAGTATCCAGAACTGTTTTCTGAAATTGCGCTTGAACAAGATTAGTGGAAAAAGAAGGCAAGATTGCCGCCGGACCTTCCGTCATATCAACACTATAGTCACTAGTATGATCAACCCTGTCTTTAAAAAGACCTATCTGGCATGTTTTACTCTGACCAACGGTAACCTGACAAGAATATGACTTGGCAAGTCCCCATCCTAAAGGAAGACCAACTGAAGAAACGGAATAATCACCCGATCCGCCTCCCGATGTTGGGAAAACATCCAAAGACGTTGCCTGATCTAATCTTAAATCGGCTTTAACAAGAGTGTTAAAAAGAACGCTTTCTCTATTATAAAGTTTTAATATCACCTGATCTTTTTCTTCTTGAGTAAGATTTCTTGAAGAAGTCAAACTTCCTGATAAAGTATCTAAAATTCCAAATCTGGCACTTATTGTTAAAGTTCCCTGACCTAAACTTGAACCCGCTGATTTGCAAGAAGACCTGGTTAAAGCCAAACCACTTATACTGTTATAGAAGGCGTAAACGGTAACATCTTGATTGTTTCCGATACAATTTTGAGAAACGAAAGTCCCTTTCATTACCGAATGAGCATTCACATAGGCCGGATTGGCAGATGCCCATGTTGACTGCATAGTAACGTCTCTTGGTGTCTCGACTCCAGAGGCGCCGTCAGGGTCGTACATGGCTTTAAATTTATAAAATCCATTTGTGGGGGTAGATATTGACGATGGCACAACCGTTAAAGTTGCGGCTGTTTGAGCTTGGACATTGTTAATACTTCCGACCATTGAAATAGACAAAACAAACAACAAAACCGAAAAGAGAATTTTAAAGTTTTTCATATTATATTTATTTTTAATTTCTCCTATTATACCATAAGACCAAAAAAATGGTAATATTTATAGGCAATGGAAACAATAGTCAATAAAAAAGCCGGTTTTAATTTTGAAATCCTGGATAAACTTGAAGCTGGAATACAGCTTCTAGGGTTTGAGGTTAAAGCCATAAGAGCCGGAAAGATTTCCCTGGCAGGGTCATATGTTAAGGTCTATAACAACGAGGTCTGGCTTTTAGGGTGCTCAATAGCCCCCTTCCAAGAGAAAAACACTCCTCCAAATTACGAGAAAGACAGACCCAGACGTCTTTTGTTGCACAAAGAACAGATAAAAATGTTGATAGGCAAATCCCGGGATAAAGGATTGACAATTATTCCTTTCCGTGTTTATAATAAGAACAACAACATCAAAGTTGAAGTTGCCATAACCAAGGGAAGAGAAGGTAAAGACAAAAGAGAGGTTATTAAGAAAAGAGAAGTGGAAAGAGAAATAAGAAGAAGTATAAAAAGATAGTTTTTGGGGATGCTGGGCTTCGATAAGATACGCACTTTTAAAATTGCATGCCGGCTGCCATGCCGCTAACTGGCAACAACATAAACGCCAACAAAAACTTGGCTCCCGCCTTCGCTTTCGCGTAAGGTAGGCATCGGACTCTGACACCTCATAGGAGATTATCCGGTGTTATATATGAGGAGTACTCATATCCAAGTAGCTTTCTGTAGGATATGGGGAAAAAATAGAAAGCAAAACCGCTTTTGAGCTTGTCTCAAGAACTAAGCATGTAGTAATTTTAAAACGACTATCTTAGACGCGAGTTCAACTCTCGCCATCTCCACGAAAATAAAAGCACCCATATAGGGTGTTTTTATTTTTGTAAAACTGTGATGCTTACTTGAAAAAGTCAGGACCTATTTTGCGGATAGCCCCCAAGAATAGAGGTAAATTAATTTACATACCACAAACTGTACCAAGTACGCATACTTTCGATTTCTTTTGTTTGTGCGGAAATAATGTTTTTGGCAAGTTGTTTAATTTCGGAACGATCAGAGCTGTTCAACGCCATATTCGCCATCATAACCGCCATCTGATGATGTGGGATCATTTGTTCAATAAATTCTTTATCAAACAGTTTTGCAATTTTAAGAGTGTTAACATCCGTGGCACTTCCCATCATTCCGTTGTTCATCATTCCCCCTCCCATACCATGTCCAACCGCAGAACCAATATCCGAGACGTTTGTTCCATACCATGTTTTGTACCATTCGCGCATCATTGCATTTTCTTCACTCTGTGTTCGTTTAATATCTTCTGCGAGTTGTTTAATTTCTGAATGTTCTGCTTTCGTGAATGCGATTTCTGCCATGATAATCGCATCATCGTGGTGCGGAATCATTTGCTCAATAAAATAACGACTTATGTCTCCCATCATGCCTCCTTGGCGGTTGTTATTATCCCCGCCCATCATTGAATTCCATCCTCTAAAGTTCCAACCCCATGTTCCAAAGAAAAATAAGAGGACGAGAATACCGATAAACGCGCCGACTAAACCTGATATAATAATTTCTTTTTTCATAATTTTTTGATTTAATTTATTTTAATTAATACAACTATTTTTAACTCAACTTAATATTTTTTAAGCGCAATGAGTTTAGCACAACCGATAAAGAAGAGAAGGCCATTGCTACTCCAGCTAAAATCGGATTTAGAAGAGGCCCCCCAAATAGATATAAAACTCCGCCGGCTACTGGAATAAGAATTATATTGTAAGCATAAGCCCAGAAAAGATTCTGTTTTATGTTAGATAGTGTCTTGCGCGACAATAAAATCGCTTTATAAATTCCGGATGGATCTCCAGATACCAATGTAATCCCCGCCGATTCAATAGCAATGTCGGTTCCCGTACCTATAGCTATTCCAACATCCGCTTGTGTTAAGGCTGGCGCATCATTTATTCCATCTCCCACCATAGCTACCACTTTGTTATTGCGTTGCATTTCTTTTATTTTTTCTGATTTCTGTTCAGGCAGAACCGAAGCCAAAACATTTTCTATATCAACTTTTTTAGCAATGGCTTGAGCGGTTTTTTGGCTGTCTCCCGTTATCATCCAAACGTCTATCCCCATCCCTTTTAATTTCTTAATAGTTTCTGCGGCTGTATCTTTTAGGGTATCAGCTATTCCAATAATTCCCACAACTGATTTTTCGTCTCCCAAAATTAAAGCTGTTTTACCCTGATTATTTAAATCATCAATTTTATCTTCAGTTTCTTTGGAAATGACAACCCCAAATTCTTCAATCAGTTTTTTGTTTCCAAATAAATATTTCCTACCATCTATCGTTCCTTGTATTCCTTTTCCTGTCACCGCTTCAAAATTTTCTACCGCCGCCAGAGAAATATTTTCCTGTTTGGCTTTATCAGTAACCGCCTTATCCAAAGGGTGAGTAGTGTTAGCTCCCAAGCTAGCGGCAATTCTTAAAATTTCCACGCTTTCCGTTATACGTTCTCCGCTCTTCACTATTATGTCAGTTACTGATGGCTTACCTTCTGTAATAGTTCCGGTTTTATCCAAAACTACGGTATGAGTTTTTCCAGCAACTTCTAGGCCTTGAGCATTTCTTATAATAATTCCATTTTCCGCTCCCTTTCCAGTTCCCGTGATAACCGCAATGGGAGTAGCTAACCCCAAAGCGCATGGGCAAGCTACTATCAGAACAGCAACGGCGTTAACAAGAGCATAAGATAATTTTGGATCAGGACCGACAAAAAACCAGACAACAAAAGTTACAACTGAAATGGCTAAAACAATAGGAACGAAAATTTGAGTAATTTTATCGGCTAATTTTTGTATCGGCGCTTTTGAGGCCTGAGCTTCTTGAACGATTCTAACAATTTGAGAAAGAAACGTTTCACTGCCTACTTTCTCCGCTTTCATTTTAAAAACTCCGCTCTTGTTTATAGTAGCTCCGATAATTTTATCTCCTGATTTTTTATCAACCGGCAACGATTCCCCCGTAACCATGGATTCATCTAAAGAAACTTGCCCTTCTATAATAATCCCATCAACCGGAACTTTTTCTCCTTGTTTGACCAAAAGAATGTCACCAACTTTGACTTGATTAATATCAATGTCGTGGACATTTTCTTGTTCATCAATGTGATGAGCAATGGTGGCTTGAAGTTTTAAAAGTTTTTTTATAGCTTCCGATGCCGACCCTTTGGCTCTGGCTTCAAGATATTTTCCTAAAATAATAAACGTGGTAACGACAACAGCCACGTCAAAATATGACTCAAATTTAGCTATGAATGAGTTACTAAACTCCGGAATGATATTAGCAACAACAATTATAGCGCTAAAAAAATAAGCAGCACCAGTTCCCAAAGCCACCAAGCTATCCATTCCCGGCTTTAGGTTTTTAAATTCATAGAACATTCCTCTCCAAAACTGTTTCCCAACCCAAAATTCAATTGGCGTTGATAGTACCAAAAGAATAAAAAGAGTTAGTTTTTCGGGAATAAAAGATTTTAGTCCCCCTCCAAAACTCAAAAACAAAACAATTAAAGAAATAACAACTCCAAGCCACAATTTTTTCTTAAGAGTATTAAATTCCGCATCGCTTTCCATTTTGGAGTGGTCGTGCTCTTCTTGATGTTGATGGTGATTATCACTCATTGCTTTATATCCAACATCAACAACTGCGCCAATAATTTTCTGGTCATCAATTTCATTATCGCATTCAACAAAAAGTTTATCGGCAGCAAAGTTAACCGAAGCGTTTTTAACACCTTCAATTTTTCCAACTGCTTTTTCTATGGTAGTTGCGCAAGAAGCGCAATCCATCCCCTTTACTTTAAAAATCTTTTTCATAAATACAATTAAAATATTTTAAAAAATTTACTTAAAATATATAAAATTAGCATTCCCATCATTCCCCAATGCAACCAGCGAAGTATTGATATGGACTGATTAGAATCATCGGTTTTGTCTCCGTTATTGTGATTAGAGTGGTTATTATTATGTTTATGTCCGCAACAGTTCATGTTTTTATAAATCCCATTTAAAAATTAAATTTTCCTCTCTAATGCCGTTAATTTCTAAAATTATGACGGGTAACATTGAAATATCTGAACTTGGGCCAAAATTCAAGGTTCCCTCCCTATGATGACCTCCCGGTTTATCACCTTCCCAAGCCAAGGGCTGATAAATATTTTCATCTTTATCTTTTAGTTGTGAAATAGAAACCAAATCATAATTCAAATCTCCCGAGTGAGTGTCAAAAACCATCTCAAATTTTAAATATTCATTGATTATTGGCGTTGCGCTTACTTGAACATCTCCCGCAGATTCAGTTTGAGAATCTAGAATAATTGTCTCATTTTCTTTCGTCTGAATATCTGACTGACTTTCCGGTTTAAAATCAAAAACAAAAAAGGTAAGAGCGGCGGCCAGCAACAAAAAAAATATGATTATAGGGATCTTCTTCATGTTGTTTTTAAATGAACCTTTAGAACTTTGTTCAACCGCAGAGAAATAAAAGCGATTCCGACTAAATTTAACAATATGCCCAACCAGAATAGCTCAACCTGATAAACCCCGGCAAAAGCTGCAATACCGCTAGTTCCGATAATCGGCAGAATATTGGCAAGATAGTGGGAACAGCAAGAAATCATTGAAACGGTTGAAGTTGTTCCTAAGACCGCCACGGTTCCGCTTTCGGCTCTGGAGTATTTAATAAAATTTTTTAGGTAGGAATATAAACCGATTTGAACTCCAAACCCCAAAGCCAAAAGCAAAACAAAATACCAATATCTGCTAAACTGTCCTCGGGAATATTCAGAACCAGAAACCAGGGTGAGAACGGAAAAATAGATAGCCAGAAGCATTAAAAAGGCCAGTGTTGCCAAAAAAACAGATTTTCTAATATTTATTCCGTTCATGTATGATTAAGCGGAGTGTTTAGGACCGCAAAACCTATTGTGTAACCAGGCAATCAGCCAAGCAACAACATAGGTATAAACCAAAACCTCAAGAAGCCCAATAATAAAACCTCCCAGGGTAACCTTGGCGGCGGTGTTCAGATTGACTAAATGAGTCAGATACCCAAAAAGTTTTAATCCCAACCCAGGCCAGAGAGCCACAAAAATAGCGCACAAAGCGTAAATTCCTCCCATCACTAAAGCCGCCGCTCTGGCAAAACCGTTTTTGTGAATTTGGCAAGAATGATTTTCCATATTGATTAATAAAAACTTATAACGAAAGCGACCTTTTTAATTATCTAAAAATGTTCACCACGCCCTGACTGATATTCTTTAACCAATCAGAAAATCCGACCTGCCACTCCGGAGCCCACCACTGATTACCGGTGATTCCCAGATAAAAAATCATAATACCCACTAAGGCAAATACGACTCCAGCGATAATTTTCAATTTTCCGCCTTCAAAAATTTTTAAGTCGGAGAATTTTAGCTTTTTCCAGAAAAAAGCCAAGACAAATAAAGGGACAACCATTCCTAAAACATAAAACATACTAACTATAAACGCTTTCAGAAAAGTTCCCGAGATAACAGCTAAAGTTAAACTACCAGCAAGCACTGGAGCGCAGCAGGCGCTGGCAATTCCCGAAAAAATTCCCAGTCCAAAAGCGCCAGCTAAACCTATCTTGCCATCCTGTTGAGAGATTTCTGGCTGTTTGAAGCGAGGCATAGGCATTTTAATTTTAAACGCCAAAGTTAATCCCACCAAAAGAAGCATTATTCCTCCGAAAATGTAAAATTCACGATGATAGTTGTGAAAAAACTCAGCCAAGAAACTGACTCCCAAACTAATTGGTAGTAAAACCGCGGCAATTCCCAAACCAAAAATCGCCGTCATTAGCAAAACACGAGATGTTTGTTTAAAAATAGTTCCCAGATAAAGAGGAAAGAGTATGGTAACGCAACAAGGAGCAAAAAGAGCCGCCATGCCACCTAGAAATGAACCCAGAATGGAAATAATAAACATAATTTTAAAGCGAACAGCTGCCTCCACCGGATTGAGGACCTGCCGAAGGATTATTTAAAGTTGCTAATGGTTTCTCAATATTTTGAGAAAATCCCTGACCACTGGAGAATTTAGCCGAAAGAACTATTTTAGGGTCAACTTGGTTTGTTTCCTTCTTTTCAAAAACTTTAAAATACTGCGCCATCTGGCTATATTGATCGGGAAACCAGACAGAATTAAATTTAAGAGCTAAGTTATAGAGCTGATCATCTGAAAGTCCCTGAGATACTCCCAAAGACAAAACCCCCAGCATTGCCATCCCATGATTGCAATCAGCAAAACGGGCGCTGTTGCCGCAACAAGGACGATAAATAGTGGAAGCTATATCAGCCACTTTCTTTTGTTGTTCGTCGGTCAAATTAAGAAAATTATGCATGGAAAAATGGTCGGAAGCGGAACCGTTAGCGATATTCCATCCTCCTGTTGACGCTAGCCCATCTAGCTGGTTTTGGTCTTTGTAAGACCTTAATTCAACAAGATATTTATTTTCTTGCGCCAAACCTAAGCCCCAAAAAAGATTAAGAAAAAATTGATTATTATTCTGATTAATAATTATTTCTTCCTTACTATTGTTGGATTCCAAAATCTGACTTTCTTCTGCGGGCATCTCACCTGCCAATTGACGATATTTTTCTAAATCAACAATCCCATTTTCAACTAGATTCTTGGGAAATTGGTCCAATTTGAGCCCCGTTTTAAAATTGTAGTCATTAGATGTTTGGACATGAGAATCGTTTTTACCAGTATTAAGATCCTTTGAATTAATTGTTTCTTTTTTGTAATCAGACCCTAAATAGGCAACTCCGATAATTGCCACTATCGCCAAAACAGCGCCTCCCAAGAAAGTAATAATTTTGTCCTTCATTTTATTAAGTACTAAAGTTATTTAATGTTAAAGATTTACTGTACCACTAATTTCGAAAACGACTTGAGGTTGAGCAATTGAATTAGTGTTGATATAAATATTTCTCTGGATAAATCCTGTTCCGGATGGTCCATGAGCCGCCGGGTCAAAAACAACTTTTAAATCAGCCGACTTTCCCGGCTCTATTGTAATGCCAGCCGTTCTTTTTATATCATGCCCGCTCATTCCAAACGGCCCGTCACTTTTACCATCATACTCCATAAAAACCGTAGTACACATACAAGAAGTTGAAATTTCACCGACGGTTATCGGCTCTGAACTATTATTTTGCAAAACAAACTTATGTTCAACATTTCCGGCATTCATTATCACTTGTCCAAAATCATAGGTAAGATGAGATGTTTCTAATTTCCCCTGACTATTGGCAACCGGACCGGAAGAAGAAAAATAAATTCCAACTCCTATTAAAACTATCGCCAACACGCCTAAAATATACGTATTTTTCATAAAAATATTATTTCCTTTTTAATTTATAAACCTTGAGAATTTCTTTTTGGGCTTTGTCGGTTTGCCCCGATTTTATCTGATTGATAATGCAACTGTTTAAGTGACTCTCCACAAGAATATCCTCCACATTAGAAAGCCCCTGCTTTACCGCCGAAGTTTGGGTAATAATATCAATACAATAAACTCCTTTTTCAACCATTTCTTGAAGACCTCTGACCTGACCTTCAATAATTTTTAATCGTTGGATAAGCCGACTTTTGTTTGTGGTTTTTTTCATGATTTCCATTATACCCCCCCGGGGGTATATGTCAAATGTCAATCAAAAAACTCCCGTTAGAGAGTTTTCTATCCTGTGGACCTAGGCAGAATTGAACTGCCGTCTCCTCATTGCAAATGAGGTGTTCTACCACTTAACTATAGGCCCTAAACAAAATCTTCATGGTCGGATTTAGCCCCTAAAAATACCCGTCAAACTTATCCATCTTTTGTGAAAACTCTTCGTTGAGTTTGTTTATTTCACTCGTTTCTTTGTTGATGTTGTCAATAATTTTATTGACGCTATCGTAATTATTGTCACCACTTGCCAGTTTATCTTTAATTGAATTCAAAAGCTGGTTTAGAAGGTCGCTGTAATTAATTAGTTTTTGCACCAAAACTGTTTCTGAAGTTAGTGCTTCCAAAGCTACCTGTCCGGCTTTTTCAGGAGTAACATCCGGAAGAGCACTGGTCATTTTCCTTAATTGTTCGGTGAGAAGAAGAGCTTTTTCCTTTGTTTGATTATTTTTTTGTATTTGAGCGATAACCAAATCAAATATTTTTGATTTTTCATTTCTGTCTTTTAACTCGCCAATGCCATTGAGGTTTACCGCGATTTCATTAGTGGCCACGGCTATTTCCTTAGCGTATATTGACCCCTCTTGTCTGGCCTGACTAAAAGCGGGTGGAATTGATGCTTTGGAAAGAGGAGAAAAAACAAACATCAAAAAAGCGACAACAAATATAAGAATTATTGTTGCTATTACCCATTTGGTTCTTTTAGAAATTCTTGAAAACCAATCTTTTATCATATCTTTTGGTATACCCCCACACTAATTGTGAGAGTTAATCCTACCCCACAATTAGTGTGGGGGTAAATCAAGCTTACCCCAAAAATGTTGAAAAAATCAAGTTGGCGTGTTATTTTATCCTTGTTATAGGTTAATTGGTTGCGGGTATCGTATAGTGGTAATACCCCAGTTTTCCAAACTGGCGCCAGGGGTTCGATTCCCCTTACCCGCTCATAAAAAAATATTCCGCATCGCCGGGATATTTTTTATGAGTGGAATGGAATCGAATAGAGAGGGGTCGGGAGATGCTTAATCTTCCGTGTAGGAAATTATTCAAAACCGAGGGTTTTGAAAGAGTCCGCCTTGAGCGGACGACGTGAGATTCCCCTTACCCGCTCACAATGATTGAATGGTTAGTTAAAAAAAGAATCTTTAGAAACGCAAACCATGCAATATGGTTTCTTTGTAGCGCTGGTTTCTTTTTAATTATTTTAGGATATTTAACAGAAATTGATTTGAAATTAATAATTGTTTTGGTTGTCTTATTGGTTCATTTACCTCCTCTAATAACTTCTACAATTACGGTTTATAAAAAACAACCAAGCGAAATCTATTCGCGAGATTGCATTTGGTTCAACGCTATAATGATTGGCGTCTATATTGTTATATTCTGTAGCTAAATTTAGAACATCAACCAACCCGGTTTGAAAATCAAAAGTATTCCCAAAATCAACATGATCGCTCCTCCAATTAAGCGAGACCAGCGGGCGTATTTTCCCGAAAATCCTGTTAATCGTAATGTTGTCATGGCAATTACAAAGACAACAATGTCGTCCAGCATATAGAAAAATATATAAAGCAACAAGTAGAGATAATAAGAAACGGAAGAGAGTTCGCTCAAAGATAAAATCTGGGTATAAACGGCCGGAAGTCCGGCAGAACACATTAACTCAATCAAGTTGACCGAAGCCCCCAATAAAATTATTCCTCCAAGAGCCAGCCAGAAATTTTCTTTTTTAACAATTCCTTTTAGTTTCTCAAAAAAGTTTTTCTTTTTATCCGACTCTTCAACTACACAAACCAGATTCGGCTTTGTGAAATATTCTTTCAAACTCCACGCCCCCCCTCCAACGGCTACCAGTCCAATTATTAACCTCACCCAGAAAATAAATCCGATAAAAAAAAGAAGATTTAACCAAGCTGCCATAAATATAAAGTAAACAATTCCCGAGATTGCTATAAAAGTTGTTCCCAAAACCCACATACGAGTTCTGTTTTTTATTTCTAAAAGAAGCCCAATAAGAAAAACCAGAGCCCACATGGCGCATGGATTAAATCCGTCTACCAATCCAAAAACCGCGGTTAGTAACGGCAAAGACAGATTCTTCGTCTTGATTTCGCCAATCAGAGGAAATGTTATTGAATCTGGGACAACGGAATTTTTTTTATCATCAATATCCGGTTTTTCTTGAGGTTTAATTAAAGAAGTCAGCGGGTCAAGACATGAATTTACCAAACATTCTTTCACTTTGTCTTCTATCTCTTTACCACTCGTCTGGTCATTTGTATAACCAACTTTGTACCAATCACCAACAACAGTAAAAGGAACTCCTCCAACTTTTGCGTTTAATATTTCTGCCGTTTTCTTTAAAATCTTCTGATTATCCGAATTAAACCAAACTTCAAAATCTTTTACTTCTAAGTTTGAGTATTTGGCTTTAAGCTTTTCTAAAAAAACTTCCTCATCAGCGCAATGCGGACATCCGTCTCCCCAGAAAAAGTAGAGAGTCGTTTTATTTTCCTGAGCCAGCGAAATATTGGATATAAAAAATAATCCCAGTAAAAAAATCGCTGTTAAAAATAACTTTTTAAAAGAAATCATAAGGCAAAGATAACAAAAACAGACAACCTTGGCAATAAAATTAAATTATCTCTGTGTCCAAACTTTGTCCTGCCAAGAATGAAACACCACCCCCAGTGAAACTAGGGAAAAGATAAAGACAGCAATCCATCCCACAAAAGGAATAAATCCTAAGACATTTAATAGAATTACCCCAACAATCGCCTGCTTCCAGGTAACTTCAAGTTTTTTATCCGAAGAAAACCACTGCCAGACCAAAGATCCCAGAACCAAAGAAGCTATAACTCCAAAAGCAACAAATAGAGAAAGAACATAAGAAACCAAAAGCAATCCTCCCACTGGAATTCCAATAACAGTTATGAACGAAAGAATAACGGCTATCGGGACAACAACCAAAAAGAGAAATCCTCTCAAGACCTCTTTCCAAAAATTTCCTTTGGCATAACTAACATAATTTTGAACATGCTTTGGGAAAATCCAAACCGCCAAAAGAACTACCAGTAAAGTCATGGCCAGTTTAATTCCCCACAAAACTCCAACCGCTTTTTTCCACCAACTTCCCATGGGATTGGAATATTTTGTCCCACCCTCGATTTTTTCAAATTTTGTTTCCCCAATAATGATCGCCAGTGAGTCTATTTGAGCTTCCTGTGGAGCTTTATATGTTAAATTTCCCTCAACTCTGGCAGATGAACCTAAAATCAAACTTTTTTGAACGGCAATATCTGAATTCTTTCCAAGCAACCATCCGTTAACAACCACCTGACCTCCTCTGATTTTTACATCTCCCATAATTTTTCCATCAATCGTTACCATTCCTCCATATATAAGAGCTTCCCCTTTTACAACTGCCCCGGGAGCGAGATGAACCTGTCCTCCAAAAATGAGTAAATCACCCCCTACATTTCCGCCAATAACAATATTTCCTCCTGCCGCTCTGATGTCGTCTCCTATTGCTCCGTTTAAATTAATCGAACCTCCGGCAACTGTTAAATCTTGTTTTATAGGACCGGAAATAAACACCGAACCGCCTCCGATAAATAAATCGCCGTTAACTTCTCCTGCGATTGTCGCCGATGAAGCCCCAAGATATAAATCACCTGCAACTTTATCTCCTTGAGAAAGATAATATGACTCGCCCCCTTTAAAAGTAAGCGCTTGTGAAAAGAGAGGGAGACAAACCAAACCAATAACCAACAGAACTAAAGAAAATAATTTCTTATTCATAAAATTAATAATAAATAATAATTAAATTAATTATACAAAAAATAACCGAATAAAAAAAGTGGCTATTATTTCTTTTTTGAAACAATTTCCAGAAAAGACGAGATGATAAAAATACACTGAAGAACTATAAAAATGATGTTGTTTAAATAAACACTGTATGCCAAAAGAAACGCTCCACCGATAATAAATAAAATATCTTGGACTCCTTCTTTTTTTATCCAAATAGCCAGAGCGATTATTAAAACTCCAATTCCTCCGATGATTTCCATGGATAAATTATATATCAATCTTTTCTTAAACGAAAACGTCCGCGGGAAGCCCAATTGCTCCCGCGGACGGTATAGCGAACGTGTGCGTAGTATTATGGTGTACCTCATTTTCCCGGCGGCTTACTCCAGAGATCATCGGGCGGCTTTCCGATATCCTGGTGGGACCACTTGCAGAGGGAGTCAGTAATTTCTTTGTTGATTTTTTTGTTCTTGTCTGATCTCCCCTTAATAAATAGAGAGACGACGTAACAGATAGCCGCAAGAAGACCGATGACCGTTACGGCCAATAAAGAAACCAGCACCTGATCCATCTCACACCTCCTTATTTATATTATAACAAAAATCACTCGCTCACGCAAGTGTATATTTTACAAGGCCTGCGTCCCCAAACGCAGGCCTTACTGACGTCCCGACGGTGTTACCCGCGAGACGAGATGTGCTTACCTTCTGCTACTCCGACTGATTCTCCTGCTCTTTCGTCGCAAGATGAACGACAGCCACGAGCACCCCAACCTGTAGCATCGCGCCCTGTCCTTCTTCTTCACCTCCTTGTTGTGCTTATTACACCAAACTGGCATACTGCCTCCTTTTGGTTCGCAGAAGATTTAGCGAACTGATTTAATTATATCAAAAAATAATTTATAGCAAAGCGTTAATCTTGGCTGCCAAAATAAAATCGTTTTCCGAGAGTCCTCCAATCATATGCGTCCATAATTCCAGTTCCAAACGGCTGTAAAAAATATGGATATCAGGATGATGCCCTTCACTTTCTGCCAACTCTGCCACTTTGTTTACAAATACTATCGTTTCTTTAAAATCCTTGAATTTAAACTCTCTCTTTATTTTTTTCCCTTCTTCTGTGATCTCCCAGCCGGGGGTTTCTTTAATAAGCTCTTCCATTTGGGTTTTATCCAGAGGAGGGACTCCTCCCTCGCAAGGCAGACACTTTTTTTGAGTAAGATTGTTATTCATAGATACATCTTACAATATTCCAATCCAAACAAAAAACCGCCCCGACAAATCGGGACGGTTTTTGAAATTACATATCCTTAACTTTGGACATCATCTCGCTTGTCATTTGTTCGTCTGACATAGTGGCCGACATTTCGGCAACCTTATCGGCGTGAACTTGAGCAGCATGTTCTTTTAAGGACTTTACTGCTTCTTCGGCTGTTTCGGCCTGAGCGGAAAAATCACACTCTACTCCCATATCTTTACATGAAATTGTTTTCATAAAATATTTT